>Ga0070735_10001036_pt1 | contig 27667 bp, 25 predicted proteins | sample Coa_R1_FD_66443 | JGI IMG/M metagenome (GOLD analysis project Ga0070735, IMG submission 66443) | Surface soil microbial communities from Centralia Pennsylvania, which are recovering from an underground coalmine fire - Coalmine... | ecosystem: Environmental > Terrestrial > Soil > Unclassified ...
GGGAGCGCTTACGAATTTCTGCGCAACAGCGCCGTGGATGCGAAGAACTTCTTCGATCCCGCGGGACCCATCGCGCCTTTCCGACGCAATCAATTCGGAGGGTCGTTGGGCGGCCCCATCCAAAAAGACAAAATGTTTATCTTTGGTGACTACGAAGGATTACGGCAAAGTTTGTCCGTAAGCCAGGTAGCGAACGTGCCGTCAGCAACGGCCCGGGCGGGGAACCTGTGCGACCCAGCACCGTCGGGCGGTCTCGGCTGCACTACGTATCACACCATTATGTCCCAACCTACTGCTACCAACGGCGGGAGCGCCCTTGGAGCATTCGGTGCACCTTGGGTGATCAACCCGAATGTCGCGCCGTTCTTGCCGCTGTGGCCGCTGCCGAACGGTGCGATCATCTGCCCATTCGGAGCGGGTAATTGCGTGCCCGGTACGGGGAACACGGGCCTCTACGCCTTCTCCGGCAGCCAAACGACGCCAGAAGACTTTGGTACGTTTCGACTCGATCGAAAGATCGGTGACAAGGACAGCCTCTGGGGCACTTTTCTAATCGATCGTCAATCGCAGACCGCCTCGGATTCACTAAAAGATTTGGCGACGTCCCGGTTCATCAATCGACAGACCTACACGATTGAAGACAGCCACGCTTTCTCCCCAACCTTGATCAATGTGTTGAGGGTTGGATTCAATCGTCAAACCATCAGTTCCCCGAGCGGCGCGCAGGCACTGAACCCGATTGCCGCCGATACCTCGTTGGGCATTGCGGCCGGACAGACGATCGGCAGAATCGTCGTCGGTGGGCTAACGCCGTTTCAGGGGGGACTAACTCTCTGGCAATCAGCCCACAGTACTTGGAATTCTTTCCAGGAGTCTGACGACCTGTTTTACACCCACGGGATTCATGCTCTCAAATTCGGATTTAGCCTTGAACGCGATCAACTGAATACCGGCGGTCCAGGTGGATTTGCCGGAGGTTGGTCCACGTTCAGCAATATTCCGAAGTTCCTGGATGGCAGCCCGGTTTCGCTGATCGCCAATTCCGGGCCCGGGGATCTTTCCACCCACTTCCGCCAGTGGGTTTGGGGCACGTATGTGCAGGACGACATGCGGCTGACTCCACACCTCACCGTCAATGCAGGGTTGCGCTATGAGTACGCCGCGAATTTGACCAGCCACCACACCGGCACGCTGGCCAACCTCGAGTGCCAGGCCTGCCCATTTCCCATCATGCAGGCGCCTTTAGATTTCAATCCGCCGCTCCAGGCGATTGTTAATCAATTCGATCCTGCGCCCGTTTACGGACCGATCGTCAACGTGCCAAGGCTGAATTTCGAGCCGCGTCTTGGGTTTGCATGGGACCCGTTCGGCGATGGCAAGACTTCGGTGCGCGGGGCGTTTGGCATCTACGATCTGCTGATGCTGTTCTACTCACAGATCGCCACGGATTGGCCAGGGTTGCAGTCTTCCAATAGCGGCGTAATTCCGCCGGAAACGTGGCCGAAGGGGACCTTCTCAGCCGGGGTTAGCAACATCAATACGAAGCGAGCCTTCTGGCAAGAACACAATCCAAAATTAAACTATGTGATGCAGTGGAACTTGAGCGTCCAACGCCAGCTCACCAACACGTTGTCCGTACTCGTCGGTTACGTAGGGGACAGCAGCGTTCATGACGCATTCCACTTTGACGACTTTAACGTCTCCAACCCAACGAACTTCATCCCGAGTGTTCTACCGGGACAACCTCCCCTGTGGCCGTGCGGAACGATCAATACTCCCGCGGGCCAGGCGTTCAACCCAACCACCGACTGCTCAGCATTTGGCAGCAACCCAAAGGTCAACTGCTGCATCGGCCGCGAGCCGGGCAGAATCTGGAACGGTCACGGCGCCTATAACGGGTTGCAAGTGGCTGTGAACAAACAACTGGGACACGGGCTCGCTTTGCAGGGTTCGTATACGTTCTCGAAGAATCTCGATTCCAGCTCGGGCACGAGTATCGGCGACCCGTATGTGAACTCGATCTCGTCCAGTCTTTACTACTGGAACCCCAAGCTACGTTACGGCCTGTCCGACACCAACATCACTCACAACTTGGTCCTCAGCTACAGCTACATCCTGCCGACGTTCTCGTCGTCCGGAGCGCTGCTGAGGTACGTTGCGGGTGGCTGGCAGACCGGTGGAATCCTCACCATCCAGAGTGGACAGCCGATGACGGCGTTGATCTCCGGTGATGCAATCGGCGAGAACAACACCGATCCGATCAGCTATCCAAACCGCGTATCCGGAGCGGGCTGCGCTTCGCTCGTCAATCCCGGAAACGTAGACAATTATTTGAAGCTGCAGTGCCTCACGTTCCCGACACCCATCAACATCAACGGCTTCAACTATCTGAGCGGCGGCAACCTGGGTCGAAATGCAATCATCGGCCCCGGATTGGGCACGCTTGATGTCTCGGTCTTCAAGAACAACTACATTAGGTTCCGTGGAAATTCGGAAGGCATTAACGCTCAACTCCGGTTCGAGGCGTTCAACGTTCTCAACCGGCCCAATTTCTCGCCCCCAACGGACAACGAGTTTGTTTTCGATCAAACTGGAACAGCAATCCCCGGTGCGGGCGCAATTGACTTGACGCAAACGACGTCGCGGCAATTGCAAATCGCATTGAAGGTGATTTTCTAACCTCCGCGCGAAACGGAGTTGGAATTGATTCACCCGAGTTGTCGGAGCCGGGCCGATCGAGAGATCCTCTGATCTCTCGATCGGCCCGGCTGTTTCAGGTGAGGCTCGAAGCGACGTGTTGGCAGTTTATTGGCTCGACAACATTCACTGTTTTTCGTAAACGCGAATGTCAGTCCCCTTGGCGCCGTGCAGGGTGACCGTAAAGGTCTTGCCATCCCTCGACAGAACGTGCCGGCTGGTATTGATGACCTTGCCGTCCTTCATGTTTGCTCCCTTGCCGGTGTAATCATCGATCCGTTCGAGAGCGGTCATGTCGCGCGCGGGATCGCCTGACACGGGATAGAATTTGCCGTCAAACTTCAGCGAATAGGTAAAGTGTATTTTCTTGCCATCGGCGTCCACCGCATCCGCGGTGGCTTTGACCCCGTCGGTACCAAACGGCTCGTCGGTGTGCACAAGGCTCTTCGGCGCGCGACTGAAGTGAAAGGTCGATTTCTCGAGGTTGAGCTTCCAGGTGCCGCTGTTTGGGTCGCCTTGCGCCGCTACGGGCGCGGCGAGCACGCTCAATACCGCCAACCCTCCCAGAGCCGTCAGCAGGGCGGTCATTTTCCTGCGGCATTTGTCGACTGGCATGGTGATTTACCTCTCTCATGTCACATAGTGAACTGCACAACTTGATTTGCCCATCGTAGCAAATTCCCACGTACCAGGCCCGGACCTGATGCATCAACGCGTGTGACTCAGCGCTCCGACCGTTCGGGTTCTTCCTGGATCGAAAGCGGCCAGAAATGGTCGGCGTTTACGCTAAGAAGCTGGGATTCAGTCTTTCCCGCCATTCACCCTCGTGCATTCCTTGCGAATCGCGCGCCGTTTCGCAAGCTGCACATGACTTGCAAAATGACGGTGCCGGGACGTATCGTAATGTGAGGCGTGGGATTAAGATGAAAATCCCAGATCGCAGCGAAATCGCGTGCCGGCTTCTCTCACTCGGGCCTCTCGGCGTTCTGGCGCTGATCTGTGCGGGCTGCGGCGGTCTTGTCAGCGGGCAAATGAGCGTTCCCTCCGCCGCGCCAACGGTGTCCATCACCTCACCCGGCTCCGGGGCGACGGTTTCCGGAACGCTCAGCGTAGTTGCCAGCGTCTCTTCCAACACCACTAAAGTCCAATTTGAGGTGGACGGCGGCAATTCAGGGAGCGCCTTGACCAGCGCGCCGTTCACTTTGTCTTTGGACACCACAGCGCTTTCCAATGGCAGCCATTCGCTTTCCGCGGCGGCGTCTACCTCGGCTGGGCAGATAACCAGCAGCGCGTCCATTGCCATCATTGTGGATAATCCCCGCCTGACCATCTCCACAACCAGCTTCCCGCCCGGTCAGTTGCAGGTCAGCTACAGTGCTCCCGTCGCAGCTACGGGCGGAACTCCGCCCTATTCCTGGTCCCTCTCGAGCGGCGGCCTTCCGGCGGGTCTTTCATTGTCTTCCTCTGGGACGATTGCAGGTATTCCGACGGTCGCCGGTTCATTCTCGTTCACGATCGGGGTGAAGGACAACGCCGGGGGATCGGTGTCCGCCGGATTCAGTTTGAATATTTCATCAGGGTCAATGGCATCCGCGGCTCCATTCGGCCACGTCATGCTGGTCGCACTGGAAAATACTAATTACGCGGACGTCATTGGAAGTTCTTCGATGCCCTATCTGAACGGGCTTGCCAATCAGTACGGCCTGGCCACGCAGTATTACGCGAACACACATCCTTCGATCGGCAATTACATGATGTGGACCACGGGTCAAGTCTTGACGAACGATGATTCACAGACGCCGTCGACCTTACCAGTTGAAATGGACAACGTGGTCCGGGAGTTGATCGCCGCCGGCAAAAGCTGGAAGCAGTATGCCGAGTCAATTCCATCGGTTGGCTATTTGGGCGGCGACTCCACGTGCTGCGGCGGGCAGTTCTATACTCGCCACGCGCCGCTGCCCTACATGACGGATGCGCAGGCTACCGGCCAGGTGAACAATATCGTTCCCTTTACACAGTTGGCCACAGACGTCTCCAACAACGCGCTGCCCGAGTACGCGTTCATTACCCCGAACGGGTGTGACGATGCCCATGATTGCGCACTGAACGTCGCCGATACCTGGCTGCAGACCAATATCGATCCGCTCATTAAGAGTGCGCCGTTCCAGAAGGACGGGCTGCTCATCATCGCTTTCGACGAGTCAGGGAACGACAATACGAATGGAGGAGGCCGCGTGGCGGCCATTGTCATCAGCCCGTTCGCGAAGGCCGGCTATAAGTCGACCACGGTCTACCAACATCAGAGCGTTCTTCGCCTGATGCTGGAGGGCCTGGGCGTGAAAACGCTACCCGGTGCGGCAGCCACGGCGCCGGCGATGTGGGAGTTCTTCACGTTCACCCCGCCGTCATAGCAATGAATCGGTCATTTTGAAGAGACCCGACGATTACGGGTTGGCCTGCCCAGATAAATCCTTGATCCGGGCCGCGATCGCATCGGCGAAATTCATTTAAAGGCAAGCCATGTTCCGGCCGGGGATTGCTGCTCGATGCCGGGTTTGCTCCAGTCACAAACGCCGCCGGGAAAGATTGTCCGAAGCCGCGCTTTCTCGGCCTCGGAGAAAGTCACTTTGTATTCGCTGAAGTCAACCGGGCGCAGTTGACACTTCAGAATGTCATTGCTGGCGGGTCCACCGGCTACCATCCGAGGCGACCGGTAGGTCGGGTAAAGCTTGTTGCACTCGCCGCCGGTGGCGGTTTGCGGCTCGATTATCCGGCTGCCGTTTTCCGTATAGCAGGAGTCCACAAGGTCAGCCGGTTTTGCGTGCAAGATTTTTTTCAGGATCGGATCGGCGGACGTGTCCTTCCCAAGTGTCGTCAGCCACTCATCCATCTTTGCCACCGCGTATTCGCCCATCTGGGCCGTCATACTCACGGGCCCGACCAGAAGCACGTCATTGTCATACGTGCCGTTTGCTTTCATCAGGCGCTCGCGCAACGAAAAGGAATGGACCTTGAGGTGAACGTCACCGGAGGGAAGCATGTCCCGGTAAGGCCGAACATCGATAATTGGCAACTTGCCCAAACTAGAAATGCCATTCGTGACTCGTCCTGTCGCGTAAGCCGCGCGAAGAGCCTGTGGATCGGCCACGGAACGATTTGACATGAGGGTCCCATCGTTGTCATACCCGCCGATGTTCTGGTTCAGGTCGAGAAATTGCGCCACCGTGATCCGGCCGGAGTTCAGCGGCTCTAACCCGTACTGCACTCCGACATTATCAATCGGGCGGCGGGCAAAGCCCGTCTCGGGGTCGCGCCCGTACACGTTGATGGTGTGGTCAAAAACATCGCAGCGGATCCCGGAGCGATTCGACACAGGATCGTAGCGAAGCGATTTCTGCAGCGGAGCGGGGCACATCCCCGTGGGGCTGATCCGGCTTACTTCATCGGTAAAATCCTTCATCCGGCCTTCGCCGGTGATGGCGAACTTTTGATCCTCGCTCAACGCGTTTCCAGCTTTTATGTAGTAGTTATTCAACAACTGCGTGTCGATAATCAGCTGAGCGTTCGCCAGGACGTCGGGGAAGGTCAGGCTCGGAATGATTCCATCGAGCAGCCCCGGATAATTCTCGGCAATAGGCAGTTGCTGCTCGGCGCCTCCCGAAGCTCCTCTTGCGAATGTGAATACGGGCTTGCCGTATGCTTTGATGAAGCGTTCTTTCACCATCATCATGGTTTCGGCGGCGAGCAAGTCATTGCAATTGTTGCCGAAAACATTCAGCGAAGCGGACGCCTCGGCATAGCCTTTGCCCACCACGGCGTCGCTGATTACTCCGCCGCCCATGCCGATGCTTGTTCCTTGCTTGAACCAGCCGCCCACGCAGCCGCCGCCAAACGAATACAGCAGGCGTCCATTCCAGGCCTTCGAGGGCGTGAGCGGGCCAGGCGATGGTGTGGTGGGATCGTGCAATACCGCAATTTGATAAATCGCCCGGTTAATTGTTCCGGTCTCAACACGAACGACGTAGGGAACCTTCTCTCCGGCCGTCGTCGTGGTCATGGCCACATCTGGCGGCAACGACGTCAGGCTCGGCAACGGCTTCAGATTCATTGCGGCCGTAGCGGTGCCGGAAGCCGGGGAAGCCGGCGGGGCCGTCGATTTATAGACATACGTCACCACAGTCTTTACGGAACAACTCGCGTCGATTGCCGGTCCGAGCGAACTGCCGTCCGGCAACTTGAAGTCTTGCGTCTGGCAGATGAATGGCTGCTCCTGCGGTCCCGAAATGATAGGTCCAATAATTGGATAATTCGTGAGCGCAAGCTGCGCAGCTCGCGCTCCCTGGCTCGGAGTACTGAAAGCTTTTAGATCGTTCGCGCCGAGCTTCAGGCCCGTGAGCAGACCCACCAGAGTATGGGCTGCGTTGTTGAGTTGAAGAACGGAAGTCACATCCTGCCCATTCAATTCGATCTTCATTTTGTTCAGGGCGATGTCTTGCGGGACGTCGACTTGGACCAGAACGTCTCCGCCGCTGATCATGTCCGGGCGGCTCGATAGGATCGCTATCCGAAATTGTTGATCATCGGCGGCTTTAGCCATCTGGACGAACGCCGCAAGAACAAACAGGCCGCAAATAATTTTGCATGTCGTTTTCATACTTTAAGTGCTCCGTTCCGCAAAGCCGAAACACAAGTGAACACGTTAGGCTCAGAACATAGCCAGAGGATTGATCGGCGAACCAGTGCCACCCTCGACGGGAAGCGGCGCGAAGGAGATCATGAACTCGTAGCGCTTCAGGCGCCTGGCCGTCTCCACGGCTTTTTCGAGATCCAGATTTTCGATGATGCTCACGCCCATCCAATTCAGCACCGCCTGGTGAACCGGATTTACGGGAATGCCTTGGTCGGCGCCCCAGCCGGGGCGCGGGTTCCAATCGATGCTGGCGTCATGGCCCAGAAAGGCAAGATCGCGTTCCTTGATCAAGGGGATGACATCGGGGTGATAACCGGCAACGACGCCGGGCTGCGGCCCCTTCTCGGCCCTTCTCTTCCAGCGGCCAACATACAGCAGGAGAACGTCGCCGGAACCGGCCTTGACTCCCGCTTTCTTCTCCCAGGCTTCCAGATCGGCCCGGGTAATCGGCGTGCCCGGCTCCAGGTACTCAACGCCTTTCAACTGCGGCATGTCGTAAAGAACGGCGCGCGTGACCACGCCGTCTCTCCACGCCATGATGGAACCCTTCTTGCATCCCGTCTCGGTCGAGATGTTGGCGGCCACGGGGTAGCCGTTAAACATTTTTCCGTCGTAGAAAAAATGGCAGAAGGCATCCATGTGTGACACGCCGAGGCCGTGATAACTCACGGAGTATGTGTCCGTAGTGTTCGTGTCGGTGATTCCGTTCGTGGTGCGGTGAAACACGGAGGCCGGCGGCACCTCCGCATCCGCTTGCTGCGGCTCTGCGTGCGCCAGTGAAACCACGATGCCCGACTGAACCAGTTTCGCGGCGCTCAAGCTTTTCGCCGGAGTGATCAGACTCGATGCGCCGCGCTCATCATCGGCGCCCCAGCGGCCCCAATTCTTGAGTTGGTCCCGCCATTTCAAGTAGTCCGCAGGCGTTGCCGTTGAAGAATTCCGGGCCTGAGCTTGCGCATGCCGGAAGGCAGTTCCGAGCCCGGCACACAGGACCAGGCCAACCACTAACAGTTTCGGGCGGCGACTCATCGTGCCCTCCATTGAGTGAGAATTTGGGGCCGGCTAGAAACGCTGGTACTGGCCATTCGCGCAAACTCAAGCGACAAATCAGCCACAGGTCAGAGTCTGCATTTAGATCTGCTAGATGGGGACACTTATACACCTGAGGCCTTGCCGAGTGAACTCAATTGTTCTGCGCCGCATCGGTCCCGATAATCGACACCAGTCGAGATACAATGCAAACGGTTTGTAAGGTCAAAACGCAAACGGTTAGTGAGGGGAGTCCGATGATGAAACGATGCGCAGTCGTGATCTGTATGAGCTTGCTCGGCTTGGGCGCGCGGGCAAGCGCCCAGGGTACCGGTAAAATACACGAACTGAAATCGTCGCCGACTACCGTGCATCGCGGTTATTACGATGCGACTCTTAAACCGGTTCTGACGATTGATTCCGGGGACCACGTACGGGTATGGACCACCACTGGGAATCCGCGATATTTCGAAAATCTTGGAGTGCCAAAAGACAAGATTCCCGCCGAGCTATACGCCGCGTTTGACGGCGTTCAGGATAGTGAGAGGGGCGACCACACGCTCGTCGGGCCGATGTACGTGAATGGTGCAGAACCTGGCGACACGCTGGAGGTCAGAATCCTGTCGGTCGATGTCTGGCTGCCGATCGCTGCGCAGAGCTTCCGCCCGCATCGTGGCGTCCTCCCCGAAGATTTTCCGTATGCGAAGGACCGTGTGCTATGGATCGATCTAAACAAGAAGACGATCGAATACGCACCCGGCGTTGTGGTTCCCGTGAAACCATTTTGGGGTGACATCGGAGTCGCGCCACCGCGCGAAATGGGACGTGTGATCAGTGGTCCGCCAAACATCAACGGCGGCAACATGGACAACCACGATCTGGGGGCGGGAAGCACGTTGTACCTGCCGGTTCACGTTCCGGGAGCCTTGCTTTCCTTGAGCGATGGACACGCCGTGCAAGGTGACGGTGAAGTGTGCCTTGCCGCGGTCGAAACCTCACTGAAAGGCGAGATACAAGTCATCGTTCACAAAGGACAGCGGATCGGCTGGCCTCGAGCAGAAACCCCCACGCACTATATGACCATGGGTTTCGATGAAGATCTGAATCAAGCTGCCAAAATCGCGACGCGCGAGATGCTTAATTTCATCGTCGAGACGAAAGGTCTTTCGCGAGAGGACGCCTACATGCTGCTCAGCGCGACGATGGACTTGGTCGTGACCCAGGCGGTCGACGGCGTCAAGGGCATTCACGCATTGGTCCCGAAAGCGATTTTCCAGAAATAAAAATTAGAGGATCGGCGCCTCGCCTGCCGTCAAATTTTCTCAAGCGGGACGCCTGGAGCCGGACCACAATCCGATTCAACGCTGGAAGTCGATCATCGCACCGCTTAAGGCCTTCCCTTGGGCAAGTTCGTTGTGTACAGAGTAGGGGAGGGATATGATGCGCAGGAAAGAGGGCCATTTCGGAGATTCCGGTTCATTTAACTCCAGGAGGGGATCTATGTTGGATTCTCGGCTCCTGAAACGGGCTCTGTCTTCCTTCGCAGCTGTTGCGATCCCGCTGATTTTCTGCGCTGGACAACTATGGGCGCAGAGCGCAGGCCAACCTTCTACCCAAAAAGGCGATTGGCCCTACTACTTCGCTGACGCCAAGGGATCGCGATATTCTCCTCAGGATCAGATCAACGCATCCAACTTCAATCAGCTTGAGGTCGCCTGGCATTTCAAAACCGACAATCTGGGCGCTCGGCCGGAGTACAAACTCGAAGGGACGCCGCTCGAGATCAATGGGGTTGTGTACACCACTGCGGGATCGCGGCGAGCGGTGATTGCGCTCGACGCCAGAACCGGCGAACTGAAATGGGTACACAGTGAATATGAAGGTCGCCGCGCCGCGATCGCTCCACGACAGCTTTCGGGACGCGGGGTTTCGTACTGGACCGATGGCAATGGCGATGAACGCATTCTGTATGTAACGACCGGCTATCGGTTGGCCGAACTGAATGCGAAGACGGGCATGCCGATCGAGGCGTTTGGCACTGGCGGCATCGTCGATATGAAGGTTGGCGCCGTGACCGGCGTGAACAAGCAGATCGATCTGGAAACGGGAGAACTCGGCCTGCACACCACTCCCACGGTAGTCAAAGACGTGATCGTCGTCGGCTCGTCCATGAAGGAAGGCACCCAACCGCAGACCCACAACAATACCAAAGGATTTGCGCGTGGCTACGACGTGCGGACCGGGAAGATGCTTTGGCAGTTCAATACCATCCCCAAACGAGGGGAGTTTGGCTACGACACGTGGCTGAATAACTCGGCGGAGATCAATGGCAACACGGGAGTCTGGACCGGAATCACCGTGGATGAAGAACTGGGCCAGGTTTATCTGCCGGTGGAAGATCCAACTTCAGACCAGTATGGCGGACACCGCCCCGGCAACAATTTGTTTGGGGACAGCCTGGTTTGCGTCGACCTCAAAACGGGGAAGATGAAGTGGTATTTCCAGATTGCGCATCATCCGATTTGGGATTACGACCTGTCTTCTCCGCCGATTCTCGCCGATATCAACGTGAATGGCCAGGCGGTCAAGGCAGTCGCTTTGCCCAGCAAGGAATCTTTCTTGTACGTTTTTGATCGCGTGACCGGAAAGCCGGTTTGGCCGATTGAAGAACGGCCGGTTCCGCAGGGCGATGTGCCGGGCGAGTGGTACTCTCCCACGCAGCCGTTTCCAACCAAGCCTCCAGCCTACGCGCGCCAGGCCATCACGATGGAGGACCTCATCGACTTCACGCCGGATCTGCACGCGAAAGCGCTGGAGTTGGTGAAGCACTACAAGATGGGCCCCATGTTCCTGAGCGCCGTGGTCAGCAAGCTTCCGGGCCCGGTCGCGGCCCTCACGATCGGAACCCTGGGCGGCGGCACCAATTGGCCGGGCGCGGGATATGACCCTGAATCGCACACCGTCTTTGCGCCGGCGGCAAATGCGGGCGTTTCGCCTCTGGGGCTGGTCGAGCCGCCGGAAGGATTTTCGGATATTCGGTATCTTGCCGGAATCGCAGGACAGAAATTCCGGGTGAACGAAGGGCCTGGCTTCGGCTCCGCCTCCGACGCGCCAAAGATCAGCGAGTCGCAAGCGAAACTGAATGCCATCCTGGCCAAATCAAACGCTAATACACCCGAGGCGCCGCCGATCGGCACGACTGTAGATGGCTTGCCGCTTGTAAAGCCGCCCTACGGCCTTCTCAGTGCCATTAACCTGGATCGTGGCGAGCTGGTCTGGCAGGTGCCGCATGGCGATACGCCGGACTCAATTCGAAACAATCCTGCGCTCAAGGGGCTGGACATTCCCAAGACCGGCCAGCAAGGCAACGTCGGTCTAGTAGTGACCAAGACTTTGGTCATCATGGGTGATCCGCAGATTTCGACGACGGCGGATCATCCGCGCGGGGCCATGCTGCGCGCCTACGACAAGCAAACCGGCCAGCAGGTGGGAGCGGTCTGGCTGCCGGCCCCGCAAAGCGGTTCGCCGATGACCTACACGTTCGATGGCAAGCAGTACATCATCGTGGCCGTCAGCGGCGGCAACTACTCCGGCGATTACATTGCTTTTAGTCTGCCCTCGACGCAATAATGCGGATAACAGGGACTCTGGAGAACCCGCATTCGCCGGCGTTTTTCTCCGCTGACGCGTTCGAAGGAACGCCCAAAATCCAAGTCGGAAAAATCTGTTCGTGGATTGCGATCTGCTTCGAATGAGGCGATATGAAGGCTAAGGGTGCAGCGGCGGCATTCGTCGGTCTGGCGGCAATGGCTGCGTTCTACTCCGCCATTCCAGTGCGACCGACACTGCTCTTCGCTCAAGAGGCGCCGGCACAGGATTCGCTTACCGTTTGGGACGGCGTCTTCACCCAGAAACAAGCGGATCGAGGCAAAGAGCTCTACACCACGCATTGTTCAGAATGCCATCTCGCTACATTGGCGGGTTCCGATATGACTCCTCCGCTCGTAGGGGGCGATTTTCTGTCCAATTGGACGGGCTCCACTCTTGGCGACTTGTTCGATCGAATACGCAAGACCATGCCGATGAACAACCCGGGATCGGTGCCCCGCGATGCGATTCCCGACATCCTGGCCTACATTCTGAGCGTGAACAAATTTCCGGCCGGGGAGGCGGAACTCTCGCGCGACGTGCAAATGCTCAAGAAAATTCGGATCGAGGCCACAAAACCAGAGCCAAGAAATAAAAACAGCAAAGGCGACAAGAACGAATGACAGCGCGCCCGGGCGAATGGCTGCCGAGGAGGTTGTGATGTCTTTCGCAGATTCATCAGGATTCACGCGGATTTTATTTCTCACCTGCACGATCGCTCTGGCGAGTGTCGCGGTTTCGGCGCAATCCACTCGCGAGGTTACTCCGGCCGAATCTTCCGCGGGAGCGCTGGCCTCCACCTGTGGCGTGCCACAGCCGGCCGAAGGAGAGACTCGCCGGGCCCAACTGCCTGTCTTTCCGCTGGGCCAATATCCCGTGAAGCTTCCCGCAGTGTCGATGCTGGGCGCGCACAACGATCTTCCCAATCCGTATCAGCCCGGCGTTGACTGGGGACAGTTGCCCGCCGGAAGAAAATGGGGCTCGACGGCCAGCGTGACACTTGGGCTTGACGGCACTCTCTGGGTCACCGACCGGTGCGGGCATTTCGGCTCCGGCGGCGCATCCTGCGCCGGAGCAAGCGCCAACGTCGACCCAATCTTTCATTTCGATACATCGGGCAAGTTGCTCAAGAGCTTCGGCGCAGGAATCTTCATCAACCCGCACAAACTGACTGTGGACAAAAACGGCGACCTTTGGGTGGCCGACAATGGGGGACACCAGGTATTCAAGCTGGACAAAGACGGCGGGATTTTGTTGACGCTCGGCAAGAAGGGAGTCGCCGGCGCGGGCCTCGATGAATTCGATGCGCCGACCGCCGTCGCGATTGCGCCGAACGGAGATATCTTCGTGGGTGAAGGACACTCCGGCGGAGGCACGGCCACCGGTAACGCGCGCATCATGAAATTCGACAAGAACGGAAAGTTCCTCAAGACGTGGGGAAAGAAAGGCATGGATCCAGGCGAATTCGATTTGGTTCACGATCTGGCCTTCGATTCCAGAGGGCGGCTGTTTGTGGGCGACCGGCAGAACAACCGGATCCAGATCTTCGATCAGGACGGCAAGTTTCTCGCGCAGTGGTTCCAGTTCGGGCGGCCGAGCGGCATTTACATCGACAAGCGAACCGACACGATCTACGTGGCCGACTCGGAGTCAAGAGATGGTCGTACCAACACGGGAGAGTATGGGCTACCGCAGACCGGCTACGGGTACAGTCTCGGCACCCAGCGGGGCATCAGGATCGGCAGTGCGAGAGATGGCGCGGTGAAATATTTTATTCCCGACCCGTGCCCTTATCCCTATCCTGCCGGTTCGAGCATGGCGGAAGGCGTGACCGCCGATTTCGACGGCAACATCTACGGTGCAGACTACCTGATGAATGTCAGGAAATTCGTCAAGAAGTAAACGCAAGATTTCGCAACGCACTTGGACGATGAACGAAACGAAGCCCCGCCTTCCTGGCCCGGGATTGGATTTGAATTCTGGTTACGAAGTCGGCCTAACGAAAAAGGTCATGTTCAGGGTTGCGGATTAGCCTCCGGGCAGAGCCGTCAGCCACTTGAAACTTGAAACCCCGGATCAGGACAACCGGGTACCCGTCGGACTTCACCATGAATATTCCCGCGGCAGCGGCAAGTTGATCTGCAACCGCAACGATCGTCGCGCCGAGCTTGCGGCCCCTCCGGTCGGTAGTTCCTCTGTAATCCTCCAAGGGGTCAAGGCCTGCTACTCCTATTGCCACATCGACTAGGCCTTCACGCCAGGGCCGCCCGAAAGTGTCGGTAATAATCACCGCGCCGCACCCGAGTGCATCGCGAAGACGCCGCGCTGAATCGTCTGGGGCATTCGGCAATATGGTTGCAAAGTCTTCAGATTCCGTATTGGACTGGTCGACACCCGCGTTTGCACAAACAAAACCGTGATGTGTTTCGGCGATCAGAACGCCTCGATCCATTTTCACAATTCGCTTCGATTGCGAAAGGATCGTCTCGACCAACCTGGGGTCCTTGCCCCACCGACTGGCCCACGCGTTCGCGATCGCCGACGGCTGAACCTGTCGCAGGTCGACGACTGCATTCTCTGACTTCGAAACAATCTTCTGAGCGACCGCGACGATTACAGAGCTATCGATTACTTCGCGCTGGGCAGCGGCTGCGTGCCGAATGAGGGCAGCCAGGTCACTGCGGGGACGAATCTCGGGCAGGCCCGAAAGAGCATTTATTTCCAGGCGCATACAGTTCGCAAAAACTCGGAAACTTCAATGTTTGGTGCGCGCAACAAAAGTTCGGCAACATCTTCAGGCGTGTCGATATCGAACATTAATCCTTCAAGCCGTAACACGTCGGCTGGTATGCCCTTCGACTGTGCCTGATCCAGATGAGCACGAAAACTCCCTGGGCCGAAACGGCTCTCGATAACGTCCGGTGGCGTGCGTACCAGGGCATTTGTGCCGGTTCCATCCGCTGACGGCACGACAACTAATCCGGGCCGTGCGGTGGAAGCGAGACACGTGAAATCGCTCGGTGTGACGAGCGGCACGTCGATCGGCACCAGCAGAACAGTGGTCGCGCCCATCTCTTGGGCACGAAGGCACGCTGCGTCCGCCGAAGAGCTGTGGCTCACTTGCTCATTCTCGTCAAATACGATCAACCCCAGGCTCCGAGCATGTCCGGCAACTTCGGGATCGCTGGTCGCCACCGCAATCTGATCGATTCCTGTCGCCTGGCACAGCGCGGAAAGCGTTTGTTTATACAATAGGCGTGCTAACGTCTCCCGCTCGCCGGCGGGCAAAAATCCGCTGAGTCGTTGCTTCGCATTCCTCGGGTTCTTCACCGGCAACACTGCGAAGATCACTTTTTTATCCCCATACTGCCAGCGACACTCCGCGCCAGTCTTGTTCTTCCACGCAAGTCACTCATGATCGTGTTCGTCACCACGGGACGCATCCCAAGGGCCTCGACTTTTTTAGCTTCTTCGCGATCGACTTCATCGAGTACAAATACGCCCACGAAATCCTGGTAGAGCCTGGCGACTTCCACGGCAGAAGAGCGAAAATGCATGCTTTTCATCATTCGCGCGGCAGGCCCCTTGAGTGCGCGGCCCCCCACAATCGGAGATATTGCGACGATGTGATTCCGCCGCCGCCGCAGCGCTTCGCGAATGCCCGGAACTGACAGAATTGGGCCAATGCTAATGAACGGATTCGACGGACACAAGATGATAGTTTCGGCTTGCTCAATTGCTTCGATGATGCCGGGGGCCGCGGATGCTTCGAGAGAGCCTTCGAATCGCACGCTGAGCACGGTATCGCGGGCACGACGCTGGACGAAATAAGTCTGAAACTCGAGCTCACCCGACGGAGTGCCAATTCGCGTGCGGATGCGGCTGTTGGTCATCGGGATGATCGTGGATCGAACTTTCAGCGCAGTAGTGATCTCCTTCGTTACTTCCGCGAGGCTGATGCCCTGGCGAAGCCGCTCGGTACGATACAAGTGAGTTCCTAAGTCTCGATCGCCAAGGTGGAACCATGTCGCTGAACCAAGTTTTTCCAGCGATTCGAGACACCGGAACGTGTCATCCTTGATTCCCCATCCCATCTCCGGGTTCGCAATACCCGCCAAAGTGTAAGTGACCGTGTCGAGGTCAGGCGATATATGCAGCCCATGGATTTCGGCATCGTCTCCAGTGTTCCCTACGACAAAAATCCGGCCGGGACGCACCACGCGGGTGAGTCCGTCCAAAAATCGTGCAGCGCCAACTCCACCAGCGAGCGCAACGATGCGGCGTTGACTCATCCGCGCGTTCCTTCACCGCTGTTGAACAGTCCAGTGATCCGCATCCCGGAATGCTTTGTTTTGTGTCGCAAATTTAGCGCGATGAGCATCGCAGCGGAATTTTCCAAAAATCGTGCGTTGTCGAGCGGACCGGCATCGATAGCCCTCACTCCAGGAATCATTTCCGCTAGCTCACTGACCGTGCGCTTCGCTTCCGGACTATCACCACAGATGAGCGCGTCACAATCGACGTTCTCATCAAGATTGCCCAGCAGGTCAGCGCTTAATGAATGGAAAGCTGCGATCACGGGGACACCCGCGGGAACAAGGCGCGCGGCCTGTTGTGCTGCCGAACCGTCCCAAAGTGTCACCACGCGTGATAGCCGTCCGCCAATAGCCACCTCTAGCGGCACGGTCGCGTCCACCAAAATTGTTTTGGAGCCAAGGCGGTCACGAATGACCTTGAGCGTCTCTATTTGAGCCGAAAGCGGAACCGTGAGAATTACGACCGGAGCTAAAGAAACCGCATCCGCATTCAGATGGCCCGTTACTTCTCCCGATCCAGCTTGCGCCTCAATTCGCTGGGCCGCGGCCATGGCCTTTTCCAAATTGCGCGACCCAATGAACACGCGCGAGCCCGCTTTTGCAAAACGGACGGCCAGTCCGGAGCCTTCCGCTCCAGTGCCACCGATGATTGCAATCTTTTTCTCCATGCCAACTCCTGAGAGAAGTGGTGCCAGATGTCCCGCCGATAGTGTACACTTCAATCGGTTTAGAGAGGTTTTCCATGACAACCATTCCCGAAAAGTATCTCGATCTATTTCAGAAAAAAGCGTTCGCGCAGCTTGCGACTCTCATGCCGGACGGAAGTCCGCAGGTATCGCCCGTGTGGGTCGATTACGACGGCCGATACCTGGTTATCAACAGTGCGAAGGGACGGGTCAAGGACCGCAACATGCGTCGCGATCCACGGGTTGGCATAGATCTACTCGATCCCGACAATCCGTACCGGCACATTTCGATTCGCGGGCGCGTCACAGAGATCACCGAGAATGGTGCCGACGAACAGATCGACAAGCTGACCAAGAAATATTTGAACCAGGATCGCTATCCTTACCGAGGATCAGGCGAAGTGCGCGTGACGTATAAGATCGAACCGCAATCCGTACACGCCATGGGATAACGGATTCCTCGACCGGTTTCGACGCTGCAATCCCACGAACTGTGGGCCCACGCTAGAATGACGCTGTTAGATACTAGAGCTTGCCCCAAGCAGTGATTCGGTCGGGAATGATTCGGACGATCGGCGCGTCGTGCGCAAGCATTCTTCCAGCATACTGGGGATACTTCGCCCGTAACTTGCGAATCGCCCGGGCGCGCTCCTTATGAGCGGACTTCGGAATTTGTTTCGCCTTCCCACGTACCAGGATGTACCAAAGCTGTGTCCAATCCTCGTCATAGTCGTCGATCAAGAGCGCTACTTGCGGCGCTGACGCGATGTTTCGCAAGCGCGCGAGTCGTTCTGGTGCAACACGCTTCGGTTTTCGGTCTATCGCTGTATAGAACATATTGCCGTCATACACAAAACAGACGGGAACGAGGTGCGGTCCCAATGTCGCATCCAAAGTGGCAAGCCTCGCAACTCTGGCATCTTTCAGTTTTGCCTGAATCGCTTCCGAAGTCTCTTGCCGATTGCTAGACATGCGGGAAGCTCCCGATCACGTCGCACCCAGAGGCTGACTGCCCCTTGTCATTTCGATGATTGGCCTAACCGTGATCTTTTTGCGCGATCAAGCCACCAATGATGCGTTCTTGTCGAGCGCGCTGATGATTTCGTCGCGGGTCAGATCAGGAACTGCCAGGAAGACGCGTTCGATGCCAGCGTCGCGGTATTGGGCGAGAGTGGCCTTGTCGGCTGGCGCCCCGAATACACTGATCGACAACGTTGAGAGGTCTCGCCCAGCCGCCGACGCCGCTTGGCGTAAACGCGCGACGGCTTTCTTTGGATCGAAGTTTGGTGTGGCGATCGGCAGCCAGCCATCGCAGAATTCCACGACCCGTTTCAAAGTGTGATCGGTCCATCCGCCGAGGAGTATTGGTGGGTGCGGCCGTTGCGTCGGCTTCGGGTACAGCCAGACAGGATCGAAGTTCACCATCTGTCCGTGGAAGGCGGCCTCCTCCTGCGTCCACAGAGCCTTCATCGCCAGGATGCGTTCGCGCAACAGGTTGAAGCGTGTTTCATAGTGCGCTCCATGATTCTCCATTTCATCGACGTTCCAGCCGCCGCCAATACCAAAAATGAAACGGCCACCGGACAACTGATCCAGGCTGGCAACGCACTTTGCCGTGACGATGGGATCGCGCTGCGGAATCAGGCAAATGCCCGTGCCGAGTAAGATTCTTTTTGTTACAGCGGCGGCAAATGATAGTGCGACAAACGGGTCGTGCGTATGCGAATACGCTTTCGGTAATTCTCCGCCCCCCGGATATGGAGTGCGGCGAGACACGGGAATGTGCGTGTGTTCAGGCAGGAGCAGCGAATCGAAGCCTCGATCCTCAGCTGCGCGTGCCAGTTCGCGAATGTCGATGCCATAATCCGTTGGAAAATAGAAAAGGCCAATGCGCATTGTCAGTTCTCCTGTCCCGCACTTTGAGGTTTTGGAAAACTAGTGCTCCTAAAATCGAACTCGCACACCTGAATTGTCGTCCCGAATGCGCTCTTTGCAATCGTCGGCTAAAAGATGAACTGAGCCGGAGTTTCCGTCCCTATCTTCCCGCTTATTTCTTGTCGGGCTCACTCTCAGGCCCTGGCAGGCCGAGGAACAGCCTTTTGCCGTCAGAAAACGTAACGCTCTTGCCGACGGCCTTAGCGGAGCGGTCTTTGGCTTGGTATCCGTCGACTACGATCTCGGAACCAATCGGGAGAGAATCCTTGGTCAAGCCGAGCCGGTACAGGTTGTTGGGGCTGCCCCCTTCGATCATCCAACCGACCACCTTGCCATCGTCACCCTTCACGTCGATGTGGATCCAGGAGTGCGGATTGGTCACTTCCCATTTTGTGACCGTTCCTTTCAGTTTGAGCGGCCTGGTCTGGTCGAATTCCGCCGCAAACCCATGATGCGCCCACGCCGGCGCGGCCGCTGCGAGAAGCAGCCCGCCTATTAAGATTAGCTTCATCATTACGTGTCGCTCCTCTCGGTCGGGTTCTTTCATGCTACTTCGCTGAATTCTTCGCTGCTTCCGCTTCGGCGACGCGTGCGCCGCGAAGCGTGTCCGCCAATCCATAATTCGCTTCATGACACGCGTACTCGTAGATTTGTCCGTCGATCTTGGTGATTGGCAATTCCCCGGACCACGCTTTGGTCCACATTCCTGGATCTTCCACCGTGAACTGGTAAAGAATCGTATCCTGGTCGACTCGCGTGAACCGCTCGATCACATGCAGGTTCTGCGCGCCACGGAATGGACTTAACTCGGTGAAATTCGTGGTGTCAACCACCAACGTTTTTCCCTCCCAATGGCCGACCGGGTCGCCATACCACTGGCGGATATTTCCAGGAATATGAGGGCGGCCATCGGTGGGTATAACACGAACATCATGAATCTCTTCGGTTTCAATCGCCACGTATCCGTCACCCTGCACAATCTGCAGATTGCTGTTGTAGGCCGCGGGTAGCACTGGCACCACGTTCACCCGGGCAATACACCGAGCGCCCAGAGGCAGCATTTCCGGGCCGTCGAACTCATGTCCTTTAGTTTTGGCGCGAATTTCGGCGAGTCGTTGGCGAGCGTCAGGCGTCAATGGAGGAATCGTCCCCTCGGGACCAACGATGATCGAGGTGCGCCGGCTCCACGCGAGCTTCGCCTGGGCCCGGTCTAACCCGAACTGCGAGAAATCGTAATGCACGTCGTCCGCGCCGGCGCCTTCCACACCGGAATGGTTCGCCGGCGGCTGACCCTCTGTTTCCGTGACGTAAAGGCGTTGGCGTTCCTGCTTCTGAAGGTCCTTCAACTCCGCTTCCGTATAGAACTCTTTCCCGGCGAGTGCCTTCGGTCGTTCCAGATCCGTCACGGTATTATTGGTCCAAACTCCCTGTAAGTCGGGCGTGCCGTTAGGAAGGAGCGGCGCAGTCCAGGCCTTTGCTGCAGGTACTGTCTTCGCGGGTGTCGCTTTCGCCGCGGGCGCCTGCGCTGCGGCGGGTGTTTGCATAAGCATCGACGCTGCGACCACTGCCGTAAAAGCGACTACCGACGCAAGAGAGCGATACTTCATGAGAGCCCCCCTTTTTGGCGAATCGAGTTGCTAATCTTTCTTGCGGAGAGGTCCATACAACAATTCCTCTGTGAATTCCGGGCACTTGAATTCGAGCAGCCGCACATTCTTCTCCACGCGGCGATACAGCGGCATGCTGATCTTCCAGGGCCGCGAAAAAACGTTCGGATCTTCGATGGTGGCTTCGTAATCCATCGTGTCCGCGGTGCGGGGTGTGTAGCGCTCCACTACATGTAAGGCGCTACTGTGAAAGTTTCCGGAACGGTCGAACCAGGTATCTTCCATTTGACTGGTCACATCAACCACCAGAGTCTCGCCTTCCCAGTGCCCGTTGGACCATCCCATCCAGCTGTCAGCCGGCGCCTTGGTTGGTGCGCCCATGTTGATGATGCGAACGGCCCCTGCATACTCGTAGGAAATCAAAACGTTGTTCTGAGACTGGACAATTTGAAAAGGGTACGGCAGATACGTGGCCCGCGGTACACCCGGCAAGTAACACTTGACCTCCGGATCAAGGTTCGTCCAATTCGCCTGATTGTTCTTTCTTTTTGCGGCCATCGCAGGCAAGTAGGGAATCTGATCGCCCTCCACGACGCCAAGCCCGGGCGGCTTGGCAAATACCGCTCCGAGCGAGGCTACTGGCCCCGCCGCTGCTGCATGGCCTTCCAGATCCCAATCGGCTGTGTTGAGGGCTTGCCAGATCCCGCTCAGGTTGGGTTTGCCATCGGCCGTCCGGGGTGCCCGGTAAGGGGATACCTGAGCAACGGAGGACGCGGCGGCTAGCGAAAGGACACAACATAGAACCGCGATCCAACCCATCATCGAGTCTCTGAGTGAATTTCTCATTTCATGCCCGCCGTTAGAAGTTCTACTGTCTTCGTCAAAATCTCAAGCCAGACTGACTGAGATCAAGAACCATAAGCGACAAAAGCCGAAACTCCGGGCGCTCGCGGTCTGGTGGGCCTTGAACTGTAATTTCCGAATCGAGTATGGCTTGCATCCTACGCTCAGCCTGAGCAGGACTCAATAAATTTGTCATATGAGCAGCACTCGGTGGGAGCCCGGTGATCTTTCGGCCAAGGTCTGGTAAGTGTCTATCGTGATGTTGGAATCAAGGTTTCCCACGCGACCAGGACACTCCGCGACTCCATCGACCCATCATCGTTAATGGTTAAATGGTCCCGTGCACGGCGGTAATATAGACCCAAAAGTGTGACTAGGGTGTATGCTCCCATCTTCCGACGGCCAAAACGGGATTTCCAGGGATACCAGGGTGCTTACAACGATTTAAGGAGCAATTTATGCGGCTGAAATTCTCTGTCTCGATCCTGGTCGCCGTACTCGTAGGGAGTTCGTGGCTCTTTGCGCAGGTACGGGACTTCCGCCCGGTCACTGAACCCATGCTGCGCGATCCCGCCCCGGGCGATTGGGTTAACTGGCGGCGCACCGACAACGCGTGGGGGTACAGCCCGCTCGGTCAGATCAACGCGCGGAACGTTGGGCAACTTCAACTCGCGTGGTCGTGGGCGATGGATAACACGGGCGCTCAAGAGGCAACGCCACTCGTCTACGACGGGGTCATGTACCTGCCGAACCCGCACGGCGTCATTCAGGCATTGGACGCCGCGACGGGAAACTTGCTTTGGGAATATCGCCCTGAGCGGGCAAAGGCGTCCGGGGGAGCCGGCGGCGAGGGCGGTGGCGTCCAAAGAAACATCGCGATCTTCGGGGACAAGATATTCGGAACGACGGGAGACGCTCATCTGATCGCGGTGAACGCCCGGACCGGGAAGTTAGCCTGGGACACGCAGGTCGCCGATCACAATTTAGGATATGAATACACTTCGGGCCCGATCGTCGTCCGCGGCAAGGTGATCGCGGGTATGACCGGGTGCACTCACTACAAACAGGACGTCTGCTTTATCACTGCCCATGATGCGGAAACCGGAAAGGAAGTCTGGCGAACATCGACTGTTGCCCGTCCCGGTGATCCCGGCGGTGACACTTGGGGCGACCTGCCTCTGGAGTTCCGCGCCGGCGGCGACGCGTGGATCCCTGGCAGCTATGATTCGGAAACGAACACCCTCTATTGGGGCACGGCGCAGGCCAAGCCGTGGGCGAGGGCGGCGCGTGGAACCGACGGCGACGCGCTCTATACCAACTCTACGTTGGCGCTCGATCCGGACACTGGAAAAATAAAGTGGTTCTACCAACACCTTCCGGGCGAAACGCAGGATATGGATGAGGTGTTCGAGCGCATTCTGATTAACTCCGGCGGGCGCAAGTCCGTGTTCGAGATGGGCAAGCTGGGCATTTTATGGCAACTCGACCGGACCAGCGGCAAGTTCATTCGGGCCACCGATCTTGGCTACCAGAACATTGTGACTGTGGATCCGGAGAACGGCAAAGTCACCTACCTGAAGGTCCCGCAACTCGGTGTGGAGCTCGAAATGTGTCCGAGCACGGCCGGATTCAAGGACTGGCGTGCGATGGCCTACAGCCCGCAAACCAATGCGTTGTACATCCCAATGGCTCTGAATTGTGAACGGGCCACCTTCGGCCCCGTAGAGAAGGTTGTCGGTGAGGGAGGCGTTGGCCCGGTCCAACGCCACGATTCCAACTATCCAAAGTCGGACGGCAACCTCGGTCAGTTCCTGGCCATGGATATCCGAACCGGCAAAGTCTTGTGGAGTCATCGCACAGCTTCACCGTCGAATACGGCCGCACTCGCCACCGCCGGCGGACTCGTGATCGGCGGCGACTGGGATCGCCACATATACGCGTACGACGCCTCTAATGGCAAGATTCTTTGGCAGTCGCGCTTGATCACCTCTGCGCAGGGGTTCCCGATCACGTATCTGGCGAAGGGTAAGCAATACATCGCCATGCCTGCTGGGACTGGAGGCGGGAGCTGGTCCACGCTTATTCCAGCGGAATTGGCCCCGGAGATTCGACAGCCAAAATCCGGCAACGCGATATTCGTTTTCGCTTTGCCCTAGGTTGCAAGAGGATTCACACCGAGACGGACGGCGTTACCTTCCGCAACCCAAGAAGAAACGCAACTGCATTTGTGCATTTCTTCCCCGTGTTTATTTCGACTACGTTCAAAGGGGTTGGAAAAGAGACAGGTCGATCTCCAGACCGCACAAAGTAACGCAGAACTTACGGAGAGAAAGAGACTCGTCCTCCTAGATGAGGAACGTTCGATTACAATGACGATCGCCGACCACAAGAGCTTCGGGCATGGAGGCAGGCCTTGCCCATGTAAATAGCCGTCGAATAGCGCCGCCTCTAAGAGCATTTCGTATACGCCATCTGATGGCCATCGGCATGACCCTGGACCAGGCGGTGGAACGCGTAACGATCAGGCCCACCAAAGTATTCAATTTCGGCACGGAACTGGGCACCCTGAAAGTCGGCCGCGAAGCCGATATCACTATTTGCGAAGTCCAAGATGGAAGATTTGAATTTACAGCCGGCGGCACCAAGCGCGTTGGCAAGCAGAATATAGTGAACAAGGCGGTAGTTCGCCGCGGCAAGTTGTACGTCAATCAGCTCTAGAAGACATTGCTACCACTCTATCGCGCAATGCGAGTAGGATAATCGCCAATCGAGGTGCCTATGGTCGATAATCCAGCCAAGACTCAGGAACTTTCGCGAAGATCGGTGCTGCTTGGGGCCGCGTCGGGTCTGAGTGCGGCATGGCTCGCGACACACTTGCCTGCCATTCTGGCCGCAAAAGTCCACGCGGACGCCGCCGTCGCCGCGGGCGGCTCGGGAAATTTCGCGTTCTTCTCTCCCGATCAGGCCATCGAAATCGAAGCGGTCGCCGCGCAAATCATTCCCAAGGACGACACGCCCGGAGCCCGCGAAGCCGGGATCATCTATTTCATCGATCGCGTTCTCACCACCTTTGAGCGGGACAAGCAGGCGGTCTACACCCGCGGGCTGAAAGATCTGCGCGCCAAAACGCAGGAGCTCTTTTCCTCCATCGATAAATTCTCCGACTTGAATTCCGCGCAGCAGATTCAAGTCCTGACCGCCATCGACAAGACTCCTTTCTTTTTACAGGTGCGCCAGCACACCATCGTGGGATTTTTCGCCAATCCGGAATATGAAGGCAATCGGGACAAGATCGGCTGGAACCTGATCGGCTTTGAAGACAAGTTCGACTGGCAGCCGCCGTTCGGCAGCTACGACCGCGACGCGCACAAGCAGGGCTGAAACGCGCGAGGAACTCGACGATCGCGAAGAGCCCTGGGAGGTCAGCACGCCATGAAAATGTTCACTCCGTCTACGCAGGTCGATTTTGTCGTCATCGGGTCCGGCGCCGCGGGCGGCGTCATGGCCAAGGAACTTTCCTCCGCCGGCTTCGAGGTGGTGGTGCTCGAGCAGGGACCGCGCCTGGAGAACAAGGATTTCAAGCACGACGAGCTGCAAATCCGCGACACTCCCGCGCTGGTCAACGATCACTCGCTGCAGCCGAACACGTTTCGCAAAACAGAAGCCGACAAAGCGCAGCTCGCGGAGACCATCAGTTACGGGCGATGTGTGGGCGGCGGCACGGTGCACTACACCGGCACGCAATGGCGGTTTCACGAGATAGATTTCGTCGAGCGCAGCCGCTGGGGAGCGATTGCCGGAACCGGATTCGCCGACTGGCCGGTCACCTACGCGGAACTAGAACCCTATTACGTGAAAGTAGAATATGAACTCGGCGTTTCGGGTGTGAGCGGCATGAGCCCGTTCGACTCGCCGCGCTCCAAGCCCTATCCTCTGCCGGCGATGCCGGTGAAATCCGCGGGCGTCCTGTTTGAGCGCGGCGCCCGGAAACTGGGCCTGCATCCAGTGCCCAGTCCCACCGCGATTCTCTCGCAGCCCTACAAAGGGCGCGAAGCCTGCAACCATTGCGGCTTCTGTGAGTGGTTCGGCTGCCAGCGAGGCGCCAAGTCCAGCAGCCTCGCGACAGTAATTCCCGTGGCCGAGTCGACCGGGCGGTGCGAGATCCGCAGCAGTTCCTACGTCCGGGAGATTTCCGTCGATAAAAGCGGCCGGGTCACAGGCGTGGTGTATTTCGACAGCCGCAAGCGCGAGATTTTTCAAAAAGCGAAAGCCGTGGTCTTGTGCGCCAATGGCAGCGAATCCCCCCGCTTGCTCTTGCTTTCAAAATCCACCAGATTTCCCGATGGCCTCGCCAACTCCAGCGGCATGGTCGGGAAATATCTGATGCTGGGCGGCACGGCCAGCGCGTCGGGAATTTTCGATGAGCCGCTGAACGAATTCAAGAGCGTCATGTCCACCCGCGCGATCGAGGACTACTACGATTCCGATCCCAAGCGCGGCTTCTATGGAGGCGGCAGAATCGACGGGCGCTGGGGTTTCATGGGACCGATCGGTTATGCGCTAACCGGAGTCCCGCCGGATGTGCCGCAATGGGGTGAAGGATACAAGAATTTCGTAAAGCAGAATTTCACCCGCACCATGTCCTGCATGTCCTACATGGCGTCGTTGCCCGTCGAGAGCAACAGCATCACGCTCGATCCCGACGTGAAAGATGCCTGGGGCCTGCCGGCCATGCGCGTCACTTACAAGGACCATCCCGACGGCATGAAGTCCAAGCAGTATTTCCTGGAGCGCTCGTTGGAAATTCTGGAAGCCGCCGGAGCGAAAAAGAAGTGGGGCAATCCAATTCGCGAAACCACTTCCGGCGCCCACCTGATGGGCACCTGCCGAATGGGCAATGATCCGAAAACGTCGGTCGTCAATAAGTTCAACCGCGCCCATGACGTTCCCAACCTGTTCATCGTGGACGGCAGCAGCTTCGTCACCAGCGGCCGCAATCATCCCACCTGCACGATCGAAGCGCTGGCCTTCCGGACCGCGGACAATATTGTGAAGGCTGCGAGGAGTGGCGGCATGAAGGAACTTGCGTAGCCAACTTGTAGAAGCATCGGATCGGCGGCTGCTACAGAGAAATGTGCCGCCCAGCCAAACGAACTCGCGCCCTACAAGATGCTCCCCGTTGCCATGGATTCGGTGGAGCAAGTAGGCGTCTCGCGCTTGAGCCTATTCAGCAATAGCCAGTTGACTCACAGTGCCTAGCAGGAGACCAAACGTGGGGAGCGAGTCCGTTTCAGTCTGTAATAGAAGCCAAGAAGCGGCAGCCGGAACGGTTTCAAACTCCTAGGCTGCCGCCCTTGAGACGAACGGCTCATGGACGAGCTTCGTACACGATGTTAAACGGAGTCTCCGCGGCTCTGCGGAAACGGCTGAAGCCGGCCGCGGTGACTACTTCGCGAATGCGTTTTTCGCCTGACTGCGCACCCAAGCACAGCGCTACTTCCTGCGAACGCGAACAGGGAGTGCACAACAGAGTTGAAAAAGAGTAGTACACGCGACCGACCGGATTCAGATTGTCTTTTAGTTCGTCGTGAGCAAATGGTTCGACAATCATCCACGTGCCGTCCTTGCTGAGCGAATTGCGCACATGGGTCGCGGCCCCGACCGGATCACCCATATCGTGCAAACAGTCGAATACGGTGACCAAGTCGTAGTCTTTCCCTGGAAATGCTTTGGCCTTCGCGACGCCAAAGTTGAGGCGAACCTCGAGGCCCTCTTTCGCGGCGGTTGCGCGGGCGCCGTCGATGGATGTGTCGTGATAGTCGAAGCCAAAGAATTGCGATTTTGGAAATGCTTTCGCCATCAGCATGGTGGACGCACCCTTGCCACACCCAACATCGGCGACGCGCGCGCCGGCCTCGAGCTTAGCCTGGACGCCGTGCAGGGAAGGAATCCAAGAACTGACAAGATTTGCCGCATAGCTTGGCCGGAAGAATTTCTCGCAGCCATGAAACACATCTTCATCGTGTTCATTCCAACCCATGCCCGCGCCGGATCGGAACGCCTCGGTAATCCGGGGAACTGCGGCCAGAGAGCCAAGGGCCAGCTGGAAGGCGCCGGGAAGATAAGCGGGACTGTCCTCGTTCGCCAGTGTGAATGCCTGCTCTTCGCTCAGACTGAACTTGCGAGTCTGCTCGTTATAGGTGATGTAGCCGCCTG
>Ga0070735_10001037_pt1 | contig 27641 bp, 35 predicted proteins | sample Coa_R1_FD_66443 | JGI IMG/M metagenome (GOLD analysis project Ga0070735, IMG submission 66443) | Surface soil microbial communities from Centralia Pennsylvania, which are recovering from an underground coalmine fire - Coalmine... | ecosystem: Environmental > Terrestrial > Soil > Unclassified ...
GCCGCCAGCCGCGATCCCCCCGCCCGTGTGGCTTTGCGGCCAGCTGAAAGGACCTTGGCACATGGCCGAAACCCACTCGCGGCCGATCGAGGGCGGCCGCGCCGTCTGGCTGACCGAACGGCTCTGGCGCGAGTCAGCGCACCTGCCGGTGATCGAGGTCGACCTCGCCGACATCGCCGAGTTCGATCAGGACTGCTGGTTCGGCGAGCGGCATGCCCCCACCTGCCGCGCCGTCGCCGAGCACGCGCGCAAGATCGCCGAGGCCGACCTCGCCTATCCGGTCATCCTTTCGGCCGACGGCGGGTTGATGGACGGCGGCCACCGCATCGCCAAGGCATGGCTCGCGGGCCGCAAGACCATCAAGGCGGTGCGCTTCGCGATCGATCCCCCTCCGGACCAGATCGTACGGAGCTGACCTCTCAGCGCTTCTTCTTGTTCCCGCCCTGCGCCAGGGTTTTCGGCAGCGTGTCCAGCGTCAGATAGCCCAGGTGCTTCACGTCCAGCCGATCGAAGCGCCGGTCGGCCGCCTTGAGGAACTCAGCCAGGGTGATGTGGTTGTCCGAGGCGAGGTCGGCGGCGGCGACGGGCTCCGGCGTCGGCTCCAAGCTGTAGGGCGCCGCGCCGGAGAAGACGGAAGCGGCCGATGCGTTCGCGACGTTCAGGCGCTGGGGGTCGCGGCGGTCGCGCGCGCGATCATCGCTGTCTGGCGGGGCGGCCGGATCGCGGACGAAGTAGGCGCCGAGGATCTCGGGGGCGACCTTCTGCTCGTAGTCGGCCAGCTCGAAGCCGTCGATGACCCCGTCGTGGTTCTCGTCCAGCACCTTGAAGAAGGCCTCGAAGTCGGCGCGGAACTCAGCGCGATCGATCTTGCCGTCATGGTCCGTGTCCACCTGCGCGAACCAGGCCGCGACCGGATAGGGCTCGCCGGGCCGGGCGCGGAAGGGCTGGCCGGCGGGACTGATGAAGAGCCCTCCCCCCAGCGCCGGTGGAGCGGGTTGGCCGCCGGCGGCGATCGGCAGCGCGAGCGCCAGGGCGAGAAGCGCCCAGAGCCCGCTTTCTTTTCCGACCATCCAAACTCTCCGCCTCGGCCTGCGCGCCGTCACACGCCATTGTTTCACGGCGATTTCACGGCGCTTGTAGCGGTGAGCCGCCGCCAGTAGGAAGCCGGCAAAACAAGATTAGCGAGGAGCGAGCGCCATGAGTGAAGCGATTCTGGAGCCGGAGCTGGCCATCGTCGACCCGCACCATCACCTGTGGGATCGCACGCCGTTCCTGCCGCCGGCGAACGAGCAAGCGCCGGTGCGCCACGGGTTCGAGAACGTCATGCGGCTCGCGCCCCGCTACCTGATCGACGAACTGGTGGCCGACATGAAGCGCGGCCACAACGTGGTCGCCACCGTCTTCGTCCAGTGCGGCTCGATGTATCGGGTCGACGGGCCGGCCCATCTGCGCGTGATCGGCGAGACCGAGTTCGTCAACGGCGCGGCGGCGATGAGCGCCAGCGGCCTCTACGGCGACATTCGCGCCTGCGCCGGCATCGTCAGCCACGTCGACCTGACGCAGGACGTCAAACTCATCGACGAGGCTCTGCAGGCGCATGTGGCGGTGGGCGGCGGGCGCTTCCGCGGCATCCGCCACTCGGCCTCCTACGACGCCGACCCGAACGTGCTCGGTCCGTTGTCGCGGCAGACGCCGGGGCTCTACCCTTCGGCCGACTTCCGGCGCGGCTTCGCGGCGTTCGCCAAGCACCGGCTTTCGTTCGACGCCTGGCTCCTCGAGCCACAGCTGGGCGAATTCCTCGACCTCGTTCGCGCCTTCCCCGACACCCAGTTCATCCTCGACCACGTGGGCACGCCGCTCGGCATCGGCGCCTATGCCGGCAAGCGCGAAGATCGCTTCGCTGGGTGGGCGGCGAAGATGCGCGAGATCGGCGCTTGCGAGAACGTCGCGGTCAAGCTGGGCGGACTCGCCATGCCCTTTCCGGGCTTCGACTCCTTCATGCAGAGCCGCCCCTCGAGCGTGCTGGCCGAAGAGTGGCGGCCCTACATCGAGACCTGCATCGAGGCGTTCACGCCCAAGCGGGCGATGTTCGAGAGCAACTTCCCCGTCGACCTCTGCAGCTGCACCTACGACGTGCTCTGGAACGCCTTCAAGATCATCGCCAAGGACGCCTCGGCAGACGAGAAGGCCGAGCTCTTCGCGGGCGCCGCCAAGCGCGCCTACCGGCTGAACCTCTAGGCAAAGGAAACCCCCGGCCGTTTCCGACCGGGGGCTCCAACGTCCAAGAGCAGTGTGGGGCTGGCCTTAAAAATCCATGTCGCCCATGCCGCCCATGCCGCCGCCGGGCATGCCGCCCGCGCCGCCGCCGTTCTTCTTCGGCGCCTCGACCACCGCCGCTTCGGTTGTGATCAGGAGGCCCGCGACCGAGGCCGCGTCCTGCAGCGCCGTGCGCACCACCTTCGCCGGGTCGATGATGCCGGCCTTGATCAGGTCGACATACTCTTCCGTCTGGGCGTTGAAGCCGAAGGTCGCGGACTTGTTCTCCAGCACCTTGCCGACCACGATCGAGCCTTCGACGCCGGCGTTTTCGGCGATCTGACGGATCGGCGACTGCAGCGCGCGCTGGACGATGGCGACGCCGGCCGTCTGGTCGTCGTTGTCGCCCTTGAGGCCCTCCAGCACCAGCGAAGCCTTGAGCAGGGCCACGCCGCCCCCGGCGACGATGCCTTCCTCGACCGCCGCGCGGGTGGCGTTCAGCGCGTCGTCGACGCGGTCCTTCTTTTCCTTCACCTCGACTTCGGTCGAGCCGCCGACGCGGACCACCGCCACCCCGCCCGCCAGCTTGGCCAGACGTTCCTGCAGCTTTTCCTTGTCGTAGTCGGAGGTGGTGTCCTCGATCTGCTTCTTGATCTGGCCGATGCGGCCTTCGATGTCGCCCTTGTCGCCGGAGCCGTCGACGATGGTGGTGTCATCCTTGGTGATCGAGACCTTCTTGGCCTTGCCCAGCATGTCGAGCGTGACGTTCTCGAGCTTGATCCCGAGGTCCTCGCTGATCAGCTGGCCGCCGGTCAGGATGGCGATGTCCTCGAGCATCGCCTTGCGGCGATCGCCGAAGCCCGGCGCCTTTACGGCCGCGACCCGAAGGCCGCCGCGCAGCTTGTTGACCACCAGGGTGGCCAGGGCCTCGCCTTCGATGTCTTCGGCCACGATCAGCAGCGGACGGCCGGACTGGACCACCGCTTCCAGCACCGGCAGCAAGGCCTGGAGCGACGACAGCTTCTTCTCGAACAGAAGGATGAGCGGCTCTTCGAGCACCGCCTCCATCTTGTCGGCGTTGGTGATGAAGTAGGGAGAGAGATAGCCGCGGTCGAACTGCATGCCTTCGACGACGTCGAGTTCGGTCTCCATGCTCTTGGCTTCTTCGACCGTGATCACGCCCTCGTTGCCGACCTTGTCCATCGCCTTGGCGATCATGTCGCCGACGGCCTGGTCGCCGTTGGCGGAGTTGGCGCCCACCTGGGCGATCTCCGCGTTGGTGGTGACCTTCTTGGACGTCTTCTTGATCTCGTCGACGACCTTGACCACCGCCTTGTCGACGCCGCGCTTCAGATCCATCGGGTTCATGCCGGCGGCGACGTACTTCAGGCCCTCGACCACGATGGCCTGGGCGAGCACCGTGGCGGTCGTGGTCCCGTCCCCAGCCTTTTCGTTGGTCTTCGAGGCGACTTCGCGGATCAGCTGGGCGCCGAGGTTCTCGAACTTGTCGGAGAGCTCGATTTCCTTGGCGACGGTGACGCCGTCCTTGGTCGAGCGAGGCGCGCCGAACGACTTCTCGATCACGACGTTGCGGCCCTTCGGCCCCAGCGTGACGCGGACGGCGTTGGCCAGGATGTTGACGCCGCGCAGCATCCGGTCGCGCGCGTCGGTGGAGAAGTAAACGTCTTTGGCAGCCATGTTTCAGCTCTTTCGAATGGGGGGAATGGAAGGACGGCGGCTTATTTCGTGAGCACGCCCAGGACGTCGCTCTCCTTCATGATCAGGAGATCCTCGCCGTCGATCTTGACCTCGGTGCCCGACCACTTGCCGAACAGGATGCGGTCGCCCGTCTTCACGTCGAGGGGCTGGAGCTTGCCGTTTTCGTCGCGGGCGCCGGGGCCCACGGCGATGACCTTGCCTTCCTGCGGCTTTTCCTTGGCGGTGTCGGGGATGATGATCCCGCCCTTGGTCTTTTCTTCTTCCTCGACGCGCTGGATGAGCACGCGATCGCCAAGCGGACGAAACGCCATGTATTCTCTCCTCCCTTTCCGGGACTGAAGTGTTGAAGCCTGACGCCCCCCGGAGCATGCGGCCGTTAGCAGCCGCAGCCCATGAGTGCTAACGGCGGCGATTTATGGGCGAGCCGAGCCGGAGTCAAGGCGGCGGCGCCTGAAAAGGCCGACTTCAGAGCGGCGCGTAGGTAATAGCTTCGAGGCCTCCGGCGCGCGTCAGGACGACCGCTGAGGCGAGCGGGCCGGCCGGCGCGCCTTTGGCCAGCGGGTCATAGCCGGCCGGTCCCGGCGTGCGCCCGTGCGCGGTGTCGATGAAGGCGAACACGACCTGGCTCCCGTTGTCGCGGCTGGCCAAGGGCGGCAGGCCGACCCAGTCCTTCACCGCCCCGCGCACGGCGGCGAAGTCGCCAACGTTCGTCTCCGCGACCGTGCACGACCGCTGTGCGCGGCCTTTCGCCTCGATCGAGCCGGCGAGCAGCAGCCACACGTGGCCGGCCGGAGTCCAAGTGCGGGCCTTCAGGTTCGACGCGGTAACACCCGGGACCATCGCCGCGACCACGGCGAGCGGAATCTTCGGCGTCGTCCAGCCGGCCGCCTCGGCGCGGGCGGCGGCCTGATCGGCGTCGCCGTGCGTGTCGCCGCAAAGGCGGATGAAGGCGTCGGCCAGCTCCGGCGCCGGCGCGGCGCCCATCAGGGCGACGGCGGCCAGAATGGCGGCGGGGCGGCGCATGGCGGCCATCCTAGCACCGACGCACGTGTGGCGCCGCCGTCTTGCCTGCGAACGCTGCACGCCCGAAGATGGCCGGCCCCCTCAAGCCGTGCAGGCCAAACCCAGTGACCGTAGCCGCCCTGCCTCGCCGCACCCTTCTCCAGCGTCTGCGGACGTCGGCCACGAACGCCCAGCGCGGCTTCGAGCGTTGGCTTGGGCGCATGTCCCCGGTCGGCGGGGCCGAGATTCTCTCGAACGAGGCCTTTCCCTGGGCCGCGGAGCTGGAGGCGAACTGGCGGTCGATCCGCGCCGAACTCGACCGCATCATGCCGCAGCACGCCGACCTGCCGAACATGCAGGAGATCTCGCCGACCCAGTACGGCATCACCAGCGAGCGGGTCTGGAAGGTGTTCGCCTTCTGCGCCTACGGCGCGCGATCCGAACGGAACTGCAGCGTCTGCCCGGAAACGGCGCGCCTGCTCGCGCGCATTCCGAACCTGGAGCTCGCCTTCTTTTCCGTGCTCGAGCCCGGCGCGCACCTCACGGCGCATCGCGGCTCCTACAAGGGCCTCGTCCGCGCCCACCTCGGACTGATCGTACCCGAGCCGCGCGAGGCCCTGCGCATGCAGGTCGGCGGCGCGATGGTGCATTGGGAAGAGGGCCGCTGTGTGATCTTCGACGACACCTACCGTCACGAGGTGTGGAACGACACAGACGGCGTCCGCGTGGTGCTTCTCATCGACGTGCACCGGCCGTTCCCGCTCCCACTGGCGCTGGTCAACAGGGCGATCCTGGGCGTGGCGCGGCTCACCCCCTTCGTCACCGGCGCGGTCAAGCGCATGCGGGTTTGGGAGCGGGACCACTACGGCGAGAGCGCCCGCGCGGGCGACGCCGGCTAGCGCGCAGCGGCGCGGCGACGCAGCGTCGAGCGGATGAAGTCGGCCGGCGGATCGGCCTCGGCCAGGACCGAATCCTTGATCGCCCGCGGCTCGCCGAAGAGGTTGCCCTGGCCGTAGGCGATATTCAGCTCCAGCACGTCGACGACCTGGCGTTCGGTCTCCACCTTCTCGGCGATCAGTTCGACGCCGTAGCGGCGGGTGAGGTCGGCGAGGTCGGCGGCGTTCAGGTCCTTCAGCGACTTCAGCGTCAGCCGCCCGTCCAGTTCGATCAGCTGATTTAACAGCACGTCGGCCGTGACCTTGACGAACTTGACGTCGGCGCGCGCCAGATCAGGGAAGTTGAGGTCCAGGTCGCTGACCTTGTCGAGCGAGAAGCGGAAGCCGAGATCGGCCAGCTTGGCCATGTTGCGCGCCTCGGTCGCGCCGCGGCGGTCGAAGGCCGGCTGGCCGAGTTCGAAGATCAGGCTTCCGGCCATGTCGCGGTTCTCGGCGAGGAACTCGAGGAACTGCGGGAAGAAGGTCTCGTCGGCCAGCGAACCCAGGGCGACATTGCAGAAGATGCCCACCTTGCGGTCGCTCTTGGCCAAGCGCCGGACGATCTGAACGCAGCGGAAGAGCAACAGGTTGTCGATGACCGAGACCAGGCCTTCCGGCTCGGCGACGCTCAGATACTCCGCCGGCATCATCACGCGACCGGACGCGTCGCGAAGGCGCGAGAAGCTCTCGTAGAACACCGTCCGCCGCTGAGGCAGGCTGACGACCGGTTGCAGGTAGAGATCGACGCGGTTGTCTGAGAGCGCCTCGCGCACGGTCTCCAGCAGCGCGATCTGCTGGCTGTGATGGCGGGCGTAGGCCGGGGGCGGCTCGTGCGCTTGCGCGCGCGCCATGCGGTCTTCGAGCCCGTCGCGCATGCGCCGCACGAGGTCCTCCAGGACGTGCACCTCGCTGGTCAGCTCCTCGCTGCGCCGCTCGGCATCCTCCTGGACGCTCTCGGCGAAGCCGGCCATGCGGTCGTAGAGACCCTCCATCTGGTCGGCGAGGATGCGGTTGGCGTCACGCAGAGCGTCGATGTCGCGCCTCAGCGCCCGCTCGCCCAGGCCGCGGCCGAGCATGGCGTGCAGCGCGACGGCGAAGCCAAGGCCGCCGAACAGGGTGGCGATGCCGGCGCCCGCTCCGCCGCCGCCTCGCCAGACCAGCAGCGCCACCGTCAGCGCCAGACAGAGGTAAGCGCCCCCCAGAAGCGCGTTCGTAACGTTGCGCATCGTCCCGCCGTTTCGAATCAGCACGGAGTATCGACCGGACGCCAAAGCAAAGTCGAAGGAATTGCGCGGGTGCGCGGTTTAGCCCTGGTGGAAAAGGGCCGAGACCGACTCGCCGTTGTGGATGCGCCGGATGGCCTCGGCGAAGGCCGGCGCGACCGACAGCACCGTCAGCTTGGGCGGCCACTCAGCCTCCGGAATCGGCACTGTGTTGGTGCAGATGATGGCCTCGATATCGTCGCGCGCCTGCAGCCGCGCGAGCGCGCCGGCGGCGAAGAGGCCGTGGGTGCACACGACCCGCACCCGCCCGACGTTGCGGGGCGCGAGGTGGTCCAGGAGTTCGGTGATGCTGGTGCCGCGGGCGATCTCATCGTCCAGCACGATGATGTCGCGGCCCTCGACGTCGCCGATGATGGCGCTGATGACCACGCGCTCGTCGCTGATCCGCTGCTTGGCCGCCAGCGCCACCCCGACGCCGAGCATGCGCGCGAAGGCGGCCGCTTCCTTGGCGTTGCCGAGATCCGGCGAGACGACAACGGTGTTCGTCAGGTTCTCGCCGGCGAAATGTTCGGCCAGCAGCGAAAGCGCGTGCAGGTGATCGACCGGCACGCTGAAGAAGGCGTGCACCTGCGGTGCGTGCAAGGTCATCGCCAGCACCCGGTCGGCGCCGGCCGTGGCGATCAGGTCGGCGACCAGCCGCCCGCCGATTGAGATGCGCGGCCGGTCCTTCTTGTCAGAGCGGCCATAGGCGTAGTGCGGCATGACCACGGTGCGCCGGGCGGCGCTGGCTCCACGGGCGGCGTCGAGCATGAGAAGCAGCTCGACCAGGTTCTCCTGCACGGGCGCGCACAGCGGCTGGACGATGAAGACGTCGCGCTCGCGACAGTTGTCCATCAGCTGCACTTCAAGGCAGTCGCTGGCGAAGCGCTCGATCCGCGTCGGGCTCAGCGGAATCTGCAGCAGCGCGCAGATTTCGGCCGCGAGTTCGGGGTGGGCGCTGCCGCTGAAAACGGCGATGTCGCTCAAGACCGGCTCCGGTTCGGGCGCTTGGATGTCGGCGGCGAGCGCCTTATCGCCATGCGCCCCGAGTCGGGCAAGGGGCGGCGCGCTCCGGCGGTCAGCGCGTCGGCGTCGGCGGCTCGCTGCGATAGTCATAGAAGCCCCGGCCGCTCTTGCGGCCCAGCCATCCGGCCTCGACGTACTTCACCAGCAGCGGACAGGGCCGGTACTTTGAGTCGGCCAGGCCTTCGTAGAGCACGTTCATGATCGACAGCACCGTATCGAGGCCGATGAAGTCGCCCAGCTGCAAGGGGCCCATGGGATGGTTGGCGCCCAGGTGCATGGCGGTGTCGATCGCCTCCACCGTGCCCACGCCCTCATAGAGCGTGTAGATCGCCTCGTTGATCATCGGCACCAGCACGCGGTTGACGATGAAGGCGGGGAAATCCTCGGCGTTGGCGGTCGTCTTGCCCAGCGACTTGGCGAAGTTGACGGCCGCCTCGTAGGTGGCGACGTCCGTAGCGATGCCGCGGATGATCTCGACCAGGTTCATCAGCGGAACCGGGTTCATGAAGTGCAGGCCGATGAAGCGCTCCGGCCGGTCGGTCGCCGAGGCGAGCCGGGTGATCGAGATCGATGAGGTGTTGGAGGCGAGCAGCGTGCGCTCGCCCAGGTGCGGCGCGAGGGCGGCGAAGATCGACTTCTTGATCGCCTCGTCCTCGGTGGCCGCCTCGATGACGAGGTCCGTCTGGCCGACCTGCTCCAGGCGCTCCTCGGCCTTGATGCGGCCGAGGCCCTCGCGCATCGCCGCATCGTCGATCAGCCCACGTGCGACCTGGCGCGACATGTTGTGTTCGATGACGCCGAGGCCGGCGTCGATGCGGGCGCGGCTGACGTCGTGCAGCTCGACCGCGTAGCCGGCCAGCGCGCAGACATGGGCGATGCCCGTGCCCATCTGCCCCGCGCCGATCACGCCGATCGTCTTGATGTCCGCCATGGTCCTCGAAGTCCGCGAAAGGGCTGAGTTTCTAACACGCCCCCCGCCGACGCCAAGCTTTTTGCTGCATCGCAGCGAAACGGCGGCAAGATGAATTCGATGTCATGTTTCGCACGGTACCTTGCATCACCAGCTACCTTGCGTCATTGATCTGAGCCGGGGCCAGGGAGATCGCATTGCCCGAGAGCATCGACATCCAGTTGAAGAAGGGCGTCCTGGACCTCTGCGTGCTGGCCCTGCTCTCGCGCGCCGACGCCTACGGCTACGAGATCGCCAGCCGCCTGGCCGAAACGATCGGCATGGCCGAGGGCACCGTCTATCCCTTGATGCGCCGCATGCAGGCCGAGGGGCTGGTCGAGACCTACCTGGTCGAGTCGGCCCAGGGGCCGTCGCGCAAATACTACCGCCTGACCGCCGCCGGCCGGCGCAGCTTCGTTGCGCAACGCGACGCCTGGCGCACCTTCGCCGCCGCCGTCGAGCAGACCCTGGGAGATCCCGAATGACCAAGGAGGCGTTCCTCGTCCGGCTGCACGACGGCCTGCGCGGCCTTCCGCCCGTGACTGCGGCCGAGATCATCGCCGACTACGAGGCCCACTTCGCCGAAGGCGCCGCCGCCGGGCGAACGCCGGAGGCCGTGGCCGCCGCGCTTGGCGATCCGGACCGGCTGGCCCGCGAACTGCGCGCGGAAGCGGGGCTGAAGCGCTGGGAGACCGAACGCAACCCGTCGTCCGCGGTGGCCGCCGTCTTCGCGGTGCTGGGCCTGGGCGCGCTCGACCTTCTCGTGCTTCTGCCGGTGCTGCTCGGCGTGGGCGGCGTCATCTTCGGGCTCATCGTCGCCTGCATCGGCGTCTTCATCGCCGGCGGCATCGTCTTCGCCACAGGCCCGTTTGGCGACGCGCCGGGCGACATCGCCGCCGCCTTCCTGACCGGGCTTGGGATGATGTCGGGGGCGGCGTCGGGCGGCGCAATCCTGACCCTGATCTGCATCGGCGTGACCAACGCGCTCGTCGCGTACGGTCGGCTTCACTACCGGCTGCTCAAGCCGGCCATCCACCAAACGCCTGACGGAGGGCGACACCCATGACCAGGACGCTTCTCGCCATCGCCGGGCTCGGCCTCATCGTTTGTATCGCCTGCTTCGCCGGCGCGGCGGCTGTGAGCGGACACATGAGCTGGAGCCACACGTGGCGCGTCAGGAACGGCTCGTTCATCGTCGGTCACAACTTCACGCCCGACAGCCAGAGCGAAACGCGCGAGATCGCCTGGTCCGGCGGCGACAGCCTGGACGTCGACGTCGACGCCGACGTCTCGTTCACCCAGTCGCCCGGTCCGGCCAAGCTCGTCATCAGCGGATCGAAGGCCGCGGTCGACGCCATTCGTCTCAGCGGGTCGCGGCTGGAGTCGGATGACGACGGGGGCCGCGTCAAGGTCACCCTGACCGCGCCGGACGTCCGCCGCTTTTCGCTCAGCGGCGACGGCTCGATCGCCATCGCAAAGTACGATCAGGACAGCCTCGATCTCGACCTCAGCGGTTCGGGCCACATCGACGCCGCCGGCAAGGCGCGCTCAGTCAAGCTGGACATCTCCGGCGACGGCGACGCCGACCTCGGCCAGCTGGCGGCGCAGGACGCCAAGGTGAGCATCGAAGGCTCGGGGCGCACGACGCTCGCGCCGACCCAGTCAGCCGACCTCGACATCTCGGGCGACGGCAGGATCGAGCTTCTGACGCATCCGGCCAACGTTCGCAGCGACGTCAGCGGCTCGGGGCGAATCGTTCAGGGCGCGCCGGCCGCAGCCGACTCCTCGCGGCCTACCCCAGCGCGGCCATGAGGTCGGGCACGGCGGTCTTGTAGTCCGACACCAGCCCGTAATCGGCCACCTGGAAGATCGGCGCGTCGGGATCCTTGTTGATCGCCACGATCACCTTGGAGTCCTTCATGCCGGCCAGGTGCTGGATGGCGCCGGAAATGCCGATGGCGATGTAGAGTTGCGGCGCCACCACCTTGCCGGTCTGGCCGACCTGGTAGTCGTTCGGGGCGTAGCCGGCGTCGACAGCCGCGCGGCTCGCGCCGACCGCGGCGCCGAGCTTGTCGGCCAGCGGTTCGATCACCCGCTGGAACTCCTCCGCCGAACCCATGGCGCGGCCGCCGGAGACGACGATCTTGGCCCCGGCCAGTTCGGGCCGGTCGGATTTCACGATCTCCTCGGAAACGAAGCGGGTTTTCGAACCGGCCTCGCCGGCCGCGACCTTCTCAATGGGCGCGCTTCCGCCGTCCCCGGCCGCCTTGAAGGCGGTGCCGCGCACGGTGATCACCTTCTTGGCGTCGGACGACTGGATCGTTTCCAGCGCGTTGCCGGCATAGATGGGACGCACGAAGGTGTCGCCGCTCACGACCTGGATGATTTCGGAGATCGGCGCGACGTCTAGCTTGGCCGCGACACGCGGGGCGAAGTTCTTGCCGACCGAGGTCGCCGGGATGAGCACGGCGTCGTAGCCGCCCATCAGGCCGAGCACGGTTTCGGCCATGGCTTCGGCGACGAAGTGGCCCAGCGTCTCGCTTTCAGCGACCAGCACCTTGCGCACGCCCTCGATCTTGGCGGCGTCGGCGGCGATGGCGTCGACCTTGGCGCCCATGACCAGCACGTCGACATCGCCCGAGAGCGCCTTGGCGGCGGTGACGGTCTTGTTGGTGTTGTCCTTCAGCGACTGATTGTCGTTGTCGGCGACGACGAGCACGGCCATCAGATCACCCCCGCTTCGGTCTTCAGCTTCGAAACCAGCTCCTGGGCGGTCTCGACCTTCACGCCGGCGACGCGCTTCGGCGGCTCGGTCACCTTCAGCACCTTCAGGTGGCCGGCGAGATCGACCCCGTAGTCGGCGACTGGCGTCACGGTCAGCTCTTTCTTCTTCGCCTTCATGATGTTGGGCAGCGAGGCGTAGCGCGGCTCGTTCAGCCGCAGGTCCGCGGTCACCACCGCCGGCAGGTCGAGCTCCAGCGTCTGCAGCCCGCCGTCGACCTCGCGCGTCACCTTCACCTTGCCGCCGTCGACCTCGACCTTCGAAGCGAACGTCGCCTGCGGCCAGTCGAGCAGCGCCGACAGCATCTGGCCGACGGCGTTGTTGTCGCCGTCGATCGCCTGCTTGCCCATCAGGATCAGGTCGGGCTTCTCCGCCTCGACCACCTTCTTGAGCAGCTTGGCCACTTCGAGCGGTTCGACATCGACAGCGCTCTCGATCAGAAGGCCGCGGTCAGCGCCGATGGCGAGCGCGGTGCGGATGGTCTCCTGCGCCTGTGTCGGCCCGATGGAGACGGCGACCACCTCGTCGGCGACGCCCTTTTCCTTCAGCCGCACCGCCTCCTCGACGGCGATCTCGCAGAAGGGGTTCATCGACATCTTTTTGTTGGCGAGGTCGACGCCGGTCTGATCGGGTTTGACCGTGGCCTTGACGTTGTAGTCGATCACCCGTTTGACCGGGACTAGCACCTTCATCTGCTTTCAGCGCCTTCGCGGGTTTGAGCGCAAGCGGGCGCGCGCGAAGGCTCTTTCGAGCTCCGGCGCCGCGCCTGCGAAGAGGGCGGCAAACTGACAACGAGGCTACCGGCTGTCAACGGACGCGCCGGCGCCGCTTGCCGGCGGAGGCTGTCGGAGCGAAAAGGGCGCCATGCGCCGCTCCTTCACCGGTCCGCTGCAGATCGGGTTCGTGATCCTGATCCTCGCCAGCTGCGTCGGCCTGCTCTTCCTGCAGGCGCCGCCCGAGCGCACCGTTGCGCAGGACGCGCGCGCCCGCTGCGAAGCCAACGGCGACTGGTGGGACGATCAGGACAAGGTGTGCGCCGTTCCGGTGCCGCTCGCCACCATCACCGGCCGGCCGAGCGGGGCGTCGCGCTAGCTCGCTCGCGTCGCGCCGGGCGTCCAAAGCACGTCGTCCGCGCCCTTGCCGTTCGTATGTCGGGCGGCGACGAACAACAGGTCGGAGAGCCGGTTCAGGTACTTCAGCGCCGCCGGACTGGCGCTCTCCCCCGCCGCCTCCGTCAGCGCCAGCGCCCGCCGCTCGGCGCGGCGGCAGACCGTGCGGGCGACATGCAGGGCCGCCGCCGCCGGCGAGCCGCCGGGCAGGACGAAGGACGTGAGCGGAGAAAGCTCGCCGTTCAGTTGGTCGATCTCGCGCTCGAGCCGCGTCACCTGGCTGTCGAGAATGCGCAGATCCGTCTTGCCGCGTTCGGGTGTCGCGAGGTCGGCGCCGAGGTCGAAGAGGTCGTTCTGCACCCGCGCCAGCATGGCGTCGAGCACCGGCGCGGCGGCCAGCGTCGTCCGCGCCCAGCCGATCTGCGCGTTCAGTTCGTCGACCGCGCCATAGGCCTCGACCCGGGGATGGGTCTTGGACACCGGCGCACCGCTGGCCAGGCGGGTTTTCCCCTTGTCGCCCGTGCGCGTGTAGATGCGGTTGAGCGTGACCATCGCGGCGTTAGTGGTGCGTGCGCCAGAGGACGGCAGCCACCAGCACCAGGATGGCGACGAACTGCAGCAGCACCCGTAGCCGCATCAGCCGGTTCGAGTAGGAGCGGCCGAAGTCGCCGCCACGGAACAGGGCGTAGATGCCGACGCAGAGCGTGATGAAGACGGCCGCCAGCGCGGCGGGGACGAGCCAGGAAAAGAGATCCATTGCCGATCGAGCTTAACGCCCGTCCGGCGCGAACGCCATGCACGCTGGCTTGCGCCCGCGCGCTGCGCGGGTTAGGTGAACAAGTTCGACCAGTGCGTTTCTTCGCGTCCCGGCCCGAATGTGCGCCCTCCGAGTCGCCTTCATCCTGAATCATGGCGCGACCACGCGTCGCAGACCCCCCTTCCGTCCCTCAATTTGACGAAAAATGTCACATCCTGAAACCGCCGCTACACAGTTCATTGAACACGTTCAGCGAGACAAGACCCCGCCCGCGTCGGCCAACGACGCCCGGCCGGCGCCTGCGGCCCCCAAACAGCCGCTGACGCGTCGGGCGCTGGCCAAGCAGCGAACGCGCCGCCAGCTGCTGGACGCGGCCAAGCGGCTGTTCAACGAGCGCGGCTACGAAGCCGCGACGGTGCGCGAGATCGCCGCCGCGGCTGGGCTCTCGACCGGGGCCGTCTTCGCCAGCTTCGTCGACAAGGCAGACCTCTTCGGCGCCGTCATCCTGGACGACTATGAACTCCTGGCCGCGCATCTGCGCGTTTGCGGGCGCGGCGGGGCGACGACCGAAGAGGCGCTGATCGATCTTTTCGCCGCCATCTACGCTTTCCAGCGCGATCACCTGCCGCTGGTGCGGGCCGCGATCGGCCACTCGTGGCTCGGACAGCCGGAGGCCGAGCGACGCGTCCGCGCGGGCGTCAAGCGCATCCTGGCCCAGGTCGACGAGGTCGTGCGGCGCGGTGTCGAGCGCGGCGAGCTTTCCCGCGCCCTCGACGTGCGGCTCACCATCGAGATGATCTGGGAAAGCTTCATCGCCAACTACCGCCACGCCATTTTCGAAGACTGGAACGAAGCGGCGCTCCAGGCCCGGCTGGCCGCGCAGGTGCGCATTCTGCTGGCCGGCTGGCGCGCGGCCGCCTGACGGTTGGCGCGGACGGGGGGCGGCTTGGCCACGGGGGCGCGGCAGGAGCGTAAGCTCGCGACACGCGCGCGGGTGCTCGCCGCCGCGCGCGATCTCTTCGACGAGGTCGGGTTCGAGGACACCACGATCCGCATGGTCGCCAAGAGGGCGGGCGTCTCGGTCGGCAGCGTCTTCACCACCTTCTCAGGCAAGGCCGAACTCCTGAGCCAGGTCATGGCCGACCGGGTCGAGGCGCTGCAGGCCGAACTCGACCGCGTCATCCCCCATCTGCACGGGCCGACCGTCGATCGGCTGCGCTCGATCATGGCCGTGCACTACGGCTTCGAGACGAGGCGCCTTCGCCTGTTCGTGGCTTATGTGGCGGCCTCGTTCAGCTGGCCGCTCGGCGGAGCGATGACGCCGATCGGAGTCAACCGTCGCTTCCGCGGCGCTCTGGCCGACGTGCTGACGGGCGGGATCGCGCGCGGCGAGGTGCGCGGCGACCTTGATCTCGAACTCTTCGTCGACGCCCTCCTGGCCGCCTACGTGTGGAACTACCGACGCCCGGCGCAGGACGGCGCGGATGCGCAGGCGCTGATCGCGGCGATGGACCGGCAGATCGGGCTTTTGTTCGACGGCGCCGCCGCCAGGGTGTAGCCGGCTCTCGAAAAACGGGAGCGCCGCGATGTCCCTGGTCGAAGTTCGCCGCGAGGCGCAAGCCGCCGTCGTCCGCTATGCCAACCCGCCGCTGGGCACGATGACGGCCGCCGGCGCACAGGAGATGTACGACGCCGTGCGCGCCGCCGCCGAGGACCCGGCCGTGCGGGCGATCATCATCACCGGCGGTCTGCCTGACATCTTCATCCGCCACTACGACGTCGGCGAACTCACGGTGCTCGGAGAGCGGCTGGCCAGCGCCCCGCCGCCGGCGCAGCCGCCCGGCGCGAACCGCCCCGCCGGCGGCTTCCTCGGTCTGACCGATCTCGTCGCCGCGGCGCCCAAGCCGGTGATCGCCGCCATCAACGGCCTTTGCATGGGCGGCGGCTTCGAGCTCAGCCTCGCCTGCGATATCCGGATCGCCGGGCGGAGCGTCACCGCGATCGGCCTGCCGGAGACGCGGGTGGGCATCTTCCCCGGCGGCGGCGGAACCCAGCGCCTGCCGCGCGTGATCGGCGAGGCCAGGGCGCTGGAGATGATTCTCCGCGGCCGTGTGGTGACCGGCGAAGCCGCCGCCGCCATCGGGCTGGTGCACGAGGCGGCCGACGATCCGCTCGCCCGCGCGCTCGAAATCGCCGCCGAGTTCGCCGCCCGTCCGCCAGAGGGCCTGGCTTACGCCAAGCGCCTCACCCGCGCCGCTTTGGACCGCCCCCTGGTCGAGGGCCTGGCCGACGAGCGGACGAGCTTCGCCGAGGTCGTCCGCCTGCCTTCGGCGATCGAGGCGATGCGGGCGTCCCTGGCTGGGGCGCCTTTGGGAACGCGCGAGCCGTCCTGACGCGCGGTTTCGCCCAGCCCGGCTTGCGCCCGGTCGCGCCCGCCGGCGCCGCGACCGGCGCGGCCGCCTGCTCGACCACCTCAGCCGCCTCGCCCGGCTTCAGGGCCCCTAGGTCGTGCGGGCCATACGCGGTGCGGATCAGCCGGCTCACGGTCAGCCCCAGCGCCCCAAGCACCTTGCGCACCTCCCGGTTCTTGCCCTCCGCCAGGGTGAGCTGCACCCAGCGGTTTACGCCGTCGCCGCGCTTTTCCTCCAGGCGGGCTTGGATCGGTCCGTAGCGGACGCCCTCGACGGTGATCCCGTCGCGCAGCGCGTCGAGGTCGGCCTGGCTGACCAGGCCGCGAACGCGGGCGCGATAGCGGCGCTGAAGGCCGCTCGCGGGAAGCTCGTAGCGCCGCGCCAACTCGCCGTCGTTGGTGAGCAGCAAAAGCCCCTCGGAGTTGAGGTCGAGGCGGCCGATCGAGATCACGCGCGGCAGGCCGGCGGGCAGGTGCTCGAACACCGTCGGCCGCCCTTTCGGATCGTGGTGCGTGGTCACCAGCCCGACCGGCTTGTGATAGCGCCACAGCCGGGGCCGCTCGGCGGCCGCCACCGGCGTCCCGTCCACCTCCAGCACGTCGCCCGGCCCCACCTTGATCGCCGGCGTCGCCAGCACCTCGCCGTTCAGAGTCACGCGGCCGGCGGCGATCAGCCGCTCCACCTCCCGGCGCGAGGCGACGCCCGCGCGCGCCAGCACCTTGGCGACGCGCTCGCCTTGACGCTCGTCCGCGCGGCCTGTTGGGTCCTCAGTCATGAGCGGCCATGATCTTGCGACCATGCGCGTCGCGCTCGCCGAGGCGCAAGCCGCCGCCGCGGCCGGCGAGACGCCGGTGGGCGCGGTTGTGTTCGATCCCCGCGCCGGTGCGATCGTCGCCAGCGCCCACAACACCCCGATCGGCCTCTCCGACCCCACCGCTCACGCCGAAATCCTGGCGCTCAGGGCCGCGGCGGCCGCGGTCGGCAACTATCGCCTTGCCGGCCTCGAACTCTTCGTCACGCTCGAGCCCTGCGCCATGTGCGCCGGCGCCATCAGCCACGCCCGCATCGCGCGCCTGGTGTTCGCCGCCAGCGACGAAAAGGGCGGCGGCGTCCTCCACGGCGCCAGGGTCTTCGACCACCCCACCTGTCACTGGCGCCCGGTGGTCGACCGCGGCCCCCTGGCGGATGAGAGCGCGGCGCTGCTGAAGGCGTTCTTCCAAGCGCGGCGAACATGACTTGATATACATAAATTATGGATATACTTTTATGTCCCGACGACGGAGGGTACCGACGGTATGAGCCGATACGAACCATTGACCCGATATCTCGAGGGCCGCCGATCCAACGAAGCGCCCCTGAGCTTTCGCGAGGTCGAGGCCATTCTGCATCGCAACCTTCCGGCGTCGGCTCGACGACACCAGCCATGGTGGTCGAACACCACGACGCACAGCCACGCCGATGCCTGGATGCGAGCCGGCTGGAAGACAAGCCGCGTCGACCTCGCGGGCGAGCGTCTGGTCTTTGTCAGGAGCGACAAGGCTGGAGCGCGTGCTCAGCCCGCCGAGGCGCGCGGACCAGACCGGCCAGCGGTCGCTGAGTTCGTCATCAGGCTGGATCGACTGCCGAATGCGGCGCGGACGCTGCTGGAGCGCCACGCCAGCGAACACGGCTGCTCGCTCGCGCGGGCGACGGCCGACATTCTGAGCCAAGCGGACGTCGATCGTCGCCGCCGGCTGCTCGATCTCTTCCCGTTGACCGGCCGGCCCTCGAGCGTCGACAGCGTCGATCTGATCCGCGAAGACCGCGATGCCCGCTGAGTTGATCGTCGATGCGTCGGTCGCGGCCAAGTTCTACTTCCACGAGGAGGGGTCGCGGGAGGCCCAGGCCATCCTGACATCGGGCTTGGTGCTTGCCGCACCGGACCTCCTTTGGATCGAACTGGCCAGCGTGGCCGCCAAGCGAACGCGCCGGGGGCTGTCGACACGGGAGCACGGCCGCGACGCCGTCGCGTCGTTGGGCGATCTGATCGACGAATTCGTGCCCGCGACGGGCCTGGCCGCCCCTGCGTTCGCGCTTGCCGCCGATGCCGGCTATTCCGCCTACGATGCGACCTATCTCGCTCTGGCGCGGCAGCGCGGCCTGCGGTTGCTCACGGCGGACCAGCGGCTGATCCGGCAGGCCGAGGCCGCCGGCATGCGAGACCTGGTGCAAAGCCTCTAGCCGGCCGGGGCTTGCTGGCGCGAGGCGGCCGCCAGATGATGGCCGAAACGCTCGAAGAGGAGGACGCCTGAGATGGGACTCTTGGATGGGAAGGTCGCGATCGTCACCGGCGGCGGAAATGGGCTGGGCGAGGCCTATTGCAAGCTGTTCGCCAAGGAGGGCGCGCGCGTCGTCGTCAACGACCTCGGCGGGGCGCGCGACGGGACCGGCGGCAGTCTTTCCGCCGCGCAGGCGGTGGTCGACGCGATCAAGGCCGACGGCGGCGAGGCGGTGGCCAACGGCGACAGCGTCGCGACGGTCGCCGGCGGCAAGGCCATCTTCCAGACGGCCATGGATGCGTTCGGCCGCGTCGACATCCTGGTCAACAACGCCGGCATCCTGCGCGACAAGACCTTCGCCAACACCTCGGAGGCCGATTGGGATGCGGTGATGGCGGTGCACCTGAAGGGCGCCTACTGCGTGACGATGCCGGTGTGGACCTGGATGAAGGACAATGGCGTCAAGGGCGTCATCGTCATGACCTCCTCGGGCTCGGGCTTGTTCGGCAATTTCGGCCAGTCCAACTACGGCGCCGCCAAGGCCGGCCTCTACGGCTTCATGCGCGTGCTTTCGATCGAGGGGCGCAAGTACGGCATCCGCCTTTGGGCGCTGGCGCCCGGCGCCTACACCCGCATGACCGCCGACCTGCCGGGACGCAAGGACCGCGAGCCGGATCCGATGAGCCTGCCCGAGCGCATCGCGCCCGGCGTGCTCTACATGGTCTCCGACCTCTCGGGCGACCAGACCGGCAAGGTGCTCGGCGTCTCCTCGCGGGGCGTGCGCGAAATCAAGGTGATGCAGGCGAAAGGCTTCAGTCCGACCGCGCCTTGGACCGCCCAGGACGTCGCCGCCCACGCCGCCGACGTCTTCTTCCCGGAGGAGGCGCCGCGCGTTCCAGCCTGACCGCGGCGCGGCCTGGCGCGAAAGCCGTTCAACTCCATAGCCTTAATTCGCGGACGGACGCGAACGCCGCGCCATTCGGCCCGCCCCTTGCAGCGACGCCGGCGGTTCCCATATCGGCGTCAATGCGCGAGTGTGGCCGGGTTTCGCACGGCCTCGCGTTCGAACTCGGAGACGAACCCCGGAGGGGACGGACCAGGATGCGGCGCTCATCTCGAGGCCGTGGCGTCCGTCCGCCGTAGAGAAGGAGCGTTTGAGCCTCGTCATGAGCAAGATTATCGGCATCGACCTCGGCACGACCAATTCGTGCGTCGCCATCATGGACGGCAAACAGCCGAAAGTGATCGAGAACGCCGAGGGCGTCCGCACCACGCCGTCGGTGGTGGCCATCCAGGATGATGGCGAGCGGTTGATCGGTCAGCCCGCCAAACGGCAGGCGGTCACCAACCCCACCAACACCTTCTTCGCCATCAAGCGGCTGATCGGACGCAAGTTCGACGACCCGGTCGTGGCCAAGGACAAGGGCATGGTGCCCTACGAGATCGTCAAAGGGCCGAACGGCGACGCCTGGGTGCGCGCCCACGGCAAGGACTATTCGCCGCAGCAGATCTCCGCCTTCATCCTGCAGAAGATCAAGGAAGACGCCGAAGCCCATCTCGGCGAGAAGGTCGAGAAGGCGGTCATCACCGTCCCGGCCTACTTCAACGACGCCCAGCGGCAGGCGACCAAGGACGCCGGCCGCATCGCCGGCCTCGATGTGCTGCGCATCATCAACGAGCCGACCGCTGCGGCGCTCGCCTACGGGCTCGAGAAGAACGAGGGCAAGAAGATCGCCGTTTACGACCTCGGCGGCGGCACCTTCGACATCTCCATCCTGGAAATCGGCGACGGCGTCTTCGAGGTGAAGGCGACCAATGGCGACACCTTCCTCGGCGGCGAGGATTTCGACCTTCGGATCGTCGACTACCTGGCCGATGAGTTCAAAAAGGAGACGAGCGTCGATCTCCGCAACGACAAGCTCGCCCTGCAGCGGCTGAAGGAAGAGGCGGAAAAGGCCAAGAAGGAGCTGTCGTCGACGGCTCAATATGAGGTGAACCTGCCCTTCATCTCCATGAACGCCCAGGGCCCGCTGCACCTCAACATCAAGCTCTCCAGAGCCAAGCTCGAAGCGCTGGTCGAGGATCTGGTCACCAAGACCATCGGCCCCTGCGACCAGGCGCTGAAGGACGCTGGCCTGAAGAAGACCGACATCGACGAGGTCGTCCTGGTCGGCGGCATGACCCGCATGCCCAAGGTGGTCGACGCGGTGAAGGAGTTCTTCGGCCGCGAGCCGCACAAGGGCGTCAACCCCGACGAGGTGGTGGCGCTGGGCGCCGCGGTGCAGGCCGGCGTGCTGCAGGGCGACGTCAAGGACGTCCTCTTGCTCGACGTGACGCCGTTGACGTTGGGCATCGAGACTCTGGGGGGGGTGTTCACGGCCCTGATCGAGCGCAACACCACCATCCCCACCAAGCGCAGCCAGACCTTCTCCACCGCCGACGACAACCAGTCGGCCGTGACCATCCGCGTCTTCCAGGGCGAACGCCCGATGGCGCAGGACAACAAGCTCTTGGGTCAGTTTGACCTGGTCGGCATCCCGCCGGCCCCGCGCGGCATGCCGCAGATCGAGGTCACCTTCGACATCGACGCCAACGGCATCGTCAACGTGTCGGCCAAGGACAAGGCCACCAACAAGGAGCAGTCGATCCGCATCCAGGCGACCGGCGGCCTCTCGGAGGAGGACATCCAGCGCATGGTCGCCGAGGCCGAGGCGCACAAGGCGGACGACGAGAAGCGCAAGGCCGAAGTCGAGGCGCGCAACCACGCCGACGCGGCCGTCCACACGACGGAAAAGGCGCTGGCCGAGCACGGCGACAAGATCGACGCCGCGGACAAGACAGCGATCGAGACGGCGATCGCCGAACTCAAGTCGGCGCTGGAGGGCGCGGACGCTGAAGCGATCTCGGCCAAGACCCAGGCTCTGCTGCAGGTCTCGATGAAGCTGGGCGAGGCCATGTACAAGGCCCAGGCCGGCGAAACCGAGGGCGCCGCGGAAGAGCCGAAGGCGGACGACGGCGTCGTCGACGCCGAATTCGAGGACGTGGACGACGAGCAGAAGGCGTGAGCGCCATTGCGGAAATCGCCGATTTCGCCCACATCGGTAGCGGGCGGTCGGGACGTCGAGCTTTGAGAACCAGGTCGGGGACGTGATGCTCTGATGCAGCGCGACTACTACGAGGTTCTTGGGGTCGAGCGCAGCTGCGCCGACGGCGACCTGAAGGTCGCCTTCCGCAAGCTGGCGATGGAGCACCATCCCGACCGCAACGGCGGTTGCGAGGAAGCCGCCGGACGCTTCAAGGAGATCAACGAGGCCTACTCCGTCCTCAGCGATCCGCAAAAGCGCGCCGCCTACGATCGCTTCGGCCACGCCGGAGTGAACGGGCAGGGCGGCCAGCCCGGCTTCACCGACGTCCAGGACATCTTCAACGAGGTGTTCGGCCAGGCGTTCGGCGACATCTTCGGCGGCGCGCGCGGTCGCCAGAGCGGCCCGCGCCGCGGCCAGGATCTGCGCTACGACCTGGAGGTCAGCCTCGAGCAGGCCTACGCCGGGTCGGAGGCCGAGATCGTCATCCCGGCCGCGATGGTCTGCGAGGCCTGCACCGGCACGGGCGCCAAGCCCGGGACGACGCCCACCGCCTGCGCGACCTGCAGCGGCGCGGGTCGCGTCCGCTCCAGCCAGGGCTTCTTCTCGATCGAGCGCACCTGTCCGCGCTGCGGCGGCTCCGGCCGGCTCATCCTCGACCCCTGCCGCGAGTGCCACGGCCATGGCCAGGTGCGGCGCGAGCGGACGCTTTCCGTGCGCATCCCAGCCGGCATCAACGACGGCGCCCAGATCCGCCTGGCCGGCGAGGGCGACAGCGGCGCGCACGGCGGCCCGCGCGGGGATCTCTACATCTTCGTTTCTGTCCGCCCGCACGAGCTCTTCGAGCGCGATGGGCTGGACCTCTTGTGCAGCGTGCCCGTGCCGATGTTCACCGCCGTGCTCGGCGGCGAGATCGAAGCGCCCTGCCTGCTCGGCGGCGAGAATTGCGACGGCAAGTGCCGGATTCCGGTCAAGGTGCCGGAAGGCGCGCAATACGGGCGCACCGTGCGGCTGAAAGGCCGCGGCATGCCGTCGTTGCGCTCGCGCGAGCGCGGCGACCTGGTCGTCGAGCTGCTCGTCGAGACGCCCACCAAGCTCAGCGGCAAGCAGAAGGAGCTGATGCGCGAATTCGCCGGCCTCTGCGGCGAGCAACAGCACCCGCAATCCAGCGGCTTCTTCCGCAAGGCCCACCGCTTCTGGGACGGGATCACCAAGGCCGGCAGCAAGGTGGCCTGAAGGCCGCGTTCAGGCGGTCGCGAGCCAGGCCTTGAGGTCGTTCCAGCGGTAGCGGACCGAGGCCACGACAGCGCCGCCCACGTATTCGTTGCCGACGTCGTCGCGCCGCCCGCCCAGCCGCTCGTAGAAGCCGCGCGCGTTCAGGTTGTCGCGCAGCACCCACAGGACCAGCGCCTCGGCCCCGCGCGCCGCCATCACCCGCGCGGCGGCGGTGAAGAGCTCGCGTCCCAGGCCGCGCCCCTGCGCCCGCTTCAGCACATAGAGGGTGGTGATCTCCGCCACCGCCAGGCCGCGCACCCGCCGGGCGCGCTCGGCCGACACATAGCCGGCCAAGCCGTCGCGCGCTTCGGCCGCCAGCGTCACCTCGCGCGGCGTGATCAGGCGCTGCTTCCAGCGGTGCTCGTGCAGCGCCGGCGACATCCGGTCCAGGTAGGCGGCGGGCAGAATGCCGGCATAGGTCTCGCGCCAGCTTTCGACATGCAGGCGGGCGAGCGCCGCCGCGTCGGCAGGACCGGCGGGGGCGATCGCATAGTCGAGTTCGATCTGCATGACGCTAGAGGTCGATCCGCCCGGCGGCGACGTCAAGAGGCGCCGGAGCCTTGACCGCTGTCTTCGCGCATGGCGAGCATCGCCGATGGCCCGTCCGCTTTACATGGATGCGGTGATCACGCCGAACCGCTCGCTGCCGATCAGGGGCTTTCTCGTGCTGATCGGCGTCATCGTGCTCGCCAACCTGCTCGTGGCCGCCTTCCTCATCGCCATCGGCGCTTTCCCCGTGCCGCTCTTCCTCGGGCTCGACGTGCTCGGCGTGCTGATCGCCTTCCGCGCCAGCTATCGCAGCGGCCGGCTCGCCGAGCGGGTGAGGGTCTCCGCCGAGGAGGTGAGCGTCGCTTATGAGGGGGCCGGCCGCTCGCGCACGGTCTGGCGCTCGCCGACCGCGTTCACCGCCGTCGCCATCGAGCGCCCGGGCGAGCATGAAACCCGCGTGCGCCTGCGCCTCTCCAACCAGCGCCTGACGGTTGCTCGCGCGCTAAGCCCAAAGGAGCGCAGCGCCTTCGCCGACGCCCTTGAGCGGGCTATCCTGAGCGCCCGCGCAGAGCGCAGCACCGGCGCTATTTCTTCTTGAACTCCAGGCTCTTGTTGACGATCACGCGCGCCAGCGTCGCGCCGGGGAAAAAGATGTTGGCCGTCTCGACGGTCACGTCGAACAGAAACCGCGGCTCGAGGATCTTGCCCAGGTAGGTCTCGAACGTCGCCCCGCCCGGCTTCACCGCACCGGTGAGCGGATCGACTTCCAGCACCGCCTCCTTGCCGGCGCGCCGATAGCGGAAGGCGTAGATCGGCCGGTAGTAGAGGTCGACGGTCTCGATCCGGACCGTCTCCTCCAGCACCTTGTCGGCGTCGATCTTCGACAGCATCGCCGCCACCACCTCGCGCACGATGATCGACGACTTCGCTTCCGGCGGCACGACGATGACGCCGCTCTGCGCCATCTCGTTCAGATCCGCCTCGGTGACCAGCTTGCCTTCGTATCTGACGTAAGCCGCCAGCTCCGGGTTCGAGGCCTTCGAAAGGCCGTCGTAAAGGAACTCCTTGCGCGTCTCCTCCCGACAAGCCTCCTGCCCGGTGATCTGGAACTCGGACCGGCTCACCGTCTTGGTCTCCCCGGCGATGACCACCGACTGCACCTCGGGGGCGACCTTCACCACATAGGTCTTCTCGCGCTCGTAGGCGTAGACGGCGCTGGCCGAGAGTCGCCAGAACGGCTGCAGCCGCCGCTCCTTGTAGACCAGCTCGAACTCGTCATCCTTGGGCTTGTTGAGCAGCCCCGACATGCGCGCCAGCGCCCCGAACGCGTCGACCCGCTTGGCCCAGGCGCGTTGCTCCGCCGCCTCCATCGTGGTGGGGTCGGGCAGCACCAGCACCCGCTCTTCGGCCATCTCGACGTTCATGGCGCTATGAAGGAACGAATCGAAGCGCGGGCGCAAGGCGAGGGGGCGAGCGGTGGACATCAAGACGCTGGTCGACATCGCCATCGACGAGGACCCGACGAGCCCCTGCCTCTGGGTCCCGTCCGAACACTGGCAGGCGTTCTGCGCCGCGATCCGCCAGAGGCCGAACCTGATCGGCGCCGTCATCTATCGCCGCAAGACCATCCGCGACGGCGGGCCTTACTCCGACATCACGACGCGGCGTTGAGCGGTCAGAGGATGAAGCGCGACAGGTCGGCGTTGGCCGCCAGCGCCTCGACCCGCTCGCGCACGTAGGCGCCGTCGATGGTGATCGTCTCGCCGGCGCGGTCGGCGGCCGTGAAGCTGATCTCCTCGACGACCTTCTCCAGCACCGTCGCCAGGCGCCGCGCGCCGATGTTCTCGACCGCCCCGTTCACCGCCACCGCCGCGTCGGCCAGCGCGTCGACCGCGTCCTCGGTGAAGATCAGCGTCACGCCCTCGGTGGCCATCAGCGCCTGGTTCTGCTTGATCAGGTTGGCCTCGGGCTCGGTGAGGATGCGGCGGAAGTCGTCTCGGGTCAGCGCCTTCAGCTCCACGCGGATCGGCAGGCGCCCCTGCAGCTCGGGCAAGAGGTCCGAGGGCTTGGCCACGTGGAACGCGCCAGAGGCGATGAAGAGGACGTGGTCGCTCTTCACAGGGCCATAGCGGGTCGCGACCGTCGTGCCCTCGATCAGCGGCAAGAGGTCGCGCTGCACGCCCTCGCGGCTGACGTCGCCGCCGCCGGCGCGCTCCGAGCGCGAGGCCACCTTGTCGAGCTCGTCGATGAAGACGATGCCGCTGGTCTCGGCCAGCGCCAGCGCCTCCTGCGTCAGCGCCTCCTGGTCCAGGAGCTTGTCGCTCTCCTCGGCGATCAGCGGCGCATAGGCGCCGGCGACGGGGGTCTTGTGGGTCTTGGTGCGCTGACCGAACGCCTTCGACATCATGTCCGAGAGGTTCAGCACCCCCATGGACGCGCCCGGCTGGCCGGGAATGTCGAAGCCCTGCAGCGGCGAGCTGGAGTCGGCCAGCGTCAGCTCCACCTCCTTCTCGTCCAGCTCGTTGGCGCGCAGCTTCTTGCGGAACGAGTCCCGTGTCGCCGGGCCGGCGCCGGGGCCAACCAGCGCGTCCAGAATGCGGTCCTCCGCCGCCGCTTCTGCGCGGGCGCGCACCGCGCCGCGGCGCTTGTCCCGCACCATGGCCAGCGCCTGCTCGACCAGGTCGCGCATGATCTGGTCGACGTCGCGGCCGACGTAGCCGACCTCGGTGAACTTCGTCGCCTCCACCTTCAGGAAAGGCGCCTGCGCCAGGCGCGCCAGGCGCCGGGCGATCTCGGTCTTGCCCACGCCGGTTGGGCCGATCATCAGGATGTTCTTCGGCGTGATCTCGTCGCGGATGTCGTCCGGTGCGTTCTGCCGCCGCCAGCGGTTACGCAGCGCGACGGCGACGGCGCGCTTGGCTTCGACGTGGCCGACGATGAAGCGGTCCAGCTCGGAGACGATCTCGCGCGGGGAAAACTCGCTCATGGCCGGATCAGGCGCCCAGACTTTCGATCACGAGCTCGCGGTTCGTGTAGACGCAGATGTCGGCGGCGATCGCCATGGCCCGGCGGGCGATCTCCTCGGCGCTGAGGTCGAACTCGATCAGCGCCCGGGCGGCGGCCAGGGCGAACTGCCCGCCGGAGCCGATGGCGGCCACGCCATGCTCCGGCTCGAGCACGTCGCCGGCCCCGGTGACGGTGTAGAGACTGGTCTTGTCGGCCACCAGCAGCATGGCCTCCAGCCGGCGCAGGTACCGGTCGGTGCGCCAGTCCTTCGCCAGGTCGACGCAGGCGCGGCTCAGCTGTTCCGGATACTGCTCGAGCTTCGCTTCCAGCCGCTCGATCAGGGTGAAGGCGTCGGCGGTGGCGCCGGCGAAGCCCGCCAGCACGCGCCCGTCGGCGAGCTTGCGCACCTTGCGGGCGTTGCCTTTCACCACCGTCGCGCCCTGCGTCACCTGGCCGTCGCCGGCGATGACGGTCGCGCCCGCCTTGCGCACGGCCAGGATGGTGGTGCCATGCCAGGCCGGAAAAGTGTTATCGCTCATGGGCCTCGCATGTGGCGGCGGCAAGGGTCCGGGTCAAGGCGGATGAGCTTCACCGACGCCGAGGTCGAGCGCTATGCCCGCCAGCTGGTGCTGCGCGAGATCGGCGGCGCGGGCCAGCAGGCGCTGAAAGCCGCGAGCGTGCTCATCGTCGGCGCCGGCGGGCTGGGCGCGCCGGCGGCGTTCTACCTCGCGGCCGCCGGCGTCGGGCGCATGGGCCTGGCTGATCCGGACACGGTGGCGCTCTCGAACCTGCATCGCCAGATCCTCTACGCCGAAGCCGACGTCGGCCGGCGCAAGGTCGACGCCGCCGCGGCGCGGCTGAAGGCTCTGAACCCGCACGTCCAGTTCAAGACCCACGCCGAGGCGCTGACTGCGGCGACCGCGGCGGCGCTGATTGCCGGCCACGACGTCGTGCTGGACGGGACGGACGATTTCGCCACCCGCTTCGCGGTCAGCGACGCCTGCCTCGCCGCCGGCAAGCCGCTCGTCTCCGGCGCCATCGGCCGCTGGACAGGCCAGGTCGGCGTCTTTGTCGGCAAGCCGTGCTACCGCTGCCTCGTCCCGGAGCTGCCGCCGGACGCCGAAACCTGCGCCGCGGTCGGTGTTATGGGGGCGCTCGCCGGCGTCATCGGTTCGATGATGGCGATCGAGGCGATCAAGCTGATCACCGGCGCCGGCGAGCCGCTGACCGCGCGCCTCTTCATCTACGACGCCCTCTCCGGCGAGACCCGCACCGTCAAGGTCGGCGCCGACCCCGCCTGCCCGGCTTGCGCTTGACGCCGC
>Ga0070735_10001038_pt1 | contig 27604 bp, 21 predicted proteins | sample Coa_R1_FD_66443 | JGI IMG/M metagenome (GOLD analysis project Ga0070735, IMG submission 66443) | Surface soil microbial communities from Centralia Pennsylvania, which are recovering from an underground coalmine fire - Coalmine... | ecosystem: Environmental > Terrestrial > Soil > Unclassified ...
CTGGGCGGCCTTCTCTTCAAGGGAGAATAGTTCCAACGGAGGCAATTGATTCCGTCAAAACTTTCTGCCGAAATCTTATGAGCCTAAAAACAGGGGTGTCAAGCGATTTTTGGGAAATAAATGCCTTTATTATCAATAATTTACGGAATGTGTTAACAGCCCTGAGGAATGTACCAAAATGAGACAAAATACACTGTGGAGGGCTCTAACCCAATCTTTTCATGGCACTTACCCGACTCAGGAGCCTGCTAACGCACCTGCCTGGGGCTCTCGGACGCCCCTTTTGCCGTCTCCTCCACCACTGTCTCGTTCACCTCAGTTTCGGTTACCACGCCGCCCCTCACGGCAGTCTCGGTAAGGTGCAATGAGATGAACTCCATCTGCTCAGCGCGGTCGAAAACCTTATCAGGATAGAGCCGTTTCATCAGAATCCGAATTCCTCCGAAGGCAACACCGGCAACGATCGCGAGACCCGCAAGAATTGCGCAAAGGACCACGATGTTCAGGATCAGCATGTAAAGGTCGCGAACCTGCCTATCCCCGGTCGGGGTGTTCCAGGTAACGCTGGCTTCGTAGTTCACTCGTCCGAGCAACGATTTCGCATCGCTGTCGGAAATTCCTCCCGTCGCGATCACTACGATCGGACCGGTGCGCTTGTCGAAGAAAGTTCCGGAACCATCGACCTCGGAAATCCCGGACTGCGGCTGTGTCAGGTGATGCGCTTCATCGATACGCCTCAGGTGATCGGCGGCAAGCTGCGGAGTTGGATACGAAATCAGCATCAGCGTTGCTTCGCCGCTCGGAGTGGAGTAGTGCGCGAGCGTTGCCTCGGAACTGGCACCGAAATCGACCAGGTCCGCGGAAACCGGGGTCTGCAGCGACGCCAGCGCCAACGGACCCATCACGTATTTTTGCGTATTCGCGACGTAATCCTTATGGGGTAAAAATTCGATGAAACTGGGGAGATTCCCGGAACTCCCACCGGGACGCGGCAGGTCTCCAGCCAACTCTCGCAACTCAGCTGCCGACATGGCTGTTTCTTTGCTGAACTGCGCATCGATCAAGACGTATCCACGATAGAAGAGAGCGCGATCGCCAATGGACACACCTTGATCGCCGAAATCCTCCTTGGTCATGTCAGGTCGCAGATAAAACGTGTACGCACCAAATGCGCCGGAAGCGTCGGCGAAACGCGCCGCCCGAATTTTGAGCGTGCGGCCGTCATCCCGCGTGTAAGTCGCCGAGGCGAAGTCGGAAAAGCGATATTCGTTGAGCACAGCCGCATTCGTGGGATCGGCCGTCGCTGCATTATTGCTGGTCTGTGCGCTGCCCTGCATCTCCCAACCGGCGAACTGCTGTGGAAGGATCGGAACAGGCTGAGAGGCAGGCGTGGCTGCGAATACCTCCGCGCCCAGAAAACCGAAAATCAGAAAAACGGGGAAAAAACCGGGAAATTTCATGAATAGGCGGGCAATCCCCGCATATTTATTAGACCACATGAGACCGGGAAAAGTTTCCAAGGAGAATGAAAGAAGGGGCAGCTCTCCCGAATTCAGTTCGCTCCAATGCATTCCGCCGGTCTTAAGCTCTGCAGGTCTCTAATCCATTGTCCCTGATCGAGTTCTGAGAATGGTTACCGTCGTGCCTTTCCCCTACCCGACCGAGCCATTCCATCCAGAGTCTGGGAAGAGCAGACTGTTTATGGAGAAAAGAATGCAAACCGGCAGTGTAGTAGGAAATAAGCGTCATGGAAGTCGCACCAAAGCGGTGCTGCCGGTCCGAATCAAGGGCAAGGATGCAACCGGGGAAGCTTTCGACGAGATGGCGCATACGCTGGACGTAACAACGACCGGCGTCCGTTTAGGCTCCGTACGTCGCGAGCTGAACCTGCAGGACGAAGTGACCATCTTCTATCGTCAACGCAAAATGCAGTGTCGCGTTGTCTGGACGAAGAAGCTGAAAGGCACCTCCGAGTTTCATGTGGGGCTGCATGCCCTCACGCAAGAAAGAGAAGTCTGGGGTCTGAAGCTTGCAGATCAGGACCACCAAACCGTAGCGCCCGCGGTCAGTGGCGCACGAGCATCAGGGATCGCATAAAAAGGGGAGAATATGTCGGAGCAAACGAGTAAGTCTTTCGCATGGATCAAGCCGCTGTGGAACGATGAAGAAGGCCAGGATATCGCCGAGTACTCTGTAATGCTGGCAGTGATTCTGGTAATCGTTGTCGGGACGGTTCGAATGATTGGATCGAACGCCAACAACGTCTTCTCGCAAGTCGGCAGCTCGATTCAGTAACCTGCCTTTCTTTATTGGCCGCAATCTTCTGTCCCTCGTGTGAGTGCGACGACCGGCATGAAAACTGCCGGTCGTTCGACTGTCGGTCGGAGCACGGAATCCCCATTCATCTTGGCACGGTGCTTATCTGAAATTGAGCCAAAGGGTGACGGCGCGCCTATTCGTGCCTCAGAGTTCTCATGGGATCGATCTTCGTTGCGTGGCGGGCAGGAACGAAACTAGCGAAAAACGTGACGGCCACGAGCAGCGTAGAGACCATGGCTAGCGTCAGAAAATCATGAGATTTCACGCCGTAAAGGAAGTCGGCCAGTAAGGGTGTCGCGGCAAAAGAACCTGCGAGTCCGATCGCCACCCCGATCAGTGAGAGCAGCATCGCCTGCCGTAGCACCAATCCCAATACCTGACTGCGCTGAGCACCTAAAGCCATCCGCAGGCCGAGCTCACGGGTGCGTTCGCCGACGGAGTAGGAAATCACGCCATAGATCCCAATTACGGCCAGAATCAGCGCGATCGCTGCGAACAGCTCCAATACCTGGCAGAGAAAGCGCCAAGAAGTCGCTGATTTTGACACCGTGTTCTCCACCATCGTAATTCCAAAAATGGCTGATTCAGGGGCAAGTTCCGAAATCGTGCGGCGCACGTTCTCCATCAGGGTCTTGGATGCGGAGTGCGTACGAATGATCAGGCTCTTGTGAATGCGGGCTTCTGTCCAGCCGGAATAGAGACGCGATGGAACCTGCTGGTAAGCGATGTAGGCCTCGGGTTGCGCAGGTTGAGTCAGCACAAACTGCTTTACATTTCCCACTACGCCAACGATCAGTCGCGGCTTTTCCTGCGGTGAATCGTCGAACGTGATCGTGCGACCGATCGGGTCCTCGTTTTGCCAGAACTTTTGCGCCATGGTCTGGTTGATCACCACAACCCATGCATTGCTCTCCGTATTCTGCTCGGTGATGTCTCTGCCGCGCACTAGCGGAATGCCCATGAGCCGGAAATAGTCGGAACTGACCGCTTGCCTCATGACGGTTGGCTTCTCCGTACCACTCGACACGCCTTCCCCGGACGTCGTAAATCCCGGGAAAGCTGGTTGCGCTGTTTCGAGAAGTGGGAGCCGGTCAACCAATGCGACGCCTTCGACGCCCGGTATACTTCGGACGCGGTCCAACACTTGCCGACAGAACTCTCCCACTGGCGGACGAATCAGGTTGAGGTTGGCGTTATCCACCTGGAATGCATCCACATATTTGTCTCCTGTTAAACGCACTTCTGCGGTCAGGAGGTGCTCCGGGTTAAATCCTGGGTCTGCCCGCAAGATGCGTGTCACTGTGTTGATCATGAGCCCCGCGCAAATCAGGAGCACGAGTGCCAGTGCAATTTCAGTGATGACCAGGATGTTTCTCGTGCGATGACGGGAAACCGTGGCCGTGTTGCGTCCTCCTTCTCGCAAACACTCGTTGACGTCATTGCTCACGGCGCGATAGGCGGGTATCAAACCGAATGCGACGCCTGTTAGAACACACGTCCCAAAGCTAAAAAGCAGGACGCGGGAATCCACGGGAAACCCCATCGCTCGCGGAAACCAAAATGGAGCCCACGAACTGAAAATTCTGACGCCGAAGAATGACAAACCCAGCCCGGCCACTCCTCCAATTACCGAGAGGAAAACGCTCTCGGTGAGGGTCTGGCGGATCAAGCTCGTTTGGCTTGCCCCAAGCGCAACCCGTACGCCGATTTCTCTTCTTCGTCCATCTCCTCGAACCAGCAACAGATTGGCGACGTTGGCGCAAGCAATCATTAAAACGAGTCCGACCGCTCCAAAAAGCATGTAGTAGACATTCCCCCACCAACCGAATAGGCGTTTCTGCAAGGATTCGACTTTGACTCCAACGTTCTTGTAATTCTGCGGAAAAGCCTGCGCTAAATGTCCTGCGATCAAGTTCATTGCCGCTTGTGCCTGACGAACGGAAACGCCTCGCTTTAGTTCTCCCACGGCCACAAGCCATCGCACATCGCCCACACCCGAGTCCGTCGCTTCTCCCATTCCGCCGACCACATAGACCTCCGGGACCCCGGTTCCGAACAGGTCAAAGCCAGGTTCCAGCACAGCCAGAACCGGTCCCGAGAATGTGTCGACAAAAATGCTCTGGCCCACCACCTTGGGATCGCCCCCAAAATGGCGCTTCCAGAATTCGTAACTGATCAGCACGCCCGATGAGCCTAGTTTCTCGCTTACATCGTCGGTAGGGAGACTGCCCATGAACGGTTTGATCCCGAGTAGGGGCAACAACCGTGCGCTCACGTGTTGCACGCCAACGCGTTCGCCAGATCCCGCGCCCGACATGGCCACGATGTCAGGCCCGGAGACGAACTCCAGCCTTTCGAACACCTCGTTGTCAGCCCTCCAGTGGGCAACATCGGTCGCCGAGACGGGTCCCCAGCTATCGGGGTGGCCGGCGAAGATGTTCGACAAAGCGACAAGCCTGTCCTGATCAGGGTAAGGAAGCGGACGCAAAAGTAGTTGGTTAATAACGCTGAAAACCGCCGTCGTGGCGCCAATCCCGATAGCCAGCGTCAGAACAACTACCAGCGTGAACCCGGGGCTCTTGCGCAATCCACGAACTGCATACCGCAGATCTTGACCTGAAGATTCCATCCATCCGAGCATGGAGTCACCTCGCGATGTGGTCTAGGCGGTCGCCGAACGCGACAAGTTTACACCTCGTCGGATGCCCTTCGATCAGGCCGACGAATTGCCGGAAGCGAACGACGTCGACAACGTGTAGGGAACCGATAGCTGGCCAGCGGCTTCCAAACAATAAACGCCTCTTAACGAGTCGATGAGCGATATCGCGATATTACGTCAGGAACACTGGAATTCGACTATTTTGTTTCCGTGGTGCCATTGTCGAGTGACGGCGGAGCCTCACCCCGAAGCTGCCGAACAAAATTCGTAACCTCTGTATTCAGTAGATCGGACCGCTCAACCTGTATATAGTGGCCACTGTCCTTTGCGATGATTCTCTGGCTGCGTGTCGACAGGCTCTTGAGTTCTTCCTGCATCTGGTCCCAGATTTCATCTACTTTTGATCGTGGCTCACTGCCGGACGGGTGATTATCCTGCGAAAAAATCAGGATCGGGAGATCGCCAAACGGGCCGGTATGGATCGTCTCCTCGCCGGATTGGTGAAAAGCCTCATCCTCGCGCTCCAGCGCGGTGTACAGCGTAGCGCGGCATTGATCTTCCGATAGCATTTTCGCGGCTGAGATTTCGAAACCTTCTCCTATGTTGCAGTCCCCAGTAATGCGCGGTATACCGAGGACGTATAACCATTTCGTTTGCAGAAGCTCAAGCTTGGCCTTAAAAAGCACGAACTTGGTCCGGCCAGGAAAACGGTCTTCCTGTAGGGGCGTGGAGCCATCCACAAATATCAGGCCGGACACATTCTGCGGATATCGGGCAGCGTAATCACGGATATATAGGCCCGCAATCGAGTGTCCCATCAAAACGATCGGCCCTTTGATTGCCGCCTCGGTCAAAAGCGTGTGCAGTTGATCGGTAATCCGGTGGGCGTCACGCGGGCAGGGTTGAAGATCGCTCCAGCCAAATCCGGCGCGATCGTAAGAGCAGACTCGTGTTGTTTTCGATAGCGTGGGTTGCACATTCGCCCAGATGAGCGAATCGTTTCCCAGGCCCGCATCAAGAACTATCGTTGGAGAGCCTTCGCCCGTGCAGTACAAATGCATCTTGTAACCGTCAACGATGTAGAGTCTTCCTTGCGGGGGAAAGATTGCGCGGTAGTGGTGAATGGCAAGAGCATTGAAGAGGGTACTTGCTCCTGCAACCAAGAACACGATAATAGCCGCCGAAAGAGCGATACCCTCACAAATCCGGCGCCACTTTGCGTAAGGCTTTGCGGAAAGCATGCGGATACGACGAAAGCAGAGCCGAGCGACAAAAAGCGCAAAGACGATAACAAGACCTGGAGCGACGGAAGAGTAGAAATCCACGACGCACCTCTGCTGCGAAATCGGCACGCTGAACGCGAGTATAGCGCCCCTTTACGTAACCAGATCTATACACTTGTCACGAATCTGGAATGCTGTGAAGCAGAGATTTCCCGGCGAAGAGACCTACTGGCCGGCGGCCTTATCGACCTTGCTGGCCAGCTTCACTCCGCTCAATCCATCCACGTATTTCGCGATTCCACGATAGAGGGATTCGGCAATGCGCTGGCGGTATTCGCTGGTCTCGAGACGGTGCTCATCGGTGGGATTCGAGACGAAAGATATCTCTGCAAGAATCGACGGCATGTTCGCGCCAATCAGAACGATGAACGGCGCTTTCTTCACACCACGATCCCGAATCGCCGGACTTTTGGCTGCCAACCCGCTGTGCAACGACTGCTGCACATCGCCGGCAAACTCGCGCGACTCTTCAATTTTTTCTTTCAGTGCGATCTTCTTTACCAGGTCGCCGAGTTCGTAGATCGACTTCTCGGAGACGGCGTTCTCGCGCGCGGCCACTTCCAGAGCTTCGGGCGAAGACGTGAAATTCAAATAGTAAGTTTCAACCCCGCGAGCGTCTGGATCATGGCTCGAATTGGCATGGATTGAGATAAACAAATCAGCACGCTGCTGGTTCGCAATAGCGGTGCGAGTCTCGAGCGGGATGAAAGTATCGTCCTTGCGCGTGTAGACAACTTCGGCGCCCAGCCGAGTTTCCAGAAGCTTTCCCAGCCGGCGGCCAACCTCTAGCACGAGATCTTTTTCCTCCAGGCCGTTAGGGCCGATGGTGCCGGTGTCGTGCCCGCCGTGACCCGGATCGATCACAATCTTCCCGATCTTCAGTCCGAGGGTACGAATCAGGGAGCGGTCGCCGGAAGATGTCGGCCGCGCCACGCGAATATCGAGATCCTGCGATTTCCGACTGGCGTTCAGGCGGGATTTGGACTTCGCTGGGGTCGATGCGCTGTCATCGTCGTCCGGAGAGGCGTCGGAATCTGTGGGACCGTCGCTGTTGCTCGCCGCCGTGTCAGATGCATGCGGCCGCTTCATAGAACCGGTACGCTTGACCGTCTTTGACGATCTGATTCCCGGAGATCTGGTTTCCGCGCTAGATTCCTCAGAAGCAGTGTCATCGTCGGGGTCATTGTAGACAATGACCTTCTTGATCGGAGAGGTGCCCTTGGCTTGCAGGTTAGCCGGCTTTGAAGTCGCGGCCGGTGCTTCGGCGGACGTAGAAGCCGAAGCGTCGTCCCCATCAGCATCCCGGTCGTTGTCGTCATTGTGTATCTGTTCTTGTTTGCTCGCCGGCTTTCCTGCCAAAGCCTTCATGTCGGCCTTCACTTCCGTCTTCGAGACGTGAGCTTTGGCCGCTACCTGAGGCGGAGCTTCAAGGTCCGCGAGACCCGCCAATTCCTCTTTGGTTAATCTCGCTTTCGTGATCTCGTCGCCTTTGCCATGGATATCGATGATCAGCCGGTAAGGATTGGGAAGAAGGAAGGCTTCATAGGTCGAGAGGCTATCCACTTCCAGGACAACGCGTGTGCGGCCCGGCTGAAACTGAGCGACGCGGATCTTCTTGAGGAAGCCATCGTCGACGTCAAAGGTCTTGCCGACCAGCGTCGATGCCAGCTTGGTGTCGCGTAAATCGAAGAAGATGCGATCGGGGTGCGAAATCCGCTGCGAACCGAACTTGACTTCGTTCTCCAGGTCGATCGCGACCCGCGTGTAATCCGGCGTCGACCAGTGCCGGATGGCCGTGACTCGCGGGAAATGCCCGGAATGCGATTCGTCCGGCTGCGTAGCTTCAGCGGTCGGTTTTTCGGCTTCCTTCGGAGCGGGCTCCGGCGTGTCTTTATGGGCTACCGTCTTTGTCGCTTTGTCGCCAATCCCCGCGCCGTTCTTTGCCTCAGATTTCTTCTCAGACTGCGCGTCTTTCTCGGCCTGTGCTTTGATTTCAGCGGACTGATGCTTGAGTTCAACGATGGCCTGCTGCGCATCCTCGGCCAGCCGGTTTTGCGGATAACGGTGCAGGAACTCTTCGAACGTCGCACGCGCCTGATCGGGATCATTCAGGTCGTCTTTATAGATTTCACCAATCGTGAACAGTGCATCGCAGCGGTACTTGCTGCCGGGATATTCCTTCCGCAGGAATTTGTACTGGGCGATGGCCTGTTGCAGGATCTTGTCATCGTCGAACCGCCGACCCATTTCAACCAGAGTCTCAGCTACTGCGACCGCGCTGGGATCGGCCTTTGTGGAAGTAGGCGCCCCGTAATACACATTCCGGTACGCATTGATGACGCGCTGATAGTCGTGCCGGGTACGCTCCGCCGGAGGGCGTCCATTGAGCGCTTCGCGCATGCGATCGGCGGCGGCATAGCGGTCTCGCGCCCATGCCTCGGTGTGATGAGGACGCGCGTGCGCCTGCATTGCCGGAAGGGCTACGAACAGCAGCAGCACCCCCCAGCTCCAACCACGCCGGTTCGAATTGATTTTCAAAGTCGCCGGTCCGTTACAGTCTCGATCCGTCGTTGCAGTTGAATTGCCTGGGTACCTGAGAGAATTCAAATAACCGCTTACTTAACAGATGCTGCCCGATTAATCCGTGTTGCTGATGTAAAGCACACCATGCGCATCTCGTTGAACGCGCACAGGATCGCGGCTCGGCCCGACTTGTGAAAAACCCGACCCGCCGTAGTAAATATTCGTAATCCGCCTTACGTAATCCTGCGTTTCGGCAATATGCGGGACGCCCGCGCTCCGTCGCACCGCACCCTCACCCGCATTATAGGCAGCCAGCGTCAAATTCACGTCGCCGTTGTAGCTTTCCAGCAGAGACTTGAGATGGCGCACACCGGCGTCGACGTTCTGCTCCGGATCAAACGGATTCTTCACCTTCAACATGCGCGCTGTCTTCGGCATGAGCTGCATCAGTCCCATCGCGCCCTTGCGCGAAATGGCGTTGGAATTGAAGTTCGACTCGACCTTCACGACCGCCCTCACTAGATTCGGGTCCACATTGTGGCGGGCGGCCGCCATCACGATCGACTGGTCAATCTCTTCTGGGGACACCTGGCGGGCGTGTGAATTGGCCGCAACGATCTTCGCATTGGCCGATTGGGTCGAGTCGTGACCGTAGTACTCATTCACTTCAGCGGCTGCCGATTGCGCCGCTCGCATCGAAGCCGTGCCTGCCGAAGCCACCGGCTTCCAGCGGCTTTCTTTGCTGCTCCAATAAACAAGGCCCGAACGCCTCGGCTGCGGAGCAGGCGTCGCCCGCTCGTGGGCCGGACCATCTTCGTTCACGTAAATCATGCGGCCATGATCCTCAGTGGCCGTAATGCCGTGGCTGGGGCTTTCCCCTTCGGCGGCCCATGCACGAACTGCCGTGCTGGTTATGGGTATAAAGGCTAAGGAGGTCGCGATTGCCGTCGTTCTCGTCAGCATGAGTGCGAGTTGCAGGCGCTTTCGCATATCCGGGTATGTCCCTTTCACCGATCCTTCGCTTGGAGAGCCGCATCCAGACAGACTGCACCCTCCCGAGTTCTACCCGGAACCTGACGGAGAAACATCTACCAGAGTAGGACGATTATAGGTGGGCCAATCGGACCCGGCAATCTCTCCGAAGGGAGTAGAACCACCGGAGTAATTTCTGCCAACTCCTTGAAAAATAAAAAGCTTAGGAGGCTCTTCCTCTCACCACAAGGCAGTCGGAAGTAACCCATGAGATGGTTACCCTCGTCGTCGTTAGCTATTCCTTCATCTCAATCCGAATTACTCTTTACCTCTTCGAGTTCGGCCAGGTTGCGATCCAGCAAAACTGACTTCACAGTGGCGGGACCGTGAGAATCTGTAACGGAAACCCCACTCCAGCACCGCTGGCTAATTCGCACACTCCGGCGGAGCAAAGCTCCACATACTTGCAACCAGGTCGGGTGGGGAGCTCTTGCAGCAGCCGCTATCTTTTCTCTCCTGCCGGTTCGGCGGAAAGCAATCCGAAGATCCGCAACTGTTTGTTACTGGCAACATAAACCTTTCCGTTGGCAATGGTCGGCACCTGGTTGGAGTTGCCCGTGAAATTGGGCCATTGGCCCGCTATCCCAATAAAAATCTGGTTCAATTTCCCTTGAAGATCGGGAGCGAAAGCATAGAGCGCAATGGCTGGCTGAGCCGTGGAAATCGGCCGCGACAGAGCCCAAATAATGTAATTCGCGTTCTTATTCGACGACACGCTAGTGAAAAAACCGTCGTGCTGCCCGGTGGTGATAGACGCCGACGAGATCGGTTTTAGTGCGGGACTTGGTGAGGTGACGACTTCAAACAGCTTTATTGTACTGCCGCCACTCGAGACGACGAATCCAGTTCCACTGTAAGCGAAATATGATTCTCCACACCAACAGGGGCCAATATACTTCGTAGCCAAGACGTTGTTTCCAGTGGGGGAATATCCCCCGAGATCGTCTTCGTTCATGAAAAACATATTGCCCTGCTTGCCGGCTGCCACCGCCAAGTGCGGCATAGATCCAGGTTGATCGGGCAGAACCATCACGCCGCCAGAGCCAAACTCAAGGTCTTGTTGATCGAGACCGCTCCAATTGAACGGGGTAAATAAGTCCACCACCGTCGTGAGATCCGGAGAAACCTCGATCACGCTTTCTTGAATATTGGTGATGCCGTCGTAGGTAGTCCCGGACGGGTCGGAATTGCTGGTGACAAAAACGACATTCCCGGAATCGTCGGCCGCAAGTCCGTAGCCCGACATCCAAATGGAGGACAGATAAAAGCGATCGACGTCCGTCGCCTGGACATCCAAAAGCTGGTTGGTGGCCAGCGGTGTCAGTGTTGCCGCTTCCCATCCCAACAGCCAGCCGCGCGAGGTGCTGCCCGCCTCATCGCAAAAGCTCCCAAATCCAGCATAGATATTTCCATTCGCTTCCAGCAGGGCTGGGCGCTGCCGCTGAACTTTCGCATTAAACACGTAGCTGGTTCCGTCTGTGAGAGTGTGCGATGCGCTCACAATCATCGGGCTCAACTTGTCCGTTAGATTTCCCAAATCCAGAGCATGCACTTGATAGGCCGGCCCGTTCGTTTCTTGTACGTACGCGATCAAGTAGAGATTGTTGCGCGCGACGTCAATCACTGGGGTGGACGTAACGCCGACGTTTGGACCGTTGTTGTTGCAGCCGAGGGGCAAGTGGACGGGTGTTCCCAGGTGATTGCTGAGCAGCACAGTGCCGACATTGGCATCGATCGCGTAAACGGTATCATTGCCGGTGACGACGTACACGACATCGTGTTTTCCCTGAAAGCTCCCAGCCGTAATGTTCACATTTGGGACAACCAGCGGTTGAGCGTCCACCTGATCGTCCACTGTCACTGTGGTAAGCATCCCGAAATGCGAAGGATTCACGTTTGCAGGCGTCAGCGTGGTTTCAGTCGAATTCCAGCCTGTGCGGTAGTTGTCACCGTGATAAGTCGTCACGGCTGTTTGAGCAGACAAGGTTGGACCGAAAAGTATCAGGCTGGCAACAGCAAACACGCTGCAGAATCGACGAAGTGGCATCAGCTTTCTTCCCCCCGGGAAAGTGGCACGACAATCTAGCTCATATTACGATTCGCGTTGCGGATTGTTAGAGCCTAAATAGCATTTTGCGGCACAGAAACTCCCAGCATTTCCATGATAGATATCGGCTGCTGAAAGCCTTAGGGGAGGGAATGGCAGCGCCGTTGCGGGCAAGGACAATACGGGTTTAGCGCACTAAGCCCCAGGACGCCTATACCGGACCTATAAGTTACAGCAGTCCTTGCGTTCGCGCAATAGTAACGATTTTGAATTCGAGGGGTGAAAAAGCGCGATTAGACTTGCTGCCCGCGCCTCTCTACTACTTTTCCAGCGCGGCCGCGAACGCGTCCAGGGACAACGACCGCAGCAGATTCCTTCGCATACCGCGCTCGACTTCGGCCAGCCGATCCGATGCCGCGGTGAGCCAGGCAAAGTCTGCGGACTCGGCCATCCGCTTCAACTCCGTCGCGATGTCGGTATTCCGAATCAGTTCCGGCGCTCCCGACTCAATGAACATTAGATCGCGCAACAGAGAATAAAGAGTCTTGATGAGTGTCTCAATCTTCTCTCGTCCCTCGGCCCCCGGACGGTACGACTCAGTGATCTTGAACAATTCCGTATGCTCGCCGCCTCGCAGAGCAGAGTTCAGAATCGTCAGAGCATGCTGTCGCGCAGACACATAAGCGTCAAGATCAAAACTGCGGGCGCGTCCCACCGCCCCTTCACACAGCCGCGCCACCAATGCCCGATGTGCCGGCTTCCACTCTGGATGCTGCTTCGCCAGATCGTTCTCAATCGTTTCGGCTGGCAGCGCGGCCAGCGTGAACACCATCGAACGCGAACGGATTGTCGGCAGCAGTTCCCCCGAATTTTCCGTCAGCAGGAAAATCGTTGCGAACTCTGGAGGCTCCTCCAGTACCTTCAGCAACGAATTTGCCGCCTCTTTCATGAACGCCGAGTCAGTGAAGATGTAGACCTTTTCCTTACCCTCCGCCGGACGGTAATAAATCGTCTCGATTACCTTCCGCACCTGATCGACTTTAATCATCATCTGCGGCGGATCCGGCGGGATCACCAGCACATCCGGATGCGTCTGCACCAGAATGCGCGTTTCTTTCTTGTCGGTCTCGCGTAGATTCTCGCGGGCCTCCACGGCCTCGGCGAAGCGCGCATCCAGATCGGCGGCTTGCGCGATGCGTGTGCAGTTGGCACATTTTCCGCAAAAATCCGGCAGACCATCGCCCTGCGGCGGATTCAGGCAGTTCATCGCCTGCGCCAGCATCAGCGCCAGCGTGTACTTGCCCGATCCCTGACCGCCGGCCAGCACAACAGCATGCGGAAGATGATCGCGGCCCAGCATCTCGCGCAAGCGCTGAACAATCTCCGAATTGCCGTGAAAATCAGAAAAGGGCATCGATCGTTTTCACCACGGAGGCACAGAGACACAGAGGGAGCAAAAACATAAGGTTCATTGTAAATCTGAAGAGGGATTGCCAGGTGTGCTTGGGTTGCTTTCTGCTCGTCTTCTCGGTGCCTCTGTGCCTCTGTGGTAAATGCAATTTCCGGCAGCGCTCACACCTTCAGCTTCTTCCGCACAATCTCAACAATCTTCTGGTGCGTCTGCGCCGGCGTTCCGCGCGCATCTACGACCGCTACCCGCCCCGGCTCCCGCTTCGCAATCGCGGAATATCCGTCATGCACTCGTGCGAAGAAACTTCGCGTCTCCTGTTCAAAACGATTCTCGTCGTGGCTGCGTCCCGCCGCTTTCGAGTCCCGTTTATTGCGCCGCCGCGCCCGGCTCACGCTGGCATGCGGATTCGAGTCCATCAGAATGGTCAAATCCGGCTGCAAATCGCCACACAAGACGCGATGCAGATCCAGCACTGCCTCACTCCCCAACTTCCGTCCGCTGCCCTGATAGGCCTCCGTCGAATCGGTAAAGCGGTCGCACAGAACGATCGCTCCCGCAGCCAGCCCCGGCTCAATGATCTCGGCAATATGCTGGGCTCGCGAAGCGAACATCAGCGCCATTTCCGCCAGTGGAGAAAGCCCGGCCGTCCCAGAGTCGAGCAACACTTTACGGATCTTCTCTCCCGTCGTCGTTCCGCCCGGCTCTCGAGTCTCGATAATCTGATGTCCCGCCTGACGCAGCACTGCCGCGAGCTTGCTCATCTGCGTGCTCTTCCCCGTTCCGTCGAGCCCTTCAAATGTGATGAACTTTCCGCGTCGCGGCATGCAGCGGAATCATAGCAGCGCTGGACACAACTCCCCTGTGAATTTCGAGCGCACTGTTATTGACGCCTGCCGGAACAAAAAGTAGCCGAAAGAGAAAAGCCGCCCCGAAAGGCGGCCTCCAGTCTCCGTGCGACGCGACTAACGCAATATTCGGAACGGCACGTTGCTCGAAAGCGTGCCGCTGGGCGTGCTCACTTCGACCATACCCGTGGTTGCACCCTTTGGAATGATTGCCTTGACTACAGTTTCTGAAATGACGGTGAAGCTTGTTGCTGGAGTGCCATTGAAACTGACGCCAGTCGTGCCCTTCAGATTGCTGCCTAAGATACCCACGATCTGTCCGGCGCTGCCGAATCCGGGCAGCGTTTCCACGAATGGACCAAGCCCGACTGACAGGCTATAGACGCTGCCAGAGTTCCAGCTACCTCCGTCGCCGGTCGTCCCGTAGAGATTCCCATCGGTCGCCTGCATCAACCCCGCAGGCTCCCCACCGTCGGCGCAATTGCTTTGAGAGCAAAACTGGTGAAGCGTGGTTAGCGTCCCCGATGAGCTGATTTCAAAGAGCGTTCCCCAGTTACCGCTTAAGCCACCGTCGGACGTTGTCCCGTAAAAATTTCCGTCGGTGGCTTGCATCAGACCGTTGGGAGCGGAACCGTCAGCGCATGACGTTTGAGCGCAAAAACTGTAGAGCGTTTGCAGCCCACCATTAGGAGTGATCTTGAAAAACGTCCCGCGTGAATTTGCACCCCCCTGGTAGGTAGTCCCGTAAAGCATTCCATCGACGGCTTGTACCAGAGCAGTGGGCTGCTCGCCATCCCTGCAATTCGTCTGCGAGCAGAAGCTGTAAATCGTGCTCAGTTTGCCGGCTGGCGTGATTTCAAAGACTGTGCCCCCCGTGTTCGCCCCGCCCGAAGCGGTTACTCCGTAAAAATTCCCGCTACTGCCGAGTCCCAGAACACCAGGACGGGAGCCATCGGTACAGTTCGTCTGCGAACAGAAGCTGTACAGCGTGGTCAGGACGCCACTCGGCGTGATTTCGAAGACCGAGCCAAATTGGTTGGCTCCGCCTCCGTACGTCACACCATAAAAATTCCCGTTCGCACCAAGCACCAGCCGCGACGTGGGATACGCCCCGTCGGTACAGTTGGTTTGAGAACAAAAGTTGTAAAGCGTGGTCAGTTTGCCGGTCGAGCTGATTTGGAAGACTGTGCCATCACTGTGGGCTCCACCATAAAAGGTTGTCCCGTAAAGGCTCCCGTTCGTGGCTTGCCCCAACCCTCCAGGGATGGCGCCGTCGGTATTGTCAAAGCGATGCACAGTGGTCAGCGTGCCTCCCGTCGTGACTTCGAAAACCGCCCCGCAGCCGTAGGGTCTACCGTCTAAGCGACAATAATTGAACCCACCGCCTGCTACTGTCGTCCCAAACAGGTTGCCGTTAACTCCTTCGACGAGCGGTTCATAGGGGTCCACGCCGTGCGAAAAGGTGAAGTCCGCGATGGTAGTTAATGTCTGTGCAGACGCCACAATCCCCGTCGCAACACAAAATAGAAGAACAACCAACGCCTTCAAGAGGTAGAAATCTTTCACGCGCTCCCCTTTCCGGTTGTCCACCGGTGCGAGAGTCAACAGTTTGGTCCTTGGTGATAGGCTCATCGAAGGTCCTTTTGATCAGAAGTCATTGCGGGCATAATGGTGGCAGAGTTCAGCCGCATAAAACACATTGGGATAGGACAGGCGAGCCCGACAATTATTTGTCGAAGTCGGGCTGTATGTCAAAAGCAAATTCCGCCGGAATCCCATTCGCTACTGCGATAGACTTAGATAGAAATCTGTGGCATTCAGTTATCCGAAAATATAGGAACCTTTAAAAATGAACTTCTCTCGCGCCTTGGGAGTTGCTTGCGTACTTGTGTTTTCCATTTCGAGCTGGGGTGCCACTGCGCCCACTGTTACTCTCTCCGTCGACGCAACCAATGCTCCGCGCAAGATTTTTCACGCCTCACTAAAGATTCCGGCCACACCCGGTGATCTGACGCTCTACTATCCGAAATGGATTCCCGGAGAGCACGCCCCCGACGGCCCGGTCGCCGATCTCACCGGTCTGTTCTTCCGGGCAAACGGACAGATCCTGCAATGGCGCCGCGACCTGCTCGACGGCTTTACCATTCACGTGGAGGTTCCCCAAGGCGTCAACGAAGTGGACGCCGAACTCGACTTCCTTTCTCCTGCCACGTTCGAAGGCGGATTCTCAGCCGGCTCTTCCGCCACTGCAAAGCTCGCGGTGATCAGTTGGAATCAGGTCCTGCTTTATCCCAAAGGATGGAAGGCCGACGAAATCAGTTACACGGCGTCCCTAAAAATCCCAGATGGATGGAAGTTCGGCACGCCGCTACCCATCGCCAGCCAGAGCGGCAACGAAATTCACTTCGCGTCGGCGCCGCTGACAACCCTGGTCGACTCTCCGGTGATTACTGGAGAATTCCTGAAAGTCGTTCCCTTGGCGCAAGAGCCGCTGACCGAAATGGACATCGCGGCCGACAGTGCCGCCGCGCTCGACGCTCCCCAAGACGTGTGGGATCACTACAAAAGCCTGGTTGATCAGGCCCAGAAACTTTTTGGCGCACATCATTATCGCGACTATCACTTTCTCTACACGCTTAGCGATCACGTTGCGCATTTCGGACTCGAGCATCACGAGTCGGACGACAGCCGCGTCGACGAACGCGCTTTAGTCGATGACACGGCCCGCAAGCTGTCTGCCGGACTTCTGCCGCACGAATACGTTCACTCGTGGAACGGGAAGTACCGCCGCCCGGCCGATCTCGCCACCCCGGACTATCAGCAGCCCATGCAAGATGATCTGCTCTGGGTTTATGAAGGCCTCACGAACTATCTCGGCTTTGTTCTCACGGCTCGCAGCGGACTGCTGACTGCGGATCAGGACCGCGACGACCTGGCGCTCACCGCAGCCGGACTTGACCATGAACCCGGCCGCACCTGGCGCAACCTGCAAGATACTGCCGATGCTGCGCCTCAACTCTATTTCACCGGTGAGGCGTGGCATTCCTGGCGCCGCGGTACCGATTTTTATTCCGAGGGCACGCTGGATTGGCTGTGGGTCGACGCCATCATCCGCCAGCAAACGAAGGGCAAGAAGTCGATCGACGACTTCTGCCATTTGTTCCATGGCGCACCGAGCACTGGACCCGCACTCAAGACGTACACATTCGACGATGTGTTCAACGCGCTGAATCAGGTCGTCGCCTACGACTGGCGCGGTTTCTGGACCGAACGTCTCACCAACCACGGACCGGGTGCGCCACTCGGCGGAATTGAAGGGACCGGATGGAAGCTTACCTACGACGAAACGCCGTCGGAGATGCTGAGCAACCAAGCCAGCATGTACCATTTCGTGCCGTCTGGCTTCGTACTCGGACTCAACTTGCGCGAGGATGGCGGCATCGCCGACACGATCGAGGGAGCCCTGTCCGCCAAAGCGGGTATCGGCCCAGGCATGAAGCTGATTGCCGTGAATGGACGACGCTTCTCACCCGACGTCCTTCGCGACGCCATCAAAGCCACAAAGAACAACAGCGGCGTGACCATCGATCTGCTGGTTGAAAACGACGACTATTACAAGACGTACAAGCTCGACTATCACGGCGGAGAAAGTTATCCGCACCTGGTCCGCGACGAGTCGAAGCCCGACCTGCTCAGCGAAATCCTGAAAGCAAAATAAATCCCGCTACTCGTTCCAAATAGCGGATGTCATCCTGAGGAGGGCGAAAGCCCTCCGAGGGACCCTACGTCCGTATGGAGTGGCGATGCAGCATACGAGATCATGGGCCCTGCATGCAGCACGTGATTTCCCCTCCACCGCATCAAAGCTTCCAGCCCACGTACGATCGCGTGCCTTTCTCTTTTCGGGAAAAGGGGTTGACGCAAGTGATAACAGTCACAGACGTCCACAGCATCCGCTGACATCCTCGAAGAATGCCCAAGGTCTACTATGTCTACGTCCTTGCCAGTCAGACCGGCGTTCTCTACATCGGGATGACCAGCGCGATCGAACATCGAGTCTTCCAGCACAAGACCCACGCATTCGCCGGATTCACCGCAAAGTACAACGTGACGAGCCTTGTCTATTTCGAACGCCACGGTGACGTCATGACGGCCATCCGCCGCGAAAAAGAAATGAAAGCCTGACGCAGAGAAGAGAAGATCCAGCTGATCGAATCAACTAACCCGAAGTGGAAAGATCTAAGCTACGGCTGGTATCAGCGCCACCGCTACCAACCGGATGCTATGCAAACAGTTTCATCCAAACCCTGATGTCATCCTGAGGAGGGGCGAAGCCCCTCCGAGGGACCGTACGTCCGTACGCAGTGGCGATGCAGCATACGAGATCATGGGCGCTGCATGCAGCACGTGATTTCCCCCTCCACGACATCGACTCTGCCCGCAGTCCTACGGTCCCTCACGCCGGCTTCGCCGCCGTTCACGATGACATCGCGTGTTCTGAACTGACATCACCTGCTAGCATGTCTGCGTCGAATAGAACCATTAACTATGACCCGAAGACTTTTCTTTGTTCTCTTCTTTGTTATTGCAGTCTGTGATCTTGTTCCAGCTCAATCCATCCTGGGTTTCACTCCCACTTCTGCGGCCCACGAAACACAGATTGAGAAGACATTCAAATCCATCCCCACCCCCGACGAAGAACGCCGCCAGCACCGCATCTTCACCCAGCAACCTCACATCGCCGGATCAAAGCGCAACAACGAACTCGCCGAATACATTCGCGACGAGTGGAAGAAACAAGGCCTCGAAGAGGTCGTCATCCGCCGCTACGACGTCTATGGCACGAACCCAAAGAGCGCATCACTCGAAATGATCGCCCCCACGTCCTACAAAGCTCTGCTCAAAGAAACGCCAATCCCCGGCGACGATGACTCCAACAACCCGGCGATCTCCGGCGCGTGGCTCGGCATGTCGATCTCCGGAGAAGTCACCGCCACCGTCATCTACGCTCACAGCGGCAATCCCGAGGACTACGACCTCCTCCGCAAGAACGGCATCAGCGTGAAAGGCAAGATCGTTCTCGTCCGCTATTCCAATCCTTACAGCTATCGCGGATTCAAAGCGCTCACCGCGCAGCGCGAAGGCGCCGCTGCGATGCTCGTCTACAGCGATCCGCAGGAAGACGGGTACAAAAAAGGTAAGGTCGATCCCGACGGCCCATGGGGTCCCGAATATCACATCCAGCGCGGCGCCATCACCTACGACTTCATGGTTCCCGGCGATCCGCAAACTCCGGGCTGGGCCTCAGTCCCCGGTGCCAAACGCATTCCGATCGAAGAGGCCGTCTCTGCGCCAAAGATTATGGCGCTGCCTCTTTCGTGGCACGACGCCAAACCATTTCTTGAAAACATGGACGGCCCCGTTGCTCCGAAAGACTGGCAGGGCGGATTGCCCTTCGAGTATCACCTCGGCGGCGACCGCGTAAAAGCTCACCTCAAGATCGAGATGGACAATGGCGTCCAACCTTATTACGTGGTCGAAGGCCGCATTCGCGGCTCAGAGCTTCCCGACGAATGGGTCGTGATGGGCAACCACCGCGATGCCTGGGTCTTCGGCGGTGTCGATCCCTCCAGTGGCACCGCGAGCATGATGGAACTTACTCGTGCCTTGGGCCAACTCAAGCAGCAAGGCATGCGCCCGCGCCGCACGCTCATCATCTGCAGTTGGGACGGCGAAGAAGTCGGCCTCACCGGCTCCACCGAGTGGGGAGAGCAGTTCGCCGACGAGTTGCGCTCCAAAGCCGTCGCCTACATCAACGTCGACGAAGCCACCTCCGGCCCCGAATTCCACGGACAAGCCGTCGCCTCGCTAGCACCCATGTTGGAAGAAACCACGCGCTCGCTGCAAGATCCTTCAGGCAAAAGCCTCTACGACGCGTGGAAAGCAACCGTCGAACGCGAGAGGTCAGGAAAAAAATCCACGCAATTCGCCGACTCCGGAGTTGCCGGCGAAGCCCTTGCCGATACCCGAATCGGCAGCGGCTCCGACCACACCGTCTTTCTCAATTTCATCGGCATGCCGGTGATTGGTCTGGGATTTGAAGGCGACTACGGCGTCTACCACTCCGCCTACGACGATTTCTTCTGGATGAACCACTTCGGCGACCCCGGCTACAAGTACCACACGCTCATGTCGCAATTGTGGGGAGTCACCGCCTTGCGGCTGGCGAACGCCGACCTCTTGCCATTCGACTTTGCGATGTACGCCGCCAACATTCGCCAGTTCGTAAATGAACTCGCGATGGCGAATGCAAAGAACATGTGGGGACAGCCGCCTTCGGCTGTCCGGTCGAGCGAAGCTCGACTGCCGCACCCCCACCACGATGTCGTCCTGAGCGGCGCGGATGCGAAGCGAAGCGAAGCCGCCGCGGCGTCGAAGGCCCCGGCGAAAGTCGGGGCTATCCGTACTGCATCCGGGAGCGAATCGAGCTCTATCAACATGGATGACCTGCAGAAGGCGATCGACAACTTCGAAGCCGCAGGAAAGAGACTGAACGACTCCTTAGCCAAGAAATTAGCCTCCGGTCCCATCGATCCCCAACTCGCCTCGGCCCTCAATCACGGAATGATGCAAGTCGAACGCAACTGGCTCAATCCCGACGGCATCCCCGGACGCCCCTGGTTCAAGCACATCCTCTACGGCGCTCGCTTCACCTACGCCCACCTCGAACTCCCCGGTCTGACCGAGGCCGTCGAAAAGCAAGACTGGCCAACTGCGACGCAGCAAGCCGAAATCCTCGAGCGTGCGCTCCATAACAACACGAAACTGTTAGATGATCTGGACCAACATCTGCAGCCGTAAATAGCCAGGCTTGCGGCTCGCGCCGTGCTACGATGTTGGCCGCTGTTTCCCCTGTACTTGAACGTTCCTGTCCAGCCCTGGAGGCACCATGCTGCGGTCCCTTCTTGGATTTTTCGTGCTTGTGACTCTCTTGCCTGCTTCGCTGCTCGCTACAAATCCTGCGCAGGATCTCGAATCCCGCCGCAAAGCCCTCAACGATCTGATCAACGAGCAGTGGGAATACCAGATGCGCTACGCCCCCATCTATGCCTCGATCCTGGGCGACAAGCGCTACAACGACAAGGTTGACGATTTGTCGCAGCAGGCGATCGACGCCGATCTCGAACGCGAGCGTAAGTTTATTGTTCGCCTGGAAGCCGTCGACACAACCGGCTTCCCTGATCAGGAGGTCCTTAATCAGCGTCTAATGCTTCGTGATTTGCGCATGGACCTCGAGCAATCCCGATTTAAACCCTGGGAGATGCCGGTCAGCCAGCAGAGCGGCATACACATCATCTGGCCCCAGTTAGTCAATCTTCTTTCTTTCGCCACGGTAAAAGACTACGACGATTTCCTTACTCGCCTGAAGCAACTACCCCGGCTCTTCGATCAGACAATCGTCCAAATGCGGAAGGGCATGGCAGATCATCTGATGCCTCCACGCATGGTGCTCGAGAAAGTCGCGACCCAGGCCGGCGCGATCGGCAATACGCAGCCAGAGCAATCACCGTTCATTCATCCTTTTGACAAGTTCCCCGATTCCATCCCGGAAGCCGACCGCAAGCGGCTGCGCGAATCTGCGCTCACCGTCATCCGCGACTCGGTCAACCCGGCGTATGTGAAATTCTCCGCGTTCGTTCACGACGAATACGCACCCTTGGGCCGCACTGAGCCCGGCGTCTGGTCTCTGCCCGACGGCGCCGAACGCTACGCCTTCGCTGTGAAAGACAGCACCACCACCAACCTGTCTCCCGAGGAGATTCACCAGATCGGTCTGGCGCAGGTCAAAGAAATCGAAGCCCGCATGGTGCAGGTCGCCAATCAGCTTGGCTACAAAGATCTCAAGAGTTTTGGTGCAGCCATCAACAATGATCCCAAACTGCATCCCCAGTCGCGCCAGCAGATTCTCGATCTCTACACTCAATACATTGACGGCATGTACACGAAACTCCCGGAATTGTTTGGCCGCCTTCCCAAGGGACACTTAGATGTAATGCCGATCGAAGAATTCCGCGAGAAAGAAGCTTCTACTCATTACTTACAGGGAACGCCCGACGGTTCGCGAAAAGCGCACGTCATGGTCAACACCGGCGACTTCGCCAAGCGCACCACTCTCGATATCGAGACCACTGCCTATCACGAAGGCGTCCCGGGACATCACTTGCAGATCGCGATCGCCCAGGAATTGCCCGAGTTGCCGCACTTCCGCCAGCAGGAGTACTACACCGCCTACACCGAAGGCTGGGCGCTCTATGCCGAGAGACTGGGCAAAGAAGTCGGTTTCTTTCAGGATCCCTACAGCTACTACGGCCACCTGCAGGATGACATGCTGCGCGCCATCCGTCTCGTCGTCGATACCGGATTCCACTACAAGCACTGGTCGCGCCAGCAGGTCGTCGATTTCTTTCACGATCACTCCACCATCGACGAGCCGGAGGTTCAGGAAGAAACCGACCGCTACATGGCGTGGCCGGCCCAAGCCTTGGGCTACAAAATCGGTCAGTTGGAAATCCTGAAACTGCGCGCGTATGCCAAAGATCAATTGGGAGATCGTTTCGACTTGCGTGCCTTCCACGATCAGGTCCTGAGCGGAGGCGCTCTCCCGATGGAAGTTCTGGGTGATCGCATCCATAACTGGGTAGGTCAACAGAAAGCAAGTCTCGGCTCGTCCGGCAACCACCAAGTCGCAAAATAGACGAACGACAAAACCAGACGGCGAAAGAAGTGAACGGGATAGATAGAAGCGGGCGCCCCATCCTTTCGCGGTTTTGGCGCGCCATGGCGGCTATTTTGATTTTGACAATGCCTTTGGTCTCTGAACTTCACCGGGTGATAGAATCCGCCGAAATCAAGATATGAACTGGTTTACGAATTTCGCTAACTCGCTGCCTACATTTATGTGGCTCGTGCTCTCGGCAGCTTTCTTTGCCGTCGGTGAATACCTGTCCAAGAAGTTCGCCATCCGGCCCGGCTGGTCGGGATTGTCGCTGGCCTGCTCGATGTATTTGTTAGGTTCGCTGGCGTGGCTGCCAGCGCTCGTTCGCACCAATCAACTCGCCGCAACCGGAACGGCATGGCTGCTGCTCTCAATGGTGGCCACGCTCGGCATTGGATTCGGAGTCTTCCACGAACGGGTGAATTCGGTTCAAACGGCAGGCATCGCTCTGGCAGCGCTGGCGCTGGTCCTGCTGAACTATCAGAAGTAGCGGACCCAGTCAGGTCGCATTCGATTGCGATCTGCATCGAACGGCCTCCGGCCGAACCTGTCGGGACTACTTCATCTCCTTCTCCATCACCTTCCGTAGAGCCTGGTTAATGCGGGTCTGGTAGCGGCGCCCGTCTTTCTTGAACCATGCCAGCACATCCGCGTCCAGACGCAGCGTCACCGGCTTCTTCAGAGGCCGGTAATACTCCAACGCGACACCTAGCGGGACATTCAACCGCTTCGCTTTCTGTTTCGACGAGGTTTTCGAAGCGCGCTTCCGCCCTGTGGAAAACTTCGCTCCTTTTGCCGTCCGCTTCATCCTGTTCTGCACCCTAAGTTGCTGCATAGACTAAATTTATACGATGCTGTACGCGAATGTATGTACAATTTAGTACTAAAAAGTGTTCCTGCAGGAACACTTTTTAAAATTTCACCCCGCCAGATCCTCCGCCACAAGTTCCTTGCTTTCAAGCTCTTCCCGCATCTCCTCTTCCATGAAAGCAAAAACTTCCTGCGGCACAGGGTTCTGCCATACCGGTGCAAATGACTGCCGGTGCAGCGGCGTTGGACCCAGCTCGCGCAAGGCTGTCAGATGCTTCGGTGTGCTGTAGCCCTTATGCGACGCCAGACCGTACGCTGGAAATACCGCGTCCCAATCCCGCATCATGCGATCACGCTCCACCTTGGCCAAAATTGATGCGGCAGCAATCGAAGCCGAGAGCGCGTCGCCGTGAATGATGGCCTGCTGCGGCACGTCGTAATCAACTTTCATCGCATCGATGAGCAGATAATCAGCTGCTGGCGCCAGGCGCTGCACGGCCTCCAACATCGCGGCGCGCGAAGCGTGGTAAATATTGATCTGATCGATGCGGGCGGCATCGACCGCAGCAACGGTCCAGGCCACTGCATGCTCGCGAATCCTTTCCGCGAGAATTTCGCGCCGCTCCGGCAGCAACAGCTTCGAATCGCGCAAACCGCGCACCCGGTATCCCGGATCGAGAATCACTGCCGCAGCCACCACACATCCAAAGAGCGATCCTCGTCCAACCTCATCTACGCCCGCGACTAGGCGCGCGCCCGCCGCCCAGGCTTTCTTCTCGTAGCGCAAGGTGCAACGCAGACGCTTTAGCAACTGCAGCTTCGCCGCGGAAGGTGACAGTGGACGCCCGGTGCGCGATTTAATGGCAAGAGACTTCATCACAGCCAAAGGAGATTTCTCCCATCTTCACCGAGACGAGCCAATCCTGCAAGCGGATTATCTGGAGCGTTGCCGTCCGCCGTTCCTGTGAGCGCTGCGGCTTCAACCTAGTCTTCCACCCACATACTGCCAATCAGTAACCACCATTTTGATTACGCACGTACATTGCCCACTCGGACATGTACTGGTAACTTTTTTCACAAGGAATAAAGCTCGTGGGGAATACTTCCAACTTGCCCGAAGACGGCCTGCTCACACGCAAAATGGTACATCTGGCGCTGCCGGTGCGCTGGAGCCTAGTGGGCCAGGAAGGTCGCGGCTCGGCCGAGGTGGCTTGCACTTACGACATCCATCCGCAGGGCGCGCGGCTCGTCAGTTCGCGTGATGTAAATGTCGGCGATTTGGTGCTGCTCGAGCGTGGCCGCAACAAGGCGATCTGTCAGGTGGTATGGTCCGCTGACCGCGGCTCTCCTTTGCATGGGCAGTTCACAGTTCAATGCGTCGAAGGCAAGACGCCATGGGACGACGAACTACGACAGATGGAAGAGCAATATCAACCGGTGATTCTCGACGGGCTCGAGCGCCGCGGCATGGCTATGACGCGTCCCGATGCGAACCGGCGCCGCCGTCCGCGTTTTTATGTGGAAGGTCAAGCGGAGGTGATTGAGGGGGTACAACGCGTGGCTGGCGAGGTGCAGCAGATTTCCGAATGTGGTGCGCGCCTCGCCGCCATGGAGCAGATGCGTCCGGGCACAGACTTCCGCCTGATGCTCAACGTATTCGACGTAAGCCTCGCGGTGAAGGCCCGCGTGAAATATCTGGTCGACAATCTGGGAATGGGCGTGGAATTCGAGGAGATCCGCCGCGGTGACCGCCCATTACTCAGTTACGTGTTGAGCAAACTGAAGACGCGAAGAGTTGAAGAATTCGCTCGCAGTACCGAGGCGGTAAACCCGTCTCTCGCAGCAACTGTATAGGTCGCTGATAACAGCAGGCGTACTCGAAGAAAAAAGCCGCGCAACCATTGTGGCTGCGCGGCCTTGTCATCCGCGGTTACGGAACCAGCTTGAAAATGGTTCCCTGATTTGAAGACCCTCCAGTTGCGGTCGAGCCATAGAGGGCGCCATTCTTCAACACGAGACTACCTTCTTGCGGGTACGCTCCGTCATTTCCATCGAACTGGTGCAGGATCTTGATATTTCCGTTCCCGTTGCCTGTCGGCGTCAACTGGAAAATCTGTCCGCACCCATTGGGTTGGCAACTCGAGTTTCCACCAGTTGCCACGCCGTAGAGCGTTCCGTTGGGCCCGGGGATCACCCACTGCACGTACGCCGCGAAGTAACCATCATAAGCAATTGAGAACTGGCCGCTGGCGTTGATCTCAAAGATATCGTCAACCACGTTGCTTCCGCTTCTTGATACGCCGTAGAAATTGCCGTGACCATCTCCGACAAGTTCGTACGGATTCTGGCCGTCCGCTCCGCCGGTGAAGCTGTAAAGCACTTTCTCGCCGCCAGGAGAGATTTCGAAAATCGCGCCACATCCACCGTTATTACAGACGTTCGCGCCACCTTGATTCGTTACTCCGTAGAGTTTGCCGGAGTAGCCCACAAGTCCTCCGTTCGGATGAGCACCATCCGGTGGATTGCCGAATGAATAAAGGACCTTCTCAGCTCCTGTCGTCGTAATCTCGTAGATCGTCCCGTTGTAATCTGTTCCCCCGCCGAACGTGGCGCCGTACAGGTTGCCGCTAGCGTCCACCTGCACACCGGCCGGATCCATGCCGTCGTTTGGCGCACCAGAGAAATCGTGAAGGAGTTTATATTTCTTGGTCGATAGATTGTAAGCAAACGCGAAGCCGCATCCCGTTTGCGGTCCGCCGCAGTTGCCCGTGTACACGCCGCCATAAGGCGTGGTCCCGTAGAGAACCTCGCCATTCCCGCTAAGCAGAAGCCCCTGCGGGAATTCCGGCTCGTACCCGGAAGATACGGTAAAGCGATGAAGCACCGTTTCGCTGCCGTTCGACAGACTAAAGATGAGGAAACAACCGCAGGTATTGCTGTAACTGGCAGCCCCGTAAATAGTTCCGTCTGGAGCGATCACAATGTCGTAAGGCCCAGATCCTTTCGAACCACCCGGGAAGGTATAGAGAGTTGTGAAGGTTTGCGCGTACGCAGGTTCGGACGTTAAAACGGCGGCGAAGAGAGCTAAAGCCAGCATTCCTGCGGCCAAGAGACACTTCGACAGGGATCGGCGGTCGAATTGATGCTGCACTGGAAAGACTCCTTTGAGGTAGGTCCCAAATCCCGGAGCGGAGTCCTGAGCGGCTTTCAGAGCGAGACAAGTGGGCCGCACAGTTTGTGGTCTGAATCGAAAAAAAGGTTGCCGCGCTGAGTGCAGGATCGTCTTGATCCCAATGATCTTGATCGCCGTTATCTCAGAGAGGTCCAGCGATCTGGCCGGGCGCTGTGGAAAGACGGCCGGCCGGTTTGCTCGAATTGGCGGTCCGGCCCAGTGGACCTTTCTCGTGGAGATCTGCGCTACCGCTCTTTGCGGACGAACGAAAGCCCTCGCTTCAGTTCCGAAGTGAGGTCGGTTTCATCAGTGACGACGTGCACCAGCTTGCCCGATTGTTGTCCGAGCCACTGATTGAGGTCATTCGTCGTGGTCGTGACGTACCGCCCTTGCCGATGCACGGGCATGCCGGTTGACGCCCATCGCTGCACCACAGACGCAGGTTCGCCCAGGAACTCGGATATCTGCTTCCAGCCTTTTAGCACGCCAGCTTCAGCGCTGGAAGCAGACTTGGTCTGCGGTGCGGGGGAGACGTTCATGCGCGGCGCGTGTTTGGATGGAGCGTGGTTTGACGCCCGACTTTTGGATGAAACCTGTTTGGCCGCGGCACTTCGCATCGTTGGTCACATATACGATGCCGAACCATAGGTTTTGGCTATACTGAATTCACCCACGCAGTCGTGATCGGGGGCCCGTAGCTCAAGCGGATAGAGCATCGGATTTCTAA
>Ga0070735_10001040_pt1 | contig 27597 bp, 23 predicted proteins | sample Coa_R1_FD_66443 | JGI IMG/M metagenome (GOLD analysis project Ga0070735, IMG submission 66443) | Surface soil microbial communities from Centralia Pennsylvania, which are recovering from an underground coalmine fire - Coalmine... | ecosystem: Environmental > Terrestrial > Soil > Unclassified ...
GATTCCCGGAGTTTCCGCTTTTGTTCCGGGCTCGCGATCGATTCGAAACTCACCAGCACGCCGCGTCCGCCATCGATAGCCACGCTGCTGCCATCCTTCGCGTTGACGACTCGCTCGGGACGCAGCGAGTCGCCGACCTTCAAAGATCCATCCAGCGCGCCCGCGAATCCCACGGAGTAGACGACTCGCGGCTTGTATAGTGCGATGATCGCTTCCGCTGCCCGCCGCGCCGCGCCAGCGCCAATTCCCGCGCAGACCAGCACGAACTCGCCATTCTCAAAAAACCGAAATCGCCGCCCCGAGTGTTCCATGTCCGACGTCCGCCAACTCTTCACCAGCGGACGCACTTCGCGCTCTAGCGCGGCCACAATAGCGACCTTAGACATATCCGTTGGCCCGAAACCATTCCACCGCCCGCCGCAGCGCGTCATCCACCGGGACAACTTTCCAGCCGAGTTCCTTCTCCGCCTTGGCCGAACTGGCGAACATCATCTTGCTGCCCATGCGCACCGTGTCCACCGTGGCCCGCGGATCGCCGCGCATCAGCCTCCCCGTGATGTACTCCCCCGCAACTCCAGCCATGAACGCGACAAAATACGGCAGCTTCACCTTTGGCGACGGCAGCCCCGTAATCTGGCCCAGCTTGTCGAGAATCTGTTTCAAGCTCAGGTTCTCTCCCCCCAGGATGTATCGCTGCCCCGACTTCCCTTTCTCCAGCGCCGAAACGTGCCCGCGCGCGCATTCGCGCACATCCACCAGATTCAGTCCCGTCTCGACGTATGCCGGGAACTTTCGCTTCAGGAAATCCACCACGATCCGGCCTGTCGGCGTCGGCTTGATATCCTGCTCGCCGATCGGCGTCGTTGGATTCACTGTCACCACCTGCATTCCATCGCGCCCGGCCTCCAGCGCAAGTTGCTCCGCCATGAATTTCGAACGCTTGTAGTGCCCGATCATATCCGCAAGCGAGACCGGGGACTCCTCGTCGGCGACTTGGCCATCTTTCTTGAATCCGATCGTCGCCACACTCGAGGTATATACCACGCGCCGCACGCCATTTTTCCGCGCCGCCTCCAGAATCGCGCGCGTGCCCTCGACATTTGACCGGTACATCTCATTCGGATCGCGCACCCACAACCGGTAATCGGCCGCAACATGAAACACGGCGTCGCAGCGCGTCATCGCCTTTTCGAGCGACGCAGCATCGCGTAGATCTCCGGTCGCGGTCTCCGCGTTCAGCCCTTCAAGATTTTTGAGATTGCTGGTCGGACGAACCAGCACCCGAAGTTGCGCCCCCTGATCGGCAAGCACACGCGCGACGTGAGAACCGAGGAATCCAGTAGCGCCAGTAACGAAGGCGAGCATTCAGCACTCAGCATTCAGCACTCAGCGTAAGTTGTCAAATGGAGGTGACGGTGTAGCCCGGCACGCATTCGGCCGGGGCGCAGCGACGAGCGTGTCAAGGTTTTACTGACAGCTGGGAACCGGCAGCTGACAAGCTAGTTCCCGTTCTTCTCCACGACCTTCTGATACGTCGTCAGCGCCAGCAGAGGGAAATACTGCCGGTACAGGTGATACATCAGGTAGAAGACACGCGGGAAACCAGTTCCGGTGAAAAACTTTTCGTCCCACGATCCGTCGCTCTTCTGCGTTCGCATCAGATAAGCGATGCCGCGTGCTACGCAATCGCTCCGCGTATCACCGGCGGCAAGCAAGCCCAGAATTCCCCACGCCGTCTGCGAAGGGGTGCTGTCCCCTTGCCCGCGCAGGTTCGGATCGTCATACGACCCAACCGTTTCACCCCAGCCCCCATCGGGATTCTGCACCATCCGCAACCACTCCGCGCCCTGCTGGATGCACGGCTCGTGCAGATCCATGCCAATCGCTTCCAGACCGCGCAACACGAGGAACGTGCCGTAGACGTAATTCACACCCCAGCGCCCGAACCAGCTGCCATCCGGCTCCTGTTCCTCGCGGATGAACTTGATCGCCTTCTTCACCGCCGGATGCTCTTTCGTGTATCCATAGGCGGCGAGCATCTCGAGGATGCGTCCAGTGATATCCACCGTCGCCGGATCGAGCATGGCGTTGTGATCGGCAAACGGAATGTGCTGGAAAATCATCTCGTCGTTGTCTTTGTCGAACGAAGCCCAGCCGCCGTTCTTGCATTGCATCGAGAAGATCCAGTCGATCGCGCGCTGCACCGACTCGCGCTGATAGCGCCCATTGGGATGCTCCACGCGGCTCAGCCCCAGGCAAACCATCGCACTGTCATCGACATCGGGATAGAACTCGTTGTTGAACTCAAAGTACCAGCCGCCCGGCTGACCCTTCTTGTTCTTCACCTTCCAGTCGCCGACGGTGCGCACCTGCTTCTGCAGAATCCAGTCCGCGCACTTAACCATCCGCGGATCATCGGCCGGAACACCGGCTTCGCCCAGCGCAAACAACGCGTACGCCGTGTCCCAAACCGGCGACAGGCACGGCTGCATCCGGAATGTGTCTTCTTCCTCAATTCCGAGTTTCTCGAACTCGTCCATCGCACGAATCACCTGCGGATCATCGAGCGAATATCCCAGGCAGCGCAGCGCAATAATCGCATTCATCATCGACGGATAGATCGCGCCCAGCCCGTCGCTCATCTCGAAGCGTTCGAGCATCCACTTTTCCGCGCTCTTCAGCGCGATCGAACGCAACGGCCGCACGTGCACCCGCTCAAACCAGTGCGTCACGCGATCGATTACCAGGAAAAAATTCCTCCACGACACAATCTTCTTCGACCAGTGCAGGTGCATCCGCGACTTCTGCATGCCGCCGACGAAGAGTTCTTCCACGCCCATCTCGCGCGGAATTTTTTTGAACGGCTTCTTCGCATAGCAGATCGATAGCGGAACCAGAATCGCCCGCGACCACGAAGAAATCTCGTAGATGTTGAACCAGAACCAGTTTGGAAACAGCACGATCTCCGGAGGAATCGCCGGAACCGCGTCATAGTCGTACTGCCCGAAAAAGCACAGATAGATTTTTGTGAATGTATTGACTTCGGTGACGCCGCCCATCTCCAGGATCTTCTTGCGGGCAAGCACAAGTGCGGGATGGTCCGCCTGATACCCCGCCAATTTCAGGCCGAAGTAGGCCTTTACCGAAGCGCTAATGTTGGCGGGCCCGCCGGCGTAGATGCTCCATCCGCCGTCTTCATTCTGATGGCGCAGTATCCAGTTCGCGCACTTCTGAAAGCGCTCCTGGTTGCCCGTGCCAAGCAGCGTATGCAACAGGATGTAATCGGATTCGAGCGTGGTATCGGCTTCGAGTTCGCCGCACCAATAGCCTTCTTCGTGCTGCTGTGAGAAAAGATGCTTTCGAGCGGCGGCAACCGCCGCGCTCACCCGGCTGCCCAGTTCCTCAATCTTGCCGAATCGAATCTGTGGGGTCGATCCTAGACTCGCGGATCCTATATGGCCATCGGGGGAGCTGTTATCCATGCGTTCACTCCATTACCTGCTAAACCTCACCACGGAGACACCGAGCAAGGTAACTCCGCGTCTCCGTGTCTCCGTGGTAAATCATCACCGTTTATCAATTCGCCGGGGCGCTGGCGATCGCTTCCACAATTTCCGGTGGAAGCCCAAAGCGCACATTCTCCGGCATCACTTCCAGTTCCTGCACGTTGTTAAATCCCTTCTCGCGCAGGAAAGTCACAGTTTCTTCCACCAGATGCTCTGGCGCCGACGCTCCCGCGGTCAGCGCAATCGTCTTCACGCCCGTCAGCCATCCCGGTTCAATGTCGTTGCAGCTGTCGATGAGGTGCGCATTCGTGCCCAGGTTCCGCGCCACTTCCACCAGCCGGTTCGAGTTCGAACTGTTCTCCGAACCCACCACCAACAGCAAATCAGACTCCGAGGCCACTTGCTTCACCGCGACCTGCCGGTTTTCGGTTGCGTAGCAGATATCCTGCGCCGCCGGCCCCTTGATGTTCGGAAATTTCTGTTTCAGCGCCGCGATAATGTCTTTGGTCTCGTCCAGACTCAGCGTGGTCTGCGTGAGGTACGCAACGCGGTTCGGATCGGGCACGCTCAACTTTCTCACCTGCTCCGGCGATCCCACCACTTGCGTCACCAGCGGAGCTTCGCCCAGCGTTCCGACGACCTCATCATGGTCTTTATGGCCAATCAGAATGAGCGAATATCCTTCTTTCGCGAACTTCACCGCCTCCACGTGGACCTTCGTCACCAGCGGACACGTAGCATCGATCACTCGCAACCCGCGCCGCGCACTGTGCTCCCGCACCTCCGGCGAAACTCCATGCGCGCTATAGATAATCCGCTCGCCGTTCGGCACTTCATCTTCGCTGTCGACGAAGATCGCGCCCTTGCCACGCAGCTCTTCCACGACGAAGCTGTTGTGGACGATCTCCTTGCGGACATAAATCGGCGGCCCAAACGCCTCCAGCGCAATGCGCACTACATCAATCGCCCGCACCACTCCGGCGCAGAACCCCCGCGGCTTGAGCAAAAGTAAGGTCTTCCCGTCGCTCTTTAACACGCCTGTCACGATGTGAGTCCACTCCCCAGTTTGCCGCGCCCGGCCTAAGGCCGAGCCTCAGCCCAGTTTTAGGATGCAAACCGCCCTGAATCTGTGCATTTAGACTACATGATCCTGAGGGCGGCCAGTATCCCTAAATTATCGGAAAGTACCCCGCTGGTCAACGTAAGCCACAGAAATTGCGGGGATTAGCAGCGAAAGGCGTAATCCGCACAGCGAACGGGGCCGCCCTAAACCTTCCGCATCGACGCGTAATCAAGATCCAGGTCCCGCTTTACCTCAAGCACAGAAAGCGTCCTCAGGCAGATCTCCTCGGGCGACCCCATGGCCGGGATTCGCACCAGCCGTGCCAGACTCCTGTAGAACTCGATCAGCGGAGCCGTACTTCGGTTGTAAGCCTCAAGCCGCACGCGAATGGATTCCGGCCTGTCGTCCTCCCGCTGAAACAACTTGCCGAAGCAGCGATCGCACTGACCTTCCACCTGTGGCGGGCGATCCTTCACGTGATAGACAGCCTTGCACTGCTCGCATGTCCGCCGGCCTCCGAGCCTCACCACGATCTCCGCCTCAGGCAGTTCGTAATCAACCACGGCGCTCAGGGATAGTCCTTCCTCATCCATGAACTTCTTGAGGGCCTTGGCCTGTCCCAGCGTGCGCGGAAAACCATCGAGAATGAAGCCTCCTGCACACCGCAAGCATTCTCCCCGCTCCCGGACCATCTCCCACACCGTCGCATCAGGCACAAGCTCACCCCGCCGCATATAGGCGAGCGCCTGCTGCATGGCTGGCGTCTGGTCGCAGTCCTTCTGCTGGCCAGCAGCCCGGAAGAGGTCTCCGGTCGAAAGATGGCAGGCGTGAAGCCGCCGGTGCAGCAGATCCGCCTGCGTTCCCTTGCCCACGCCGGGCGCGCCCAGCAGAACGATCCGCCACGGGATCTGCAGAGTCTCAGCAACGTCTTTACACGGTACGGCCGGCCCTTGCAGCCATGCCGATCGATCGTTTTTCCTGGAAGCCATGTGCCGAATCTACGAGCGCCGGCCCCATTCTGCTGTGACATCAATCACAGCGCGCCTAGCCGCAAAACACACGCCGCCAATAACATTGGAGCCATATGGCACTGCATGGCCCGGTCGTGCCCCTATCTCCCCCACCCCGTGCCATTGTCATTACTTCCGTAACGATGCAATCTAACTGCGTCCAACGGGCTCCCAGGTCTCACAACAAATGTTGGAAATCAACTCCAGAACGATGATGCACAACGGGCCGGTTCGATCTACGGTTCCGAGCCAGCAGCCGCGCCGGCTGATCCTGGCGCTCGCTCTGCTGTTGATAGCGCTCATCGCCCTGTTGATTAAGGATCGCCAGTTCTGGTTCGGCACCGAGCAAGCCACCATCGACTCGGACGTTCCAGAGGTGACGGCACCGAGTCAGACCGCGAACGCACGGCCAGCTCAGCCCGCAGCCGCCAAGAAAGCTTCGCACCCGGGGAAGGCCGCGACGGCCGCTCAACCCGCCGAGACTCCCGGAGTCGCCGTAACCCGGACGATCCTGCCCCCGCTCGATGTTGACGTCGTCGCCGGAGACAAGCACCACAAAGTTCATCCCGGATCGAACCAGACGCACGTCGAGATTCCGAACGCCGCCGCGCAGGGCGCATTTGCTCCTGCCACCAACGCCGCCGTGCGGCAAGCGCTTCCCACAGTGCAACAGGTTCCGGCCTCAGCTTCGTATCCGCTGCTCGCGCAGCATATGAATGTTCAGGGGTCCGTCGTACTCCAAGCCGTGATCAGCGCCCAGGGCTCCGTCGAGAATCTGACCGTGCTGAGTGGTCCGGCAATCCTGACCACCGCCGCGCAGCAGGCTGTGCGCGAATGGCGGTTCAAGCCGGTTATGCAGAATGGTCAGGCAGTCGAGACGAAGGCGATGATCACCGTGAACTTCTCGATCAAGGTCGCCGACAATTCCGCGAACACGACGCTGGCTGAGACCCGCGCCTCCGAAATCCTGATCGTCAGCCGTTAGCCTTAATCATCTGCTCGGCATGCTTCCTTGAAGTCTCCGTCAGCTTCGCTCCGCTCAGCATCCGCGCCACTTCTTCTGTCCGCTCTTCGCCCGCAACTTCGCGAATGGTGGTCCGCGTGCGCCCTCCGGATTCCTTCTTCTCAATGACAAAGTGATGATCGCCAAAGGTCGCAATCTGCGGCAAATGCGTCACGCACAAGACCTGATTCGCCCGCGCGAGTGACTTCAGCTTCTTGCCCACGGCCTCGGCAGCCCGTCCGCCAATGCCGGTATCAATTTCGTCGAACACGAGTGTCTTCTGCGCACTTGATTTTTTAGGGGTTCCCCATTTCTGGCCGGTTTTGCCGGAAGTGGTGCTTTTTCCCGCCTCCACGCTGGCCTTCAGCGCGAGCATGACCCGCGACAGTTCTCCTCCGGAAGCGATGTGCTCCAGTTGCCGCATCGGTTCGCCCGGATTGGTCGAGATCATATACACCACCTGGTCAAATCCCGCGGCAGTCCATTCGCTTTCTTCCTGGGAATACGTCATCTCGATGCCGAACGCCGACTTCATCGCCAAATCGTTGGTCTCGGATTCAACCATCTTCTCCAGGCGCCGCGCCGCCTCCGCCCGCTTCTTCGATAGAGCCCGCGCCGCCCGCAGATATTCCTCCGCGGTCTTCGCCAGTTCTCCCCGTAATTGCTGCAGTATCTCGTCCTTGTTCTCAACTTCGGCCAATTTCTGCGAAACGTCCACAGCGAAACGAATCACGTCATCCAAAGTCGGCCCGTACTTCCGCATCAGCCGATCGATAAGCGCCAACCGGTCCTCGACTTCAGCCAGATGATCCGGTGAAGCGTGAATCCCTCCCGCATAGTCGCGCACGGTTGCGCCTACGTCCTCCACGCTGATCCGAGCCGAGTCGAGCGCCGCCAGCGCCTCCTGAAACTTGGGTTCGAACCGCGCCAACTCCTCCACTTGCTTCTGCGCTGCGCGCAACGACGACGCCGTGGAACTATTCCCTTCGTACAGCAGATCGAACGCATTCATTGCGGCGTTGTATATCTTCTCGGCATTCGCCAGGACCCGCTTCTCCATCTCCAGCCGCGCGTCCTCCCCGCTCTGCAGCCGTCCTTCTTCGATCTCGCGCTTCTGAAACGTCCACAGATCCACCAGCCGCAGACGATCCTGTTCGCCGCGCTCCAGTTCATCGATTCGGTTGCGAATCTGCTTCCAATGCCCGAACGCAGAGGCCACGCCCTCAAGCTCAACACCCGCAAACGAATCCAGCAGCTCCAATCGCGCCGGTCCGTCGAACGACAACATCGATTCGTTCTGCGCATGAATGATCGCCAGATAGGGCGCCAGAAGCCGCAATACGGCCACCGTCGCCGGCTGATTGTTCACGAATACCCGCCCCTTGCCGCCGGCCGCAATCTCGCGCCGCAGAATCAACGATCCGTCATCGGATTCATCCAGCCCATTCGCCTCAAGAATCTTTCCCAGCTGCTTTTCCGTAGCCTCATTCGATTGAAATACGGCGGCCACGACGGACCGCTCCGCCCCCGCGCGGATCACGTCGCTCGATGCCTTCTCCCCCAGCAGAAGCGTCAGCGCGTCGATCAGGATCGACTTCCCCGCACCGGTTTCGCCGGTCAGCAGGTTCAGTCCCGACCCGAATTCAACCACCAGATTGTCGATGACCGCGTAGTTTTCGAGCCGCAGTTCTAGGAGCAATAGCGTGTCCTGAATAGGTTTTTGCGAAGAATAGCACGAAAGAAGAGGGCAGATTGCTTAAGATGCGCTGTGGGCGTTGGAATTGCCGAATCCCTGATGTTTGGATTGCCTCTCCTATGTTTCCGCTGGTAGCCTTGTATGCATAAATCTCCACAACCTTGCGCGGTGCTTTTTTGCAGACCAAGATTTCTGCCAATCTCGACTTCTTGAGGGCCGTTGCGGTTCTGCTAGTCTTGGTTCAGCACCTTGTCTATCGGTTTCGAGGACCCGAATGCGGGTTCCCGCCTATCGGAACCTTCGGCGTCCTGATCTTCTTTGTGCACACCTGCCTGGTTTTGATGTACTCGATGAACCGCACTCGGCTGGTTGGTGCTGCGTTGTTCGTGAATTTTTACGTTCGAAGAATCTTTCGAATCTACCCTCTGAGCGTGCTCGCGGTTTTAACTGCTGTAGCGCTCCACCTTGATTCAGGCGTGAACGGAATCCCGGGCCTCTCCCGTGTAGCGTCGATTCCGGGTTGGCGTATTTTCTCCAATTTGTTCCTCGTACAAAACATCATTAAGCCGGGATCAATCATTAATGTCTTGTGGTCCCTCCCCTATGAAGTCCAGATGTATATTTTCCTTCCGTTCCTGTATATATGGGTTCGACGCACGCGGGTTCCGGTCAAGGCCTTGTGCATATTGTGGGTACTTTCTGTGCTTGGAGCAACTGCGCGCGACCATCTCCTCGTGCACACTACCCCCGGTTCGCTCGCGTGGAGACTCTCGATCCTCCAATACGTTCCGAATTTCGTGCCGGGGATCATCGCCTTCGCGCTCCCCGCCATCCCGAAAATCAAATCTTTTGTGTGGCCGCTTTTCGTACTCACACTGGTTTGCATCTTCTCTCTCTTCCCCAACGGGCGGGCGGGTTGGGCGCTTTGCTTGATTCTGGGATTTGCAATCCCTTTCTTCGCAGAGATCAGGACCGGGTGGTTGAGGAAGATAAGCAATCGCATCGCAACCTATTCGTACGGCATTTACCTGTCCCATCAATTTTGCATTTGGCTTATTGCTGATCCACTCGCCCCATTGCAGTTGTGGATCAAAATGGTGATTTTGATCGCGTCGCTAATTGCAGTGCCGATTGTGCTATATCACTTTGTCGAGAAACCCATGATCAAGGTGGGCGTCGAACTCGCAGACAAATGGCAGGCACTTACTGCTGATTTGACTGCAGCCCGGCAGTCAAACGCATAAGATTTCCGGGAATGCCACTCAATTCATGCTGCGGCTGCGCCGGTTCGCTACAATATCCGTATCCGCGCGGTGAAGCGATTAATCAAGAATTCTCATCTAAACGACCCTATGCCAGTTAGCGGGCAATCGACCGTTGAAAGCGACTGTATTTCCATCCCCACAACCATGCACGCCGCCGTCTACCGCGGAATCAACGACGTCCGCCTCGAAACCGTCCCTGTCCCCAAAATCGGGCCGGGAGAGATGCTAATCCGCGTCCACTCCTGCGGCGTCTGCGGCACGGACCTGAAGAAAATCTCCACAGGATCGCACTCGGCCCCACGCATCTTCGGGCACGAAACCGCCGGAGTCGTCGCCGCCGTGGGCGAAGGCGTCCGCGAATACCGTGCGGGAGACCGGGTGATGGTCTTCCACCATATCCCCTGCCGCGAATGTTTCTATTGCAGGAACAAGACCTTCGCCCAGTGCGCCACCTACAAGAAAGTCGGCTGCACCGCCGGATTCGAGCCCTCAGGCGGCGGATTCGCGGAGTACGTCCACGTGCTGGATTGGATCGTTCAGCACGGCACTGTTCGCATCCCTGAAGGAGTTTCGTTCGAGCAGGCCTGCTTTGTCGAACCCGTAAATACCTGCATGAAGGGGATTGAGGCCCTTCGCCTGCAAAGGGGCGAAATCGTCCTGACCATCGGCCAGGGTCCCATCGGCATCATATTGAGCGCGTTGGCCCGCCGGACAGGGGCCACCTTAATTACTTCCGATTTATATGCGGAGAGGCTTAGAATAGGATCAAGTTTCGGATTAAACCTTACGATAGACGCCTCGCATGTAAATGTGGTTGAGCGTGTCCGCGAGATGACCGACGGACGTGGAGCAGATGCCGTGATTCTCGCCGTTGGTGGGAACTCGCTGATCCGTCCTGCAATGGATGCGGCCCGGCCTGGCGGACGTATCCTGCTGTTTGCGCAAACACAGCATGGAGAAGCGATCATTGACCCCGCAGCGATTTGTGTCGACGAAAAAACTTTAGTGGGCTCCTACAGTGCGTCGGTGGACCTGCAGGACGAGTCGGTGCGTTTCGTGATGAACCGTGAGATTGATCTCGAGCGGTTGATCAGCCATCGATTCCCCCTGCTGGAAGCTCCACAGGCCCTGGATTTGGCTGCCCACCCGCAGCCTTCGTCAATGAAGATCATGATTCAACCGGGTTGCAGTTGGGAAGGAAACCAGCAGTGAACGGAAAAATGACCGCTGCCGTCCTGTACGGCAAAGAAGATCTGAAGATTGAGAAAGTCCCTATCCCTCGCGTTGGCGAAGGGGAGGTCCTGGTCAAAGTCCAGGTCGCATTGACCTGCGGCACCGATCTTAAAGTTTTTCAGCGCGGCTATCACGCCCGCATGATTGTCCCCCCGGCCCTTTTCGGCCACGAACTCGCCGGAGTCATCGACGAAGTCGGAGCCGGCGTCAACGGCTTCAAAAAAGGCATGCGCGTCGTTGCACTGAACTCCGCCCCGTGCCAGATGTGCTTCTACTGCTCCAAGCATCAGGAGAATCTTTGCGAAGACCTGCTCTTCAACAACGGAGCCTACGCAGAATACATCCGCGTCCCACGCCGAATCGTTGAAGCCAACATGCTCGTCATTCCGCCCAACGTCTCGTTCGAAGATGCCGCAATGACTGAGCCTCTGGCCTGCGTGCTCCGCGGCCTTCATGAAACCGGAGTCGAGATCGGCGACACGGTCGCGATCCTCGGCGGCGGACCGATCGGCCTCATGTTCGTTCAGGTCGCCCGCGCTATCGGCTGTAACGTAATTTCAGTCGTCAAGCGCGACGGACAAGTTGAGGCTGCCAAGCAGATGGGCGCACACGAGATTATTCAAACGACGAAAGTGCAGAACGTCGTCGAGGCCGTGCGCGCTCTCTCTCCGCAAAAGCGCGGCTGTGACGTCGTCATCGAAGCCGTCGGCAAGCCCGAAGCCTGGGAGTGGGCCGTGGACATGGTCCGCAAGGGCGGCACCGTCAATTTCTTCGGCGGATGCGCCAGCGGAACCAAGGTGCAGCTCGAAACCAACCGCCTGCACTACTCCGAGATCACGCTCAAAGCGACTTTTCACCACACGCCGGAGACCGTCCGCCGCGCCTTCGGGCTGATCGCCGCGAAGAAAATTCGTCCTACGGACTACATCACTGGCGAAGCGCCTCTGTCGCGCTTGCAGCAGGTTCTGCGACACATGCTGAATCGCGGGGGTGACATCAAAACCGCCATCATCCCCGGCCACTAACAATTGAATGATGATTGTTGATTTTTGATTGTTGAATGAAAACCGAAGCCCTGTCGCGTCTTTTATTCAACAATCAAAATTCAACAATTTCCCTAACGTGACGCTCGCAACCCACAACCCGTCCGCGCTCGGCTGGAGCCGCCTTCCCGCCGCATATGCGATTCCGTCCGCTGCGCCAACACTCCACGACGCCCGCGAATACTGCGCCCGCCTCGCGCGCACGCATTACGAGAATTTTTCGGTCGCGACTTGGTTTCTTCCCAAGCGCCTGCGCCAGCACTTCTATAACGTCTATGCGTACTGCCGGATCTCCGACGATCTCGGAGACGAAGTCGGCGACACCGCCGCCTCCCTCGAACTTCTCGATCAATGGCAACGCGAACTCGACGCCTGCTACGACGGTTCGCCGAAACATCCGGTCTTCGTCGCACTCGCTCAAACTGTCCGCAAGTTCGACATTCCGAAACACGAATTCTCTGATCTGCTCATCGCCTTCCGCCAGGATCAGACCGTCACACGGTTTGAAACCTTCAACGATGTCCTCGGATACTGCCATTACTCGGCTAATCCTGTGGGACATCTCGTTCTCTACCTCTGCGGATACCGCGATCCCGAGCGACAGCAGCTTTCCGACTTCACCTGCACGGCCCTGCAGCTCGCGAACTTCTGGCAAGACGTGAGCGTCGATTACGCCAAGGGACGCATCTATCTGCCGCTCGAAAGTCTTCGCCGCTTCGGCGTCACGGAAGAAGACATCGCCCGCAAGCAGAACACTCCCGCCTTCTGCGAAATGATGAAATTCGAAGTCGATCGCGCCCACGACTGGTTTCGGCTGGGTTTACCGCTAGTGGACAAAGTCGATCACGAACTAGCCATCGACTTGGAGCTGTTCACTCGCGGAGGGCAGGAAATCCTGCGCGCGATCGAAAAGCAACGCTATGCAGTTCTCGGAAACCGCCCTGCCATCTCTAAACCGCGCAAGCTAGCGCTAGTCGCCCGCGCCGCCGTCAGTAAGCTCACCGGAGGATCGAGGTGAGCGCCGGAACCCATCAGGTTCCCATCCCCTGGACGCCTGCGCCTCCGCAGCTCGTCATGGCGTACTCCGTCTGTAAAGGAATCACGCGCAGCGCTGCCAAGAATTTTTATTACGCGTTCCTGGTCCTGCCGCGCCGCAAGCGCGAAGCGCTCTGCGCCGTCTACGCCTTCATGCGCCGCTGCGACGACATCACCGACGACCCCACGCTCAGCCTTCCCGAGCGCCGCCAGAAACTCGACGCCTGGCTCGACGCGCTCCATCACGTGCAGCAAGGCCAACCGACCGACGACGCCATCCTTCTCGCCCTCACCGACGCGCAACGCCGCTTCGCCATCCCCGCCGGCCTGCTCGACGAACTCGCCCAGGGCACCGCCATGGACCTCGAAGAATCCGCTCCCGCGGAGAGCGCTCCTGGATTGACGTTGCAATACAACACCTTCGAAGACCTCCGCCTTTATTGCTACCGGGTCGCCTCGGTCGTCGGACTGGTTTGCATTCACGTCTTCGGATACCGTGATCCCGCCGCCGAGCCGCTCGCCGAAAACTGCGGGATCGCCTTCCAGCTGACGAACATCATTCGCGACGTGAAAGAAGACGCCTCCATGGGACGCGTCTATTTCCCTCAGGAAGACCTCGCGCAATTCGGCCTCGCCGCGCAGGATTTTATCGGCACTCCGGCTCCCGCGCGATTCCGCCCTCTGCTCGAACGTGAAGCCGCGCGCGCGCACGAGTTTTACGCCTCCGGCGACGAACTGATTTCGTACATCTCCGAAGACAGCCAGCCGGCGCTCTGGGTTCTGGTGAATATCTATCGCAGCCTTCTCGAAAAGATCGCCGCGAAGCAATATGACGTCTTCACCGCCAAAGTCTCGCTGAGCACATGGGAAAAGCTGCGCATCCTGGGGAAAGGCTTCCTCAAGCGCCTCATGTAAACTGGCGAGTGCTCCTCGCCCATTGTCATCCCGACCGGAGCGTGCCATTCCAGAGCGAACGGCACGCGAAGTGGAGGGACCCTGTGTTCAACTCGGTTTCAAACTAAATCTAGATTCGATGCCCTCGTCCTCCCAACCCACAGTTGCGATCGCCGGAGGCGGTCTTGCCGGACTCGCCGCCGCCTGCGCGCTCTCCGACCTCGAATTCCGCGTTACGCTGTTCGAGAAGCGTCCCTTTCTTGGCGGACGCGCCTCTTCCTACGAGCATCCCGGCACCGGCGAAGTTGTCGACAACTGTCAGCATGTTCTCTTTCGCCTCTGCACGAACCTGATCGAGTTCTATCAGCGCATCGGCGTGGGCGACCAGATCCACTGGTTCGATCAAATGAACTTCATCGAGCCCGGTGGACGCACTTCGATCATGAAGTCCTCAATTCTTCCCGCGCCACTGCACACCGCACCGTCCTTCTGGAATTTTTCTTTTCTCGGTGCCTCCGACAAACTGCTCATCTCGCGCGCCCTCATTCCCCTCACTCTGCGCCAACAGCGCGACACCGGCGAATCATTTCAGCAATGGCTCGATCGTCACGGGCAGTCTCCGACCGCCGTGGCACGCTTCTGGCACCCGATCCTCGTCAGCGCACTGAGCGAAGAACTCGACCGTATTTCGATCTCCGCCGCCGCACAAGTCATCCGCGAATCGATGAAGTCCCCTGCCGCTCGCCAGATGGGCGTGCCTAAGATTCCGCTCACCGATCTCTACAACGCAGCCGGAGATTACATTCGCGCCCGCGGAGGCGTACTCGAATTCCGTTGCCCCGTCGATTCCTTTTCCCAGGGACAAACGCAGGTACACGTTGGCATTCGCAGTCGCGCTGGACAGTTCGCGACGTTTGACTACCTGGTTCTGGCGCTCCCCTTCGATGCCCTCGATCGCGTTCTACCAGACTCCAAGGAAAGCGCTTCCATTCGCGAAAAGATCTCGCACTTCGAGAACTCCCCCATCACCGGCATCCATCTCTGGTTCGACCGCCAGATTTCCGATCTCGACCACGCCGTGCTGCTCGACCGAACGGTTCAGTGGATGTTCCACAAGTCGCGCCTGCAGCCCATCCGCACCCAAGCCAATGGCGATAATGCCGGAAGCTACATCGAACTCGTCGTGAGTTCATCAAAGACGCTGATCGAAAAATCCCGCGCTGAGATCGTCGACCTGGCGCTCGGTGAAGTCCGCGAATTCTTCCCCGCCGCCCGCGACGCCAATCTGGTGAAATCGACCGTCATCAAAGAAGTGAACGCCACCTACTCGCCGCGTCCCGGCATCGATGCCCATCGGCCCTCCACAACCGCACCTCGGCTGCACTGGCCGGGCGTCTTTCTTGCCGGAGACTGGACCGCCACCGGATGGCCCGCCACCATGGAGGGCGCCGTCCGCAGCGGATACCTCGCCGCCGAGGCCATCGCCCGCTCCGCCGGAATCGCCAACGCGCATTTCATCTCACCCGATATGCCACCCACCGGCCTCATGCGCCTGTTCTCCTAAACGCTCCCCAAATCCGTCATTCCGACCGGATTTGTCATTCCGACCGGAGCATGCCATTCCTGAAAGGAATGGCATGCGGAGTGGAGGAACCTTTTGTTCTGCTCTTCGCGATTAAGCCGCTCTAATCGCGCACCCGTCCCATGGGTAATCTCAACTCTTCATTCCTACCGCCGATACACAAGGCATGGACGGCCGTGAAGTCGAGCCGAGAATCGTCATGTGGGCAGTCGCCGACGTTTGCTGGCTCGACTCCGCTGGCGAAGCCGTCCACTCCGCTGCGACTTTGGAAGACACGTCGCGCTCGGGCGCGTGCCTTCGCATGAGGTCCCCCGTTCAGATCGGATCTCATTTGACGGTCAAATGGCATCGCGAACAGTTTTCCGCCATTGCCCGAAATTGCCGCCGCGATGGCCGCGAATTCTTATTGGGAGTCCACCGAGAACCCGGCCTGCCGACCATAACCCTTGCGCCGCCCGCAACGAAAGCGGCGACCCAGGGCACGGCCGCACAAATCGCCGAGTCGAGTCCTGCGACGAAGCGGCTCACTTCAGCAGGCATTGAACCGCCCCAGCAGACACTCCGCACACCGAGAACGTCTCCTGGAGTACCCAGTCCCCCGGTATCCGGAACGCGCATTGACTATCCGCCCCCTTCGCCTCGTCACGAAAGGAATCCTATGCAACCGAAAAAACTTTTCCCGAAATTCTGGCGCTCGCAACCCGGCCCGGAGACATTACAGCAACCCACTCACACGGAGGCTCCAGTGAATAAACCCACGACTCACGTCACGACCGCGCCCGGCACGCCCCGCGGCGAACTGCTTTCTTACCAGGACATTTATCACGCCGCCGGAATCCTGAACCCACCCTCCGGCTACGGAATCGACAAGGTCGTCGACATGCTCAACAACGAGCATCTCCGCGACCTCTCGAAAGATATCCGCCGCGCCTCGGTGCTCATGGCCCTCGACGCCGCCGGAATGTCCGTGAACGATTTGCTGCAGGACGCAACCCGCCGCAAGCAGGCTCTGGAATCCTACGAAGCCGCCAAGCGCAAGCAGCTGGATGAATTTGAGTCGCTCAAGTCGCAGGAAATCTCTCGCATCGAGGCGGAACTCGAGCGCCTCAAGGCGCACTACGCCGAGCGCATCCAGAAAAACCGCGAGCAGGTCGAACAGGAAAAGGAATCGCTGCGCAACTGGCAGATGGCCATGCAGCACGAAAATCAGCGCATCTCCGACGTGATTGAACTCTGTCGCAAGCCGTCAAGCGCGCCGGCAAGCCCCACAGTTTTACCGAGCCCTGAAAAACCGCCCGCGGAAAAAACTTCCGCTGAATCCAGTCCCGCGGCAGCGATGAAAGCGAGTGTTTAACCCAGTTTCCCAAATGACATCCCGGCCGGAGAGTGCGTTCCCGAAGGCAGCGCACTCGGTGTGGAGGGACCCTTTATTCCCGGTGGCGTACCGATGAAGGCAGGAATCTCCGACAAGAAACCTGTAGCGGCCCCGTTACTTTGCCCGCCGGCAAGCCACCAGCAGCCGCGACCACGGATCATCGTCCAGCCGGCTGATCTGCACCACAGGATGCCCGTTGGTCGTGTCGTGGATGAACTGCCCATCCCCGATGTACATCCCCGTGTGCGTAATATCTTTCGCCGACGATCCGAAAAACAAGAGATCCCCAGCCTGCAGATCCTTCCGATCGATCGCAACCAATCCTTTCCACGCCGCCTGCTGATCGGCATCGCGTGGCATATTGATGCCGCGTTCGCGCATCAGCATCTGCGTGAACCCTGAGCAATCAAAACCAAAACTCGACCGCCCTCCCCACAGATAAGGAAATCCAAGAAATCTCTTCGCCAGTTCAATCGACTCCGCAATCGTCAGCGGCTTCGGATCGGAAATCACATCTCCACTCTGAATCCACCCATTCGTCATTCCCGCCAGCCGAACCTGGATCCACCCCTCGGGAATCTTTTTCACCGCCCCACTCCTCGCCATCGCCGCTTTCGCCGCGCTTTCTGGCGGAGCCGCCTCGAGCCGCGTCTCAAACGGAAGCGTAATCAGCGGCTTGTGCTTCGTGATGTCGGGCTCGCGGTAAACATTGGCGAACAGGCTCTCGACCTCGACTGAGGGCCCCGACATTGCATACCCCGTTCCGCTCAAAATCGTCCGGATGTGCCGGCTCGCAACCCAGCCCTTGTAATGATCGGAAGTCTGTATTTTCGACCACTCCCCGCGGGCAACCAGCAGCGTTACATTGCTGCCATAAATCGCCTGCGACACCACATCGGACTGCTCGGTGGGACGCGAGTACATGTTCGCTACCGGCACGACGACGACCTCAATGTTCGTCTTTGCAAAAGCAGAGCCGGCAAGGAATACAGCGGTTAAAAGAAAATTGCCGAAATAACGACGCATCGTGTTCATCAAGAGATGGCACACCTTGGAAGTAGCCAACAGCTTGCGCAAATGGTACCGGATACTGAAGCGATCTGCCACCGAGAACGTTTCGCGCACGAGATTCGAATTCCATCCCTGATTTCCACAACTTTCCTGCTATCCGTAACGCATTTGTCATACTCCTGTAACGTGCTGGTACGACACTTCCGCGCATGCAACCTCACGCGTTTCCTAGTCATGAAAACAAGAAAGTGGAAAAGCTTCTCGCGCGACTCGCGCTCAAAAAAGCCGCCATCCGTAGCCACAACGAGCCGCCAGTAGCTGGCAGGATCCGGCTAGCCCGCGGAGCAAGGCTCCGCTCTGCCGGTCGAATCACAAATTTATCGTCGTAAAAAGCGCCCTATCGCCGCGCGGCACTTCTTCTCTGGCTCTCTCGGCGAATGGCTGTGCAATTTTCTGCAAGCATGCAAAGAATTGCTTGCTCGTTGCAGTCACAAGGGCACATTTCCCTGAAACTAACTGCTCGCTTTTTTGTAATTGCGGATAAAATATCCGGCACTTGGGGAACTTCCTGAAAATTCCCTGTGGACCCGTTTCACTGCGGTACGGTGCTGGGACTTTCTTAGTTCTGTGGGAGAAAGCTTCATGTCCTTTTCGTCGATGCGGAGAGCTTGTACCTGCTCGTTCGTCGTAATGATTTCCGTGCTTGTATGCGCTGCACAGCGCCCCACGATGACGACTCACCTTCCCCAGTCCGTTTCCTCCGGCGTGGCTCCAATGGTGGGATATCTTCCCGCCAATCAGCGCATCAGCCTCGCCGTCTCGCTCCCTCTGCGTAATCAGGACGAACTCGAACGCCTTCTCGAAGACATCTACGATCGGCACAGCCCGAACTTCCATCACTACCTCACCGTCAAAGAATTCACCGAGCGATTCGGCCCCAGCGAATCCGATTACGCCGCGCTCCAGGCCTACGCCGAAACGAACGGCCTGAGAGTCGTCGATAAGATGTCAAACCGAATGGTTCTCGACATCGAAGGCCCGGTCGCCAACATCGAAGCGGCGCTTCACGTAAACATGAAGATTTATCAGCAGCCCGGCCAGGCGCGCACATTCTTTTCCGCCGACCGCGAGCCGAGCCTCGACCTCAACGTCCCGATCCTGCACATCTCCGGTCTCGACGATGAAGTTCTGCCCGTCTCCAAGAATTTCATGGCATCCCCTTCCGTGGTTTCGAGAAAGGCCACAGGCTCAGGCCCTGGCGGATCGTTCTACGGAAGCGATTTGCGCGCTGCGTACTACGGCTCCGGAACGCTCAACGGCGCAGGACAGAACCTGGCGATCTTCTCCTTTAAGGGATACAACAGCAACGACATCAATACATATTTCAAAAACGAAGGGCAGACCAACACCGTTCCCATCAAAGTCATCTCCGTGAACGGAGCATCCACAACCTGCGGTTCGGGATGTAGCGACGTCGAGCAGGCACTCGATATTGAACAAGCCCTTTCCATGGCGCCTGGTCTCAACCAGTTGCTCTTCTACGTTGGCAAGAGCAACGTCTCAATCTTTAATCAGATGGCCGCCGACAACAGCGCCTCTAGCATCAGTTGCTCCTATGGCTGGTCGAAGAATCAGTCCTCTCTCGATCCGATCTTCGAAGAAATGGCTTCACAGGGGCAGAGCGTGTTCGTCGCCACTGGCGATGACGGTTCCGCAACCGCCGGCAACGTCACCTGGCCCTCGGACGACGCCTGGGTCACCGCCGTCGGAGGCACCGTGCTCACCACCAAGAGCGCCGGCGGTGCATGGAGTTCGGAAACCGGCTGGTCGCAAAGCGCCGGCATGCCCTCGAAGAACAACATTCCCATCCCGAGCTATCAGCAACTCGCCGGCGTCATCACCGGCTCCAATCAAGGTTCGAACACCCTCCGCAATATCCCGGACGTGTCTTCGGAATCCGCATCGGAGCAGTATCTTTGCGCCAACGGCACATGCCGCAATCAGGGCGGAGGCACCAGCTACGCCGCGCCGCTCTGGGCCGGTATCGCCGCCATGATGAACCAGCAGGCCGCCAGCAACGGTCAGCCGAATGTCGGCTTCCTGAATACCGCGCTCTACGATATCGGCGTCGGAACAGGTTTCACGACCGACTTCCACGACATCAAGAGCGGCAGCAACGGCGCCTATTCCGCCGTCGCCTACTACGATCTCGTCACCGGCTGGGGCAGCCCCATCGGCGCAAACCTCATCAGCGGAGTCGTTCCAGAGCGGCGATAGCGATCTGTATCGTTACTCCCCTCTGTTCGACTCGCCTAATTGTGTCTTCACTTGCTGCAGGAGCGCTGTGGCTTCAGCATCCGGACCAAGCTGCAACTCCAGTTCAAATTGTTTCTTAGCTTCACGCAGCTTGCCCTGGTACTTCAAAGCTGCCCCCAAAGCAAGGTGGTACCCGAACCCCTTCGGCTCAATGTTCACTGCTTGTTGAAGCGTGCTTTCCGCTTTTTCCACCTTGCCTTGCGCATACTGTGACAAACCGAGCCGGTAGAGCGCGTAGTCATAGGACACCGCTTCTTCATTTTTTGAAGTATCCAGAGTGCGCTGGAAATACGTTTCCGCATCCGCCATGTCTTGTACCTGGTAGTACGCTGCGCCGAGACGATAGTTGTTCAGCTGGAGATCCGGCTCGAGCGCTTCCGCGCGGCGAAACGAGGCGATCCCGTCAGCGTATTGCCCTGCCGTCATCTGCTGCTCCCCCAACAGACCCCACGCCATCGCACTTTCCGGAGCTAGCTCGACGGCGCTTGAGAACAGCGCGATGTTGTCGTGATACGCCCGCTCTTGCGTGCGAATGGAAAAGGCGCATCCCAGCGCTACAACTCCCAACACCCCATTCGCAATCAAGATCCCTCGCCGCCCCTGACGCAGCAATCTCCCGCTCAGCGCCCGCAGCCCGAGGGCAATCAGAATGCAGGCACCCGCCGAAGGCAAATAGGCATAGCGGTTGTGCACAAGATCGTGTCGCGGGAAGACTGCTATCCCCATCAGCGGCGGCACAAAAGAGACAATCAGCAGCAAGACCGCAAAAGTGCCAGGCGTCGTCTTCCGTCCGTAGTACGTGAGTCCCAGAGTCACCGTGCACAGGGCAAGCACAGACAGAACAAAGTGCATCGAAGCGAACGAGAACGCCTCGGGGTAGAAATACAGTTGAGAAAGCTCCAGCGGAACCAGCAGCTTCTGAAGGTAGAACAAAATTACAGATGGAGCCGCGCAGACGATTTCAAGCAGCGTGTGTGTGGGGTCACCCGCGAACCCGTGCAACGCCCGGAACCGGAGACCTAAGTATGCTGCCGTTATGGCGGCAAACGGAACCTGCCTCTTGAGTGCTGCCAATCCCGCCGATGCAGGCGTTTGAACGCGCAGATCGGCATCCCACCAATCGGCGGCAGCCATCAGAGGCCAGACAATCAGCGCCGTTTCCTTCGCCAGCAGCGAGATCGCGTATAGCGCCGCTGCCGCGTAGAGGAACATGTTCCGTTTTTCTCGCCGATACTGCAGATATGCACACATCGCCGCCATGCCCGCGATCGAGAACTGGATTTCTGGAACCGCCGAAATCCACGCAACCGATTCGATGTGAATCGGATGAACCGCAAATAGCAGCGTTGCCCAACCCACAACCGTCCTGTCTGGAGTCAACGAACGCAGGAGAAAGTAGAAAATACAGATCGCCGCCAGATGTAAAAGAATGCTTGTGAGGTGGTAGCCCCAAGCGCTCACGTCGAAAAACATGTAATTCAGACGCAACCACACAAGGAATAACGGGCGGTAAAAGCTGCCGCGTACGTTCGGAAAAACTCCCGCTCCGACGTGAGCAGTGAAATACTGCGGCAAGTGGCTCCATCCCTTAACAGCGGGATTCTCCACAATCTGTTGTACATCGTCGAAGACGAAGCCATATTTCAGCGAAGGCAAGTACGCCAGTGCCGCTAGAACCAACGCAAGCAGAAGCCAGAAATAGCGTTGATGCGAAAGCCTCTCATCGGTGTCGATGGTGCTGTCGGCCTTTCTCTTCCGTCTTGTGTCGCCGCGATGTCCATTCATGGGCACAATACTTGATTATGTTTTTCTCCACGCAGATCCTCTGTGATCCCGATCACGCCCGGTGAGAGACTTCGGCAGTCGTTGAGCGTAGCCCTATTACGGGCATCCCGCCGTCGGTTCTGGCAGCGTTCCCCGTCACGGCACGTTAAGATTGTGTGAACTTATTTTTGGTCCTGTTCATCATCAATGAACGAGCAGCCCGTAAGTGAAAAGCCGAAGGCACAACAGAAACTCCGGCTCCAGGCAAGCTTCCTCCGAATGCTCCTGCTCTGGCTGATTCTCGGCATCCTGTTTCTCTGGTCGCTCTTCGCGATGGCTCTCGTCGCCGCCCGCTGGATCAATCCTCCGACCACCGCCGTGCACATGGAGCGGCGCTTGCAAGCATGGATTCGCGGCAAGCCTTATCGCGATCGCTACACCTTCCTTCCGCTCAGCCAAATCTCTCCGAATCTGCAGCACGCCGTCATCGCCGCCGAGGACGCCAACTTCTACCATCACCACGGATTCGACTGGCAGCAGATTCAAATCGCCGCCAAAGAAGATCTGGAAGGCGAGCGCACCCGCGGTGCTTCCACCCTCACCCAGCAACTCGTCAAGAATCTTTTCTTCGGAACGAACCGCTCATTCCTGCGCAAGGGCATCGAAACCACGCTGGTGCCCGTGGCCGAATTCGCCCTCGGCAAAAAGCGCATCCTCGAACTCTATCTCAACGTCGTCGAATGGGGGCCTGGAGTCTACGGCGCACAGTCGGCGTGCCATTACTATGACAACACTACTGCGCGAAATATCAGCCGCGAGCAGGCGGCCCGCCTCGCCGCGATCCTGCCCGCTCCGCTGAAGCGCCGCCCCGAGCGCATGAACAGCTACAGCGCGATCATTCTTCGCAGAATGAATCAAATGGGATGGTGATGGCAATCCACGCACCCCATCACAGCGCTAATTGTTGTACCTTTTATGAGCGGTGGCGCATCCAGTAGCACAGATTCCCAGAACCCCTAAGATTGCGAATCTCGCGTTAGAGCATCGAACTCTCTGCAGAAAGGTTTACGATGGCGACGAATGGAACTCCGGTGCAAACTCAGACAACACAACCGGCCGGCGCACGCTCCGCCGCCAACGGCCTAACGATTGTGCGCGTGACGATTGGCGCCATGTTCGTCTCCGTCTTCTTCGAGAACATGCGCAAGGGACTCTACAGTCCGGCGGGCTACTCGGGCCTAATCAACTTCTATCTCGGGCAAGGACACGCGCCCGCAATTTGGAAATCTGTCATGGCTATGGCCGCGACTCACGCTGCGATCGCCGCTCCTCTGCAAGCCGCGACCGAAATCTCCCTGGGCATTGTGCTCATCATCGGATTGCTTACACGCCCAGCCGCATTCATCGCCTTCCTATATCTCGGCAGCCTTTGGATGTCGGAATGGGGCACCGCCTGGATCTGGGAACTGTTGGTCCCAGTTTTAGCTTCTCTCGGACTCGCCATTGGAAGCGCCGGACGAAAGTGGGGCGTCGATGCGTGGCTTGCAGAACGGTGGCCATCGTCGCCGCTGTGGTGACAACAAATCCTCGTGCGAGTCTCCGTCATCATCCCCACGCACAACGAAGCACAGGCAATCGAGCGCGTCCTCGCCGATCTGCCGCGCGATCTCGCGACCGAAGTCATCGTCGTCGACAGCAACTCGACCGACGGAACTCCCGACATCGCCGCCAGAATGGGAGCCCGCGTCATTCCGGAACCTCGTCGCGGATACGGCCGGGCCTGCCTCACGGGTATGGCCGCGGCAACTTCTCCAGACGTTGTTGTGTTTCTCGACGGCGACTACAGCGATCGGCCATCAGAACTTCCGATTTTGCTGGCCCCAATCATCGAGGACCGCGCCGATATCACTCTCGGCTCACGCCTGCAAAAGCAGCGCGCTGCCGGAGCATTGCCCTGGCACCAGGCGTTTGGAAATCGCCTCGCCGCCGGTCTCATTCGACTCTTCTATGGCCTGAAGATCACCGATCTCGGCCCCTTTCGCGCCGGACGCGCCGATGTACTGCACGCGCTCGCCCTCGAAGAACCCACTTACGGCTGGGCAGTTGAGATGATCCTGAAAGGCGCGCTTGCCGGCTACCGCGTCGTGGAAGTGCCAGTGAGCTATTACCCGCGTATCGGCAAATCAAAAATTAGCGGCACGCTGAAAGGTACGCTCGGCGCGGCCTGGTTCATACTCAGCCTGATCGTGAGATATTATTTTCGGCAACGAACCACCGCGACAACGCGTTCGGCCTGAATCCGAGTCCCCCGTTGGAAGCACAACCGCAATGACCCACATCGCCAAGAGATTAGTTGTACGGATCATGACAGCGAGCGCCGGACTTCTCGGATTTGTTCTCTTCAGGTGGACGCCAACTACCAGAGCTGGCATCCTTGCTTACCTGGCGATATTCGCGGTTTTGGTTGTCACTCTGATTGCATTCGGTCGCAAGCGCAAATGATATTGGCCCGGCGAAAATGACGCCCGCTGACTCACCTGTACTCGTCATCATGGCCAAGGCCCCGCGGCCGGGATCGGTCAAGACTCGCCTCGCTGCGAGCCTTCCTCCTGAGGCCGTCACTGATTTCTATCGCTGCCTTCTCGACGACACGCTCACGCTGGCGCGGTCATTAGAGAATGTCGAAGTCGCCATCATGTGCCCGCTCTCCGACGTGGATGACTTGGTCCAACTGGCAGGCAATCGAGCAAGCGTCATCGCGCAGCAAGGCAACGGACTCGCCGCCGGCCTGACCTCGGTCTTTGCCCACTTCTCTGGACGAAATCCACGTCGCACCATCGCCTTCAACAGCGACAGCCCGCACCTGCCGCCTTCCGTCCTCGAAAATGCGTTCGAGACGCTCCTAGCCCGCGACGTGGTCGTCGGACCAACCCACGACGGAGGCTACTATCTCGTCGGCGCAAAAGCCTCGCACCCAACGCTGTTTGCCAACGACGGAATGGGCACCAGCAGCGCGCTCGAAAGACTCCTGTCTCGCACGCGAAATCTCCAGCTGTCGGTGGGTTTCGCAGATGTTTTCTACGACATCGACATCGCCGAGGACCTGAATCGCCTGGCCGCAGAGTTACGTCTCGCTCCCTCAAAAGCCCCGCGCACGGCGGCATGGCTGAAGGATTGGGAAACCAAGGTTGCCAGCGAGCATCAATTCGTCTTGAAAAGACCTTCATGAAGGAACCTGATTTTTATCTCTCATCCGCGGATTATTACAACGTCGCGATGCCCCGACGCGTATGGTGTCTGAAGCGAATGTCCGGCCTTGGACGGGATGATTTGCTGCTGGCAAGAGTCGATCCGCCGATCACGGATGACGCAATTGACGTTCATCGACGGAACATCGACATCGTCGTGTTGGCCACGAGGCATGTAGGCACCTCGCTGTTTCCGCTCAGGCCATGCCCGGTATCGGTTTACGTCCTTCATCCCCTGATCGACAATGTGGAGGCCCGTGACGAACTGAAGAGAGAAGAGGTGCGGAATATCGCGTGGGCCGAACTCTACAAGACGGAAGAAGAGGCACAAAGAATGCGACTTCCGGATGGGCCCACTTGATCACGCGCGCGTGGAGAGTCTATTTGCTCGGCGCCGTGCTGTGTGCCGCTCTGACGCTTTGCTCGCGTTATTTAGGCGACCGCGGCGGACCGGCCTTCATGGCCTGCCTCGCGCTTGCCGCTGTGGCGTACCTGCTCGCCGTCCGCGAGTTCTTTGCCGGCACAAATTTTCCGCGCCACGTGATCGTGATTGGGCTTCTCCTCGCCTCCGTCTGGCACGTCGCATTTCTTCGCCTGCCCCCCGGGCCGGACGACGACATTCACCGTTACGTTTGGGACGGCCGCCTGCAACGCCTTGGCTACAACCCATATCTCGTCATCCCCAGTGCTCCCCTGGCACAGCATCTTCACACCGTCGAGACGCGTAATCTGAACAATCCCGATCTGCCTAGCCCGTATCCTCCCGGAGCAGAACTTTTCTTCCGCGCCGTGACCGCGATCAGCGAATCTACTTTCGCGCTGAAAGTCGCATTCGTGCTGTGCGATTTCGCTATCGTTCTCGTCTTGCTCGACCTCCTGCGCGTGACCGGCCGGGGAGCCCATCTGGCCCTCGCGTTCGCCTGGAATCCGCTCTTGGCGATTGAGGTAGCCGGAAGCGGTCACATCGACATTGTCGGAGCGTTATTAGTGATCATCTCAGTCACTGCCCTCGCACGCCGATGGCGGGCGACTGCTGCCGTCGCGCTTGGCATGGCTATAGCGGTGAAATTCCTGCCCATCGTACTCCTGCCCCTCTACTGGAAGCGGATTCGCCTCCGCGACGCGGTGTTCGCCATAATTGCGGCCGGACTTCTCTGCGTCCCATTCGTGAATCACGGCCACATGCCCACCGGCTCGCTCGGAACTTATGTGCAGACGTTCCGATTTAACGGTCCCGTATTCGCAGCGCTGGCCCATATAGCTCCTCCGCAATTGTTGGCCGCACTCGCCGTACTCGTCGGGATCGCGGCGGCTGTCTGGCTGAGGATCCGCACGCCGAAATTCTCCACAGAACTCTTTGCCTGGCCCATGGCGGCAGCCCTCTTGTTCGCGCCCGTCGTGTTTCCGTGGTATCTGCTCTGGCTGCTGCCGTTCCTGACGCCGTCCTCAACACTGCTGCTCATCATCTGGACGGTGAGCATCATCCCCACCTATGTGCAGTGGCACCTGCGCGCGCAAGGTCGTCCATGGGGCGCTCTTCCGGATTGGATCATGCTGGTCGAGTACGGGTGTGTGGCAGTCGCAGCTATCTTGATCTGGTTCAACCGCAGGCGGAAACCGGGCGACGCATCCGCTCTGTCCAGCTGAAACTTTCCTCCGCAGATTCAGTATCCAAACGCAGGTCTCCGACATCTATGGCAAGGTCCGGTTCGTTTTCATTAGGAGGACTCGATGACGAAGTCAGGCATTTGCCTTCTGGCTCTCACTTTCTTGCTTGCGGCTGCATCGTCGTTCGCGCAGAATCGTCCGGCAATCGCCGAGCAGATCGCCAAGACCTACGGCCTCGACTCGTGGGATCAGATTGACGCAATCCGCTATACGTGGAACGCGCAGTTCCCCGGAGTGAACGTCGCACACGCGTGGGAGTGGGAGCCAAAGACCGGCAAGGTTTCGTACGAAGGAAAAGACAAAGAGGGCAAGCCGGTGAAAGTTTCGTTTGTTCTGTCGCAGATTGCGAGCGAACCTGCCAACGTGAAAGACGAAATTGAGCCGTCGTTCGTCAACGACCAATATTGGGCGCTCTTCCCTCTTCACGTGTATTGGGACAAGAGTGCCTCGGTAACCGATGACGGCATGCAGAAACTCCCGATCGGCAAAGGCGAGGCGAAGCACATTGTCGTGAAATATCCGACCGAGGCGGGGGGCTACACTCCTGGAGATACATGGGAACTTTATCTCGGCAAAGACGGACGCGTGGAACAATTCGTCTATCGCCGCGGCGGGACAAAGAAGCCAAGCGTCGTCATCGCAACCTGGACAGGAAACAAGAAAGCCGGCCCTCTGCTCTTCTCCACCGAACATCGCGGCACTGCTGACGGCAAGCCGCTCCACATCTTCCTGACTGATGTTGCCGTCAAGCTCGCCGGCACAGATAAATGGGTCAGAGCGGAATAAGGCCAGGCTATCGCGCGATCACGACGGTCGTGCAGGAACTGCTCAACTTGGGCAAATCGCGGTTCAAAGCCATCCGGATCTCAAGCCGCGGCCGCTCGC
>Ga0070735_10001043_pt1 | contig 27580 bp, 25 predicted proteins | sample Coa_R1_FD_66443 | JGI IMG/M metagenome (GOLD analysis project Ga0070735, IMG submission 66443) | Surface soil microbial communities from Centralia Pennsylvania, which are recovering from an underground coalmine fire - Coalmine... | ecosystem: Environmental > Terrestrial > Soil > Unclassified ...
GCGAGCGCCTCGTCCGGGGAGATGAGCGCGGTGATCTGCCTCATTCCGAGGACCTTGGCCGCCGCCAGCCGGTGTCGGCCATTGGGGGTCCAGAAGCGTTCGTCTTCGCCGCGCACGACGATGATGGGATCGAGGAAGGCCTGCGTCTCGTCGATCTTCTGTGCCAGTCGTTTCGCGTGCGTCGGCGAGAGGTCACGCTGAAAGGGCGTGGGTTGAACCGCGCTGAGCGGCAGGCTCGCGAGCAGCATGGCGCGACCACCGAGCGGATCTCGGTAGGCGCCGAGCGGCGCGCCACCGGCAGTGCGCACCCGTGCGGTGAGCGGCGCGAGTGCGGGATCCTCGATGGAGGCCGCGACTTCGGCGGCATCCAGCCCGCGCGCGCCACCGCGCGGGGCCAGCCGGCCGCGCGCGCCACGCGTACGGCGCGCACCGGCCGCAGCAGATTTGCGTGTTGCCATCATGCGAGAATGACGGATTCCTCGGGATGTTGCCATGGATTCCCGCCTGTACTCAGTGAGCACCGCGGGGCTTTTGCCCGCGCAACGCATCGACGCCGCCGGGCACGCCCACGTCGACAGCCAAGCCGTGCTGGCGCTGGCGCTGCCGCTCATGGCCAACAGCGCGGTGCAGATCGTGCTCAACCTCACCGACATGTGGTTCATCGGTCGCATCTCGACCAAGGCGCTGGCGGCGGTGGGCGCGGTGCAGTGGCTGGTGGTGGTGGCGGTGCTGGTGCTCGGCGGCGCAGGCACTGCCGTGCAGACGATCGTGGCGCAATCCTACGGCGCGCGGCGCTATCGCCGCGCCAGCCAGGCCACCTGGACGGCTCTGTGGGCCATGTTGTGCGCGGCGCCGCTGTTCGTGGCCGTCGGCGCCGCGCGCCATCTGCTGTTCGCGCCCTTCGGCTTCGACCCGGAGGTCGAGCGGCTGGCCGGCGCCTTCTGGTTCCCGCGCGTCGGCGGAGCGGCGGCGGGAGCGGCGATGTGGGCAATGCTCGGCTTCTTCAACGGCACCGGGAAGCCGCGCCTCACGCTGCTCATCACGCTGGTGACCACCGGGGCGAATGCGCTGCTCAACCAGGTGTTCATTTTCAATCTCGGCCTGGGGATCGCCGGCTCCGCCTGGGCCACCAACGTTGCGCAGGTGTTGGGTCTGACGCTGGCGATCGCGATCTTTCTGCGCGCCGACTACCGCCGGCGCTACGCATCCCATCTCACCTGGCGACTCAAGCGCACGAGGCTCAGCGAGCAGCTGCGCCTCGGCGTGCCGATGGGGCTCTCGCCGGCGGCTGACCTTCTCGGCTTTGCGATCTTCCAGATGATGCAGACGCGGCTCGGCACCGTGGGGGGCGCCGCGACGCAGATCGTCACGATCCTCACCTCGCTCGCCTATATGCCCGGCTTCGGCATCGCCTGCGCGGGCACGACGCTGGTCGGCCAGTCGATCGGCGCCGGCGCGCGCGACTGGGCGCTCACCGTCGGCAATCGCGTGATCCTGCTCGCGGCGCTCTACATGGCCGCGATCGGAGTGTTGATTGCCCTCGGGGGACCGTGGCTCCTGCCCGCCTTCGCCGCGGCGCACGATGCCGACTCGGCCGCGGCGGTCGCGCTCGGCCTTAAGTTGCTGTGGCTCGCGGCGGGCTACCAGTTCTTCGACGGTCTCAATCTCGGCAGCAGCCTGTGCCTGCGCGGAGCGGGCGATGTGCGCGTGCCGGCGGCGCTGGTATTGCCGGTGTCGATGCTGCTGCTGGTGCCGCTGGCGCATTCGCTCACCTTCGCCCCGGGCGAAGGTTGGGTGCACTTCCTGCCGCAGTTCGGCTTCGGCGCCGTCGGCGGCTGGGTGGCGGTGCTCATCTATGTCATGGTGCTCGGAACGACGCTGTACCTGCGGTGGCGCTCGCGCGCCTGGCAGGCGATCCGCATCTGAGAGCCGAGGGAAACGCAATGTTCGTGACGCTGAAGACGGTGCTGCGCGAGCTGCTGCTCCCCCCCGGTGGCCTCCTGCTGATCGCGTTTGCCGGCGCCTGGCTTCTCGGCCGTCGGCGTTGGGGATGGGTGCTGCTGCTCGCACCCCTCGCCGCTCTCTGGCTGCTCGCGACGCCGCTCGTGGGTGAGGGACTGATGCGTCTCGCGCAGCGCTATCCGGCGCTCGACCTCGGCCAGCCCACGCAGGCGCAGGCCATCGTGATCCTGTCCGGCGGCCACCCCCGGTGGGCGCCGGAGTATGCCGGCCCGGCCGCGGGAGACGTGCTCCTCGAGCGTGTGTCCTATGGCGCCTATCTGGCGCGCCATACCGGGCTTCCGGTGCTGATCTCAGGCACCGCGACGGATGCCGCCGCCATGGAGGCCGAGCTGTCGCGCGATTTTGGCATCCGCCCCCGCTGGGTCGATGGCGGGTCGCGCGACACTTTCGATAACGCGGAGCTCTCCTCGCGCCTCCTCAGGGCCGACGGTATTCACCGGATTCTCCTCGTCACGAGCAGTGAGCATGAGTGGCGCGCGACGCGGGAGTTCCTGAGCGCAGGCATGGCGGTCGATCCCGCGCCGGTCCACGTGTGGCTGCCCCATCAGCATGTGCTCGTCGACTATCTGCCGGACGCATACGGCCTGCTGCTCTCGACCGACGCCCTGCATGAGCTCGTGGGCGATGCAATGCGCGCACCGCTCGCCGCCCTGGGCCGGCGGCACGGGCACTGACGGCACTCGGCGGCCGAATGAGCGTCGAGCTCCCGGTGACCGTCTTCCGCTCGCCCCGCAGGCGCGCCTGCGAGGAGCGGCAGCTGGTGCTCACCGCCGTCGGCGTCGTGGCGGAAGTGGTGCCGGACTTCGGCGAGTTCCTGCTGCAGGTGGATCCGCGGGATGCGGCGGAGGCGGCGCGGCATCTCGCCCAGTACGAGTCGGAGAATCGTCCGCCGCCTCCTGCCCCGCCGCCATCGCCTCTGCACCCGCACGCCTGGGTCGGCTGTCTCGGCTATGCCGCGACACTCCTCGGGGTGGCCTACGTGGTCGGCGGCGGACGGGTGCGGCTCGATGCCTTTGATCTCGGCACGCTCAATTGCGCGCGCGTGCAGGGCGGTGAGTGGTGGCGCGCCTGGACCGCACTCACCCTGCATCTCGATGGACCGCATCTGGCCGCCAATCTCGGAGCCGGCGTCTGGTTCGGCTATCTCGCGGCACGGCAGCTCGGCGTCGGCACCGCATGGCTCCTGATCGTGACGGGCGCGGCCTTCGCCAACCTGGCCGAGGGACTCCTCGGTCCGCCCGAGCACAGCGCCGTCGGTGCCTCGACAGCCGTGTTCACGGCGCTCGGCCTCATGTCGGCGTATTCCTGGCGCGAGCGCTTTCACCTCCCGCAGCACTGGGGCCGTCGCTGGGGGCCGCTGATCGCGGGCGTCATCATGCTCGGCTGGACCGGCTCAGCCGGCGAGGGGACGGATCTCGTGGCCCACGTCGCAGGCTTCCTCACGGGAGTACTGCTCGGAGCGGCAGCCGCGACGCGTGCACTGCGCGCCGTGCTCGGGCGTGTACCGCAGTGGCTGGCGGGCGCGCTGGCGCTTGCTTCCATCGCGGTAGCCTGGGCGTGCGCGCTCAGCGCGCACCCCGCGCACTGAGAAGACTAGGGTCCTTCGACCGTGTAGCCGCGCGCCCGCAGCGCCGCGAGCGCACCTCCCTCACCCAGCAGCCGGTCCATCGACTGCACCGCGAGCGTCCCGCGGTTGTGGGCGAGACTGTCCTGCACCACCAGCAGCCAGTCATCCTGGGCGCGCGCGATGAGAGTGCGCACCCGCTCGGAAGTGGAGACCGCCGCGACGCAGGCGGTGCGCTCGTCGGTGTGCACGAGCCTGCGCAGCGTCCCGACGTCGCCGAGCGCCCAGGCGCGCGCGCGCTCCTGCATGGGGGCTAAGTCAGTCTCGAGACGTGTCACCACCGCGTCGAGGCAGGCGACCTCGGCTGAGAGCGGTGTCCCGCCCACGTCCTTCAGAACATTCACCGGATCGTCGATCTTCAGCTTGTCCTGGCGGATGCGCACGCCCTGCTGCCGCGCGAGGCTGAGTACCGTGCGCTGCACCTCGTTGTGGAAGTCGAGCCCGGAGGCCTCGAGCACGCGAGTCGTGAGCCGTTCAGCCGCCAGCATCGGCCGCAGTTCCTCGAGCCGCGTGTCGTGCGGGTCGTATTTCGCCTCGAGCGCGGTGACGCGCAGGTAAAGCTGCGGCGGCAGCGTCTCCTTCAGCGGCAACTTGTCGGGAGGGCGCTGCATCTTGCGCCACTGGATGAATACCCGCAGCGCGGTGAACGGGTTTGCGCCGATCCCGTAGGAAGGCCACGCGGGGACCACTTCCTGCGACTGCCGCAGCACCTCACGCACGGCGTCCGGCTGCCACACCATTTTCTTAGGCAGCGGAGTGACCGTGCCCAGGATCCAGAGCGTGTGATCCCCGCGCCGCACGGTCCACATGCGCGGCCCCTCGTGCCGGCCCTCCACTACGATCTCGGCAAGCGGGGCGTCGGCCGCCGGCTGCGCGCGCGCCACCCCTAAGGCCAGCGCCAGTGCGGCGCCGCACGCCACGTGCCGCAGCGCCCGGAGCGAGCAGGATTGAGCGTCGGCGCGCAAGCTCAGTCGCTCGTGGGCGGTACCCTGGGAACCGTCTCCGTTCGGTCGTACACGCGTGTGAGCTCGACGGCCGGCAGCTCCGCCGGACCGATGCGCAGTTTGTCGATGAGCTGCTGCCCATCCTTTGAGAGCCCCAGCTCCTCGTGCACGTTCGGTCCGAGCTGCGCCTTCTGCTCGATCACGTACTGCCGTCCGATCCACCCTGAGATCTGATCGGCAACGCCCATTGCCGCGGACACGACGCTGTGTGCGCCCGGTACGAAGCTGCGCGCCGTAGTGCCGTAGTCGAGGGCGATCTTGTCGCTCGATTGGCTGATGGTGAGGAAATCGCCCCGCTGGATCACGGTGTTGAGCACCTGCATCATCGGTGAGTAGCGCAGCAGGTCGGGCCGGCGCATGCCGCGAGCATCGGAGGAGGGCGGCTCATCGCCGCCGAGCCCCGAGTTATCGGCCGCGGTCTGGGCAGCGCCCCCGGACGCACGCGTGCCGTAGTCCGGCGTTCCGTATTGGCGCGCGACGATCTTCTGGGCCTTGGCGCGCATCGAGGCAATGACTTTCTGGGGATCAGTGCTCGCGGCGTGATTCAGCTTCCAGTTTCCGGCGAGCACCAGCCCCGCAGGCGTCTGCTCGCTCGGTCCGGCCGCGCACGCGGTGAGCACCAGCGCCAGTGCAGCCGGGAAAAACCAAGCTTTTGGGAGCACCTCGCGCATATGGGCGTATCCTCGCACGATGACCCGCCGCAAGGCCATGGAGCTCGAGAGGCTCAAGGGACGCATCACGCGGCTCGATGCGGACAGCATCGATGAACTCTATGGACTGGAGCCGGTCTACGAGCCTGGCGCGGACCGCGCCGCGAGCCTCGCTCCCGAGGAATTCATCGCCGTGCGCTGCCCGTGGTGCGGTGAGAGGCTGGAGACGCGCATCGACGTGACCGCAGCCGACACCTCCTACATCGAGGATTGCGAGGTCTGCTGCCGCCCGATCGAGTTCACCGTCGAGCGTGCCGATGGCGGTGCGCTCGAGGGGGTGGCGGTCAGACGCCTCGAGTAGTCGCCCTATGCGACCGCCGCCTCGAGGAACTCGAGACTCCGCGCGCCGGCGTCGAGCCGCACGCGCGTCCCGAGCGGGACCGGCTCATTCATGACCCCGTGTCCGATCGGAAAGCCGGCGGCGCACGGGAGCCCCGTCGCGACGGCGAGCTCGCGCAGCACATCGCTGGCGGTGTAATCGGCATCCTTCTCCTCGCAGTGAGTGAAAGACCCGAGCGCGATGCCGCGGATCCGCTCGAACACGCCGGCGAGCGCGAGGTGGGTCCACATGCGGTCGAGGCGGTAGGGGCGCTCACCGACGTCCTCCAGGAGCAGCACCGCTCCCTCGAGCGAGGCCAGATAGGGCGTGCCCAGCATCCGCGTCACGACCGACAGCGTGCCCCCGAGCAGCGGACCTTCCGCGACGCCCGCGACGAAGGTGTCGCTGGCCCGCAGCGCCGGCGCGGGGGATGAGGACTCGAGCAGCGCGAACAGGCGCCGGTGCGTCTCGAGGGGTAGCTGCGGCAGCTGCGTGAGCACCGGCCCGTGGATGCTCACGATGCCGCGGCTCTGCAGCCACAGATGGAGCGCGGTGATGTCGGAGAAGCCGACCAGGGGCTTCGCTCCCGCCAGCTGCAACGATCCAAGGTACTTGAGCAGCCGCGTCGCGCCGTACCCGCCGCGCGCGCAGAACACTCCTTTTATCTCGGGATCAAGCAGCGCCCCGGTCAGCTCCTCGAGACGCCGCCTGTCGGACCCGGCGAGGTAGCGGTGCCGCTCGAAGAGTGAGGCTCCGTAATGCACCTCGTAGCGCGCCGCGATCAGGGCGACACCGCTCTCGAAGGAGGGCCGGTCAAAGGCACTGGCGGGAGCAACGACCGCGACGCGCGCCCCGGGGACGAGAGCCGGAGGCTGTTGGAATGCCCGGGCTGTCCTCATGTGCTATACCACTGCGTGCGCCACCCCGTGACTGTGGCGCGTCATCCGGGGATCGTCAAATGGCGGCATTTCTTCTGTGGCTGCTGCTGCTCGTGGTGTGCTGGCCGCTCGCTCTCGTGGCGCTGCTGCTGTATCCCCTGGTGTGGCTGCTGCTGCTGCCGTTCAGGCTCTTTGGTCTCGCGGTCGAAGGAGTGTTCGAGCTCCTGCGCGCGATCATCATGCTGCCGGCACGGGTGCTCGGAGGCGGCCGGCGAAGCTGATGTCCGCCGGGATCGCGATTGGGGCCTAATCCGCTAACGCCTTGAGGTCGCGCAGGAGCGCCGCACGTCCGCGATCGAGCTGGTCGAGCCGCTGCGCGGCATCGCGCAGCGCGGTCAGGTTCTGCACCGGCGCCTCGTGCAGCCGCCGGTAGGCGTTGCGCGCCGTCAGCCACAGGCGGTTGATTCGGTCATAGCGCTGCGCCACTTCGCGGCGCAGCGTGATCACACCCAGGGGTATGGCTTGCATGAGGGTGCTGATGACGCGCCAAAACCGCCCCTGGCGACAGTGCAACCGTCACAATTGCAGGTCTTGGCACATCCGATTGAAAGGGGCGCGCGTGGACAGGGTCACCGCGCCTCACTGAAACGGGTACTTCAGTATCGCGTGGGGGAGCCTCGCGACGAGGGCCTGGGCAAACCGCCTCAGGTCAGGGAGACGACCAGCTTGGCCGAGTGACTTCGCCAGTTGATGGGGATGATGAAGGAGCGCAGCCCCGGCTTTTGAGGCAGCTCCGGCTTCTCGCCCGAGAGCACGCAGGGGACCGAGATCACGAACTCGCGGCCGAAGTCGCGCCGCGCGTTGCCCGAGATGGTGTTGGCGACTTCGCCGACCAGGTCGCGCATGGTCTCGTGGCTGAAATCGTTCTCCTGCATCTTCATCAGCAGTACCGTCAGCATCGCCTTGGGGGCGGTGAAGAAGACCACGCCCTCGCGCTTGCCGGAGACGTTGATGACCCCGGTGTATTCGTGTACCTGCGGCGCGCCCTCCATCAGGTACGGCGAGCCGATCGAGGCCGGCTGCTGCGCCGCCACCTCGAAGAAGTTCGTCGTGCCCTCGACGAAGGTTTTCAGCTCCTGTTCGTGCAGCATTAGCGCATCAGCTCCGCGAAAGCCTCGTTCAGCTGGCGGTCGGTGAAGGGCTTGTTGAGGAACCCATTGGCGCCTTTCTCCATCGCCTCGACCGCCGTCGCCTTGTCGGCGAGCGCCGAGATCACCAGGATCCGTACCGCGGGCTTGAGCGCCACGAGCTTGCCGATGCACTCGATGCCGTCCATGCGCGGCATGGTGAGGTCCATGGTGACCACATCCGGGTCATGCTTCTTGAAGAGCTCGATGGCATCGAACCCGTTGCCGGCGGTCCCGACCAGCTGCAGCTCCTCGAACTGCTGCGAGCGCTCGATGCGCCGCCGCATGATGTTCGAGTCGTCGACGATCAGCAGCTTGTAGGATCGCTTGGCGTTCATGGCTCAGGCGACCGCGCTGCTCGAGGCCTGTCCGGCCGGAAGCGAGATCTTGAAGCGGGTGTACTTGCCGGGGTGCGTGCTCACGCCGATCTTGCCCCCGAGCGCGTAGACGCTGCGGGCGATCACGTCCATGCCGACGCCACGGCCGGCATCCATCGAGACCTGCTCCTGCGTGGAGAAGCCCGGGCGGAATATCAGCGCCATGGCAGTGCGGGTGTCCATGACCGCGGCTTCCTCCTCGGTGATCATCTGCCGGCGCACCGCCGCCGCCTTGAGGGTCTCGGTGGCGATTCCGGCGCCGTCATCCTCGAATACCAGGTCGTAGCCCTGCGAGGACTTCACGAACTGCACGCTGACGATGCCGATGTCCTGTTTGTTGGCGGCGCGCCGCACCTCGGGGTCCTCGATCCCGTGTACCGCGGCATTGCGCAGCATCTGAATCAGGCAGTCCTTCACCGTGCCGACGAAGGGCGCGGGCACCTCGGCGAGACCGGCGAGCTTCAGCCGGAAGCGCTTGTTCTGATCCTGCGCCAGGCGCTCGGCGAGCGCGTGGAGCGTGGGCGCCAGATCCTCGGCCCGACGTGCAAAGCCGGCAGGGCTGCGCTGCGCCGACTGCGGCTCCGGCGCGGGCTGCGTGGCGGCGGGGGCTGGCGAGGGCGCGCTGACATGCTGCGTCAGAGTGGCCGCCGGGGGGCCGGCGGCCTCCTTGAGAGCCGTGAGGCGCCCGGCCATCTCGCGCACCGAGCGCAGGTGCGCGAGCAATTCGTCGAGCTTGAGCACCATCGGCAGGAAGTCGTTGCCGGAGAGCTCGGCCTTCTTCTTCAGCTCGCTGACGATGTCCTCGAGCGAGTGCACGCGATTGGCGATGCTCGAGAGGCTGAGCGCGGAGGCCTCGCCCTTGATCGAGTGCAGCTCGCGGAACAATCCGGAGAGCTTCTTGCGGAATTCGGCGTCGGTTCGCGCCGGCTCCTTGAGAATGGTGTTGACCAGCTTCAGTCCCGTCTCCGCTCCGTCGAGGAACGACACCAGCTGCAGCGGGTCGACGTGCATCATCGCCAGCATCATGTCGAGCTGCGCGTTGGCGTTGTCCTGCGATTCCTGCAGCTCGCGCGACAGCAGCACGCTGGAGGTGATGTCGCCGACCGAGCACAGCACGTGCTTGATGCCCGCCGGCCCCATGACGCGGTGGAAATCGAACTGCAGGTAACGGGTCTCCTTGCCGCCGTGCCCGTTGTCCATGTTGATCTCGAGCTGGCCCAGCGGGTTGATGCTCTTCATCAGGTTCTCGTGGGCGCGCTCGCCCCACAGAAGCTTGATGTACTTGGTGGCGGTGGCGAGCGTCGCCGCCGGCACCAGGTCCTTGAGCAGCTCCTCGAAGGTGAGACCGGCGAAGTCCTCGCGCCCGAACATGCGCGTCAGGGCCTCCGACCACACCGAGCCGATGCGGTAGTTGGCGTCGAGCAGGAAGAAGCCTTCGCGCACCGTGTGCAGAATGTCGCGCGTCTGCTCCTGCGCCTCACGGGCGACGCGCTCGTGGCGCGAGCGGGTGAACTGGAACCAGGCGGCGGCGATCGCCAGCACCAGCGCGGCGAGCACACCGACCGAGAGGAGCGTGCGCAGGTGTGTGGCGGCGTCCGAGGAGCTCTTCTGGAGCGAAGTGGCGAGGGTGGCGAGCTGCCCCTGCAGTGCCTTGGCATTGTCGATGGCGAACAGCTGCGCGCGCTTGACCTCGGCATAGTGCGCGCGCCCGTCGCGCGACAGCGTGCTGCCGGCAGTGTCGGAGTCCACGTACGGCTGGCCGGTGAAGGCGACCACCGGCTCGATCACCGGACCGTACTCGCGCCACAGCTGCAGCGAGCGGCTGAGCTCGGCCGACTGCGTGTAGCCGCTCAAGTCCTTCAGCTGGCGATCGAAGCGCCGCACCGTGCCCTGCAGGTCCGCGAGCGCCTGTCCGGAGTAGGCGCGCGCCTCGAGGCGGTCACGGAGCGAGGTGAGCTGCTGGGTGATGTCGTCGGGGTAAGTCTGCAGCGTGCTCGCGGTCTGCAGCGCGATGATGTTGGCGCGCATCTGCGTGGCGAGGCGGAAGCCGGCAAACAGCACGGCGCCCATCACCAGCGTCAGCACGGTACCGATGCCGGCAGTGAGAAGTTGGCGACGGCGGTCGTTGCCGATCGGAGTCATTCGCGGCTCTCCTGTTGTCCTACTGCTTCGGCAATTCGAAGCGCACCAGCGTGCGGGTCGGCACCTCGACCGGCGCGCCGTTGACGATCATGGGTTCATAGCGCCAGCGCTTCACCGCGGCCACGGCCGCGCGATCGAAGACCCCATGCGGCGTCGACTGCACGACCTGCACGTCGCGGGTCGCGCCCTTGGCGTCTACGGTGAAGGTCAGCAGCACGCTGCCGGAGACCCCTCCGTTGAGCGCGGCCTGCGGGTATTCAGGAGGTACCGTCTTCACGGCCTTGAGGCTCCCTGCGAGCGTGGCGGGGTCGACCGTGGCGGGCTTGGGTGCTGCCGACTGCTGCACCGCCTGCAGGTCCTTGGGATCGGCCCCGAAACGGCGCGCCGCGGCGAGGTCCTGCTCGGCGCTCTTGCCGGCCTGCAGCGCGGCGCGCGCCCGCTCGAGCAGCAGCTTCGTCAGGTCGCCTCTGACGGCGGCGATCGCGGCGTTCTGCGGATCGGCGGACTGCAGCTGGGTGAGATACCAGGCTGCGCTGTCCTGCGCCGGATCGGTGAGCCGGCCGTCCCGTACGCGCTCGCGTGCCAGCTGCGCGAGGCGCTCGGCCTCGGCTTGCGTGGCCTTGGCGCGCGCGCCGGCGATGTCGTTCTTCAGGGCGCTGATGTCGGCGGCGCTCGTGCCCACCGCGCGCGCCTCGTTCAACCAGCGATCCTCCTCGGCGGAGTTGCGCGCAAAGGCGGCATCGCGGGCTTTCCTGATGTAAGCGGCGGCCAGATCATGCTGGGCGCGCTGGGTGCGCTCGTTGGTGGGCGAGCTCGTCATCAGCTGATGCACGTACGCCCTGGCGCTGTCATCGGCGGGATCGACCAGCTTGCCGTCGCGGATACGTTCCTCGACGAGCCCGGCGAGACGCTGGACCTTCGCCTCCTCCTGGCGCTTGCCGAGATCGGCGCGCCACCTGGCGGCCTGCTCGGCGCTCAGGGCGCCCGACTGCTGCGCCTGGCGCACGACGGCCGCGGCGCGCTCGAGATTGCCGTCGGCGATCGCCTTGCTGATCTGCGCGTTGGCGAGGCGCGAGCCCAGCTCCGCGATGCGCGGATCGTCCGGGACCGCGGCCTTGAAATTTACGAAGTTCTGGGCCGCCTCGTCCAGGCGACCGCCGTTGAGCGCCTCATCGAAGCGGCCGGCGATCACGCCGGCGACGCGCTGCAGGCCGTCGCGCGCCTCGCCATTCTCGGAATTCGCGGCGACCGCGGAGCGGTAGTAGACCAGCGCGTTGTCCCCGGCGGGATCGGTGTAGCGCCGCTCGCGCATGGCGAGCCGCGCCTTCTCCAGCAATTCGTCCACCTTGCCGTGCACGATGGCAACGTCTGCGCTCGGGGCCGGCGCGAGCGCGGCTTCGGAATTCTCGGACGTGGCACCGGCGGTGCCGGCGGTCGGCGCCGCGGCGGGCGCAGCCTCCGTAGTGAGTGCCTGCGGCGCGCTCGAGGGTGCGGGCGAGGCGCTGTTGCCGCGCGTGAAGAACCAGGCCGCGCCGCCCGCGATTGCGAGCGCAGCCACTGCCGCGATCGCGATCAGCGGCAGGCGGCTGCCGCCGCTCGGCCCGCGCGGCTCATCGGCTACCAGCGGCGGGAAGCGCGCGGCACCGAGTGTGAATTCGGCAGCTGGGGCTGCAGCCTGGGCGTTGCCGTGACCGGTTCTGCGGGCCGCTGCTTCCTCGATCACCGCACCAAATACCGCCTGCGCCTTGCGCGCATCGATCGGCGAGGAGAGCACCGCGAATACTTTGGACCCTTTGACCGCGGCCGCCACCTGCCGCTCGAGTGCCTCGGCGGCGAACACCAGCACGACGGCTTGCGGCGCGCGGCCCTGCAGCGCCTCGACCGCCGGGCGCACTTCGCCCGCGTGCATCGCATCGAGCACCACGACCTGGCCGCGTTTGGTCGGACCGCCGAGGACATCGAGCGCGGACTCGAGGGAGTCGACCGGCCGGATCGATGCCTGGCCGCCGAGTGCCTGGCCGAGCTCGAGCAGAAAATCGTCGCGGTTGGTTATGGCGGTGACATCGACTGCCGGCTGGGCGCTCGATGAAGTGGCAGCTGACGCGGCCGCGGCCTGGGTTTGAGGCTGTCTCGATGCTGCACTGGCCACGTGGCGTGTCTCCACCTTGGGTAGCGTTCACTGACGAAGCGGATCGATTCTCCGTCCGTGAAGCGAGGCCGCCGCGGTCGATCAAATCCGCGGCGCGGAACTCCTCTGCGGTGGAGGATATGTAGCCTCGGGGAAAGGGGAGTGCGTCAGTTCACAATAACGACAGGGCACGTCGGGCGCCGGCGACGGCGATGAGGAAACTCTGAAGTACTGCTCGCTTCGGTCCGGCGGGGCGGCTGGTCGTCCCGACGAGGGGCGGCTGACGGGTCCAAACGGACCTGCAGCGCGGGAGCTCCACCGCCTGTCGCCGGCCCCCGCGTACGGCGTCCGGCCGCGCTTTGCAATCAGCCACTTAAGCCACCGCGCGTCCTCCGCGGCCGGCCGGCCACCGCTGCGCTGGCGTGCCGGCCCTCTGGCGTGAACAATTCGTTGCTGTGACACTCTTAACGTAATAAGGGTACGAGGATCAGAAGGGCATCACTTTTTTGTGCGGGACGTTGGGACTAAGTTAACAGCCAGGCGGATCCGCCGGCCACGACGCTGGCTCAACGGAGGGATCAACGATGCGATCTGACTCGGAATCTCAGGGCACGGCCGCTACCTTCATCGAGACGCTGAGCTCCTTCAGCCGGCTGCACCGCGCGCAGCGCTGGGAAGGAACCTTCGGCGAGTTCCTCGCCAACATCCTGCCGGCGAACCCGGCGGCGCTTGCGCGCACCAGCCACGAGTACATCTGGGACATGCTGCGCTGGCACGGCCGCGCCGCCCAGTCCGAAGCCGGCGAGCACGTGCGCGCGCGCGAGCTCTTCAAGCACGAGCTCTTCGGGATCGACGAGCCGCTGTCGCGCTTGGTGGATTACTTCAAGGCCGCCGCCGCCGGCTCCGACGTCGGCCGGCGCCTGCTGCTGATGCTCGGCCCGCCCTCCGGAGGCAAGTCCACGGTCGCGATCCTGCTCAAACGCGGCCTCGAGGAATACAGCCGCACCGACGCAGGGGCGCTCTACGCCATCCGCGGCTCGCCGCTGCGCGAGAACCCGCTGAACCTGATCCCGACGAGCCTGCGCGCCGAGTTCCGCGAGCGTTACGGCATCGCCGTGCAGGGCGAGCTCTCGCCGTGGGCGCGCGACTTCGTCGAGCGCGAGTTCGAGGGCGACTTCGTGCGCGTGCCGGTCGAGCGTGTATTCCTCAACGAAGCCTCGCGCGTCGGCATCGGCACCTATGCGCCGCACGATCCGACCACCGCCGACATCGCCGATCTCGTCGGCTCGGTGGATCTCGCCAAAGTCGCGCAGATCGGCGATGAGGGCGACCCGCGCGCCTGGTCGTGGTCGGGCGCGGTCTACGCCGCCAGTCGCGGCGTGCTCGAGATGATCGAGATCCTCAAGGTGAAACGCGAGTTCCTCTACCTGCTGCTGACACTCACGCAGGAGAAGAACGTCAAGGTGTCGCGCTTCCCGCTGATTCACCTCGACGAGACCATCCTCGCCCATACCAATCTCGCCGAGTTCCACAAGTTCCTCCAGGAGAAGGAGAACGAGGCGCTGCTCGACCGCATGGTGATCATCAAGATCCCCTATGCGCTGTCCTATCGCGATGAGTCGCGCATCTATCAGAAGCTGGTGTCGGGCGCGCCGGCGTTCCGCAACGTGCACCTCGACCCGCACGTGCTGAATCTCGCCTCCGTGTTCGCCATCCTCACGCGCCTCACCAAGCCCGAGCGCGAGGGCCTCGATGTCGCCAAGAAGCTGCGCATCTATGCGGGCGAGGCGGTCGAGGGCATGTCCGAGAACGAAGGCACGCGGCTGCACACCGAGTCGCCCGATGAGGGCATGACCGGGGTAAGCCCGCGTTTCGTCATCAATGCGATCTCGAATGCCATCACCCGCGGCAACACCCACAGCCTCACCAGCATGGAGCTGCTGCTGGCGCTCAAGGACTCGATCGAGAGCGATGCGCGCATGGACGCCAAGCAGAAGAAGACCTGGATCGATCACCTGGTGACGGCGCGCAAGGAGTTCTACAACCGCTGGGTGAAAGAGGACGTGCATCGGGCGATGTTCGCCTCCTTCGAGGAGGAAGCGCAGCAGTTGCTCGAGAAGTACCTGGACGAGGTCGAGGCTTCGCTCGATCATCGCCAGGTCACCGATCCCATCACCGGCGAGACGCGCGCCGCGGATGAGCGTTTCCTGCGCTCGGTCGAGGAGAAGATCAAGGTTTCGGACTCCGGCAAGCTCTCCTTCCGCCAGGAAGTGGTGCGCAAGGCCATGGTGGCATTCAAGGCCGGCGAGAAGTTCAAGCTTGCCAGCCACGCGCGCATGCGCGAGGCCATCGAGCAATATCTCTTCGAGGAGCGCCGCGACGTGCTGCGGCTCGTGACTTCGACCGCGCGCCCGGATGAGGAGGCGCGCCAGAAGATCTCCGTGGTGCAGCAGCGCCTGGTGAGCGAATACGGCTACGACGAGCACAGCGCCAAGGAGGCCTTGAGCTATGTGACTACGCTGCTTGCACAGGAGTAGGAGTAGCGCCGCCCTTGAAAAAGGAGTACGAGTAGGACCATGGACGAAGAGGGCGGGAGCGGCGGCGGACAGCCTCCGCTCAGTGCGGCGAAGTGGTACGAGCTCTTCTCGCGTGGCGCGCGAGACTGGCTGCGACACGATGAGAAAGTGCGCGAGGCGGTACGCGCCAACCTGCCCGAGATCATCGCCGGCGGTGAAGTGATCAACGACGGCGCGCGCACGGTGCGCGTGCCGGTGCGCATGCTCGAGCACTATCACTTCCGGCTGCGGCGCGCCGAGGAGTCCCAGGGCGCCGGTCAGGGCAAGGCGAAACCCGGCGATGTGTTCTCCGATCCCTCCAGGCAGCAAGGTCCGGGTGAGAAGGGCGCCGGTGGGCGCGATGAGGGCGAAGTCCAGCTGCTGCTCGAATTCAAGGTCGACGACATCGTCGACTGGCTCTGGGAGGAGATGCATCTTCCCAACCTCAAGGCGCGCGTCGGACCCTCCGAAGAGACCGACTGGATACGCGAGGGCTGGGACCGGCGCGGCGCACGCTCGCGGCTCGATCGGCGCCGCTCCTTCAAGGAACTGGTGAAGCGCCGCGGCGCGCCGGGCGCGACGCCGACCTTCACGGATGAGGACCTGCGCTTCCGCCAGCTCGCGCGGCGCAAGCAGCCGGCGATTCACGCCGTGGTGTTCTTCATGCTGGACGTCTCGGGCAGCATGTCCGATCGCGACCGCAAGCTCGCCAAGACGTTCTTCTTCTGGGTGGTGCAGGGCCTGCGGCGCGAGTACCGCTCGCTCGAGACCGTGTTCGTGGCGCATACCACCGAGGCGTGGGAATTCAACGAGCCGGACTTCTTCCAGGTGTCGGGCACCGGCGGCACGGTGACCTCGACGGGGCTCAACAAAGTGCGCGAGATCATCGACGCGCGCTATAACCCCGGCCGCTGCAACATCTACCTTTTCTACGCCTCCGACGGCGACAACTCGGTGAGCGATGCGCCCGAGGCGCGCACCGCGCTCGCCTCCATCGCCGCCGACACCTGCTTCACCGGCTACGTCGAGGTGTCCTCGGGCCTGTCACGACAGCTCGCCACCGAGTGCGGCAAGCTCTGGGCCGAGCTCTCCGGAGCCGGGGTCGCCGCGGGCAGCTACGCGCTCAACGATTTCGACGACGTCTGGGGAGCGGTGCGCCACTTCTTCTCGGCGGAGACGCCGCAGGGCACATGAGTCGCGCTCCTTCCCGCTTAGCGGAGCAGCGCCGATGAGCGGTGACTGGCGCGACTATGTGCAGCGCATCGAGGACCTCGCGGGCCGCTCGGGTCTGAAGTTTCACCCGGTCGATTTCGAGGCCGTACCCGACAGCTTCATGATGGAGATCGCGGTCTACGGACTGCCGGTGCGCATGCCGCACTGGTCGTTCGGGGTGCGCTACATCTATCAGCTGATCCAGCGCCGCATGGGACATTCGCGCCTGTTCGAGGTGGTGTTCCCCGGCAATCCGGGTCACGCCTATCTCGCCGCCAGCAACGGGCTTGCCGAGAACATCCTGGTGACCGCGCACGTGCTGGGTCACGCGGATTTCTCGCGCAACAACCTGTTGTTCCGCCGCTGCCAGGAGCAGGTGAGCGAGCACATCGTCGAGCACGCCGCCAACCACGCGCGTCAGATCCAGCAGATCATCGAGACTTACGGCGCGCAGCGGGTCGAGGTGGTGCTCGATGCGGCGCTCGCCCTCGAGCAGCACATCGACGTCGATCAGTCGCTGCGCCGTGAGCGCTACCCGGACTATCTCGAGGAGCCGAAAGTGCTGGCGGACGACAGCTTCCGCAAGCGCTTCGCCGCGCTCGACCCGGCCGCCGCGGTCAACGTGGAGCAGAAGAAGCGCGCGCCGGTGCCGCCGCACCCGGAGCGCGATCTGCTGTGGTTCGCAGCCAACTATGCGCCGGAAATGGAGAGCTGGGAGCGCGACATCTTCCTCGCGGTACGCGAGGAGTCCTTCTACTTCTATCCGGTGTTCGCCACTCAGATCATGAACGAGGGGTGGGCGTCCTACTGGCACGCGCGCCTGATGCGCGAAGCCGACTTCATTCCGCAGCAGTCTTATCTCGATGCGATCAAGTGCCACTCCGACGTGGTGCGACCCATCGCCGCTGACGCGCAGGTGTCGCTCGCCATCAATCCGTACCACCTCGGCTTCTCCATGTGGGAGAAAATCGTCGAGCGCGATGGCCTCGAGGCGGCGCGTCACATCATGGAGCAGGACGACGATTTTGCCTTCGTGCGCAACTACCTGACGCGCGAGCTCGCCGATGAGCTCGGACTCTTCCGCTACAGCGAGCGCAGCGACGGGCAGGTCAAGGTGCTCGAGCCCGAGCTCACCGCGCTCCACGAGGCGGTGCTCGCGCCCAAGTACAACTTCGGAGCGCCGATCGTCTCAGCTCAGCACGTGCGCAACGACGGTACGCTCGAGCTCGTGCACGACAGCAAGATCGACGGCCGCGGGCTGGACCTTGAGCGTAGCCGTAAGGTGCTGGATTACCTGCAGCGCGTGTGGCGCCGCCCGATCGTGCTTACGACCGTGAATCAGGCCGGCTCGACGCTGGAGCTGACGGCTCCGTAGGATCGTCCGGCTCGCCCCAGTCCTCTTCCTCGTGCGAGGTCACGATGGATACCGGGTCGCTCGCCGGGAAGCTGTCCGCGAGCGCCTCATCGAGCGCGCGCTGGATTTTCTCCGCCTGGGCGCGCGAGCGCGCCTCTTCCGTCCTGGGTGAGCGCATGGGGACATCATACGCCGGGTGCGCACTCGTGCGTGTAGCCCTGCGCCCGCCCGCGGGAGTAGGCTTTCACCTCCGGTGATGCTCCTAGCAGGCCGTTGAAAAACGCCACGCATCAGGCACAGTTGCAGGAACCGAGCAACCGAGAGTGATCTGATGCGCGGGGATGATGTTCAGCAAAGCGGAATGTTCAGCTACGTGTCGCTCGAGTCGCGCGTGCCGGCGGATCATCCGCTGCGGGGGATCAAAGCGCTGTTGGATGAGGCGCTCAAGGGAATGAGCCGGGACTTTGAGCGGGTGTACGCGCGCGAAGGCCGGCCGTCGATCCCGCCGGAACGACTGGTGAGAGCCTCGACGCTGCAGATCCTGTACTCGATCCGAAGCGAGCGGCTCTTGTGCGAGCAGCTGGACTACAACCTGCTGTTTCGCTGGTTCGTGGGGCTCTCGATCGATGAGCCGATCTGGGACCACTCGAGCTTCACCAAGAACCGCGACCGCCTGATCGAGGCGAAGGTGGCGAGGAAGCTGTTGCGGCGCGTGGTGCGCAAGGCGCGCGATGCACGGCTGCTCTCGAACGAGCACTTCAGTGTCGATGGGACGCTGATCGAGTCGTGGGGGGCCATCAAGAGCATGCGGCGGCGAGACGGCAAGGATGAGCCGCCGGGCCCGGGCCGCAACCCGACGGTGAACTGGCGCGGAGAGAAACGTACCAACGAGACGCATGTCTCGCCGCAGGACCCGGAAGCGAAGCTCTATCGCAAGGCGGACGGCCAGCCGACCAAGCTCTGCTACCTCGGTCACGTGCTGATGGAGCATCGCAACGGCCTGGTGGTGGATGTGGAGGTGACCGAGGCGAACGGTTTTGCCGAGCGTGAGGCGGCGCTGGCGATGCTGGATCGTCATCCCTCGAGCCAGCGGCGCACCGTGGCGGCCGACAAGGCCTACGACACGGCCGACTTCGTGGCCGACTGCCGCGAGCGCGCGATCACCCCACAGGTGGCGATGAACATCACCGAGTACCGTGACTCGGCCATCGATCAGCGGACCACGCGCCATCGCGGTTACCTGGCGAGCCAGCGGATCCGCAAGCGCATCGAGGAGTGCTTTGGCTGGGGCAAGGACGGGCGGCCGCTGCGCAAGATGAAGCTCTACGGCAGGCACAAGGTCGACTTCCTCGCCACGCTCACCATCGGGATCTACACGTTGCTGAGGGTGACGAAGCTGCTCGGACCGCCGCTTCCTGTGCCTTCGTAGCGGAAGTGTCTCCGGAGCCTGTGCAGAGGGCGGCAATGATGGACGTTCGGAACCCCACGCACCCGAACGAGCGGAACGTAAGCGCCTGCCGCGCGAGGAAAAGATGATGACCAGGATCATGATCGCGTTATCAGCCCGTTCTTCAACAGCCTGCTAGCGGGCGTCCAACAGCATAAGCCGGGGAGCATCCACTCATGGGGTACGCGACTTCTGGCATCCGAAACATTGCGCTGGTCGGTACGGCCGGCGCAGGCAAAACCTCACTGACCGAGACGCTATTGCTGCAGGCCGGGGCCACGCGCGCCCGCGGGAGCCTGGCGCGCGGTACCACGGTCTCCGACTTCGATCCGCAGGAGAAACGCCTCCAGCACTCCCTCGACACCGCGGTCTGCAGCTTCGCCACCGACGGCACGCGCATCAACCTGATCGACTCCCCCGGATACCCGGACTTCCTCGGCAAGACGCTCTCGATCCTCGAGGCGGTCGAAGCGGTCGCCGTGGTGGTGAGCGCGGTGAGCGGCGCCGATACCCTGACGCAGCGCCTCATGGACTTCGCGCGCGACCGGGGATTGTGCCGCCTCATCATCGTCAACAAGATCGACAGCCGCGACGCGCACTGCGAGAGGGTGCTCGAGGAGCTGCGCGAGGCTTTCGGCAGCGAGTGCCTGCCGCTCAACCTTCCCGCCGGCGGCGGCGACTCGGTGGTCGATTGCTTCTTCCAGCCGCATGGGCGGGCGGCGGATTTCTCCTCGGTGGAGGCGGCGCACACCCGCATCATCGATCAGGTGGTGGAGCTCGATGAGCAGCTCATGGCGCTCTACCTCGAGCAGGGCGAGGAGCTCTCTCCCGAGCAGCTGCACGCCCCTTTCGAGCAGGCGCTGCGCGAGGGACATCTGGTGCCGGTGTGCTTCACCTCCGCGGAGACCGGCGCCGGAATCGCCGAGCTCCTGCAGGTCATCGTTCGGCTCATGCCGAACCCCGCCGAGGGCAATCCCCCGGTGTTCCTCAAGGGCACCGGGGATGCCGCCGAGCAGGTCACGGTGACCCCGGACCCGGCCCGGCACGTGATCGCCCACGTCGTGAAGGTCAGCATCGACCCCTACGTCGGCAAGCTCGGGGTGCTGCGCGTGCACCAGGGGACGGTACGCCAGGGGAGCCAGCTGTTCGTCGGCGATGCGCGCAAGCCCGTGAAGATCGCGCATCTCTTCAGCCTTCTCGGCAAGGACACCACCGAGATCGCCGAGGCGGGGCCGGGTGAGATCTGCGCCACGCCGAAGGTCGACGAGCTGCACCTCGACGCGGTGCTGCACGACTCGCACGACGAGGATCAGTATCACCTCAAGCCCGTATCCTTCCCGCCGCCCATGCTCGGGCTCGCCATCGAGCCGGAGCGGCGCGGGGATGAGCAGCGCCTCGCCGATACGCTCCACAAGCTCACCGCCGAGGACCCGTGCGTGCGCATCGAGCACCATGCCGCCGTGAACGAGACGGTGCTCTACGGCATGGGCGAATTTCACCTGCGCGTGCTGCTCGAGCGCATGAGCGAGCGCTACGGCGTGCACGTGAAGACGCACCCGCCGAGCATTCCCTACCGCGAGACCATCACCCGACCGGCGGACGGGCACTGCCGCCACAAGAAGCAGACCGGTGGTGCCGGACAGTTCGGCGAGGTGTATCTCAAGATCGAGGCCCTGTCGCGCGGCTCGGGCTTCGAGTTCGTCGACGATGTGGTGGGGGGCGCGATTCCCGGGCAGTTCATCCCGGCGGTGGAGAAGGGCGTCCGGCAGGTGCTCACCGAGGGGGCGCTCGCGGGCTTTCCGATCCAGGACGTGCGCGTCATCGTCTACGACGGCAAGCATCATGCCGTCGACTCGAAGGAAGTGGCCTTCGTCTCCGCGGGGCGCAAGGCATTTCTGGACGCGCTGCAGAAGGCGGCCCCGATCGTGCTCGAGCCGATCATGCGCATGGAGATCACGGCTCCTGCGAGCGCCATCGGCGACATCACGGGCGACCTCGCCACCAAGCGCGCGCGCATCTCGGGCAGCGATACGTTGCCCGGCCAGCGGGCGACGCTGCAGGCGCTGGTGCCGCTGGCGGAGATCTCCGAGTACCAGTCGCGTCTCAAGGCTCTCACCGGCGGCCAGGGTGCCTACACCATGGAGCTGAGCCACTACGACCCGGTGCCGCCGCGCAAGCAGCAGGAGCTGTCGCAGGCGTGGAAACCGCGGGAGGCGCAGGAGTAAGGTGGCGGGCAACGCGCCGCCCGCACGGCGCCCCTACCTCCTCTTCGTGCGCGCGGGCGCAGCCTCGCTCCATGGACGGCTGATCGCCGAGGACCGGGAGCGCAACTGGGACTGCTGCGTCAGCTGGTACGTCACGCCGCGCCCCGAAGAGCTCGCCGAGTACTATTCCCGGGGCGGCTTCAACAAGCTCGACGGCTTCCTCGAGTTCTGGCGCGAATTCCCCGCGGCGCGCGACTACCGCTACCTGCTGCTGCTCGATGACGACGTGTATCTGCGCCCGGGAGACGTGTCGCGCTTCTTCTCGCTGTGCGAGCACTACGGCACCTATCTCGCGCAGCCGGCACTGCGCTGGTTCACGCACACGACGATCAACGCGCTGGTGCGCAACCCCGTGTGCGTGCTGCGCCGTGTAACCTTCGTGGAAGTCATGGCGCCATGCTTCTCGCAGGCGGCGATCGTGGAGCTGCTGCCGACCTTCGGAATGACGCGCAGCACCTGGGGAACGGACCTCGCCTGGGCGGGCACGATTGCCGGCCGCCATCCGATCTGCGTCGTGGACGCCATCGGCATGGACCACACGCGCACCGGCGACGGCCGGCCCACGGCCTTCTATCGCAAGCTCACCGAGATGGGCGTCGATCCGGGCGAGGAGCTCGCGCGCGTGCGGCGCATGTACCCCGCGTTTCGCGGCTCGCGCACCCTCCCCAGCGGGCACGTGTACCGCGCAGGGGTGCCGCGCTGGGCGGCGCCGTTCCTCATGCGCCTCCTCGAGGAGCTGAAATTCATCGTGCGCATCCGCAAGAAGGTGCTGCTGCATGCGCGTGCGTGGCGCGCCCGGATCGAGGATCGCTAGCGAAGCGGTCGCGCATCGAGCAGCGCGCGGATCGCCGGCCAGCGGTTCTCGATGAGGCCCAGCGCCTGCGCCTGGCCCGCGTCGGCCAGCACCGAGAAATCCTTCGCCAGGTATTGCGCGGTGAGTTGATCGAGCCGCCCGGCGAGCAGCCGCGAGCCCGGATCGGGATTGAGCACGATGCCGAGCCCGGTGGGGCGCGTGGCGATGGTGCGCACCGTGAGGTCCGGCCGCTCCGTGCGCAGCAGCAGCAGCAGCCGCCACACATCCCCGCTCCAGAATCCCGTGACCTGCTCGCGCTGCGCGGTGCGCTCATCGAGCGGGTAGCAGTCGTGGATCAGGATCACGGACGAGGGTGCGCAGGCGCGCTCGACGTTGAGAAAATCGCGCAGCGCATACTCGAATCGATGCAGCCCGTCGATGAAGGCGAGCTCGACTGCGGCGCCGCCGAGCTCCTCGCGGGGCGCGAACTTCGCGAAGAAATCGTCGGAAGTCTCGCGATAGATCCGCACGTTGGCGGGCGGCGCGAAGGCGAGATTCGGCTGCGGATCGATGCCCAGCACCCGCGTCGCGCGTCCGACCAGCTTGAGCGACTCGCCGCGCGAGACGCCGATCTCGAGGTAGGTGCGCGGCTGCAGGTGGCGGTGGATGCGCGCCAGCACGTGGAAATAATCCTCTCCAGGGAGCGCGAGCTGCGACATGAGCGTGTAGGCGCGCGAGTAGTCGGCGCGCTCCACTGCCTCGCGGCACAGCGCGAGGGCCTCGTTGCGTCGTCCGAGCAGGTAGCGCAGGCGCGCACGCCGGAACAGCGTGCGTGCGGCGCGCTGCGATTCGGCGCTGGGCGATGCGTCGCGCGAGCTCATCTCAGGCCCCGGCCGCGCCGCGCCCCGGGTGAGGGGGCGCGGCGTACTGGCGGGCGTACCACTGGCGGTATTCTCCGCTCAGCACGTCGCGCCACCACGCCTCGTTCTCCAGGTACCAGCGCACGGTGGCGGCGAGTCCCTGCGCGAGGCTGGTTGCGGGACTGAAGCCGAGACGTGCGTGGATCTTCTGCGCGTCGACCGCGTAGCGCCGGTCGTGGCCGGGGCGGTCGCGCACGTGCTGGATGAGGCTGCGCGCCGCGCGTCCCTGTGCCGGGGCGCTGCGCGGGTAGCGGCTGGCGAGCTGCGGCTGCGCCGCGAAGGCGCGATCGATGAGGTCGCAGACCGTTGCGACCACCGTCAGGTTCGGATCCTGGGTCGCGCCTCCGACATTCCACGTCTCCCCCGGCTCGGAGCGCATCAGGATCAGCTCGAGCGCGCGGCAATGATCGCTCACGTGCAGCCAGTCCCGGATCTGCATCCCGTCGCCATAGATCGGCAGCGGCCGGCCCTCGAGAATGTTGAGGATACAAAGCGGCAGCAGCTTCTCGGGAAACTGGTACGGCCCGTAATTGTTGGAGCAGTTGCTGATGGTGCAGGGGAGTCCGAAGGTATGCGCGCAGGCGCGCACCAGATGATCGGCGGCCGCCTTGCTCGCGGCGTACGGGGAGTTGGGCGCATACGGGGTGCTCTCGGTGAAGGCGGCATCCCCGGGTGCGAGCGAGCCATAGACCTCATCCGTCGATACGTGGTGGAAACGGCAGCCGCGCTGCGCGGCCCCGGGCCCCCAGGTGAGGCGCGCCGCATCGAGGAGCGACTGGGTGCCGAGCACGTTGGTGCGCAGGAACTGCGCCGGATCCTCGATGGAGCGGTCGACGTGCGACTCCGCGGCGAAGTTGACGATGGTGTCGATGGCTTCTTCGGCGAGCAGCGCCGCCACTCGCTCGCGCTCGCCGATGTCGCCATGCACGAAGCGCAGCTTCCCGGACTCGATGAGCGCGTTGAGGCTCGCGAGGTTACCCGCATAGGTGAGCGCGTCGAGCACGACGATCCGGTCTTGCGGGTGAGTCGCGCACCAGTGCTGGCAGAAGTTGGCGCCGATGAAGCCTGCACCGCCCGTGACCAGCAGCCGCTTCATGGGACGAGCCCGGCCAGGGTCGCGCGCAGCGCGGTGCGCCAATGGGGCGCCGTGAGCCCCAGGAGCTTCTCGGTGGCGCGCTTGTCGAGGACGCTGTAGGCGGGACGGGGCGCGGGCCTCGGATAGTCGGCGGTGCCGATCGGCGTCACCGGCGGCGCCCCGGGCAGGAGCGCGAGCAGCACGGCCTGCTCGGCGATCGCCACCGCGAAGTCGTACCAGCTTGCGACACCCGAGTCGCACCAGTGCCACAGGCCTGCCGCGCGGCGCGTCGAGAGCGCCCAGAGAACCCCGGCGAGGCCCGCGGCGTGAGTCGGCGCGCCCACCTGATCGCTCACCACCCGGATCTCCGGGCGGCTCTTCATGAGCTCGAGCATGCGCATGGCGAATCCGCCGGCGGTGCTGTAGAGCCACGAGGCCCGCACCACCGTGCTGCGCTCCGGGAGTCCCTCGAGCACCGCGATTTCGCCCTCGCGCTTGGTACGCCCGTAAACCGAGAGCGGATTGGGCCGTGCGTCGCTCGCGTAGGGATGTCCCTGGCGGCCGTCGAACACAAAGTCCGTCGACACGTGAGTGAGCCAGCAGCCGCCGCTGCGGCAGGCAACGGCGAGCACCCGCGGCCCTTCGGCATTGGCTCGGGCCGCAGCCTCCGGGGCGCGCTCGGCCTCATCGACCCGCGTGTAGGCCGCCGCGTTGATCAGGAGCCCGGGTGCGAAGTCCGCGAGCTCCGCCTCCACAGCGCTCCGGTCGGCGATGTCGAGCTCGGCGTGCGAGCGGGCACGCAGCGCCATGCCGGCGGGCGCGGCATCGAGCAGGGCGCGCCCGAGCTGTCCGCCCGCGCCGGTCACGAGCACCCTCATGGGAAACACTCCGCGCGCGCGAGGGGGCGTCCCTCGCGGTCCTTCGCCGAGAGGAGCGGTGTGACGCCCGCGGGCAGCGGCCAGCGGATTCCGATCCTTGCGTCGTCCCAGGCGAGTGTGTGCTCAGCCTCGCGCACCCAGAAATCGGTCACCTTGTACTGCACCCGCGTCTCGTCGGCGAGCGACAGGAATCCGTGGGCGAAGCCGGCAGGCACCCACAGCGACTGCTGCCGCGCGGCGTCCAGCGTCACCGCGGCATGCGTGCCAAAGTTGGTCGAGGAGCGCCGCAGGTCGACGACCACGTCAAAAATGGAGCCGGCCAGTACCCGCACGAGCTTGCCCTGGGCGTGCGGCCGCTGATAGTGCAGGCCCCGCAACACGTAAGCGCGCGAACGGCTGACATTCTCCTGTACGAAGCGCGCCTCGATGCCGGCGGCGGCGAAGGCACGCTCGTTCCAGCTCTCGAAGAACGCGCCGCGCGAATCCTCGAACGCCTGGTGCTCGATCAGCAGCACCTCGGGAAGGGCCAGCGCGGTGAGGCGCATCAGAACACCCGCTCGTTGAGTACATCCTCGAGGTACTCGCCGTAGCCGGTGCGCTTGAGCTGATCGGCGAGGCGCTGCAGCTGTCTGCGGTCGATGAAGCCCTGGCGGTAGGCGATCTCCTCCGGGCAGCACACTTTGAGTCCCTGGCGCGCCTCGATGGTCTCGACGAAATTCGCCGCCGCAAGGAGCGAGGCATGCGTGCCGGTGTCGAGCCAGGCGACCCCGCGCCCGAGCACTTCCACTTTGAGGCTCGCACGCTCGAGGTACGCACGATTGAGGTCGGTGATCTCGAGCTCGCCGCGAGCCGAGGGCTTGAGCGCGCGCGCGGCCGCCACGCACCCCGCATCGTAGAAATAAAGACCCGTCACCGCGTAGTGCGAGCGCGGCGACCTGGGCTTCTCCTCGAGTCCGACCGCGCGTCCCGCAGCGTCGAACTCCACCACCCCGTAGCGCTCGGGATCGCGCACGTAGTAGGCGAACACCGTCGCGCCGCTGTCGCGCGCGGCCGCGGCGCGCAACTGCTCCGGCAGGCCGTGTCCATAGAAGAGATTGTCGCCGAGCACCAGGCACACCGGGTCCGGGCCGATGAACTCCGCCCCGATCAGCAGCGCCTGCGCGATGCCGCGCGGCTCGCTCTGGATGGCGTAGCTGATGCGCACGCCCCACTGTGAGCCGTCCCCGAGCAGCCGCCGAAAGAGCGGCGCGTCGTCGGGCGTGGAGATGAGCAGCAGCTCGCGGATGCCGGCCAGCATCAGCGTGGCGAGCGGATAGTAAATGAGCGGCTTGTCATATAGCGGCAGCAGCTGCTTGGAGAAGGCGCGGGTGACCGGGTACAGCCGCGTGCCGGAGCCGCCCGCGAGGAGGATGCCTTTTGTGATCATGGGGTCGGCATCCTAGCGTGCGCGCGGCAGGGCACCAAGTCGCCGACGGTATACACTGGCGAGCATGTGCAAGCCCTTATTGTCCGCGCTCCTGTGGTGCGCAGTACTACTCCCGAGCATCAGCGGCGCCCTCGATACGAGTGCCACCCCGCACAAGTCCAAACCCAGCTCCTTCGCGCCACGCCACAGCGGCAAACACGTCTACGGGGCTCCGATCCAGCACCCCATCCTTCACAAGCGCCACAAGGCGAGCCACAAGGCCTCCAGATCCGCCGCCGCGGCTTCCGGTCAGCGGACAGACAGCGCCGTGCATTAGGGCCCGCTGTGCTGACCGCCCCCGAACTCGACGCACAGCTGCGTGATGCGTCCGCCTCCCTGGGCCGTGGCGAGCTGGCGCAGGCGGAGACGCTCTGCCGCTCGGTGCTCGCCAACCATCCTAACAATGTGGTGGCCTTGAACCTCCTGGGGCTGGTGCGCGCCCAGGGCGGCGACCGGCAGGGGGCCGAGGAGCTCCTGCGCCGCAGCGTCGACATCGATCCCGCGGATGCGCGCCACCGCCTGGATCTCGCGACCTTTCTGCGCCGCAGCGGGCGGCCCGAGGAGGCCGAGCGCGTATACCGCCGCGTGCTGCAGCTCGCGCCCTCGAACCGCGCGGCACGCCATGGCCTGATCCTGACGCTCGATCAGCTCGGTCGGGCTCGCGAAGCGGAGATCCACTGCAACACCCTCCTGGAAGGCGATCGCTCGAGTCCGGATGCCTGGGCACTGCTCGGCTTCGTGCTCGGCAGTCAGGACCGGCTCAGCGAGGCCGAGAATGCCTATCGTCAGGCGCTTACTCTCGCACCGGGGAACCCCGCGGTGCAGCGCCGGCTCGGCACGCTGCTCGCGCGTCAGGAGCGCGTGGAAGAGGCGCTCGTGACGCTGGATCGGGCACGAGCCCTTGGGGCCCGCGGCTTTGAGTTGGAATTCACCCGCGGGCGCGTGCTGACACAACTCGGCCGACTCGAGGAGGCCGAGCGCGCATTCGCCGCGGCCACGAATGCACGGCCGCGCAACGCCGAAGCGCAGCTCGACCTCGCGCGCGTACGGCAGGCGCTCGGGGAGGCGGACTTCACGCGCTCACTCGCCGCCGTGGTTCGCGAAGCGCCACAGGATGTGCGGCTGCAGGAAGTGCTCACGGGACTGTTGCTGCGGGCCTCGAGGGGCGATGTGGCCGAGCAGCTGCTGCGCGAGCAGCTGCGGGTCGCCAGCGCTCCGGTGCCGTA
>Ga0070735_10001045_pt1 | contig 27504 bp, 20 predicted proteins | sample Coa_R1_FD_66443 | JGI IMG/M metagenome (GOLD analysis project Ga0070735, IMG submission 66443) | Surface soil microbial communities from Centralia Pennsylvania, which are recovering from an underground coalmine fire - Coalmine... | ecosystem: Environmental > Terrestrial > Soil > Unclassified ...
GCTCGTGTTGGCTGTGGGGGCGGTGCTCATCGAGGCGGTCCTGCGAGCGGAAGAATCGCGGCTCGCGCGCGAGCTTCGAACCGCGCGATCGGGGACGACCGTCTTGCGTTCGCTGGCCGTCCGCAGGCGGGAGCAGCTGCCTTTTTTCGCGCGATTGTTCTCGACCCGTATCGGGATGGCGGCGCTGCTGCTCGCGGACGGTGAGCGCTCCGGAGCGCTCACCGCGCTGGCGACCGAGCCCTTCCTCATGCGAGGCGGCCGCCTCGACGGATTGCGCGCCATCGTCGACGCGGACGTCGAGCGGGCCACCGGCACCTCCGTCGGCCTGGACCGCTGCGTCGGCTGGCTTCGCGAAGCCCCCCCCCTCGGCCACCGCGAGGCGGATCTCTACCGCACGCACGTCCTGGTCAAGGCCATCCTCGAGCGGGGGGACGCGGACACGGGCGTGAAGGTCGCCGAGTGCTTGGTGAGATCTGCCGACGACGAAGAGCGCGTCTACGCGACCTGGCTCCGGGTGTGGTTCGACATGGACGCGGCCGATGCGGGCGACGTCCGCTGGCCCGATCTGACCGAGGGGGACCTGCGCGTCGCCGCGCTTGCAGCGCGGGCGCACGGCGCGGAGCGTCTGGTCGAGCTTTTCGATACGCGCCTCGCGGCCATTGCGCGACCGGAGGGACAAGGGTAATCGTCAGCACTCGTCATGCGGGCCCCGGATGAACGCGACGACGATACGGTGGCCCCGCCTCCGCCGGACCCGGGCCTCAAGTACCGGCGCATCGTCCTCAAGCTGAGCGGCGAGGCGCTTTGCGGCCGCGAGGGCGGCTTCGGGATCGACGGAAACGTCATCCGGGCGACGGCCAGCGAACTGGCCGAGGTCCACGCGCTCGGCGCTCAGATCGGCCTCGTAGTTGGCGGCGGCAACATCTTTCGCGGGCTCAAGGGTGCAAGCACCGGGATGGATCGGGCGCAAGGCGACTACATGGGGATGCTGGCGACCGTCATCAACGCGCTCGCGATGCAAGACGCCCTCGAGAAGGCCGGCGCGGCTACACGGGTGATGACGGCGCTTGAGATCCGGCAAGTCGCCGAGCCGTATATCCGGCGACGCGCGATCCGCCACCTGGAGAAGGGGCGCATCGTCATCTTTGCGGCCGGCACGGGCAATCCGTACTTTTCGACCGACACGGCGGCCGCGCTACGGGCCATGGAGATCCACGCCGACTGCCTCTGCAAGGCTACCAAGGTCGAGGGCATCTACGACCGCGACCCCGTGCTCTACCCGAGCGCCCAGATGTACGCGCGCATGACGTTCGATCGGTTCCTCGCCGAACGCATCGGCGTCATGGACTCGACCGCCGTGACGCTGTGCCGGGACAACGAGATGCCCATCCGCGTTTTCAAGATGGCGACGCGGGGAAACATCAAGCGCGTCGTCCTCGGGGATCCGATCGGCACGATCGTCGAGGGGGTAAGTCCGTAGCCGAACGCTGGCGCGAACCACGACACCCGTGGTCAAGAGAACGGGCGCCGTCTCTTCCGAGGGGGGGCAGTCGGATCTTCTCGCTTGCTCGAGCGAGCGGACTTAGGCCAGCCCGGCGACCGCGCCGTCGAACACGTGTCGCGCGGGTCCGCACATCGTAGCGCGGCTCGCGGCGTCGATCGTGACGGTCAACCGGCCGCCCGGCAAGCGGACGGCGATCGGCGCGTCGCGCGAGGTGAGTCCCTTGTCGCACGCAACGGCGGCCGTCGCGCACGCGCCCGTCCCGCATGCGAGGGTGATCCCGACGCCACGCTCCCACACGACCAGGTCGATGCCATCCGCAGCCACGCGCGCGAACTCCACGTTGGTGCCGCGAGGAAAATCCGGATGCGTCGCGACCCGCGGGCCCAGGTGCTCGACCTCGCCGCGCGCGAAGGCGCCAAAGAGGACCGCGTGCGGGTTCCCGGCGTCGGCCACGGTCACGAGGACACGCTTGCCGTCGACGTCGACCGCACGGTCCCCGTACACGTGGATGACGCCCATGTCGACGGTCACCATCCCGTCACCTCTCACGTCGTCCACGTCGCATGCGCAGGGGCCGGCGTCCGTCTCGACGCGGATCTTCGCCTGGCGCAGACCGCGACCTCGCGCGACGTGGAGCGCGACGCATCGCACCCCGTTGCCACACATCTCCGGGACCGAACCGTCGGCGTTGATGACCCTCATCCGCACGTCGCAACCGTCGGCGCGCGCAGGCAGGACGAGGAGCACGCCGTCTGCGCCCACGCCGAAACGGCGGTCGCACCACGCCGCGGCGCACTCGGGGATGACGATGCGCTCGTCCGTAGCATCGACGACAATGAAATCGTTGCCGAGCCCCTCGTACTTGTGAAACGACGTGGCGGAAGCCCCCATCGAGGGGCAACCTAGCATGCTGGCGTCCGACCGCGACCCACGGCCCGTGCTAGATTGCGCCACGGAATGTCACGGCTGCGCTGGATGACCGCGGGTGAGTCGCACGGCCCCCGTCTGACCGCGCTCGTCGAAGGAATTCCGGCGGGCTTGCCACTCCTGGCTGAGGACGTCGACGTCGAACTCGCGCGACGGCAGCGCGGATACGGGCGCGGCGGGCGGATGAAGATCGAAACGGATCGGGTCGAGTTCGTCGGCGGCGTGCGGAGCGGGGAGACGCTTGGATCGCCCATCGCGATGTCCATTGTCAATCGTGACCACGCGAACTGGCTCGACCGCATGTCGCCGGCGCCGATGGAAGTGACGCCGGAGGCGCTCACGCGCCCGCGCCCGGGCCACGCCGACTTGGCGGGGGGGTTGAAGCACGGTAGGCACGATTTGCGCGACATCCTCGAACGCGCGAGCGCCAGGGAGACCGCATCGCGCACGGCCGTGGGTGCGGTGTGTCGCAAACTCCTCACGGCGGTCGGGATCGACGTCTTCGCGCACGTCGTCGCGATTGGCCCGGTCGAGGCGACTGCCCCCGGGACGCGACTGCCGGAAGAACTTCGCGCACGCGCACGAGAAAGCGACCTCGCCTGCGCCGATCCGGAGGCGGAGGTGCGGATGAAGGACGCGATCCGCGAGGCCTCGCACGCCGGTGACACGCTGGGCGGTGTCTTCGAGGTGGTAGCGACGGGCGTCGTGCCCGGTCTCGGCAGCCACGTGCAGTGGGACCGCAAGCTCGACGGGCGCTTGGCCCAAGCTCTCATGAGCATCCAGGCAATGAAGGGCGTTGAGATCGGCGCAGGATTTGGGGCGGCGCGTTCGCGCGGGTCCGAGGTGCACGACGCGATTCACTATGACGCGCACCATCACAGATTCACGCGCCCCACCAACCGCGCGGGGGGGCTCGAGGGCGGCATTACCAACGGCGAGCCGGTGGTCTGTCGCGTGGCGATGAAGCCCATCGCGACGCTGAAGAAGGCGCTAGCGAGCGCGGACGTCGTGACCAAGGAAGCCTACGAGGCGGCCTTCGAACGAAGCGACGTCTGCGCGGTCGCTGCCGGCAGCGTGGTAGGCGTTGCCATGGTGGGTATCGTCTTGGCGGACGCCTTGCTCGAGAAGTTCGGCGGTGATTCGATACGCGAGCTCGTGCGCAACGTCGACGGCTATCGCGCGCAGTTGGCCGAGTACTGAGAGAGGGATGCGACCGGTCGTCCTCAGCGGCTTCATGGGCACGGGCAAGAGCACCCTAGGCCCCGCCCTTGCCGCGCGTCTGGGGGTCCCGTTCGTCGATACCGACGCCGAGATCGAACGGCGGTCCGGTCGCTCGGTCCCCGACCTATGGCGGGAGGAGGGGGAAGCGGCGTTCCGCCAGCGGGAGGCGGAGCTCGCCGATCGACTCCTCGGACAACAGGGCGGTGTGGTCGTCGCCTTCGGGGGCGGCACGGTGACCGTGGATCGCGTCCGACGCCTCGCCGCAGATCGGGCGCTCGTCGTCACGTTGATGGCGGCCCCCGAGGCCGTCGTGGCCCGCACGCCGAACCTCGCCGCCCGCCCCAACCTCGCCGTGGGCGACCCCATCGCGCGCGCGCGGGAGCTCATGGACCACCGCGCCGCGGCGTACGCCGAGTGCCACCTGTCGCTGCGCACCGACACGCTTTCCCCAGAGGGGGCCCTGGACGCGATCGTCGCCCTCGTTGGGCGCGACCCGTTGCTGATGCCCCTCGGGGCGCGAAGTTACCCCCTCGACGTCTGCATCGACGAGCCCGCGCGCCTGACGGACGCGGTCGCGCGATGCGCTCCTTCCTCCGTCGTCATGGTGACCGACTCGAACGTGCAGCGCGCGCGGGGGGCGGCGATCGACGCGGCGCTGCGGCCCCTGCAGACCCCGACCACGCGCGTGGCGCTCCCGGCGGGCGAGACGCACAAGACCCTCGCTAGCGTGTCGACGATCTGGGACGCAGCGCTCGGCGCCGGGGTCGATCGCGACGCGGTCGTCGTCGCGACCGGCGGTGGTGTGGTGGGAGACTTGGCCGGCTTCGCAGCCGCTTGCCTGCTCCGGGGCGTTCGCTTCGTGCAGGTGCCGACGACGCTGCTCGCGATGGTGGACTCGTCGGTCGGGGGTAAGACGGGGTTCGACCACCCAACGGGAAAGAACCTGGTCGGCGCGTTCCACCAGCCGAGCGCGGTCGTCGCCGACCTGCATCACCTGACGACTTTGGCGCCGCGCGAGCTCAAGTCCGGACTCGCGGAGGTCGCGAAGATCGCGCTCGCGACCGACGCGGCGCTGCTCGACCGCGTCGAGGCCGCAGCGGGGGAGCTCGCGGGGGGGAATCACGGCGCGCTGCTTCCCGTGGTGCGCGCGGCCATCGAGGCGAAGATCCGAATCGTGCGCGACGATGAGCGCGAGTCCGGTCCGCGTGCGCTGCTCAACCTCGGGCACACGCTGGGCCACGCGCTCGAAGCACAGGGCGGGTACTCGCGATGGTTGCACGGGGAGGCCGTCGCTATGGGAACGGTGGCGGAGATGCAGGCGACGGCATCCCTGGGATGGACGCCGCGCGACCTCGTGCACCGAGCGGTGGCGGCCCTGGCCGCCCTGGGACTGCCGACGCGCGTGGATCCGACCGAGCTCGCCGCGGCTTGGCACTTCGTTTCGAGCGACAAGAAGCGCGCCCGCGAACACACGCGAGACGTGCTGCGCCTGCCCGTCGTCACGGGCCCGGGTCGATCGGCGATTTACACGATCGCGCTCGCGGACCTGCGGGCGGCGGCGCTGGGGAGCTGACCTCGACGTACCCGACCACCACGTTTTTGGCGATTTCAACGGGGCAGGGGTACCCTTCTTGGTCAGTGTCATGTCGCGCCCCCGGGCACGCGCGCGGCCGGTTGGCGCGCTCGCGGCGCGAGGGTGGCGAGGGAGGATGCTCATGAAGCGCGTCTTGGGACATGTCTTGGCCGGGGTCACGTTCGTCGCGGGAGGCGGCGTCGTCGTGTCCGCGTGCGCCCATGACGACAGCACGCTCTTCGTGAGCCAGGTGCTCGCGCCCCAGCTCGTCGCCAACGGGAACGAATGCGTGTTCACGGGCGATCCGACGCAGCCGTTCCTCTCGTCCGGCATCGTGGACGTTGACTTCAGGAACGACTACACGCCGACGTATCTCGTGGGAAATCAAACAGTTCCACGCGGCGACCCGAACGCCCCGCAGACCGAAACGTCAATCATTACAATTCAGGGCGCGGTCGTCAAAGTCACCGACACGGACGGCAACACGCTGCGAAACTTCACGCGGCTCTCGACCGCGACGATCCACCCATCTTCGGGCAGCACGCCGAGCTACTCGCCGATCAGCGTGACCACCATCGATTCTCAGACGCTGGACGGCCTACGGCCGAAGCTCGCGGGTGGCGACACGATCCGGCTCGTTACCTACGTCCAGTTTTTCGGCAAGACCTTGGGGGGCCAGGACGTGGAGTCGAACAACTTCGAGTTCCCGGTCGACGTGTGCATGTTCGTGCCCGGACCGAACGGCGGTGTGCTGAACAGCTGCCTCATCCAGTTTGCGCCTCAGGACATGAATGCCGTCGCAATGGAGCCGAATTGCCTGTCCGCCGCGTCGGGCATGGCGAGCACCACCCTGCCCGTTCCGTGCGAGCGAGGACAGGACTTCGCGGTGGACTGCAGTCAATGCCAGGACGTCCAGGCCTGCCACGGCGTTGCTACGTCGGTCCCGGTCGACGCGGGCGGCGGCGGATAAGACACGCCTGCAACGACATGAACGCCGAGGACGGGGCGATGAGGCGTCGTCGGGGCGCAACCTGGGCGCTGGGGGCAGCCGCGGTCGTCGGCACGGTGTCGACCCACACCCTTGGTGCTCCGCAGGCGAGCGCCGGCCTGACGTTAGGTGGGGCCGTGAAAGACGCGGTCGGGCCGCCGAGCGCGCGGGGGGCGTTTCACCTCGGCGGCCGTGCCGATGTCCTATTCTTCCGCGATCGTGGCGCTGACATGGCGCTGGGGCCGTACGTTGACGTCGCGACGTCGAGCTTCGACGCAATCGACCTCGGTGGTGGCGCAACGTGGCTCCTTCCGCTACGCGACGACCTACCCCTCGCGATCTCCGCGGGCGCGCTTGTCCGCCAGGGGGCGGGCCGGTCGTGGGCGCCGGGAATGGTCAGCGGCTTGTTCTTCGGATCCCGGAGTTACAACTTTCACTCCTTGTACGGGATGGCCGCGGGCTTCTTCGCGCAGACCCGCTGGATCCCCGCGTCGCCCGCGACGCTGGACGTCATCGCCGGCGTGCAGATCGACGCAGAGATGCTGGCGCTGCCGGTGCTTCTCCTCGTGGGCGCCCTGAGGGCGAACTGAGGGGCGCGGGGTTTGGGGGGCGAGCCATAGTCGCGACTCTAACTAGCCAGGGCTTCAGCCTGTGGCCCGCCAGCCCGATCCGCCAGGGCCCCCCGTCCTCTGTGCGTGTTAGGCTCGCCGCCCATGGAACGCCGCACCGTGGACCTTCGCGTTGGGGGGCAGAACTATCGGGTCGTCAGCTCTGCCCCCGAAGACGAATTGCAGCGGCTTGCAGCGGTGGTGACCACGAAGATCGCGGAGCTCACCCCGCGCGGTCGGCCGATTCAGGCGCAAGCATTGCTCCTTGCTGCGATTGCCCTCGCCCACGACGTCGAGACGGAGCGCGAACGTCGCGAGGCACTCGAGCGGAGGACGCGCGACCTCCTGCGGCGCGCGCTTGTCCGAGTCGATGCCGCACTCGAACCCTTGGAGGACGACGGCAGCCCCGCCGAACAAAGTTTCACGTGAAACACAAAACCCCTGCGGCGCTCCGGTTCCTCGAGAGCGCGCTCGAAGAGGCCGCCCGTTGCGGCCTCGTCCGCGAGCGTCCGACGGTGCCTTCGAAGCAGGCGCTCCTGTCCTTCTGTTCCAATGATTACCTCGATCTGGCGCGACGCCCTTCCCCGCCGCGCGCCTCCGGGGCCGGGGCCTCGCGGCTCGTCGGGGGGGAACGTTTCGAACACGTGGAGCTCGAGCGGGCATCTGCAGCGCTCGTGGACTTGCCCTCGGCGCTCGCCTTCACTTCCGGGTACGCGGCCAACGTGGGACTCCTCTCCGCGCTGGCCGGTCCGGGGGACCTGCTGATCAGCGACGAACTGAACCACGCCTCCCTCATCGACGGTGCGCGACTCTCGCGGGCCCGCGTCGTTGTCGTGCCGCACCTGAGGCTCTCCGCCGTCGAAGACGTCCTCCGCGGCAGGGGCCGGGGGAACGCGTTCGTCGTCACTGAGTCGTACTTCAGCATGGACGCGGACGGCCCCGACCTGCGTGCACTGCGCGAACTCTGCGATCGTTTCGGTGCGGCGCTCGTCGTGGACGAGGCGCACGCGCTCGGCGTTCTCGGACCGGGGGGAAGGGGACGCTGTAGGGAGGCGGGCGTTCGCCCGGACGCCCTGGTCGGCACGTACGGCAAGGCCTTCGGGGCAAGCGGCGCATTCGTCGCCGGGTGCGATACGCTCGTTCGCTGGCTCTGGAACCGCGCTCGGTCGTTCGTCTTTTCGACGGGGATGGCGCCTTCGCAGGCGGCGGCCGCGACGGCGGGGATCGCGGCGGCGGAGCAGGAGGCCGGCCGGCGGGAGCGGGTCCTCGCCGCGGCGAGCGCCTTCCGGCGCGGCTTGCAGAATCTCGGGGTGTCACCGCCGGGGTTTGGTCACATCGTCCCGTGGGTCCTCGGCGACGCGGGCGGGGCCGTCGCGAAGGCCGCAGAGCTGGTCGCCCTGGGCATCGACGTCCGCGCTATCCGACCCCCCTCGGTCCCTCGCGGGACGGCGCGCTTGCGCTTCACAATGACCGCCGCTCACTGTCCCGCCGACATCACTCGAGCCCTTTCGGCGGTCGCCTCGCTGGTCGACCGCTCGGCCATCTCATGCCCGCCTCCCTAATGCGCCGGGTCTTTTGATTCGATGGAGCGTGTGGATGCCTCGGCGGGCCTACGCCCGCCGACGCCCGTAGCGAATGGTCTTGCGGAGGCTGCGCCCCCCTCCTGCCCTCAGGGCACGAGCCCTCCCCGGGATGTCCTGGGCGAATGTCTTTCTTTGCTAGGAACGCACAAAGAGCCGGGAACCGTGCTCAGATGCGACTTCGCGAGCAGAAGTCGTTGGTTCCGTTGCAGATGAAGAACGCTCTCGTCGTCGTCTCGGGAACGGGGACCGGAATCGGCAAGACCCACTTCGCCGAAGCACTCCTGCTTGCCCTCGGGGCGACGGGGGCCCGAGCAATAGGGTACAAGCCAATCGAAACGGGGCTGGCCGAGGCGACCGTCTCGGACGGCGCCCGCCTCGATCGCGCGTCGGTGTTTCACGTGGAACCGTCGGCGTACTTGTATGGAGACCCTATTTCGCCGCACCTAGCGGCCCGTCAGCAGGGCGAGCCTATCGACGTGGCGACGATCGCCGAGCGGGTCTTTGCGTTGCGCGATCAGGCAGACGTCACGGTCGTCGAGCTGGCGGGTGGCCTCTTTTCACCGCTCGCCGACGAGACCGTGAACGCCGACGTGGTTCAGGCGCTCAGTCCGGACCGAACGCTCCTCGTCACGCCAGACCGTCTGGGCGTGCTCCACGAGGCGATCGCGACGATCCGCGCGGTCGCCACCGTTCCCCTTCGGGTGGACGGAATTGTCGTCGTCGAGCCCGAGCTCGGAGACGCCTCGACGGGCTCCAACGCGGAGGAGTTGCGGCGGTTGCAGCCCGTCCCCGTCGTCGCTCGCCTGCCGCGAGGTACGATCACGGACCTGAGCGCCGACCCGCAGGTCGTCGCGCTCGCCGCGGCCCTCCTTCGCTAAGGCAGGGGGAGCGACGTGAGTCGAGTCTTCAACTTTGGATCCCATGCCCTCGCGAGATCCACCATCAGAACTCGTCGGCCTTGGCCCGCCCCCGGTCGAGGGTCAGCGTCTCGTGCGCAATCGCGCGCCCGAACGGCGCGTCGTGGGTGATGACGACGACGATGGCCCCCCTGCGAGCCTCATCGCGCAAGACCCCCGTCAACCGATCGGTCGATTGAGTGTCTAGCCCCGTCGTGGGCTCATCCAGCAGAAGCAACCGCGGCGCGTGCAGAAGCGCCCGGGCGAGGGCAATACGCTGGCGCTGGCCGCGCGAGTAGCTGCGAACGGGTCTACCCAAGAAGGCGCCCAGATCGAATCGCTGGACGGCGCGCGCCAGCGCCGCTTCCGGCTCGAGACCCACGAGCCTCGCGGCGAGTGCGATGTTCTCGCGCCCCGTCAAATCTGGATAGCAGAGCGACTCGTGGCCGAGCCAACCGAGCGTGCGGCGCACCTGCTCCCGGTGCGCACCAAGCTCACCGTGGTCGACCTTTCCCGACGTCGGACGGGCGAGCGTGCCTACGATTGCTAGCAGCGTCGACTTGCCCGACCCGTTCGGACCTTGGATGACAGTCACGCGGCCCTGGCAAAATCGCCACGAAACGCCGAGGAGCGCCCGGACCGGCCCATAGGACTTGGTCACCCCCTGGAGCTCGACGACCGCGGCCACGCCGCATCGTGCGTCGCCGCGCCCCCCAAGCGCAATCGCGGAAAGCCCTCAGCGCGCAAAGCTCGACCTCGCCGCGCCGTGCTAATGTGGGCATCATGTCGGCCGTCGCAGCCCGCATCGATCAGGAGCTCCCGGCGCTCCAAACACTGCGACAGGCTGTAGAGGGGGCGCTCGAGGGCAAGCACGACGCCGTCGAGCTCGCGCTCATCGCACTCCTTGCGCGCGGTCACCTGCTCATCGAAGACGTGCCCGGCGTTGGAAAAACGACGCTCGCCCGCGCGCTCGCGAAGGCCGTCGGCGGAGAGCTGCGCCGCGTCCAGTTCACGAGCGATCTGCTGCCGAGCGACGTCCTTGGCGTCAGCGTCTACGATCAGCGGCGCGGGGAGTTCGTCCTGCGCCAAGGCCCCATCTTCGCGAACATCCTCCTCGCCGACGAGATCAACCGCGCGAGCCCGCGCACGCAATCCGCGCTGCTCGAAGCGATGAACGAGGGACAGGTCTCGCTCGACGGGCAGACCATCCCACTCCCGGAACCGTTTTTCGTAATTGCGACACAGAACCCCCAGGACTTCGCGGGAACCTTCCCGCTCCCCGAGTCCCAGCTCGATCGCTTCCTCCTGCGGGTGCGAATCGGCTATCCGCCGCCGCAGGTCGAGATGCGCCTCGTCCTCGACGGACATACGGACACCGCGCGGGGCGTCCCCTGCGTCCTCGATCCCGCCCGCCTCGTCGCGCTGCAGCTCGACGTCGAGCGCGTCACCATCGACGGCGCCCTCGCCAACTACCTTCACGCGCTCATCATGGCGACGCGCAACTCTCCGCTCCTGTCGCTCGGGGCGTCCACGCGCGCCGCGATGGCCCTCGGCCACGCCTCGCGGGCGCGCGCGCTGCTGCGCGGTAGGCACTACTGCATCGCGGACGACATCCACGAGCTGGCGGTCCCCGTCCTTTCGCATCGCATCCGCCTGGCGACGCAAGCGGACGGCTTCGTCCCCACGCGCGACGAAGCCGAGTCGGCGCTGCGAGAGATCGTCGGACGCATTCCCGTTCCGCTCTGAGCCCGGCCTCCGCCGATGACCGGCTCGCCCCCCGCACCCCGCTCGTTCGCGCGCTGGCTGGCCGCCTGGCGCCAGCGGATGCGTCCACCCCGGCGCCTCAAGTTCACCCGCGAGGGCAAGTTCTTCGTCGGGACTACGCTCGGGGTGGGCTTCGCCGCGATTAATACGGCCAACAACCTTCTCTACCTGCTCCTCGGGATGCTCCTCGCGCTCATCGTGGTCAGCGGGATCATGAGCGAGCTGTCGCTCCGTGACCTCACCGTGGTGCGGCGCCTCCCGCTCCGGGCGCAGGTCGGCCGAGCGCATCTCGTCGAAATCGAAGTCTTCAATCACAAGCACCGCGTGCCCTCGTACGCGATCGAGGTCGAGGACCTTCGGGCGGGACAGCCGGCGGACAAGCGCTGCTTCTTCCTAAAGATCAGCCCGAAGTCGGCCCAGGTCGCGGCGTACCGGCGCACCCCTACGCGGCGCGGTCGAGACATGCACGTCGGCTTTCGCATCGCCACGCGCTTTCCGTTCGGCCTCTTCGAGAAGTCCCGCGAGGTTCCCGCCACCGGAGAGCTCATCATTTACCCGGCCGTCGACCCCGTGCAGCTCCCGCCGCCGCCGCCTGGCCGGGCGCCGGGCGCGGACCACATCGTCGGGCGAGGATACGGCGAGGAGTTCCTCGGGTTGAAGATGATGCGACCGGGCGAAGACCCCCGCGACATCCACTGGCGCAAGACCGCGGCCACCGGCCAGATGGTCATGCGCGAACGCGCCCGCGAGACGCGCCCGGACGTCGCGCTCAAGCTCGACACGTCGCCTCCGGCGGGCGCGACCGACGACTGGAACGCCGGCTTCGAGAGGCGGATCCGGGACATCGCCTCGCGCGCCGTCGCGCACCTCAAACGCGGCGATCGCGTCGCGATCTGGATGTCGAGCGGCGCGGTCGCGCGGGCGGATCGGGCCGTCGGTGCCGACCCTCTGCTGCGGTGCCTCGCCCTCCTCGAGCCCACCGCCTCCCTCGACGGACGACCGTCCGAGCACCCCGCGTCATGAGGTTCGGCTTCGTCCACCGCTTGATGACCGACGCTTTGGCGACGCTCGGCGTCCTCGCCGTGGTCAGCACGGCGTCGCTCTCGCCGTGGACGAATATCCTCCTGCTCGTGGGCCTCGCCGGGGCCCTCGTCATCCCCGACTCGTGGCAGGGCCGTCCTTGGCTGCGTCACTTCGCCACCATCGCGCCGCTCTCCCTGCTCATCGTCCAGGGCGTACGCCTGCTCGGGGGCCGGTCGCCGCTCGACGTCGCGGTCGAATTTGCCGCCCTGTTGCAGATCGTCCGACTGGCCACACGGCGCGGGGCCGCCCACGACCAGCAGATAATCATCCTGGCCCTGCTGCACTTCGTCGCTGGGACGGTCCTCGGCGGGGGGCTCACGTACGGCCTGTGTTTCCTCGGCTTCTTGGTGGTCGCGCCCGGCGCGCTTGTGCTCAGCCACCTTCGACGCGAGGTCGAGGGCAACTACCGCCAAGGCGCGCGCGATCGCACGGGCCTCCCCGTCGACGTCCCGCGCATCCTGCGCAGCCGCCGGGTGGTCGGCCGCGGGTTCCTGGTCGCCACGTGTTGCCTCTCGGTCCCCATTCTCCTCTTCACCGCGACGCTTTTCCTGCTGTTCCCCCGCATCGGTCTGTCGTTGCTCCTGCTCAGTCATTCGCACACGGGGCGCATGATAGGCTTCTCCGAGCACGTCGATCTCGGCGATGTCGGTGTCCTGCGCGACGACCCCACGGTCGCGCTGCGATTCGAGGTGCGTGACCTCGCCGAGCCGCCGACGCGGCTTACCCTCCGCCTTCGCGGCACGGCGTTCGATGCGTACGACGGGCGCGCGTGGAGCCGCACGGGGCGCGATCCGGTGCGGCCCCCCACGCTCGCGGACCGGAGCTCGGACGCGAACAACGAGATCTTCGACATCTTCCGCGGCCCGGACCCGGTCCACGACCGAGTCATCTCCTTCGACCTCGAGCCCATCGACCCGCCCGTGGTCTTCCTCCCCCCGCGTGCCGTGGCCCTGCGCCTTCGGATGCCGAATCAGACGTTGCTCGGCGAGCCGCTCACCATTCAGCGCGGCCCGGAGGACGAGCTCCGCTACACCGGCTCCGACGCGCGCGGGCTCCGCTACGATACGTACCTTGCGAGCGACCGCGAGGTTCTGGTGCAGCTCCTGCCCACCGCCGAGCGCGCGCGCTACATGACCCTACCGGCCGGCCTGCCTTCGCGCATCGGGGATCTGGCGCACCAGTGGACGGACTCCGAGAGCGGCGCGGAGGCGAAGGCGCTCGTCATCCAGGACCGTTTGCGCAAGGAGTTCGGGTACGACCTGCACTCTCCCTCGGCAGGCAAGCCGCAGCCCGTCGATCATTTCCTCTTCGAATCGCGGCGCGGCCACTGCGAATTCTTCTCGACCGCCATGGCTTTGATGCTCCGGGCCGTCGGAATCCCGTCGCGCAACGTCACGGGGTTTGTCGGGGGAACCTGGAACCGCTTCGGCAAGTACTACGCGGTGCGCGAGGGGGACGCTCACTCGTGGGTCGAAGCCTACATCGACGATCCGTTCCGGCCCGGTTGGCACACCTTCGACCCGACGCCGACGAGCGCCGCGCAACCGCTGGAGCCGCCGGGCGGGGTCTACTACTACCTGCGCGATTTCGTAGAGGCCCTCTCACAGCGCTGGAACACGTACGTGGTCGGCTACGACCTGCGCAAGCAGGTCCGGCTCTTCGACGAGGTCAAGCGCCGCTACGACAGTCTCCGCTCGAAGTCCGGCCTGTCCACCGGGCCTCTCGATGCCTTGACGCGGGCGCCGGCGGCCGCCGGCGGGACCCTGGTGGTGCTTGCAGGGCTTTACTTGATCTGGAAGCGGCGACGGCGCCCCGCGGGGACTGCCGACGACCGCGACGCCCACCGGCGAGCGACCGATGCGCGGGTGGATGCTGCGGCCGCGCTGTATCGGACGCTCGAGACGGCCCTGCAGGCGCAGGGGATCTCGCGACCGCCGTCCTTGCCCCCCTTGAGGCACGCCCAGGAGCTCCAATCCCGCAGCCACCCGCTGGCGACCGAGGTGCTCTCGCTTACGCTCGTGTATCTCGAGACGCGCTTCGGGGGGGTCGCGTTAAGCGACGGGGTGCGAAAGGACTTCGAGCGGCGCACCCGCGAAATTCGCTCGTTCCGCACGCCGTCTACGGCGCCGCCGGCCGAGTGACGCACCACTCGTGCTCGAGCCTGCAGGCGCGCTTCGGTGTGTCGTCCGAACTCTCGCTTTGCTCGAGCCTGCGGACTAAGCTTACGCGCGGCGATCGAGGCTGATCTGCACGACGTCTTTGGGCGCGCCGCGCCTAACCACGCCATATACGTTTCCCCGACGTGGACGGGCGGTTCGCCCGTCGAACTCCAGGTCCGGCTGCCCGCTCTCGATCCAAGCGACGATGACCGGGCGACCGCCCGGAGCGCCGTCGGAGCCGCGGCGAATCTCGACCAGGTTCACGTTGACGCCCTGGCGCAGCTCGTCGGCCGTCACGGCGCGTTGCATGCTGCCCACGGGGCGCGCGTTCTGCCCGGGAACGCGGCCGTCGGTCTCGTCGTATGTCTGGACGACCAATCGGTAGGACGTGCCCTCCAAAAGACCCTCGGCCTTCACCTCGGCGCGCACTGTGCCCGCCGCGTCCCCGAGCGTCGTCGCGGCGAGAAGCGCCAGCCACGACCCGGCGGCCGCCGTTCGCGGCGGCTTCTGCTCGGGGCGCGTTCGCGAGGCCATCGCGCCGGGATAATGCGAATCTCGTGCCGGCCATCCTCGCTTGAGGCGGCGCCCGAGCACGTCCAACGAGTTTCTTTGCCCTTTCTCGCGCTTGCGTTCCGTGGATACCTTGCTCCACAGTTTTTACGACGCTTCTGCCGACGCCTGCGCCTTTGTACGCAAGTAGGTGAGATCTCGACCGGAATCCCCCACGGGGGGGTGTCCGAAGAACGGCAGGCTGTCGTTCGTCAGACGCGGCGTACTTTGCCTCGGTCGCGACAATCCGATCTCACTCGGGCACACGCCTGCGCACTCTGGGGTCAAGTCCGCGGGCGGCGTGCCGGAGCCTCGAGGTCAGCGGGGACCGGGTCAGTTGCGAAAGTGACTCGTGAACGAGAGATCACCGGTCGCGGCCCGATCCACTACGACCCGGGTCCCCTGGAGGAATTCGCCCGCCAGGACCTTCTTGGCCAGCGGGTCCTCGACCCACCGCTGGATGGCGCGCTTGAGCGGGCGGGCGCCATACTGCGGGTCCCAGCCGACCTCGGCCAGGTACTGCTTAGCGCGATCCGTCACCTCCAGCGTCAAGTCGCGACGCGCCGCCCGCGACGCGAAACGCTGCAGCTGAATGTCGACGATACGGCGAATCTGGGATCGCTCGAGCCGATTGAAGACGACGAGTTCGTCCAGGCGGTTCAAGAACTCCGGGCGGAAGACCTTCCTCACTTCCTCGAGGACCGCCAGGCGTACGAGCTCGTGCCGTGCCTCGGCCTCGAGACCGGGCCTCTCGTCGATGGCTTGGATATGAACGGACCCGATGTTGCTCGTAAGAATGATCACCGTGTTCTTGAAGTCGACCGTGCGTCCTTGGCCGTCGGTCAAGCGGCCGTCGTCGAGCACCTGAAGAAGTACGTTCCACACGTCGGCGTGCGCTTTCTCCACCTCGTCGAAGAGAAGGACCGAGTACGGTCGGCGGCGGACCGGCTCGGTAAGCTGGCCGCCCTCTTCGTATCCGACATATCCGGGCGGCGCCCCGATGAGGCGCGCCACCGCGTGCTTCTCCATGTACTCGCTCATGTCGAGGCGAATCATCGCGCGCTCGTCGTCGAACAGGAACTCGGCAACGGCGCGGGCCAGCTCCGTCTTGCCCACGCCGGTCGGGCCAAGGAAGAGAAAGCTGCCAATGGGCCGATTCGGATCCCCGAGGCCCGCACGCGATCGTCGCACGGCGTTGGCGACCGCCTCTACCGCGGCGTCCTGCCCCACGACGCGCTTCTTGAGCTCCTCTTCCATCTGGAGGAGCTTCTGAAGTTCGCCTCGCATCATCTTGGAGACGGGAATGCCCGTCCACTTCGACACGATCGCGGCGATGTCCTGGTCGGTCACCTCTTCGCGTAGGTAGCTCGTCTTCTCCTGCACCTTGGCGAGCGTCTTGCGAAGGTCCTCGACCTTCCGTTCAAGTTCAGGGATACGCCCGTAGCCTATCTCGGCGGCGCGCCCGAGGTCGCCCTTGCGCTGGGCTTGCTCCGCCTCGTGCCTCAGGCGCTCGATCTCGGGCTGCGCCTTTCGAATCTCCTCGATGACCTCGCGCTCCCTCTGCCATTGCGCGCGCATGGCACTCGAACTCTCCTCGAGCTCCGCGATCTGTCGTTTCACGTCGTCGAGCCGCGCGCGGCTACCGGGGTCGCGCTCCTTCTTGAGCGCCTGCGCCTCGATCTGAAGCTGCGTCAGCTTGCGCTGAACGGCGTCGATCTCGGCAGGCATGCTGTCCACTTCTATCTTGATCTTGGCGGCCGCCTCGTCGACGAGGTCGATGGCCTTGTCCGGCAGAAACCGGTCCGTCACATACCGATCGCTCAGCGTGGCGGCGGCGACGAGAGCCGCATCTTGGATGCGGATCCCGTGGTGCACCTCGTAGCGCTCCTTGAGGCCCCGCAGGATCGCGATCGTATCCGCGACCGTGGGCTGCGAGACCAGCACGGGCTGGAAGCGGCGCTCCAGGGCGGCGTCCTTTTCGATGCGCTTGCGATACTCGTCGAGCGTCGTCGCCCCGATGCAGCGGAGCTCTCCGCGAGCTAGCGCCGGCTTGAGGAGGTTTGCCGCGTCCATCGCGCCTTCGGCGGCACCGGCGCCGACGATCGTGTGAAGCTCGTCGATGAACAGGATGATCTGGCCCTTCGACGCCTCGACCTCCTTGAGAACCGCCTTGAGTCGCTCTTCGAACTCTCCGCGATACTTCGCGCCGGCGACGAGCGCGCCCATGTCCAGCGCGCACAGCCGCTTGTCCTTAAGCGACTCCGGGACGTCACCCCGCACGATGCGGGCGGCGATGCCCTCCACGATGGCCGTCTTGCCCACGCCCGGCTCACCGATGAGGACGGGGTTGTTCTTCGTGCGGCGCGAAAGGACCTGCATCACGCGCCTGATCTCTTCGTCGCGGCCAACGACCGGATCGGTCTCGCCCTTCTTAGCGGCCTCCGTGAGATCACGACAGTACTTCTCGAGCGCCTGAAACTTGCCTTCCGGATCCTGGTCGGTGATGCGCTGCGTCCCGCGCACGCTCGCCAGCGCCGAGAGCAGCTTCTCGTAGCCGACGCCGCCGTACTGCTCGAGGACGACCATGAGTTCGCGATCGTGCCTCGCCGCGGCCAGCAGGTAGTGCTCCACCGAGACGAACTCGTCCTTCAGCTGCTTCGCCTCGTCGTCGGCCCTCCGAATGACCTCCAGCGTCCTGCGGGAAAGCCCCGCCTGCGCGCCCCCGCTGACGCGCGGAAACCCCTCGACGCGGCGGGCGATCGCGTCGCGCAGAGCCGATACGTCGGCTCCGGCCTTTTGCAGCAGCGGCGACGCGACGCCGCCCTCCTGATCGAGCATCGCCGCGAGCACGTGCTCCGGCTGGAGCTCCGGATTGCCGAGGCGAGACGCGCGGTCCAGGGCGTCCTGAAACGCTTCTCGGCTCTTCGTCGTCATACGGTCCGGGCGCATCGCATTCTCCTCGCGCGCACACGTTGGCGTGACGCCGCCCGTTTTCGAAACGGCGTCCGGCGCGCCCCCTCAGGCTCGCGCTCGTGCTTAGCTCCCCCGAAGCTAAGTCGCCGTCGGGCGAGCGCAAGAGACATGCCCCGTCACGCGTGCTGACTAATTTAGATGTCGAGGTTCTTCACGTTCAAGGCGTTGTCCTCGATGAACTGCCGCCTCGGTTCGACCTGATCCCCCATGAGGATGGTGAAGATCTGATCCGTTTGGACGACGTCGTCCAAGCGCACCTGGAGCATGACGCGCATGTTGGGGTCGAGGGTCGTCTCCCAGAGCTGGCCCGGGTTCATCTCGCCGAGTCCCTTGTACCGCTGAAGCTGCGTCCCCTTGCGGCCCCGCGCGTCGATGTAGTCCCAGAGCGCGTCGGCGTCCTCGACCAGCGCCTCGGGCTTTCCCTTCTCGCCCTCCCTCACAAAATAGGGGGCCGGTCCGATCGATCGTACGTCCTGTTCGATGGCGTAGAGCTCTTCGTACTCCGCCGAGTCGACGAGGTGCCAGTCGATCACCACCGGTCGCGCGGCGGCGCCCGGTCGTGGCGCGATGAGGATGCGCGCAGCCCCATGCTCGACCTCCCACCCGACCTCGATGCGGATGGGCAGGATGTCCGGCTTCGTCTTCTCCAGGCGAGCCTGAATCAGGGGAACGGCCGCCTCGACGCGCTTTCGCTCTCGCAGCTCGTTCTTGCCGAGCGGGGCGGCGTGCAGCGCCTGCCCGATGATCGACGCGTCCGTCCGACGATCGAGCTTCGACAGCGCCCGCCGGAACAATCGAAGCCGCTCCGCCAACCGGAACAGCGGCTCTCCCGACAAGGTGGGGCCTTTGCTCGCCCGCACCGCCAGGCCCTCGACGCCGTGCTGCAGGAAGAAGAGATCGAGGGCGGGCTGGTCCTTCAGGTAGACGTCCTTTTTCCCGCGCCGCGCGCGATAGAGCGGCGGCTGCGCGATGTAGAGATACCCGCGCTCGACGAGCTCCGGCATCTGCCGATAGAAGAACGTCAAGAGCAGCGTTCGGATGTGGCTGCCGTCCACGTCCGCGTCGGTCATGAGAACGATTTGGTGGTATCGGAGCTTCTCGACGTCAAAGCTGCCCTCACCGATCCCGCAGCCGAGCGCAGCGATGAGCGTGCCAATCTCGGCGCTCGATAGCATCTTGTCCAACCGCGCGCGCTCGACGTTCAGGATCTTTCCGCGTAGCGGCAGGATCGCCTGAAACCGGCGGTCACGCCCCTGCTTGGCCGAGCCTCCGGCGCTGTCCCCCTCGACGATATAGAGCTCGGCTTCGGCCGGGTCTCTCGTCTGACAGTCGGCCAGCTTGCCCGAAAGAGTCGAGTAGTCGAGCTGCCCCTTGCGGACGACCTCACGGGCCTTGCGCGCCGCTTCCCGCGCCTTGGCCGCCAAGATCGTCTTTTCCACGATCTTCCGCGCGGTCTGCGGGTTCTCCTCGAAGAACTGTCCGAGCTTCTCGTAGACCGTGGTCTCGACGATCGTCTTCACCTCGCTCGACACGAGCTTGCTCTTCGTCTGCGAATCGAAGCTCGGGTCCGGATGTTTGATGCTGATGACCGCGGTTAATCCCTCGCGAATGTCCTCACCTTGGAGGCCGTTCTTGACGTCCTTGAACAGGTTCTGCGCCGAGCCATAGCTGTTGAATACCTTCGTCAGCGCGGCGCGCAGCCCCGTCAGATGGGTCCCGCCGTCCTTGTTGTGGACATTGTTCGTGTAGGGGAAGACTTGCTCCTGGTAACTCGCGTTCCACTGCATAGCGAGCTCGATCCCGATGGGGGCGGCGCCCCCCTCGGTCACGTGCTCCGCCACGATCGAAATGACCTTGTCGTGGACGGGCTCCTTCGCGCGATTCAGGTGCTCCACGAACTCGCGAATGCCGCCCTTGTACTGAAACGTCTCGCGCCGCCCGCCGTCGCGCTCGTCCGTCAGCGCGATCAAGAACCCGGCGTTCAAGAAGGACAGCTCTCTCAGGCGGCTGGCCAGGATGTCGTACTGGAAATCCGTCGACGTGAAGATCGTCGAGTCGGGCTTGAACGTGATCTTCGTTCCGGTCTTGTCCGTTTCGCCGATGGTCGTCAGGGACGCCACCGGTACCCCCCGCCGGTACTCCTGGAAATGCACGTGCCCTTCGCGCTTGATCTCCATCTTGAGCCACTCGCTGACGGCGTTCACGGCGCTCACGCCCACGCCGTGCAATCCGGCGCTGACCTTGTAGCTCGAATGATCGAATTTGCCGCCGGCGTGAAGGACGGTCATGACCACCTCGGCCGCGCTGACGCCCCGGTCCTGCATGATGCCGACCGGAATCCCCCGGCCGTCGTCTTCCACGGTGACCGACCCGTCGAAGTGGATCGTCACGTCCATCGAAGAACAGAACCCGCCGAGGTGCTCGTCCACTGCGTTGTCGACGACCTCCCAGACCAGATGATGCAAGCCCGACCCGTCGTGGACGTCGCCGATGTACATCCCAGGGCGCTTGCGAACTGCTTCCAGTCCTTCGAGGACGGTGATGCTCGTGCTGTCGTAGTTGGAGGACACCGGGGGTGTGGTCGGGGACGTCACGTTCGACATGAGCGAGTCGTATCCTTCGAGCTGCCTGGCGCTGGCGCGCGCAGGTTGCACCATTAGACGCGCGCCGCCTTTTCTCGATTCTTGTTCCAAAAGATTGCGACGATTGATTTGTCGCCGCGCGCGCAGTGCCCACAGTATAGGTCCGACCGCCCTCTCAGGCAAGCAAATACGAGGAGCTTCCCTTTGTTATTTCCAGCACTTATGACGCGCACGCCGCGCGGTCGCGACCCCCTGCCGCAGGGACTGCTTCGACGCCCCGTCCCCCTCTGGCTCGGCCCCCCTCAAGGGCATGTTATCGACCGCTGATCTGACCGCTTACAACCTCGAAATCGCGCCGGGCCTCCACGCCCGAAGGGGTGCGGGTGACGATCAACTCAGGCCGTGTCGTCGTCATCAGCACCTGGCACGATTGCTCCGACAGCGCGGAGAACAGCGCCGCCGTTCGCTCGCGATCGAGCTCGCTCGATACATCGTCGAGAAGAAGGAGCGGGCGCAACCCGCGAGCAGCCGTCACAACTTCGATCTCGGCGAGCTTCAGCGCGAGCACGACGGCGCGGTGTTGGCCTTGCGAGGCCATGGCACGCACGGACTTCTGGGAGAGTTCGAGCGCCACGTCGTCCCGGTGCGGACCTATAGACGCCGACCCGCGCGCGCGATCCTTTCGCCGGCGCCGGGCGAGCTCGGCGCGAAACTCGCTCGCCAGGACGGGACTGCTCCGTTCGTACCGTCCCGTGAGGACGGTACCGACCGGACCGATCCGCTCGAAGGCGCCCGCCGCCGCGGCCAGCAAGACCTCTGCCGCTTCAGCGCGGGCGTTGCTCAGGGCCGTCCCGTGCTCAGCGGCGATCTCCTCCCACCCGTCCAAATCGCGCTCGTTCTCCCCGCGGACATCCAGCACCCGCTGGCGGGCGCGCATGGCCTTTGTGTACGCGTCGGAGGCACCGAGGACAGCCGCCGACCGATAGAGCGCCACACGGTCGAGCAGCTTGCGCCGTTCGCTGCCCCCTCCCGCAGTTAGCGTCAGCGCGCCCGGATGAAACACGACGGCGGGGGTCCGCAAAGCGTATGCGGCGAGCGTCGCCGGGCGCTTGCCGTCGATCCGCGCGGAACGCACGCCTCTCCGGAGCGCGACCACTTGTTCGCGCGCGGCCCCGTCTTCGCGCACGCGCCCTCGGATTGTCGCGTCCTCCGCGCCGTTCCGCACGAGCTCCGAGAGCCTCGGCGTGCGAAAGCTGCGCGAGGTCGCGAGAACGTACATCGCCTCGAGCAGGTTCGTCTTGCCTTGTCCGTTCGCCCCCGAAAAGACGTTGAGGCCCGACCCTAGCTCGAGGTCCACCGCGACGAAGTTCCGGAAACCGCGGACGACGAGCGCTTCGACGGCGAGCGACCGGAGCACGGCGAAGACCGCTGCCTGGGACGTCCCAGGTCAGATGCGCATGGGCATCACGACCGCGAGAAACTGGCGCGCGCCCACCGGCTTGACGACCGCCGGATCGAGCTCTCCTCCGAGGCCGAGCTCCACCTCGTCGTCGTCGAGCGCACCCAGCACGTCGAGGAAGTACTTCGCGTTGAAGCCGATTGTGATGTTCGGACCGCCGTACTCGACCGCGAGCTCGTCGAAGCCCTCACCGCTCTCGGGCGACTCGGTCGTAATCCGCATGGTTCCCTTGGTGAACGAAAGCTTGACCCCGCCCGTCCGTTCGCTGGCGGCGACCGACACCGCGCGAAGCGCGTCCGCGAACGGGGCCCGAGGCGCACGAACGAGCTTCTCGCTCTGCTGCGGGATCACCTGGGAGTACGGGGGGAACTGCGCGTCTACGAGCCTTACGGCAAAGGTCATCCCCGCGCCCTGGAAGAACGCGCTCGAGCCGCTCTGCGTGATCTGAAGCTGCGCCTTGGCCGCCGCACCGTCCGCGCCGCGCTCCTTCCCGTCGCTGACGATGTCGTCGCACAAGCGACGGAGCTCGTGGATGGCCTTGAGCGGGATGAGCATCGTCGCCGAGGCCTGGCGCCCGCTGACTTTGACCTCCATCTTGGATAGCCGATGCCCGTCGGTCGTCACCATGCGGGTCACGTCACCGTCCCACTCGAACAGGGCGGAGTTCAGGTGCGGACGCGTCTCGTCCCCCGAGATCGAAAAATACGTCTTGGCAACGAGTTCCTGCAAGACATCGACATCCAGCGCCAGTGAGGGCGAACCCTCTGCTGGGGTCGGAAGCGGCGGGAAATCCTCTCCCGGCATCCCGCGAAGGGTGTATCTACGCGCGCTCCCTGCCGCCTTGATGGTCGTCGTCGCGTTGTCGTGCGTCGCCAGGTGGATCGGCCCGTCCGGCATCATCCGAACCCGCTCGAGCAGGTCTTTCGCGGATACCGCGATGCTGCCCCCCTTGCTGACGTCGACGGTCACCCGTCCGACGAGCGCCAGGTACAGATCCGTCGCGGCCACTCGGAGTGTGCTCGGGCCGTCGACCGCCAGAAAGACATTCGACAACACGGGCATCGTGCTCTTGCGTTCGGCAACCCCCTGCATGCGGGACACCAACTTCAGGAGCTCTTTCTTGGGTACGGTGAGTTCCATCGGAACCTATCTCGAGTGCATCCTTAGATGAGATCTGTAGCAGTGTCGATAGAGCCTGGGGACGGCGGGGAAAAACCGAAAAGGTCTGGCCTCTCGCGATGCTGCGCTCTACGTCGGCGGTGGGAATCTCCGTGGACCGCGCGTGGGCAGCAGTGGGCTTTCCGCTTTGGCTCCCGTCCCACCGTCGTCCTCCCACGTCATCCCCCCCCGTCCCGCCCAGCGTGTTGCCACGTTACCCACAGGGGGAACGGCCTAACTTTTCAGCAGCGTTCGAGCGATGGCGTCGAGAAGCTCCCGGCGCACCCGGCCGTACGTCTTCGGACCTACATCGCCACTGGCGTGGGCACGCTCGAGGTCAGCCAGGTCCTCGAGCAATCGCGCTCGCTGAGCCTTTGCGTCCTTCGGGTCGAGTCGCCCGGTGTCCTTCTGGCCCGCCGCCGCGAAGGCGAAGGCGAGTCCGACCAGGACTCCGAGCCCCGCCAACACGCTGGCGATGGACCTGCCCGGGCCGGGCGTCGGCAGGTCGTGGAGGTTCACGACGAAGCTGGTGAGTGGCTTGTCGTCCGGCCTCAGGTGGCGCTCGGTTACGAGGAAGCTTTGGCCCTGCCCGTCGCGGCGGACCTCGGCCGCAGGGAAGCCGTCCACGTCGAGCTTGATCTGGGACGTCGCCGGCATCATCACCCGGGCGATGGCCACGTGCGGGGGGACTCCCGCGGTAAAGCTCAAGTCCGGGTCGTCGTGCAAGGGGAGCTGATATCGGAACTCCACCGCGTGTCGGCCGGGCGGGTACGTGCCCCGGAGTTTGCCGTCTTTGCCGCTCTGGTCGACTCCTTGATCGCTCATCGATGCCTGCGCGGTGAAGGCTGTGAATCCGTCGGGCAACGGGATGCGAACGTCGTCCGGCTGCCATGCTGTACGGCCAAGGTTGTAGACGTTGAGCGCCTCCTCGATCTGCATGCGATCGTCCTTGAGATCTGCAGCGACGGTCGCCTCACACACAATCAACGCTAGCCGTAGGTCGCGGACGACATGGTAGACGTGCAGGATCACGCGCATCGCGTGCACTTGCTGCAGCTGGAACGGCGCGGCGGCGAAAAGGCCGCCGTCGTATCCGGAGCTCACCCGATACGCGGTGCTGCTGGTGCTCGTATCGAGGCCGCCGAAAACGGCACGCCCGTCGTCGCCCGTCGTCGTCTGAACATGGCGCCGGCTGTCGCCCTTGGCCACGGAGTTGACGAGAATCCCGAGCGTCACGGCCTCGCGGGGGACGGGCCGATCGTCGGCGTCGCGCAAGTCGACCTCGATCGTACCCGGGGCGAGCGAGGGGTCCGGCTGTTCCGTGTCTTCCGGCGGCTGAAAGACCCCGGGCATGCCTTGACCCGACGCGGGGTGTGCATGCGGGCTGGCGCCTTCCACGGGAGGATGCCCGGGCGGCATCTCGTCGTCTTCGTCGTCGTCCCCGGCCGTCCCCGCCGCGGCAGGCCTGGGTGCGCTCGAAGGCGGGGGCTGCGTCCTGCCGCCCGCGTCCTCGGCCTCGGCGCGGGCACCCCCACCGAACAGCGCGCCGGCGCAGCACGCCAGCGCGGCGGCCCAGCGCGCCCGTCCGTCAGCCCACCGCATGGTCCGCCGCAGTCTTCGTCAGCGCCGCGCCACACCGTTTGCAAAAGGCCGCGTCCGACTCGTTCGACGTCCCGCAGCCCGCGCAGGCCACGCGGCCCGCGTCCTGCGCGGCCTCATTTGCCTCGCTCGGCGACGACGAATCCGCTAGCCCTCGAGCTTCGAGGTACTTCTGGGCGATCCGCTCCGCTTCGCCGCGTAAAGGCTCGACTTCGACATCCATCTGGCGCATGACCTCTTTTGCCTCGTCGCGATACCGAGCGACGACCGCCTCGTAGTCGGCGTCGTCGATTTTGCCGATCGCGTGCTCGGCCTCGAGATCCTTGAGCGCGCGAAGGACGCGGCGCTTGCGTTCCGCGAGCGCGTTCGTGCCGACGCGCTGCACGGCCGAGGCTTCCATGTCCACCGGCAGCGGCGCGTCGCCGCTCAGCGTGCGAACGCTTGCCCAGAGAAGCGAGATCGTCCCGAGGAGCGTCACCGCAGCCAAGACGAGGAGCGCCGGACCCATGCTCGCCCGTAGACCAACGATGACCGCCGATGCGACGCCCGCGACGGGAAGGCCGATGGCCACCGCCCGCCCGAGCGCCCGCTCCGCGTCGTCGCCCTCCCTCACGCGTGCCCGCTTCCGAGCCGAGGATCCGTCCGCGCCGTCCTTTCGACGCGTGCGATCACTCATCGAGGTCCTTGAGCTCCTCGTCCAGTCGCGCGTCGTAGGCGTCTCGGGAAGCGGGCCGGGGCTCCGCTCGCGGCGGCGCTGGGGCCTCTTCGCTGCCGGTCCCCTCTCGCCAGCGTTTCACCAGCCACGCCACCCCGAACGCGCCGAGCCCGATGCCGGCCATCGGCACCGCCCAGATCGCCCGCAGCGCACCCCGGTTGGGCGGGACGGCGAGGGCATTGTCACCGAACTCCGCGGCATACTCCGCGACGATCTGGTCGCGCGCCTCGCCCGCCTTCAGCTTGGCTCGGATGTTGTCGCGCGCCTCGGACGCCGTTTCGCACGTGCACGTCGAAAGCAGGTCCCGCGCACACTGACCGCACATGCACCGGAGCGACCCGAAGACGGCGCGCTCCGTGTCGTTTTCGATGTGGACCGTGCCGGTCCCGGGCATCGTCTGTGCGTGCGCCGCGGGCGTCGCGCCGAGCATGATCCCGAGGAGCACGCTCGCCGCCGTGGCGGCGACTCCCCGCGCGCCGGCCCACACACGCGACTCCCCGAGCTCGACCTGTGGCCACATCGAGACGATGCTCCCCGCGATGAGGATCACGCACCCGAACCATATCCACGACACGAGCGGGTTGATGTGGACTTGGAACGCCGCGAGGTTCTTGTTTCCGGGGTTGATGGAGCCGACGATGACGTAGACGTCGTCGCGAAAGCCGTGCGAGATCGCCACCTCGGTGGTGGGCGAATCGGGCTGCTTCTTGTAGATGAATTTCCCGGGCGTGAGGTGCGCCACGTGCTTCTCGCCCTTGGAGACCTCGAGGTCGGCGAAGACCATTCGTTTCGCGTCGTCGACCTCCATCCGCGCTCCCGTATAGGTGAGCTGGTAGTCTCCGACGGAGTAGCTCTGCCCCGGATAGAGCGACGCTTCTCGATCGAGGTTCCAGGATTGTCCTGTGAAGCCGACGAACATCGCCACGATGCCAAGGTGCACGATGTACCCACCGTAGCGGCGCCGGGACTGAGGCGAGAGCGACACCAGGGTATGAACGAAGCCGGGTAGCCCGCCGAGCCACCACAGAATGCGCGGGGTTAAGCTCGCCGCCGCGGTGCGCGCGCGCGAACGGAAGAGCAGGACGAACTCTTGCGCGATCACGGCGGCGTTGAAGATGCATAGCGAGAACCCCATGACGGGCATGAAGGCGTTGAAAGCCCGCAGCGCCGAGCCGAGCGCGCCGGGATAGATGGCGTCGCTCCAGACCACCGCAGGGAAGCCGAGCAGCGCGCGTCCCAGGGCGAAGTGCAGTGCCGCGCCCGTCCCCATGGCCAGGAGCGGCGCCCGGAACGCCCGGCGGAGCGCCTGGGGGCTCGTCTTCTTCCAGCCGAACAACGTGCCGATCCCCATGAGAGCCAGAAGCACGAGGCCCAGGGGTTGGACCCACGCCTTGTAGAAGGGCGGTCCAACGGTGACCTTTTCGCCCGTGAGCGCCTCGCTGATGAGCGGGAACGTCGTGGCGACGAGGATGAAGAGCAGCAGGCTGCAAAGGACCCAATTGTTGAGAACGAAGGTGAACTCGCGCGAAAGGATGGACTCGATCTTCGGCCTGCGGGTCTGCAGGTCCATTCCGGCCGTCATGCGGCGGAACACGATCTCGAGCGCCACGAAGACCGCGGCGCCCGCGACGAGCGCGATCGACAGGACCCGCCACCCGACCGGAAGCGACAAGCGCCAGATCGACAAGAGGCCCGGGGCGCATACGCCGATGACGAGCCAGCCTGCTGCGAGCGCCGCCCAACGCAAGCGCGGGGTAGGCTTCAGATCGCGAAGCTCGGGCCAGCGCCAGAGGACCAGCGTCGTCGCGAACGACACGACGAGCAGTAGGAAGCCGACGAAGTAGTTGCCGATCGAAGACTGAGCGAACGCGTGGACGCTAGCGATCATCCCCGATCGGGTGAGAAACGTGCCGAAGATGGTGAGAAAGAACGTGAGGCCGATGAGAAAGACGTTCCAAACCTTGAGAAGGCCCCGCCGCTCTTGAATCATGACCGAGTGCACGTACGCGCTGGCCGTCAGAAAGGGCATGAAAGCCGCATTCTCGACCGGGTCCCACCCCCAGTAGCCGCCCCAGCCGAGTGACTCGTAGGCCCAAAGCATCCCGAGGGTGTTGCCGATACCCAGGAACATCCACGCGAAGAGCGTCCACTTGCGGCTGGCGA
>Ga0070735_10001047_pt1 | contig 27481 bp, 22 predicted proteins | sample Coa_R1_FD_66443 | JGI IMG/M metagenome (GOLD analysis project Ga0070735, IMG submission 66443) | Surface soil microbial communities from Centralia Pennsylvania, which are recovering from an underground coalmine fire - Coalmine... | ecosystem: Environmental > Terrestrial > Soil > Unclassified ...
GATGGCCCGGATGGCTCTGGCCGCATCCTGGCGACCGGGGTTCACCGTATGCGTCGCGCCGAGCGCGGTCGCGGTAGGGAGCCGTCCGTCCGCGACGTCGATGGCGATCAGCGGAGTGGCGCCGAGCGCAGCCGCCGCGGCCACGGCGAACGCCCCGATGCCGCCCACGCCGATCACGGCGCACGAGCGCCCGGCTGCGACACGGCCACGCCGGACGGCGTGCAAGGCGACGGCCAGCGGCTGGGCCATGGCCGCGCCGATGTCGTCGAGGCTGTCCGGGACGGCCCGGCAGATCGACGCCGGCGACAGGACCAGCTCGGCCAGCCCGCCGTCCCGGTGCAGGCCGAGCGTATGGTAGCTGGCACAGAGGTTGGTCCGGCCCGCCGTACACCACCCGCACCTGCCGCAGGAGATCCCCGCGCCGCTGACCACCCTGGTACCTACCGGGAACTCACTGGTTCCCGGGCCGCCGGCGGCCACTTCCCCGGTGAACTCATGGCCGAGCACCACCGGAGGACGGGCCAGCAGCGGGCCATGATCCCATTCGGCGGAGTCGGTCCCGCACAGTGCTGCCTTCGTCACCTTGATGAGCAACTCACCCGGACCCGGCGGGGGCGGCTCGCGCACAGACCCGATTCGGACGTCCCCGCGACCGTGGAAGACGGCCGCCCTCATGAGGATGCCTCGATGTGCACCTTGATGTTGCCCGCGCCCAGGGATGCCGCGGTGAGCGCGGCCGGCGCGTCGCTCAGCGGGTAGCGTGCCGTCACGATCGGGGTGGGGTCCACGACGCCGCTGGCCAGGAACCTGATCGCCTGCGGCCAGATGCCCGCCGAGCCGACGATGCCCTGGATCCGCAGCGACCTGGCCTGGATTAGGCCGAGTTCCGCCGGGACCCTGCTGCCGATGTCGATGCCCACGTAGACGACCCGGCCGTGGTTGGCCGCCAGCGTGAGCGCCTGCGCCATCGCCTCCGGATGGCCGGCCGACTCGATGACCACGTCGAACAGCTGCCCGGCGGTCAGGTCGTGTGCCTGCTCGGCCAGATCGCCGACCCCGGGATCGACGGTGGCGCAGACACCCAGCTCGTCGGCCTTGGCCCGGCGGTCGGGGCGCGGCTCGATGAGCGTGACCGCCGCGTTCCGGCCGACGGCGGCCATGGCTGACAGCAGGCCGATCGGCCCGCCGCCCAGTATCGCGACCCGGTCGCTCGGATCAACGGCGCCGGCCCGGACCGCCGCATAGGCGACGCTGAACGGCTCCACCAGCGCGCCCTTGGTGAAGGTCAGGTGCTTCGGGAGCTTGTGCAGCCATTCCGCCCGTGCTGTGAACTGCTCAGCCGCCGCGCCGGAGATCGAGAACCCGAAGTGATCGCGCCCTCCAGGCCCGACGACGCACTCGCCTACCACGGGATCACCAGGCTTGAGGCCATCGACACCGGGACCGACCTCGGCCACCTCCCCGGCCCATTCGTGGCCGGGGGTCACCGGGTAGCGGACCGGGATGATGTACCGACCGGCCAGCAGTTCCAGATCGGAGTGGCACACGCCCACCACCCGGGAGCTCACGACGACCTCGCCGGGCCCGGCCTCGGGTGGCTCGGCCTCGACGATCTCGGCCTGACCGGGTGCGGAGAAGACCAGCGCGCGCATTCGATGCTCCTTCGCGAGTTCCTAGGGGGCTACCTGAGCCAGGCCGCCGGTCCGGGTCCGCGCCTGGGTGTAGATGCCCACCGCGACCATCACCAGCACGCCCTCAAACCAGTACTGCCAGGCCTGAGACAGCTGCAAGAACGTCGTCACGTTCAGTAGCTCCTCCACCAGGACGGCGCCGAACAGCGCTCCTATAAAGGAGCCGCGACCGCCGAAGATACTGGTGCCGCCGAGCACCACGGCGGTCACCGAGGCCAGCGTGTAGTTCACTCCCTGAGTCGGGTCGCCCACGCCGACCTGGGCCATCAGCAGGACGCCGCCGACGCAGGCGAACAGGGCCGAGGCGACGTAGGCGCCGATGACCGTGGCGCCGGCCCGGACCCCCAGCCGGTAGGCGGCGGCGGCATCCGACCCGATGGCGCGGATGCTGCGCCCCCAGCGTGACCGGCGCAGCGCCCATTCCATCGCGACAGCGACCGCAGCCGCCGCGAGAAAGGCGATGGCAACCGGTCCCAGGTTGCGGTTGATGGCGTTGAGGATGGCGAACGAGATGTATCCGGCCTGGAACGGACGCAGCGCCAGGGATACGCCCTGCAAGGCGATGTAGGTGACCAGCGTGGCCACGATCGGCGTGAACCGGGCGAACCGGACCATGCTGCCGTTCAGCAGGCCGACCATGGCGGCGGCACCGACCATGACCAGGAATCCGGCCGCGATGACGAGTACGCCATGACCCTTGTTCTCAAAAAAAGAGCCGATGACCACGACCAGCCCGGCCAGTGGTCCCACAGACAGGTCGATGCCGCCGGTCAAGATCACGCATTCCTGCCCGAACGAGATAAACGCGGTGGCCGCTATCAGCACCGTCAGCGAGCTCAGGTTGAACGTCGACAGGAACCGGGAATTGTGGGTCTGGGTGTATATGGCCAGGGCGATGATGGCGACGGCCAGCACCACGGCGGCGGCGTAGTCGCCGCGGGCAGCCCTGCGCAGGCGAAGGGTCCAAGCTGCCGCACCGTCCCTGGTCGTGCGGGTGACCGCTGCCTGGTCCAGCCGCCGGGTAGAGGTGAGCATCGCATGGGCGATGGCGTCCTCGGTGACCTGCTCGCCGCGCAGTTCTGTGACGACGTGACCGGAGGAGAACACGAGGACCCGGTCACACAGTCCTTCCAGTTCCCGGATATCGGCGGATACGATGACCACCGCGGTGCCCGAGTCGGCCACCTCGCGGAGAATGCGGTAGATCTCGGCGCGGGCGCCGACATCGACTCCCTGGGTCGGTTCCTCGGCGAGCAGCAATTCGGCGGGATGGTTCAGCAGTGCCCTGGCCAGGAGCACCTTCTGCTGGTTGCCCCCGGAGAGACTGAGCACGTTGGCGTCCATAGACGGCGCCTTGATCGACAGGTCCCGTCGCTGCCGCTCCGCCGCGCGGGCTTCGGCGCGCTGCCGCACCACGCCCCAGTGGCTGAACTGCCCGAGCGCGGAAACGGTAGCGTTCTCCCGGACTGACAGGGTTCCGAACAGGCCTTCATTAAGCCGGTCGGCTGACAGGTACACGACGCCCGCGTCCAGTATGGCGTCGGGCCGACCCAGCCGGAGCTGGGTGCCGCGCAGCTCGGCTCGGCCGGTCGCGTGGCCCAGCCCGGCCAGAGCACGGATGAACTCGCTCTGCCCGTTGCCCACGATCCCGGCCAGCCCGACGATCTCACCGGCGGAGACGGTCAGCGACACGTCATGGAAGGCGCGGTCGGACAGATGCTCGACGGTCACGACCGGATCCTTGGCCACGGCGCTGGCCTTGACGGGAAACTCGGCGGTCACCGCCCGGCCGACGATCAGCTCGAGAAGCTGGTCGTCCGAGACGTCCTGGACCTGGAAGCTGCCGCGCACGGTGCCGTCCCGCAGCACGGTGACCTGCTGGCACAGTTCACGTACCTCCGCCAGCCGGTGGGTGATGTACACCACGGCCGTCCCGCTGGCGGCGAGCCTGCGCAGCTCCGCGAACAAGGTGGTGGTTTCCTCGGCGCCGAGCGAGGCGGTGGGCTCGTCGAGGATGAGCACGGCTGGCTCGGCGGCCAGGGATTTGGCCACCTCGAGCAGCTGCCGCTGGACCACGCTGAGTGAGGCCACCCGCTGGCCCAGCTCGGCCGTGCAGCCGATCCGGGCCAGCTGGGACCTCATCCATCCGGCGCCGTCCTGGCCGACGGCGCGCACCTGCTCCGGCAGCCACATGGCGATGTTCTCCGACACGGTCAGGTCGGGGACCAGGGCGGCATGCTGGTAGGCGATGGACAGCCCTCGCTGACGCACCGCCAGCGGCGACGTCCCGCCGACCGGCTGGCCATTGAGCTCGATGAGACCGCGGTCCGACGCCAGCGAGCCGGCCGCGATCGCCATCAGGGTCGACTTGCCCGCGCCATTCTCACCCAGCAGGGCGTGTATCTCCCCTGCCTGGGCCTCGAACGTGACTCCCTTGAGCGCGTCGACGCCGTCGAAGCTCTTCCAGACGTCGGCGAGCCTGAGCACCTCCGCGCGCCGGGCCGTGGCTGCCATGCGGACTCCTTCGCCCTCGGGGGCCTAGCGCAGCGAGGCCAGGCTGGGGATGACGCCTTTCAGCGCCGCTTGCTGCTGAGCGGGAGTCAGCCCGCTGGACATGATGGCGGTGGCGGGCAGCGAGCTGTTGCAGACGGGCTGGTTCGGGCTGCCGGTCACCGAGTTCTCGAAGTTCTGCTGCGGGACCACGGTGGACGAGGGCACCTTTCCCTTGGTGGCCAGGGCGATGGCGTACCGCATGGCGTACTCCACCATCCAGGTCTGCGAGGACACCGTGAACAGCTTGAAGCCCGGATCCGCCTGGTGTGTCGACGCCCAGTCGCAGCCCAGGGAGTTGCCGTCCTCGGTGGCGATGACCGGGATCTGCCGGCCGGCCTTCTGGAACTGCGGGAAGGCCGCGGCCAGCGCGGTGCCGAAGTCACTGACCACCGCGTCGATCTTCGGGTACTTGGACAGCAGCGACGCCACGACCTGCTGGGTCAGCGCCGGGTCCCAGTTGGTCACGTTGTAGGGCTTCTGGCCGACGATGTGGATCCCGGGATAGTTCTTGAACACGCTCTGCAGCCCCTGGTACTCCTCCAGGCTCTGCGAGTTGGCCGGCGGGCCGCCAAGGAAGACCACGTTGCCCTGCCCGTGCAGGGCGGTCGCCACATCCTGGCCCCACAGAACACCCGCCGAGGTGAAGTTGGTCGAAAGGTAGGCGTTGTAGTTCTGGCCGGCCTGGCCGCCGGGCGAGACCCGGTACGGGACCACGATCGTGCCGGCCTGGTAAGCCTTGGTCAGCGCGGGAAGCATGGCCTCCCCGGCGTCCGGGAAGTCGACGATCGCGGTGATTCCCTGAGCAACGAGGGAGTTGATATCGGAAATCGCCTTCTGCGTGTTCCCCTCGCCGTTGTCGTAGACATACTTGGTCACGCTGGGGCATTCGGCGGCGATGGTGACAGCGGAGTACCGGGTCAGTTCGCGCCAGGTGTTGTCGCCGAACCCGTCGGCCAGCGCGATCGACGCCTGCTTGGGCCCGCACCACGGGTACTTGCTGGAAACCGTGCCGCCCTGGCCGCCTGCCGCACTGCCTGAGGTGCTAGTGCTACTGCCGCTGCTGCTGCAGCCGGCCATGGCGAGCGACACCACAGCCGCCACCGCCACACTGATCGCCGGACGCGACCAGCGCGTACCTGGCCTGGCCTCGCCAGCTGGCTTTCTTCTCATGTGCACTCCTCGTAGTGAACCGCTTTTCGCGTGAAGATTAACGGACTAGTTCGTTCATAATTGGATCAGTGGAGTTTGGCGGAATATGGAGGTTGAATTTGATGGAAAGGAAGGCCCTGACCCGTCAGGGCCTATGTCACCGGCGCCCGGTGGTTGTTGTGCGGCCCGGGCCGTGGGTCAGCGGTATCGCCGCGGGCCTGGGCACCCGCCTGCGGCTGCATCCTCGATCGGGCCAGCACCCGGGGGCGCAGCCCGTAAACGGTGACCGCGAGCGCGAGGGCGCCCGCCTGGATGAGGTTCTGCACCGCGGCGCTCGCGCCGGTGGCCAGCACGAACTGCTGCAACTGGCTGAGGAACAGGGCACCCATCGCGCTGGCGACGACGCTACCGACGCCGCCGAGCAGCGACGTGCCGCCCAGGGCGACGGCGGCTACCGACGGGAGCAGGTAGTTGTTGCCCTGGAACGGGTCGGGCTGCGAGACGATCCCGGCGAGGAGCACGCCAGCGGTGCAGTACAGCAGCGCCGCGCCCAGGTAGGCGGCGAGCTGATAACGGTTCCCGCGCAACCCGGCCGCCCGCCCGGCCGCCGGGTTGGCCCCGGATGCCTCGAACCGCCGGCCGAAGGCGGTTCGCTTGACCGTGAACTCGATTCCGATCACGATGGCCACGGTGATGACCAGAGGCAGCGGGATGCCTGCTGGTGAGGCGCTGGCGAAGGATTGCAGAGCGCCGGTCGTCTGCGTCGGCGTGCCCTGGGAGATGCCGAGGTCTATCCCGAACAAGACCGCGTTCATGCCCAGCGTCTGGACGATCGGAGTGATGCCGACGCGGGTCACCAGCAGCCCGTTCACCATTCCCGCGGCTAGGCAGATGGCGTAGGCGAGCAGGATCGCCGGGCCGAGCTTGGCCGCGTTCCCGTCGGGGATGTGGGTCACCAGGACGACGGTGAGCGAGATGAAGCCCGGGACCGACAGGTCGATGCCGCGCTGCTGGACCACCAGTGTCTGGCCCACCGCGGCCAGCATCAGCACCGCCGCGAAGGGCCACAACGCGGCCAGGGCGCTGCCGCCCAGGCTCCTCGGCTGGAAGATCGCGCTCAGCGAGAACAGCAGGCCGGTCGCGGCCCAGATGCCTGCCGAGCGACGCCAGCGCGCCATGCTGAAGCCGCTCACCGCTTCGGCGGATAGCGCAGCTCGTACCCGGCCTCAGCCCGTGAGGCGGCCCCGGCCCAGCCCCACAGCATCTCCGCCTCCTCAGAGCTGGAGGTGTTGCGGAAGCCGTGCCAAGCGCCTTTGCGGTGGAAAACGACGTCCCCGGCCGACACCGGAATCTCGTTGTCACCGTCGAGCACGATCCCCTGCCCCCGCACGATCAACGCGAACTCCTCGGCACCGGGGTGGCGGTGCCACTGATGCTCCGAGTGTCCCGGAGCGAACAGGGCCCGGCCGACCACAACGTGCTCGGCTCCCGCCTCGGCGGAGTCGACCAGGAACTGGACGGTCATCCCTACCCATCCCTGGTCGGGGCCCAGGCCGGACACGGCCGGCACGTCATGGATGCCGACACGAAACGAATCCGCCATGTCACTCCTCGCCGGTTGGCCGGACGTGGGCACCGCAGCCGGTCAATGTTCAGCACCGACATACGCGATGTCAAGTGACACTAACTCAGCGAATCGCCATGTACAAGAGTGGATCAACGGCACGGTTTGGCCACACTGCGGTAACGGAAGAAAACGCGCAGGCACGACAAACCCGCACCGGGTCAGCAGCAACCAGTACGTTCTGATGCCAGGTGACCTGCGGATACCGGGCGGGAAACCCTCATCCCGCATCGGGAAGATGACGCCCGCCACGGCGCAGGACGCCGGCGGTGTGCCCGCCCGGCACGGCCACGCGGACCGCGTGCGATTCGGGGGTCAGCCTGCGCCCGAGCACGAACCAGATTCCTTCCGCAGGCTCGGTGCCCTCGTTCACCAGCAGATGCGGCTCGGTGGAGTCGAACGCCAGCGCATCGCCCGGCTGCAGCACGTACTCATCGAAGCCGACCTGGATCTTCAGCTTGCCGCGCAGCAGGTAAGCGAACTCGGTCCCGCTGTGCCGCATCAACTTGCCGGACGAGCTGGACCGCCCGCCCGGCTCGTAGGTGACGAACATAAAGTCCACCAGGTGAGGGAGCAGATCGCTGAGCAGCTCCCAGGTAACTCCGGACTCCAGTTCCAGCTTGCGCCGGTCTTCCGGCCGTATGAGCTGGGAAGCGAGTCCTGTTACGGCAGGTGCCGCGGCCAGGCCGCCATGCGCGGCGGCCAGGCCGACCCTCGAACCGTCTGCGGCGGTGCCACCGCTTTCGGACAGCAGCGCGTCGATCGAGAGTCCCAGCTCGGTCGCGATGGCGTAGATCGTGCTCACCGAGGGTCTTGTCCGGTCGGTTTCCACCTGGGAAAGCATGCTGGCAGAAACGCCGACCCGGCGGGCGAGCTCGCGCAGCGATAGTCCCTGCTTCTGGCGCTCCCGCCGGATCAGGCTACCCACGTTGACGTTCACGGAAGCGTCCTCTAACCCGAGTCCTATGGAGATTAACCAGCACTATACACATCAAGGATTGTTAAGTATATCTTGACAGTAGTGTTTGGTTCGCGCTGCTCCCCCGCGGCGGCGAGCCGATCGTGTGGGATTTCGGCTCGGCGGCCGGGATGGACGAGACGTCGCGGGCGAGAACCTGGACATCGTACCGTTAAGTAGTAATTAACTAACTAGATCGTTTATTACTGCTAGCATCCAAATCAGGCGCACCAGAGGATCCCGCACGTAGTGAGCCTCGCCAGCCAGAATGGTCACCTACGGCCCGTCTACTTGAGTCAGGTGGTTACGGGAACCCAGTGGACCCGCCGTCGCTCGACTGCGGTCTAGTTGCCGGCTAGGTCGCTCAGGACTCCAGAGAGGGTCGCCTCGTCAGCGGTGACTCCGCTTTCGGGGCGTCCCAGGTCGTTCAGCACCACGAACCGGATCCCGTGACGGTACTTCTTGTCCCGCAGCCACGCCTGCAGCAAGTCCGCGAGCCTGAACTCACCACGTACCGGCAGGCCGAGCCCTGAAATAAGCTGCCGGTGCTGATCGACTACGGCCGCGGATATACGGCCCTGGCGGAACGCCAGGTAGGCGGCGGCCATCATCCCCAGCGCTACCGCCTCGCCCTGATCGTCCGCGGTTATGCCGCGCACGAGCTCTATGGCGTGGGCGAATGTATGACCGTAGTTCAGGAACAGGCGGTCACCTTGTTCCCGTTCGTCCCGGCTGACGATGTCGGCCTTGATTTCGACGCTTCGCGTGGTGGCTGAGCGGACGGCGTCCGGCTCGCGGGAGATGACCGGTCCCAGAGCGGCACGCAGGTATCCGCGCAGATCTGAGGGGCTGATCAGCGCGTGCTTGGCGATCTCCGCCAGGCCTGCCTTGAATCCCCGCCCGGCATTGGCGCAGGCCACCCCGATATCGCTGATGACGACGACGGGCTGGTGGATGGTGCCGACCAGGTTGCGCCCTCGGTCCAGATTGATCGCGTTCTTGCCGCCGACGGCAGAGTCGGCCTGGGCGACCAGCGTGGTCGGTATCAGGCAGAGTCTCATGCCGCGGTTGAACGTGGAGGCCACGAAGCCGGCGACGTCGCAGATCGCTTCCCCGCCGACGGCGATGACGAGATCGTCCTTGTGGATGGCCTGATCGGCGAAGGCGCTAGCCAGTTGCTCAGCGGTGCGGAACGTCTTCGACGCCTGGGTATCGGGCAAGGCGACGCGATGAGTGGGGATACCCGCAGCGGCAAACCCCTCGGCGACCCTGGCCGCGACGTCCCCGTCCTCGCTGGCTTCGATGATCATGCCGCGCTCAACCTCGGGAAGTTCGGGGAGCAGCGAATCAACGTGGCCGGTCAGGCCGGACCCGATGTGGGCATAGTAGGTGCCGCCGACCGGAGTGACGAAGACACTGGAGCTATCGGGAGGGAGTGAGGGGAGACGGGTCAGTTCGGCGAGCACATCCCGCGCGATCGTGTCTGGCCGCCGGCCATCGGTGTCGATGGTGAAGACCGACAGATCTTCGTATACGGGCAGCCGCCTCTTGTACACCTGATCCAGGTCGGGACGGTGCAGCAGCGGGCGGTATTCGTCGCCCTGGACCCGGGATATGGCTTCTTCATAACTGACGCGCAGGTAGACAACCCGGGCGTTGCGCAGGACCGCGCGAGTCCGGGGGTCCTCGACGGCACCGCCACCTAGGGCGATCACCGCTTCCTGACCCCGGACCAGTTCGGCGACTGTGGTGTGCTCGAGTTCGCGGAAGTAGGTTTCCCCTTCGGTCATGAAGATATCGCGGACGTAACGGCCGAGGCGCTGCTCGATCAGCACATCGCTGTCCACGAAAGGCTGGCCGAGCCGTTCCGCGACGATATGCCCGACCGTGGTCTTGCCGGCCCCCATGAAGCCGACGAGTACCGCCACCATCAGCCCTCCCGCTGTCGTTGCCCGCTCCGGGCGCGATGCGATAATGACGCGATGCTATCCCCGTGCTCCACCGGGACCGGGCACGTGATGACGCCTGCCGCCGGCCGGCGCTCCCGGTGAGAACTCCGCGTCCGTGGACGGCCGCGACAGGGCGGATGAGCGTGCCTAGGCTGGAACGATACGGTACCAGCACGGGAATCCCGGTGCTTCTGCACCACGGGTTCCTGATCGGCTTCAACGCCATCTGGCACCGGTCGGGCGTCGTCGGCCGATTGGCCGATGACGGGCTGGGGGTCGTCCTGATCGCCGAGCACTTCGTGCGGGAGGCGGGTGATGCGCATTCCTTCGGCCACGACACGGCCCTGCTGCTCGCCGAGACGCTCGCGGGTGCCATGGACGAACTGGCACGGCCGGCGGTCCACATCGTAGCTGCGGAAAGCGGTGCCGTTCCGGGGCTCGTCGCGGCAGCGAATGACGACCGGGTCCGGCGCCTGGTGCTGGCCGACCCGGAAGGCGTCCGGTTCGGGCCGGACCGGGGGCCACTTGTCCTTGACGAGCCGGACGCGCCGACCATGGCGGAGCTGGACCTGCGGATTCCGTGCGTCCATCATGGCGTGCCCGCCCTCGCGCCGACCCCCGGTCTTCGCCTGAGGCCGGAAGCCGTGACCGCGCAGACTCTGATCCTCGCCAACCTGCGCCACCGGCGGGCCGCGGAATCCCTCGCCGCCCGCCTGCCGCGGGCGGAAACCATATACATGGAAGACGACGACAGCCCCGCGGCGGGCGAGCCGCGGTTCGCCGGTTATGTGAGCGACTTCCTGGTCAGCCAGTCAGGTAGCTGACGACGAGGTCGCCGACCATCTGGCGGTAGTGATCGCGCTGGGCCGGGTCGAGCATGTCGCGGCCGAACAAGGCGCCGAAGGTGTGCCGGTTCGACATGCGGAAGAAGCAGAACGCGCTCACCATCAGGTGCACGTCGATAGCATCCACCTGGCGTCGGAACTCTCCTGAGGCGTAACCGCGCTCGAGGATCCGCGCCGCTACCGAGACCGCGGGTGTGTTCAGCTCCGCGAGGTACTTCGACTTGGCGATGAATTCGGCGCGGTTCACGTTCTCGGCGGCGACGATCTTGATGAAGTCCGGATGCGACTCGTGATGGTCGAAGGTCAGTTCGGCGAGGCGGCGGATCGCGGCGACCGGGTCGAGGTGATCCACGTCCAGGTGGCGTTCGGCCTCCCTGGCGACGAAGTAGACGTGTTCAAGGACTGCGATGTACAGCTGCTCCTTGCCGCCGAAGTAGTAGTAGATCATCCGCTTGGTGGTGCGGGTCTTCGCGGCGATCTCGTCCACGCGGGCACCGGAGTAGCCATTCCGGGCGAACTCCGCGATTGCCACCTTCAGGATGTCCTCCCGGCTGCGCTCCGGGTCGCGCGTGGCGGTCATCGTCCCGACCCCTTCCACCTTGTATCGCCTAAGGTTTTCACCCCAACCCAGGTGGCGTCGAATCAGCACCCCGAGTGCGTCAGACCCATAACAACCCTTTACAACCAGCGGGCGCCCGATGTACGAATTATTAACTATCTAGTTCGTACATTCAGGGCAGGATCCATCGCGCGGCAGGCTGGCCGAGGGAACTGGCCAAGACCCCGGCCGAGGGAACTGGCCGAGGCCCCGGCCGAGGGACCCGGCGAGGGACCCGGCCGAGAGAACTGGCCGAACGAACTGGCCGAGAGAACTGGCCGAGGGGTAGGTGAGCAGATGGTGCGCAGGGCGGGAGGACGGGACGTAGGGCTGGAGCACCTTACGCTTCTCGAACTGGCACCGCCCGGGTTTGTGTCCGTTGCCGCCGCAGCCGGGTTCAACGTGGTCGGGCTGCGGGTCTCCCCCGTGACGGACGCCGAGCGAGCGTGGCCGATGCGTCCTGGTTCCGCCATGCTGGCCGAGACAGCCGACCGGTGCGCGCAGACGGGCATCGCGGTGCTCGGCGTGGAGGCCATCCATCCGGGAGCGCGGGCCCAGGACGCGGAACCGGTCCTGGAGACCGCCGCGGCGCTCGGCGCACGGTATGCCACCGTGCTGTGTGAGGACCCGGATGTGGACCGGTTCGCCGACCGGTTCGCCGCGCTCACCGAGCTGGCCCGGCCGTACCGGGTACGGCCCGTCGTGGAGTTCATGGCGTTCCGCCCGCTGCGCACGCTGGAGGAGACGCTGGCGGTCATACGGCGATCCGGCGGAGGCGGGCTGCTCTTGGATACCCTGCACATCCAGCGGTGCGGGGTTTCGGCCGCCGACCTGGCGAGAACCGATCCGGGTGTGCTCAGCTACCTGCAGATCTGCGACGCGCCGACCCACCCGGCCGCGGACGCCATCACCGAAGCCCGGGCCCAGCGGCTGCTGCCCGGCGAGGGAGACCTTCCGCTGTCCGGGATGGTATCCGCCCTGCCAGAGATCCTGCCGGTATCGGTGGAGGCACCCAACCCCGCTGGCCGCGAGGATCCGGCCGGCTACGCGCGCCGCGCGAGACTGGCCGCGGAATGCCTGCTCAGGGAGATGGTCTTATGCGCGCCGTGGTGCTCGACGGGTCACCGGGCGCGGTGCGCGTAGTCGAGGACTGGCCGGAACCAGAGCCTGGCCCCGGCGAGGTGCTCGTCCAGGTCCGCGGAGTCGGCATCTGCGGTTCCGACCTGGCCATGCACGCGGCGCGCCGCCGCCCGCCGTCTTACCCCTGGGTGGTCGGCCACGAGACCTACGGCGAGATCGCCCGCACCGGTCAGCGGGTGGTGATCGAGCCGAATATCCCGTGCCTTGCGTGTCAGGCGTGCCTAGCCGGCCGGACTTCAACGTGCCCGCGGCGCAAGAGCCTCGGTTTCAACGCACCGGGCACGCTCGCCGAGCGGGTCGCCGTCCCGGCCCGGTTCGCCTGGCCGGTACCGGACGTGTGGGACGATACCGACGCGGTATGCGCTGAGCCGTTCGTCGTGGCCCGCGCTGCGATCCGCCGGGCCAGGGCCTGGAGCGGCGCGGAACGCTGCCTGGTGATCGGAGCCGGCTCGCAGGGCGGCCTGCTGTGCCTCGCGCTGGTCGCGGAGGGCATCACGCCCGCGGTGCTCGAGCCGCACCCGGGGCGGCTTGCGCTGGCAGAAAGCCTCGGTGCACGCCACGCAGACCCGGCCGACGCCGATTTCACCGTCATCTTCGAGACGTCCGGCTCCGCGGCGGGCCTCGACGAAGCGGTTGCCCGGGCGGCACGCGGCGGCCTGATCGTGCTGATCGGGTTGAGCGACCATCCCGCCGAACTCGCCACGCGGGCCGTCGTGCAGAAGCAGCTGGTCCTCATGGGGTCACTGATCTACGACCATCCGCACGACTTCGCCACCACGTTCCGCAAGCCGGACAGCAGCCGCGCCGGGACGGTCCTGCGCGCCTGCTATCCGATAACCGAGGCGGCCGATGCGTTCCGGGCCGCGCACGACGTGTCCGGCAAGACCTGGATCCAGGTCGCCCAGTGAACCGGGACTGCGAAGTGAACCGGGTCCGCAGTCAGGCCGGTGAGTCATGCTGTCCCAGGTAGGCCGGGAGGATCGAGGGCGGCATCGGTCCCTTGTTGCGCAGCCCGGACCCCGCCTCTTCCCACGCGTGGGCCAGGATGCCGACCGAGCGGCTCAGCGCGAACAGCCCGCGTGCCAGCGGCGGCGCGAAGCCGAGCTCGGCGTAGATCACCGCGGTGGCGCCGTCGATGTTCATCGGCACCGGCGCCAGCGCGGCCTCCACCGCCAGAGCGGCCCGCAGGTAATCGCCGCGCACGTGGCCGGACGCGACCGCGCTGGCCACCAGCGACAGGAGCGGATCCCGTCGCGGGTCCACGGGGTGGAACCGGTGCCCGAAACCCGGTATGTACCGGGACCGGCCCCGCCATTCTGCCAGCACCCGCGGCACCGCGATGTCCAGGTCATCACCGGCGGAGGCGACGTCAGTGAGCAGCTCCACGCACTGCTGGCCAGCCCCGCCGTGGACGTCGCCGAGCATGCCGATGCCGACGGCCATCGCGCTGTTCAGTCCGACGCCGCACGTCGCGGCCATCCGGGCCGCCGCGATCGACGGCGCCTGGGGGCCATGGTCCACGGCCGCGACCAGCGCCGCCTCCAGCAGCTCAGCCTGCCCGGGAGACGGCAGTGAACCGCGCAGCAGCAGCCAGATCACCTGCACGAGGCTGGCCGACCCGATCAGCTCCTGGACCGGACGGCCACGCAGCTCGATCGTTCCCGGCTCGATCCGCGACAACGCCGTCCCCCACCAGCGCGCCACGTCATCGACCGAGCGGACAGGCGGGGCGGCGGGGATGGCGTCGTCGGTCACGTGGTCTCCCGGATGAGGTCGTTGTGGTGGCCCAGCCGGGGCGGCGGGGTCGCGGGCCGCAACGCCTCGCCGTCGAGCAGCACCCCGTTGCCGGTGACCCGCAGCACCGATCCCGATTCGTCCGGGCGGGGCAGCTCGGTGACGAAGCCCCGGTGCGCGAGCTGGGGCAGCGCCATCGCCTCCGGGACGGTGAGGATCCGGGCGGCCGGCACCCCGGCGGCGGTGAGCAGTTCTTCCCACTCCAGGGCGGTCCGGGCGCGCAGCGCCCGGTTCAGCTCCGCGTTCAGCGATTCGCGGTTGCGCTTGCGCGCTTCGCCGTCCGCGTACCGCGGGTCTTTGGCCAGTCCGGGACGCTCGGTCAGCCGGCACAGCGCCTCGAACTGCCCCTGGCGGTTGGCCGCGATGTTCAGCGGGCCGTCCGCGGCGTCGAACGTGCCGGACGGCGCGGCGGTGGCGTTCTGATCGCCCATCGGCTCCGGCCGTACGCCGGCGACCAGGTAGTTGGACACGGTCCAACCCATCGCGGAGATGGCGGCCTCGAGCATGGACACGTCGAGGAAGCAGCCCTCTCCCGAGACTCCGCGCCCGGCCAGCGCGGCGCTGATGGCCAGTGCGGCCATCAGCCCGCCGACCGTGTCGCAGATCGGGAAACCGACCCGCAGCGGGGCTGTCTCCGGTGTGCCGGTGACGGACATCATGCCGGCAAGTCCCTGGATGATCTGGTCGTAGGCGGGTGCGTGACGCATCGGACCGGTCTGCCCGAACCCGGAGATCGCACAGTAGACCAGCCCGCGGTTCAGCGCGCGCAGCTCGGGCCAGCCGAAGCCCAGCCGGTCCAGCACCCCGGCGCGGAAGTTCTCCAGCAACACGTCCGAGTCACGAACCAGACTGGCGAACACGACCCGGTCGCCGGGTTCCTTGAGGTTCAGCTCGACGGACTTCTTGCCGGCGTTCTGCGCCAGGAACGACGCGCCGAGGCCAACCTCGTTCAGCCGCGGGTCCGGGCCGAGATGCCGAGCCAGGTCGCCATCTCCGGGAAGTTCCACCTTCACCACGTCCGCGCCGAACAGCATCAGCTGGTAGCTGCAGTACGGACCGGCGAGCACGTTGGTGAGGTCGAGCACCCGGACGCCGCTGAGCGGCCCGCTAGCAGCCATGACACATCACACGGCGCCCAGGGCGAACCCGCGCTCGGACATCCGCGCCGCCGCGTCCCGCAGCGCGGCCACGAACTCGGTCACCCGGTCCGGGGTGAACCGCAGCGACGGACCGCTCAGCGACAGCGCCGCGACCACTGCGCCGGACTGGCCGGTGACCGGTGCCGCCACGGCGGACAGGCCCTCCTCGCGCTCACCGTGGCTGACCGCGTACCCGTCGGCCGCGGCCCGCGTGATCCACTGGCGCAGCGTGGCCACGTGGCCCGGACCGTACGGCGACTGCCGCGCGATCCTGGCCAGCAGGCTGCCCGGCGCGTCCCGGAGCAGCACCTTGGACGAGGCACCCGCCCACAGCGGCAGCTCGTCGCCGACCTGCACCACGTGCCGCAGCGCCCGCGGGGATTCCTGCTGGGCGACGCACACCCGGCAGATATCGCGCAGCACGTACAGGTTCACCGTCTCCCCGTACTGCGCAGTCAGGTCGCGCATCAGCGCCTGAGTCTCCGGCGGAAGCTGCCAGCCGCGCCGGGCCAGGAAGGCCCACCGCCACAGCCCCGGGCCGGCCATGTACCCGCCGGACGTGGCCCACAGCAGGCCGCAATGCTCCAGGGTGTGCACCAGCCGCAGCACCGTCGTCTTGGGCAGCCCGGTGGCGTCGGTGATGTCGCGGATCGACACCGACGGCTTGTCCTCGGTCAGCAGCGACAAGATGTCGAGCGCGCGACGGATGCTCCGCACCCCCTGTGCGTCGGCCGCCCCCAGAGCCGACACCTCCTCAGCCGACACCGCCTCAGCCAACTCTGCCTCCTCCTGCTCCGGCTACCCGGTCATACCTGCGTAACTTTCCCGACGCTACCCCTTGCCAGGGCCGGCCGCCGGACCGTACGTTACACCCTATCCGTAGAGTGGTTCAATCGAACCGTTAGGTGGTCCATTCGGTGACCGTGGAGGTGTACGAGGCGTCCGCGTTCATCGCGGGTGCCTGGGTCAAGGGAACTGCGCAGGCCGAACGCACCGGCCCGTACCTGCGCCGGGTGGTGAGCCGGGCCGCGCTGGCCACTCCGGAAGACGCCGACGAGGCGGTCCGCCACGCGGCCGCCGCGGCCAGGACGGTCGCGGCGAGCGCCCCCGCCGGCCGCGCCGCCGTGCTCGCCCAGGCGGCCCGGCTGGCCGCCGAGCGCAAGGCCGAGCTCGCAGCGCTGATCGCGGTCGAGCTGGGCAAGCCGGTGAAGGACGGCCGCGGCGAGCTGGACCGGGTGGCCGAAACGTTCGCCATCTGCGCCGACGAGGCCCGCCGGCTCGGCGGCGAGCTGCTGCCCGCGGCCGGCTACCCGCGCGGGGCGGCCACCACCGCGCTGACCTACCGTGCCCCGGCGGGGGTGGTGCTGGCCATCACCCCGTTCAACGCCCCGGCGAACCTGCTCGCGCACAAGCTCGGCGCGAGCTTCGCGGCCGGCAACACCACGGTCGTCAAGTCGCCCCCGCAGGCCCCGGCGACGACCGCGGCGGTGGTCCGGCTGCTGCTAGATGCCGGGATGCCCCCCGACGCGGTTCAGCTGCTGCACGGCGGCGCGGACATCGGCGCCCGGCTGTGCGCCGCAGAACAGATCGCGGTGATCAGCTTCACCGGAAGCGCCGCGGCCGGCGCCGCGGTCGCCCGGGCGGCCGGCACCGTCCGGCCCAAGCGACTGGTGCTCGAGCTCGGCGGCAACGCGGCCACGATCGTGTGCGCGGACGCGGACATCGCGGCCGCCGCGAGGACGTGTGCCCGCACCGGTTACACGAACTCCGGCCAGAGCTGCATCTCCGTGCAACGAGTCTACGTGCAGCACGGCCAGTACCAGCACTTCCTCGATGCGTTCGCCCACGAGGTCCGGCAGCTCCGCACCGGCGATCCGCTGGATGAGGACACCGACGTCGGCTCGATGGTGGACGACGACGCCGCCGAGCGCGTGATCCGGTGGGCCCGCGAAGCCCAGGCGGACGGCGCGGAGATCATCACCGGCGGCAGCCGGGAGGGCGCCACGGTCACCCCGACCGTCGTCGCGAAACCCGGGCCGACTGCGAAGGTCGTCACCGACGAGGTATTCGGAGCCCTCGTCGCCGTCCTGCCCTTCGACACCCTGGACGAGGTCATCGCCACCTGCAACCAGAGCCGGTACGGCCTGCAGGCCGGGCTGTTCGCCCGCGACATCGGCACGGTCTTCAGGGCCTGGCGCGACCTGGAAGTGGGCGGTCTGGTCGTGAACGGCTCGTCGAACTTCCGGCTCGACCACCTCCCGTTCGGCGGGGTCAAGGACTCCGGCTTCGGCCGCGAGTCGCCGCGCTGGATGATCGAGGACTTCACCGTGGTCAAGACGCTGCTGCTGCGCGGCGTCAGCGTATACGGAGACGGCGCATGACAACCGCCGCTCAGGCACTGGTCACCCAGCTCGAGCAGTACGGCGTCGAGGTCGTCTTCGGCACCTGCGGGCACACGAACATCGCGGTGCTGGACGCGCTCGGCAAGTCCAGCATCCGGTTCGTGATCGCCCGGCATGAGCAGGCGGCCGCGCACGCCGCCGACGGGTACGCCCGCGCCTCCGGCCAGCCCGGCGTGCTGCTGCTGCATGTCGGGCCGGGGATGATGAACGCGGTCACCGGGGTGGCGACCGCGGCGCTGGACTCGGTGCCGTTGGTGGCGATCGCCGGCGACGTACCCGGCTACCACGCCGGGCGGCATCCGCATCAGGAAGTCAACCTGCACGCCGACGCCGACCAGACCGCAATCTACCGGCCGTTCGTCAAGCGCGCCTGGCACGTGCACCGCCCCGACGACCTGGCCCGGTTCACCGAGCGCGCATTCTGGACCGCCACCTCCGGCCGGGCCGGCGCGGTGCTGATAAATGTACCGATGGACATCTTCTCCCGTCCGGTATCCGCGCAGCACGGGTATCCCCTGCCCAGGGAGATCAGCCGTCCTGGACTTGAGCCGGGCATCGTGGACCGCATCGCGAGCGCGCTTGCCGACGCTGCGAAGCCGCTGATCTATGTCGGCGGCGGCCTGCGTGACGCCGGGGCGCGCCTGGCGCTGCTCCGCATCGCCGAGCACCTGGACATCCCGATCGCGCACTCGCTGATGGCCAAGGGGACGATCCCGGACAGCCACCCGCTGCTGCTCGGCATGACCGGCTTCTGGGGGCTGGAGGTCGCCAACGACTACGCCCGCGACGCCGACCTGGTGCTCGCCCTGGGCACCCGGTTCGCCGAGACCGACGCGAGCTCGTGGACGCTGTGGCGGTTCCCGCCGGCCCGGCTGATCCAGATCGACATCGACGCGGCGGAAATAGGCCGCAATTACCCGGTCGAGATCGGCGCGGTGGCCGACGCCGCGCTGGCGCTGGAGGCCATCGCGGATCGTGTGACCACTGTCCGTTCGGCCAAAAAGTCTTCTCGACCGAGACTGCGGGACACGATCCGTACGGCGAGGACCACGGCCTTCGCCCTGGCCCGGGACGACGGCGCGTTCCCGTTGCGGCCGCAGCGGATCCTGGCCGACCTGCGCGACACCCTGCCCGCCGACGCGGTGCTGGTCACCGACGTGGGCTGGAACAAGAACGGCGTCGCACAATGTTACGAGCTTCCCGCCGAAGGCCGGTTCATCACGCCCGGCGGTGCTTCCACGATGGGCTTCGGCCCGGCCGCCGCCGTAGGAATTCAGATTCATTGGCCCGAACGGACGGTGGTTGCTCTTATCGGGGATGGCGGGATGAGCGCCCAGCTGCCGGCGCTGCCGATGGCGGTGGAGCAGGGAGCGCCGGTCCTGTTCGTGGTGATGAACAACCGGGCGCACGGCACCATCGCCGACCTGGAAGCGGGGAGCTTCGGCAGCGGCTTCGGCTGCGAGTTCACCGATCCCGGCGGCCGGCCGTACAGCCCGGATTTCGCCGCGCTGGGACGTGCCTGCGGGGCGGACGGCTACCAGATCGCCGCGCCGGATGACTTCCGTGCGGCGCTGCGCGAGGCGCTACAGCGACGGCGCCCCGCCGTGCTCGACGTGCCCATGATCAACGAACCGGTGCCCACCCCGGGGCACTGGAACATCACTGACATCTATCGCGGGAGGTTCGATTGATTCCGAGACGAATGATCCGCAGATACCGCGTGATCGGCTGCGCAGCTCTGGTCCTGCTCGTGGCGGCGTGCAGCGCTCCGGGCAGTTCCAGCGACAGCACAGCGGGCGGATCGCCGGCATCCGGTTCCACGGCGCCGGTCAAGATCGCCGTCGTGGACGCGCAGAGCGGGTCGAGCAGCGACCTGGGCCAGTTCGAGTACCGCGGCGTCAAGCTGGCCGTGGACCAGGCCAACGCGGCAGGCGGCGTCGACGGCCGGAAGATCTCGCTGAGCCTGTTCGACGACCAGGGCGACCCGACGGTCGGCACCGAGCTGGCGCGCAAGATCGCCAGCGAGGGGTACATCGCGATGCTGGGCACCGCGGAGAGCGCGGTCACCCTGGCCATGGCGCCGATCCTGGAGAGCGAGCACATTCCCAACATCACGTCCGGTCAGTCCACCAAGCTGCTCGCGGTCGGCAGCCCGTACCTATTCCTGAACGGGCCGACCGGCCTGACTTATGACTCCACCCTGGCCAAGTACGTGGTAACGACCAAGGGCTACAAGAAGATCGCCATGCTCACCAACAACGACTCCTACGGCGCTGGTGAGGAGTCCGCGTTCTCGACTTCGCTGAAGTCGCTGGGCCTGACGCCGGTCGCCACCAAGGTGGTCCCGGCCGGCCAGACGAACATGACGCCCGAGCTGACCGCGATCCGCGGCGCGAACCCGCAGGTGCTGTTCATCGGGGCGGAGGAAGCGCAGTCAGGGCTGATCGTCAAGCAGGCGCGAGCGCTCGGCATGAACGTGGTGATCGCCGAGGGTGCTCCGGCCGGCACGCCGCTGTTCTTGTCCACCGCCGGCGTCGCGGACACTAACGGCACCATCGTCAGCTCCCCGTACCTCGGCAATGGCGTGAGCTCCGCCGCGCAGGCGTTCGCCGCCGCGTACACCTCGGCCTACGGCACCGCGCCCGAACTGCACGGCGCAAAGGCCTATGACGGCGCCGAAGTCATGATCGCGGCGCTGAAGGCGTGCCACGCATGCACCGGCCTGGCGCTGGCCAACGCCATCCGCGCGGTCCACTACACCGGGCTGCTCGGCACGTTCCAGTTCAATAACCAGGGCGTCGGCATCTTCGCGACCGCGATCGGCATCCTCAACGATGGCAAGATAACTCCTGTCAGCAATTAACTAACAAGTCCGTATACTGCTCCTCCCGGGAGACCTGGCTCGTGCAGTCCTTTTTTCAGACGCTTACCAGCGGGCTGAGCTTCGGCGCGGTGTACGCCCTGGTCGCGCTCGGGTTCTCGCTCGTGTACCGGACCATGGGGCTGGTCAACTTCGCCCATGGTGCGGTGCTGACGATTGGCGCGTACGTGGCGTCCACGTTCTACCTGTCGGCACGGCTGCCGTTCGCGGTGGCCGTGCCGGCCGCCATGGCGGTCACCGGCGCGATCGGCCTGGTGATCGAGCGGGTCCTGCGGCCGCTGGAGAACAAGGACTTCGACCTGATGCTGATCGGGACGATCGGTGCGGGAACGGTGCTGGAGGCGGCCGCGATCCTGATCTGGACATCCGCCGGGCGCGGCGTGCCGTCGCCGGTCAGCGCCGCACCGCTGATCGTAGGCGGGGTGCGGATCGGCGCGTACAACCTGGCGGTGGTCGGGATCGCCGCGGTGGCGGTCGGCGGGCTGACCGTGTTCCTGCAGCGGACCAAGCGCGGCGCGGCCATGCAGGCCGTCGCCATGGACCACGAGGCGGCCACCGCGGTGGGCATCCACGTGGGACGTTCGAACGCGCTCGCCTTCGCGATCGGGGCCGGGCTGGCCGCGCTGGCCGGCTCGCTGGCCTCGCCGCTGCTGTACGTGAGCCCCACCATGGGCGACTCGCTGGGTATCCAGGGGTTCGCCGCGGCGATCCTCGGCGGGTTCGGATCGATCCCGGGAGCGATCGTCGGCGGGCTCGGTATCGGGGTGATCGGCTCGTTCGCTGCGCAGTGGTTTCAGGGGTACTCCGACCTGGTCACGTTCGTGGTGTTCACGGTGCTGGTGATGATCCGGCCCACGGGGATCTTCGGCGAGCAGACCGTGAACCGGGCATGAGCATCGTCACCCCCTTCCGTGCGCGCCTGCTGGGGCTCGCCGCGCTTGCGGTGCTGGCGTGGCTGCTGCCGTACCGGCTGAACATCTACTGGATCTCCGTCACGGACACCGCGCTGCTGTTCGCGTTGCTCGCGGTCGGCATGGGCCTGGTGATGGGGACCGCCGGCCAGGTCAACCTCGCGCAGATCGCGTTCTTCGGGGTTGGCGCGTATGCCACCGGGATCCTGACCACGCACGAGGGCCTCGGGTTCTGGACGGCCGCGCTGGCGGCGCTGGGTTTCGCGATCGCGGCGGGACTGGTGGTGGGGCTGCCTGCGCTGCGAGTGCAGTCGCACTACCTGGGCATCGTCACGCTGGGGCTGGCCGTGGCGTTCCTGGACTGGGTCACCAACGCGCCGGTTACCGGCGGGGACTCCGGGCTGGGCGGGATTCCGGTGCCGCCGCTGTTCGGCATCGACCTGTCGAGCCAGTACCTCTACTACTACCTGGAAGTCGTGGTGCTGGCGGCCGGTCTCGCGTTCGGGTATTTCGTGGTGCGCACGCCGCTGGGCCGGCGGATGCGCGCGATGCGGGATGACTCGCTGGCGGCCGGCGCGGCCGGCACCGAGATCGGCGTGCTGCGGATGATCGCGTTCCTGCTGGCCGGCGTGTACGGCGGCATGGCGGGCGTGCTGTACGCGGGACAGATTCACTACATCGCGCCGGAGTCGTTCAGCATCGCGGACATGTTCCTGCTGCTGGCCATGGTGATCATCGGGGGGCGGCGGTCGCTGGCCGGGTGCGTGCTCGGGGCGGTGGGCCTGATCATCGCGCAGCAGGAACTGGTCAACCTGGCGGCGGACGCGCAGCTCGGCTACGGCCTGGTCGTGGTGGCGGTGGTGGTGTTCACGCCGACCGGGCTGGCGGGGATCTCGGCCCGGCTGCATCGGCGGCGAGCGCGCGGGTTCGCCGGGCCCGGAGGGCTGGAGCCGTTCCAGCCGTCGGCGCTGGACGGGGCGCCGGTCCCGGCCGCCAGCGGCACCCTGCTGGAGGTGTCCGGGCTGGTCATGCGGTTCCGCGGGCTGACCGCGCTGGACGGGGTGTCGATCGAGGTGCGAACCGGGGAGATCCTCGGCGTGGTGGGGCCGAACGGGTCGGGCAAGACGACGCTGTTCAACGTGATCAGCGGGCTGTACCGGCCGTCCGGCGGTTCGGTCAGGTTCTGCGGGCGGGAGATCTCCGCGATGCGGCCGTACCGGGTCTCCCAGCTCGGGATCGCGCGGACGTTCCAGCACCTGCGGCTGTTCCGGAACCTTACCGTGCTGGACAACGTGCTGGTCTGGATGGACCGGACGCGCAGCGGGTGGAGCTGGCGGTATGTCTGCTGGCCGTGGGGCGTGTGGCGGTACGACCGCGCGCTGCAGGACCGAGCCTGGGCGCTGGTGCGGGGTTTCGGCCTGGCGTCGTTCGTGTCCGCGCTGCCAGGTGAGCTGCCGTACGGCACCCAGCGGCGACTGGAGATCGCCCGGGCGATGGCAAGCTCGCCGTCGCTCCTGCTGCTGGACGAGCCGGCCGCCGGGCTGAACGCCGACGAGCAGCGCCAGCTCGCTGAGATCGTCCGGGCGATACGGGACAGCGGAGTCACTGTGGTGCTCATCGAGCACAACATGGGACTGGTGATGTCGCTGTGCGAACGGGTTGTCGTCCTGGACAGCGGCATGGTCATCGCGTCGGGCGCGCCGGGCGAGGTGGCGCGTGACCCGACGGTGCTCGAGGCCTACCTGGGCCGGACCCCGCTGTCCGGGTTGCCCGCCCCCCAGCGTGAGCCGACGGAGGCGTCATGACCCGGCCGGACCAGACCCTCACCGTGGAGAACCTGGCGGTACGGTACGGCGGAGTCACCGCGGTACGCTCGGTCAGCTTCACCGTGTCACCGGGCCAGTCGGTCGGGCTGATCGGCGCGAACGGCGCGGGCAAGACCTCCACGCTGCGGGCGCTCATGGGTCTGGTGCCGCGATCCGGCGGCTCCGTCCGGTTCGGTTCCCGCGACCTGGCGCGGGTACCGGCCCACCACATGGTGCGGCTGGGCATCGGCTACGTTCCCGAGGGCCGGCATGTGTTTGCCGGCCTGCCGGTGGAGAAGAACCTGCTGCTCGGCGCCTACGCGGCGGGCTGGGGTCCGGAGTGCCGCCAGGCACTGTCCGAGGTTTACGACCTGTTCCCGATGCTCGCCGCGATGCGCGGACGGCCAGCAGGCGCGCTGTCCGGCGGCCAGCAGCAGATGCTGGCGATCGGCCGCGCGCTGATGGCCAGGCCGGTGCTCATGCTGCTCGACGAGCCGTCCATGGGCCTGTCCCCCAAGCTGGTGGAGGTGATCCTGGACGCGCTGCAGCGACTGCGCGCCGAGGGGCTCAGCCTGCTGCTTGTGGAACAGAACGCCATGCTCACCTTCGAGGTGACCAGCGACTGCCTGGTGCTGGAAAATGGCCAGGTCGCGATGACGGGAACGTCGTCCGCCCTGCGCACCGATCCCCGGATCCGCCAGGTCTACCTCGGGCTATGAGCGCCGCACGGCGCGTATACCTTCTGGGGCCCGTCTCCGGCAGCGTCGTCACGCCGTCGTCACCAGCGACCCCGGCGACGTCGCCCGGGTCGACCCGACAGGGCCGCCGATTCTCGTCTAGCTAGCTACCGCCTAGCATCGCCAGACTAGAAGCTCGCCAGACACGATCGCTGGTCTCAGAATGGGGGAGCAGATAGCTGCGGGTCATCTGTTCGTGATGGGAGGACCCCGTGATCAAAGGCGTGAATCTCGGCAACTGGCTCGTCCTGGAAAAATGGATGAGCCCGGGCCTGTTCGCGGGCACCGAAGCCGAGGACGAAACCCAGCTGTCCTGCGACCTCGCCGACGCCGCCAAACGCGAACGGTTGACAGCGCATCGGGACTCTTACATCACCGAAGGGGACTTCGCCTATCTCGCGCGCCACGGCATCGACACCGTCAGGATCCCGGTTCCCTTTTTCATCTTCGGGGACTACCCGCCCTACGTCGGCTGCGTGGAGTACCTGGACCGGGCCTTTGACTGGGCCGAGGCGCACAAGATCAAGATCCTGATCGATCTGCACACGGTGCCGGATTCGCAGAACGGCTTCGACAACGGCGGCATGTGCGGTGTCTGCAAGTGGCATCAAACCCCGGCGCACGTTGAGTTCGCGCTGACTGTGCTCGAGCAGCTCACCAGCCGTTACCGGGCACGCACGGCGCTGTGGGGCATCGAGGTCTTGAACGAGCCCATCTCTGAGCAGCTGTGGGACGCCATCGACCTGCCCCACCGGTATCCACCCCGTGACCCCGATTACGCGCGAGGTTCGGAGCCGGTCCCGACTAGTTTCCTGAAAGACTTCTACACCGTTGCGTACCGAAGGATACGAGCTCAGTCCGACGCCGTTACTATCGTCTTCCACGACGGGTTCCGCATCCGGGAATGGGAGGGGTTCTTCACGAACCCCGAGTTCGAACGGATCGTCGTCGACACCCACCTGTACCTGATGGAGTACACACTCAGAACCGGGGACGGGGAGCTGCACGAATATCTCCGCCACATCCGGAACGAGTTCGGCCCGACAGTGCGGGAGATGTCACACGAGTTCCCGCTTATCGTCGGTGAGTGGTGCCTCGAACCGATGTCGGCTAAGGCCGCCGCTATGCCCCAGGAGGAACGCCTCGATTTCTACCGCAGTCTGGCTGACAGCCAGCTCGAGGCGTGGGACGGCACGGTGGGCTGGTTCTTCTGGAGCTACAAGCTGCTTGTTGACGGCTCGAACCTTGACGGGTGGGACCTACGTAAGTCGATCGAACTCGGGTATCTACCCGAATCCTTCGGCCGATAAGAGATCCGCGGGCTTGGCCTCGGTGTCTTCTACCAGAGCACGTGCGGTATCGAGGTCCGTGACGAGAACGTTGACCCAAGCGCCGCGCAGCGCGGCCCGGATGGCCCGGCACTTGCTGGCTCCGCCGGCCACACCGACACGTCGAGGCACCTGCATAAGGTCGGCCGGAGTAATACTCATAACGCGCTCGTCGAGCGATGTCTTTACGGTGGCACCATTAACGTCGAAGAAGCGGAGGCAAACGTCGCCGACTGCTCCGGCGTTCCGGAGTTGGTCCTGTTCGGCTTCGGTGAGTGCGTTACCGCTCTGGCGCAGCAGGGGTGATGGCTCCAGGCTGCCGATACCGACCAGGGCGAGGTCAAGTTCTTTCCACGACTTCATGACGTCGCCGATTGAAGCGTCCTTGGCGAGGGCCCGGCGCAGGGCTGGGCTGCTGACAAGTCCTGGTGCCGGCAGGAACACAGGCCGGGCGCCCGTGACAGCGGCCAGCTCGCCGGTAAGCCGGTTCGCCTGCACCTGCACACTCGGGTCTCCATGACCTCCGACAATCTGCACGACTCGGTCCAATGGTGAAGTGCTCCTGGCCGACATGGCCTCCGCGGCGGCGAGCAGCGTCGCGCTCCATGACGACACGCCAAGGACCTCTCCGCCCATGAGCGTCGAGTTGAGGTACTGCGCCGTGGCCGCACCGAGAGCCGGCACCACCTGGCCCCTAGCGCCATCTACGTCGACAACAACGGCATCCCGGAGGTTGAACTTCTCTTGCAGGTGCTCCTCAAGGTCGGTGTACACGCCAGGCGGCAAGGTGACGACGGTACGGACAACACCGATCTCGCTGGCCTGACGCAGCAGCCGTGACACGCGTGCCTGAGACAGGCTTAGCTCGGCCGCGATCTGCGGCTGCCTGACTCCCCCTTCGTGATACATGCGTGCCACCTTGGCAATGAGCCTGAGCTGGGCGATTTCAACAGGGCGCTTCGTCCTCGACTCGTCGCGCGCCGCCGGCATTGGTCGCAGCCCCTCCCGTCTGTCCCGCCCTTGCGCCTGTGCGCCATCAGATCTGCATAGCTGATCGCCGCTGCATTTATATGCGCACTATAGCCCGCCGGCTGATGGCTGGCAGCTCATGATCGCCTGGCGCGCGATCCGGTTTGCGGCCAGTGCATCCTGGCGGTCCTGGGCTTGGCGCAGGGCCGCGACGTCGAGCAGATCCAGCGCGCGGTGGATGCTCCGCATCGTTTCGATCCCCGCCCGGGCCGCCTCGACGGAATCCTCCCTGAAGGGGAACTGGTCGAGCTGCCAGACGCCATCCCAGCCGCACTCCCGGAGCGTGTAGAAGAACTCGAGCGTCTCGACGAGGTGAACCGATCCGACAACGAGGTCGTCGTCCCAGCCCCGGAAGTTGTCGTTGACGTCGATCCCGTAGAGCAAGCCGCGCGAGTGGATGAGGCGGGCGGCTTCGGCCGGCGACTCTCCTCCGTACAGGGAGTGACCGAAGTCAAGGAGGATGCCGACATTGGGCACGTCCATGTCCCCGATCGCCAGCAACGTCTTGGCCGCTGAGGAGAAGAACATCGATACCCGCGGCTCGCGGGGCTTGTACTCGATGGCGAACTTCATGTCTGGATGGGCTTGGGCCAGGGCCCGGAGCCCGGTTACCGCGTAGGACCAGACCTGACCGTGGTCAACCTGAAAGGGATAGTCATGCCCATCTTGTCCGGGCCAGAGCTTGACGTAGTCACACCCGAGCTCTCGCGCGACGCCGACGGCCTCGCTGACCAGGTCGAAGGTCCGCGCTCGTATTACGGGGTCGGGGTTGGTGAACGCGCCCCGGCAGAACTCGCGGGTGTAGACCTCCGGGGTGATGCCGATAGCTCTCAGGCTGTTGCGCTCAAGGGCCTCGGCGACCTGGCTGACCGGCAAGCCGGACGGGTTGAACGGGTAGGTGATGTCGACGACCGCCAGATCGCCGACCTTGCCGGCCAGGTCGATCGC
>Ga0070735_10001048_pt1 | contig 27465 bp, 20 predicted proteins | sample Coa_R1_FD_66443 | JGI IMG/M metagenome (GOLD analysis project Ga0070735, IMG submission 66443) | Surface soil microbial communities from Centralia Pennsylvania, which are recovering from an underground coalmine fire - Coalmine... | ecosystem: Environmental > Terrestrial > Soil > Unclassified ...
CCGGGCAAACGCGCCGACCTGGTTCTGCTGGATCGCGACGTGTTGACCGTCTCTCCGGAAGAGATGCAGAACACAAAAGTTGTGTGGACCATGGTCGCCGGCAAAACCGTCTACCACGCCAAGTAAGCCGCTGATCGCGCGTCCGCTGGTGTTCGGTTGTCATCCTGCGCAGAGCCTCGGATAGAACATCGCGAAGTCCAGGTCTTAGGTTGTCATGCTGAGCGGAGCCGCGGACGAGCAAAGCGATCTCTTGGTCTTGGTTTGTCATGCTGAGCGAAGCCGCCGACGAGCGAAGCGAAGTCCGCGCGCAGCCGAAGCATCCCTACCGCTCTATGGACGCCAGCTTTCTTGCACCAACCGATGCCCATCTTTTGCACTCTCCCCGCGAGAACCACGCGGGAATCAAAGGCATTCCCAAGCAGCAAAAACGCCGCCTTCCGCAACCCAATACCATGCCTGCCCACTCCTCTCCCCCGCCCATCCTTTTCGATCTGGACGGAACCCTCATCGACACCGTCTACCAACACGTCATCGCCTGGTCTAGTGCGCTCAGCGAATACGGCGTCCAGATTCCCAGTTGGAAGATTCACCGCCGCATCGGCATGAGTGGCAAATCTCTCGCGAAGCAACTGCTCCGGGAACCTGAAGTTCGCAACCGTCGTATCAACATCGACAAAGTTGAGTCCCGCCACGATGCGATATTCCTGAGATCCAGCCGCGATCCGCGCGTGCTTCCGGGAGCGCAGGAATTACTGAATCACCTCACGACGAACAAAATTCCATGGGCAATTGCCACGTCCGGAAATCGGAAACAAACCAAACATTTGCTCTCAAACCTCCGGCTCACGAAGAACGCAGTCATCGTCACCGGCGATGACGTCGCGCAAGCCAAGCCCTCGCCTGACATCTTCCTAACGGCGGCCGAAAAGTTAGACACTCCTCTCGAAGACTGCGTCGTTGTCGGGGACGCCATCTGGGACATGATCGCGGCCGGTCGCCGTCGCGCCCTTTCCATCGGCCTTCTCTCCGGTGGATATAGCAAGCCCGAACTCGAGGAATCCGGGGCGTTCCGTGTCTACGCCGATCCCGCGGACATGCTGCTTCACATCGAAGACCTCGGCATCCCCGGAAAATAGTCTGGAAAATGGCACGGCTCTGAATTTATCGCCGCGCCATTCCGTGTCTCGCCGCATTTAGCGAGGCGGGATCAAGTCCCAAATTCCGCGCCCAGCAACCCTTCCGGCACCGCCCGTCATCTATCTTTTGCTTCAGGCCTCCGCTCCTTTAGCAGGAGATCCTCCCACATGTCATTCCGCACCTTACTTGCTATCACTTGCATCGCGGTGTGTTCCGCCTTCGCTTCCGCCCAAAATCTCAATCCCAGCTGGATTTATTCTTCTTACTTCGGAGGCAGCGGAGCCGACACTGCCGGCGCCGAGACCAAAGATGCCGCTGGAAATATCTACATCGCCGGCGTCACCAGTTCCACGAACTTTCCCACGACGCACGGAGTGTACGAGCCCACGTTCCCCGGACCCTCCGGCAGCAATGCCATGTACGTCTCCAAGTTCTCCTCCGGCGGTTCACTCCTGTGGTCCACTTATTTAGGTCCAGGCTGCTTCCAGTTTTCTGTCCCTGATGGCATTGCCGTCGACTCGAATGAAAATGTGTACGTTTCCGGCGTCTACGAGTGCTCCGGATATCCGACCACGGTGAATCTCGGCAGCACTGGCAGCGTCTTTCTCACCAAGCTGAATTCGTCCGGATCGAAACTCGTCTATAGCACTACGCTGGGGGGCAACTCTGTTCTGGGCACATCGGAAGTCGTTCTGGATTCGAGCGACAACGCCTACATCATCGGAGCGGGTGACTACTGCTGCAACAGCGGCACAGGAATCATCGGACCGCTCGGTGGCATCAGCGATTTCTGGGTTGCCGAAGTGAACAGCACCGGTACCGCGATTCCCTGGTCCGTCGAGATTGGCGGCACCGACGACGACGTTGTCTACGGCATCACCATCGACTCTGCGAACAAACTTTACGTGACTGGCTACACCGCTTCCACAAATTTCCCGACCACCAGCGGAGCTCTCGTTCAGCCCGGCACCGCGCGGGCTTTCATCACCAAGCTAGACCCCACCAAGTCTCCAACTTCATCAATGGTCTACTCCGCCCTTGCCGGCAATCCTGGTAACACATCGAATCAGTTCATTGAAGGAGGCTCCATCGCCGTCGACGCCTTCGGTGACGCCTACATCGCTGCATGGACATACAACTCAGGTCTCATTACGAGTCCGAACGCATTCCAGCGCGTAGCATCACCGGCTCCTAACGCCTACGTCTTCGAACTCAATCCGTCCGGCAGCGCGATCACGAACGGAACCTATATCGGCGGAGGCGCCAACGACTTCCTCAAAGGCATCGCCGTCGACAGTTCCGGGAACACCTATGTTTCTGGATCCACGAATTCCTGGAACTTCCCCACGACTGCGTATGGAAATCTAGGCCAGTACAACAACCAGCTCGGCTTCTACGTCAAGTTGAATCCGCAATTTGCTGCGATCTCTTCTGTCGAAATCGGGCCCAACGGTACGGGAGCATTCGGCGCCACCACAGATTCATCGGGCGGCCTCTGGATCAGCGGTAACACGGTCGCCGGATTCCCGACGACGCCCAACGCCTATCAGCCAAATTACGGTGGCGGCACTGATGACGGATATCTCGTCCACACCAACTTTGAAGGTCTCTGCGCTCCCACGACGGTTGAGATCTGCACTCTCGCGCAGGATCCGAACAACTCCGAGCACATCCACTTCACCAGCCAGAGCGCCAATATGGAAGGCGCAAATCAAATTCGCTTATATCTCGACGGCCAGGAAGCCTACGCAGTAAATGCGGCGCAGTTCGATACCTGGCTGTCCGTCGCTCCCGGGAATCACACTGCCAAGGTGACGGCGTATTCCGTGAACCAACCTCCCCAGACAACTCAGCAATCATTCAATGTGACGGCATCCTCGGCCTGTCCGCTGAATCCAATTGCCCCATCTCTGACGATCTGCAGCCCGCTCAATGCGGCGATCGTGAAAGGGACGCTGAACATCGTCATTCAGGCCAACGACTCCACTCCTCCAACATTTATCTATCTCTACATCGACAGCAAATTGGTGGCCCGACTCTCCAATCAATATGGAACTTACCGGTACACGGCCACCTTGGCGGCCGGATCGCATACCGTGGCCGTACGCGGCACCGACAGCAACAACGATCTCCTGCAGTCGAGCGCCGTTTTCAAGGTCTCGAACTAGGTTTCAGGGTAGGTCTCAAATTAGGGTCTCGGTTTTACGCTGCAAAAAAAATAGGCGCCGGAAAGGGTAACCGGCGCCTGTGAGATACGACTCGCGAGATGCGGTCAAGCGAGAAGCGTAAAAGTCTTTGTTCAGCTCAAAGCTGGGTGCCCCATTCTAAATTCGCCGCCTTCGCGAATTTAGGGTGGGATCGTGAGTGCTACTTGCTCTCCGCCACTCCCGGTGACGGCGCTCCAAAATCCCGGCGATTATTCGCCGCGGTGCGTGCGGCCCGAGTCGTCGGCGGATTTCCGACTGCCGCTCCATACCGTTCGAGCAGTACCGGAGCCATCGCGTTCTCGGCTTCCTTCACAAAGATCATCTTGTCTTCCGAAGCCATATCGATCCGCACAAAGTCTCCCAGCTTCACCTGCCCGGTCGCGACCAGATTCGCCAGCGGGAACACCAGATTCCGTTCGATGGCCCGCTTCAAGTGCCGAGCTCCGTACCGCGGATCCGTTCCTTCCTTCAGCAGAAATTCCTTTACGGCCGAAGTGCAGTTGAACACAAACTGATTCGTGCCCGCCGCCATCAGCACGCGCTGCTGCACCATGCCAAGCTCGATATCCAGAATCTGCGAAAGATGCTCATCGCGCAGCGTCTTGAACACCACCGTCTTGTCGATCCGGTTCATGAACTCCGGCGTAAATTTGCGGCGCGCCGCTTCGACTGCAGTGCGCTGAATCTTGTCGTCAAACGACTCGTCGACCTCAACCACTTTCGGCGCGAATCCGAAGCCGCCATCGACCAGGTTCATCATCTCGCCTGCGCCCAGGTTCGACGTCATGATGATGATGCATTGCGACAAATCCACACGCCGGTTATCTCCCAGCGTCAACGTCGCCTTGTCCAGAATTCCCAGCAGCAACTGCCACAGGGAATCGCTCGCCTTCTCAATCTCGTCAAAGAGCAGAATCGAGAGCTTCAGTTTTTCCGTGAACCACTGATTCAGCGCTTCCTGCGTCAGCAGCGGATGCGTCTCGCGGTGTCCCAAATATCCCGGAGGCGATCCAATCAGCTTCGCGATTTCATGCGAATGCTGGAACTCCGCGCAATCGATCTTGATGCATGCGCGCGCATCCCCAAACAAGGCCTCGGCCATGGCCTCGACCACACGCGTTTTGCCCGATCCAGTTGGCCCCAGGAACAACAGATTCCCCACCGGACGTCCCGGCGCGTTCAACCCGGCCAGAAACATCTGGTAAATCTCTACGACCTTCTCCACTGCCTGATCCTGTCCCACGATCCGGCGGCGAAGGGCTGCGTCAAACTCTCCTGCATCGTTGCTGCGACGATTTGGATCGAGCACTGTGGCGAGATTCGTTCTCATAGATCGCTGTCCGCTACCTCGGACGTTCCCTTTCGGCCGTTTTCGGCTCTTCTTTTTAGATGTATTTCCGGACTCTCAAGACCAGTTCCCCCGGCTACTTGGCCTAATTTCTGGAAGGGCCCACATTCTCCCAGAACTGTGATGCATCCGGTACATTTGTAAATCAGCAAGCGGCTGGCCACGGCAGAGGGCCAATCCACAGAACTTGGAAGTCATTGTATAAACATGGTTTAAGTTGCCTCCAGCTACGTTCCCCACCGGTATTCCCGCCTTCCCTGAGAACCTGTGAGCAAACCTTTGCACCATCGCGGAAGGAACATGTACCGAGCTCATTGGAAGCGCAGCCGAAAGCTCCCGAATCCCCTCAAGAAACGACTCTTCATGCACGGACTGATACGGCCTTATCTCTTGCTATAATCCCGCGACTCATGTCACTCGCCCCTGGTAACAAGCTAGGCCCCTACGAGGTGCAATCGGCTGTCGGCGCCGGGGGTATGGGAGAAGTCTACCGCGCTCGCGACACTCGCCTCGAGCGCATCGTTGCCATCAAAGTCCTTCCGCTCCACCTGAATGCCAATCCCGAATTGCGTGCCCGCTTTGAACGCGAGGCCAAGGCCATCTCCGGTCTGCAGCATCCGAACATCTGCGTCCTCTATGACGTCGGCTCGCAGGGCGACGTCGACTATCTCGTCATGGAGTACCTTGAGGGCGAGACGCTGTATGCTCGCCTCTCCCGCAAGCCACTTACGACGGATGAAACCCTGAAGATTGCTGTGGAAGTTGCGGATGCGCTCGACAAGGCTCACCGCAGCGGCATCGTTCACCGCGACCTCAAGCCTGGCAACGTGATGCTCACCAAGGCTGGCGCCAAGCTCATGGACTTCGGCCTCGCGAAGCCTCTCGGCCCCGGCACCGGCCCGAAGTCGGGCTCGGCCAATATCTCGTCGATGGCCACGATGGCCGCCACCATGGCCGATCTGGCTTCTCCCGTGACCGTCGCAGGAACTCTGATTGGCACCGTGCAGTACATGAGTCCCGAGCAGATCCAGGGCAAAGAGGCAGACGCGCGCAGCGACATCTTCGCCTTCGGTGCGATGCTTTACGAAATGCTCACCGGCAAGCGCGCATTTCAGGGAAAGAGCCAGCTCTCATTGGCGAGCGCAATTCTCGAGAGGGATCCCGAGCCCATCGTGACGCTGCAGCCGATGACTCCGCCCGCGCTGGAACAGATCGTCCGTACCTGCCTCGCAAAAGACCCCGACGACCGTTTCCAAAGCGCGCACGATCTGAAACTGCAGCTGCAATGGATCGCATCCGCAGGCATGAGCCAAGCCGGCGCTCCCGCGCTCGTGACCTCCCGCCGCAAAAAGAAGATGAATGCCATGACGGCGGCTCTGGTTGCGGGCTGGTTGGTGGCGCTCGTGGCCATTGGCCTCGTGCTCCTCTACTCCAATCGTCTGACGTCGGCGCACCAACCGATCCATGCCAGTCTGGAACAGCCCGCCGGATTCGAGTTCGCGCCGATCATGGCCGGAGCTCCCGTACTCTCTCCCGACGGTCAACAGGTCGTGTTCGTCGCGGTCAAAAAAGGGGTAACCTTCCGCGGCAATGAGAGCAGCATTTTTCTCCTTCGCCTGAGCACTGGCGAATCCACTCCTCTCGCCGGGACACAGGGTGGAACCTTTCCCTTCTGGTCACCCGACGGCAAATATCTCGGCTTCTTCGCTGATGGCAAATTGAAAAAGATTCCCGCCGCCGGTGGTCCCCCGCAAACTCTTTGCGACGCGCCGGATGGACGCGGCGGCACGTGGAATGAGAAGGGAACCATTATCTTTGCTCCGCGGATCGCCGGACCGCTGCAATCGGTCTCGGATGGTGGAGGTGCTCCCGTCGAGGTTACGCATGCCGATAAAGACGACGCACGGTTCACCGACCGGAATCCTTTGTTTCTTCCGGATGGGAAGCATTTTCTCTATGTGCAACGTGGAAGAGATGCCGTTGGCAGCGTCTTTGCCGGATCACTCGACAAAGGTGAGCCGAAACAGATACTTCCTGCGGGTTCCAACGTCGCTTACAGCGATGGATATCTCTTCTATGTCAAAGAAGGCACGCTGACCCAGCAGGAGTTCGATCCTTCCAGCCTCAGTTTCAAAGGCAATCCCATTCCAATCGAGGCCAGCATTGAGTTCTACAATCCTCGGAACCTCGGTTATTTCGCCGTCGGTCACAACCTGCTCCTTTACCGCAATTCTTCCGTCCAGAATCGTGAACTGGTCTGGCTCGACGCCGCTGGCAAAGAGTTTGAACACTGGGGCGAGCCGGCCCCCTATATCGGAGGCACATTCTCCTCCAGCGCACAAACGGCGATCGTGTACCGCGCCAGTCCCAGCTCGAATGGCGATAGCCTCTGGCTGGCCGACATCCAGCGCAAAACTGTGAATCGGCTCACTCCTGATGTGGAAGCGGCCCAAAGCGCCGTAGTCTCCCCCGACGGCAAAAGTCTCTTCATGGCTACTACCACTGGCTACGTCAGTTCTGTGGTGCGCAGGGAACTCGGCGCGTCTGGCAAAGAGGAGAAACTCCTGGATCGTCTCAGCGGCAGCGTCAGCCTCGTCGAAATCTCGCGCGATGGGCGATACCTGATTTTCAACGTGCAAGATGCGAAGACTGGGTTTGATATCTACTACCTCGATCTTCAGGGCGAAATGAAGCTTGTTCCTGTGGTCAATAGTCGCTACAACGATCGCAGCGGCAGCCTCTCTCCAGACGCCAAGTGGATAAACTACAACTCGGACGAAACTGGAAGCCCCGAACTTTATGTAACATCATTTCCTTCCGCTGGCTCGCGTTGGCAAATTTCTACTGGAGGAGTCAGTAGTGCCGCCTTTTGGTCTCCCGATGGAAAGAGCATTCGCTACCCGCAAGGCGACAAAATCTACAATGTCGACGTCCACATGAACGGCGACAAGCCCGAATTCTCCGCTCCCAAAGAGTTGCTGACTCTTCCGCCGAATCTCGGCTTGCTCTCGATTCTGCCCGATGGCAAGCGCATTCTTGCCTCTCGCCCCACCAGCGACAACGTGTCCCAGCCCATCAAACTCGTGTTGAACTGGCAGCATCAGGCCCATTAAACCCTCTGCGCTCAATGCGGTGAAAGCTCCCGCTGAATTCCCGGCAACTATCCAGCCTCCGCCCGCACCTTACCCGCGCCAAGTTATGTCTCGGAATGCCCGCATCTGCCATCGGGCGCGACTAAGGAGGAACTACTCAATGACCAATAAATGGACGCGTTTGTTGTTGTGTGTACTGGTTGCGGCTCTGACTTCAGTGTGGGCTCTCGCGCAAGATGACAGCGGCTCAAACTCAAAGAACAACGTTCGCAGCATTACAGGATGCCTCACCAAATCCGGCAATGGGGACGAATATGTTCTTACCGGCAGCGATGGCAGCACCTGGGAACTTCACCAGAACAATTCGGCCGACCTCGCCGCTCACGTGAATCAGACGGTCCGGGCCAAAGGCGTCGTCTCCCACGACACCATGCACAATATGAAAGAAGACGCGAAACAGATGGGCCATGACACCGGCATGAAAAACAACACCGCCGAGCACGGACACCTGAATGTCACTGACGTTCATAAAGTCAGCGACTCGTGTCAGTAGCTGATTCCGCGGCAAAAGAAAAAGGGCGGAACGTTCGTTCCGCCCTACTTTTCAAACCGAAACTTGCTGCCCTTTATCCCTTCACACTAATCTTCGAAAACGAAAGTACAGCTTTGCTGGCCGTCGGACGTCCCATCGACAATGCCGGACGGAACGTCGTGAAGATCAGCATCCGCTTCACTTCCGGCAGCACTTGTTTCGACCCGCCCGAGTCCGACAAAATCCGGTAATCCTGCACTCGCCCGTTCGCGTCAACGTAGGCTTCGATGACCAGCGAGTCATCTTCAATCGAATCCATCGTCAAGCCAAACGAACTGGGCTGCAGTTCCGGAGCGGTGTTGAGCATCACCAGCGGAACATCGTTGTCGGCATGCAGGTTCGACGGCGCTACGAAATACACCATCGCGATTCCAAAGATAATCACAGCGCTCAGGAACCCAGCCGTCGCCGGAACCATGAACGCTTCCAGCGCGTTCTCCATCCGGACCTTCAATCCCTCGAACCGTCCACGCCGGGCCGTCGCGACTTCACGCGAAATTGCCAGCCGCAGCTTCAATCCCAGATCCGACGGCACTCTGGGACGCGCTACGCTGGTCAGCAAATTCTGGGATCGGCGCAGCGATTCATACTGCCGGTTGCACCTCGCGCACTCCGCCAGATGTTTCTGCAGCGCGAGCATCTCCGTGCCCGTCACCGCTCCATCCAGATACGGCGAGAACAACTGCTTCGCCTCGGGGCACTGCAATCCCGTCCTGTTCCCTGTGCCCGTTTTTTCAATGCCAATCATGGCATCACCTCGGCCCTTCTACCCCCTCCAGTAGCCTGTGAACGCTCACCCCGTTGTTCTTGAGGAACGCTCAGCCCCAGTTCGTTCCCAACCTCGCGGACGTACGGCGCTAGTCTCTGTCTTAGCGCTTCTCTACCGCGGGTTAGCCTTGACTTCACTGTGCCTAATGAAACTTCCAAAACCTCGGCGATCTCCTCGTACGACATCTCTTCAAGATCGCGCAAAATCAGCGTGGTTCGGTACGGCTCCGGCACTTTCCTCAATTCCTGTTCCACTCGCTGCTGCACTTCATGGTGCGCGACGTTTTCAAATGGAGACTCCGCATGATCGGTCAGCGCCAGTTGCATTGCGTTTTCCGTCACGCTCGACGATCCTTCTGACTCCGCCGGCTCGATCGATGTCTCCTTCGATTTATGACGGAACCACCAGCGTCTGCGGTTCGCCGCTTCATGCAGCGCGATGCGGTAGATCCACGTCTTCAGACTCGATCCACCGTGAAAGTGTTTCATCCCGCGAAACACCTTCAGAAAGACATCCTGCGTTGTGTCGGCCGCGTCTGCCGGATCGTTCACCACGCGGTATACCAGCCCATACACCGGCTGCTGGAACTCTCCGATCAGCCAGGTATACGCCGCTTCCGAACCGGCCTTCAGCTCCGCAACGATCGCCGCTTCTTCGTGCGATCTTGCGCCGATAGCACTTGCTAAATCTCCCAAGGTGGTTGCTCCCGCCATAATGGCGTCCCCTGATTATAGGATTTTCCACCTGCTCCCGTCCCTTTAAATTCTGCGGGGACGTACTTCAACGAACCGCTCCGGAGCCAAACTCCTTATTGGACATAGACTCCGTTTGCCTGCTGCGAGTTCCCGCCTCTAAGCACTTTATTTTCAGTGGGATCTCAGAAGGGTACACCTGCCTGCAGAAAACCGGCCTGGAGAGAGGGATTTTCAGAGCACGGAAGTCATAGGCCGACAGGGGTGGCCCAACTCGTCCATGGTGGCCCACTCAAGCTGGGTTTGGCTTGAGTGGGCTTTTGTGTAGACGATTGATTGTCATCCTGAGCACCAGCGAAGCTGGCGCGAGGGACCTTACGACAGCATCCCGCTGCGATGGCTCGAACGGGACCCGCTGACGCGCGGCAATTGCGCAAAAGTCCGAATCTCCGCCCACACCCAAATTTCCGCTATTCAACTCTCCCCAAAGCCCTTAGGGCCAAAACCGTTGCGTACCCCCATGTGCTCTGATAGCCTTTCTCAAGGACTTCCTCCCAGTGTGCCGCTCCTAACGCGGCCAGTTGGATTTCCGCTAGCTCGCCGACAAATTATCGATGTGAGCTCGGACGCGGGCCGCGCGCCGATCGCTTGATAGAAGATCGCGCGCACTAAAAGCTCGCGCATATAAAGGAGACATACAAACTTGCCATCTAAGAATCGTTTCTTATTCACTTCGGAATCGGTAACTGAAGGCCACCCCGATAAAATCGCTGACCAGATTTCTGACGCCATCCTCGACGCCTGCCTCACCGACGATCCGGTCAGCCGCGTCGCCTGCGAGACCCTCACTGCTACCGGCCTCGTCATGATCGCCGGAGAAATCACCACCAAGGCCTACGTTGACTTCCAGCAGGTCGTTCGCGGTACCGTTCAGTCCATCGGATACGACAACGCGCTTCACGGCTTCGACTGCAACACCTGCGCGGTCATCTCCAGCATCAACAAGCAGTCCGGCGATATCGCCATGGGCGTCGATACCGGCGGCGCCGGCGACCAGGGCATGATGTTTGGCTACGCCGTCAACGAGAACGAGGAGTTGATGCCCACCCCGATCTCACTCGCGCACAAGCTGACCCAGCGGCTTTCGAAAGTGCGCAAAGACGGAACACTTCCCTTCCTTCGTCCCGACGGCAAATCCCAAGTCACAGTGGAATATGACAAGAGCGGCAAAGTGCTCCGCGTCGACGCCGTCGTCATCTCCACCCAGCATGCCGAGACGGTGACCAACGACGAATTACGCGCCGGAATTTTGAAGCATGTAATTCAGGCCGTCATTCCGCCGCAGCTTCTTGATGAAGACACCAAGTACCACATCAATCCCACGGGACGCTTCGTCATCGGTGGCCCCATGGGCGACACCGGACTCACCGGCCGCAAGATCATCGTCGACACCTACGGCGGCATGGGACGTCACGGCGGCGGCGCTTTCAGCGGCAAAGATCCGACCAAGGTCGATCGCTCGGCTGCTTACATGGCGCGCCACATCGCCAAGAACGTGGTCGCCGGCGGACTCGCCGACCGCTGCGAAGTCCAGCTCGCCTACGCTATCGGCGTCGCGGATCCGGTCAGCGTGCTGGTCGAGACTTTCGGTACAGAGAAAGTTGACCCAGCCATCATCCCGGACATCATCCGTTCGCACTTCAAACTGACGCCGCGGGGCATCATCGACTCGCTGAATCTGCGTCGTCCGATCTATAAGAAGACCGCAGCCTACGGCCATTTCGGACGCAACGATGCTGACTTCACTTGGGAGTTGACCGACAAAGCGGCCAAGCTGGCCAGCGATGCGGGCCTTCGCGAACCCGTAGCCGCCCGGAAATAAGTAAGGCATTTCAGCACAGAGGACACAGGGTTTCATCGAGGAACAAGTAAGAAAAAAGTTTTACCCTGTGTTCCTCTGTGACCTCAGTGTTGAAAGATTTTGACTTTGTAATCTCGGTTCCCCAAACTGGTTTATTCTGCGAAAATGTTTGTGGGGCAACATCATTCACTGGTCATCAAAGATTAATCTTCAGCCCGCTACGACGCGCGCCAAAGAATAAAAAGCCAAAGCCGAAAAGCTGAAGGCCACAAAAGAGGAGCAGCATGTCAACCGCCGCCATCAACTGCGACATCAAAAACATCGAACTGGCCGATCTCGGAAAAAAGCGCATCGAGTGGGCAAACCAATCGATGAAGGTCCTGCAAATCATCCGCAAGGAATTCATCAAGAACCAGCCACTCACCGGCATCCGCATCTCTGCCTGCCTGCACGTCACGGCCGAAACGGCGAACCTCGCCATCTGCCTGCGTGACGGCGGAGCCGAAGTCGTTCTCTGCGCCTCCAACCCGCTTTCCACACAGGATGACATTGCCGCTTCGCTCGTCCGTGACCACAATATTCCAGTCTTCGCGATCAAGGGTGAGGACAACGATACCTACTACCAGCACATCCTCGCCGCCATCGATCACAAGCCGCAGATCACCATGGACGACGGCGCCGACCTCGTCTCCATCCTGCACACCAAGCGCACCGACGCCCTCGAATACGTTATCGGAGGCACCGAAGAAACCACCACCGGCGTCATCCGTCTCCGCGCCATGGCCAAAGAAGGCGTGCTCAAGTTCCCCATCGTCGCCGTCAATGACGCCGACACCAAGCACCTGTTCGATAACCGCTACGGCACCGGACAATCCACCATCGACGGCATCATCCGCGCCACCAATTTCCTGCTCGCCGGATCCAAGTTCGTCGTTGCCGGCTACGGATGGTGCGGCCGTGGTCTCGCCTCCCGCGCTCGTGGCTGCGGCGCTGAAGTGATCGTCACCGAAGTCGATCCGACGAAAGCGCTCGAGGCCGTGATGGATGGCTTCCGCGTCATGTCGATGACCGAAGCCGCCAAACTTGGCGACGTATTCTGCACTGTCACCGGCAACAAGAGCGTGCTGACGAAAGATCATTTCGCGCTGATGAAAGACGGAGCCATCATCTCCAACTCCGGACACTTCAATGTCGAGATCGACATCCCCGCGCTCGAAAACATGTCGTCCTCGAAGCGCACCACCCGCAACTTTGTCGACGAGTACTCGCTCAAAGACGGACGCAAGATCAACCTTCTCGGGGAAGGCCGCCTCATCAACCTCGCCGCCGCCGAAGGCCACCCCGCTTCCGTGATGGACATGTCCTTCGCCGACCAGGCACTCTCAGTCGAGTACATGGTGAAGAACTGCAAGAAGCTTGAGAAGACGGTCTACAAAGTTCCCGATGAACTCGACAAGCGCGTCGCGAAACTGAAACTCGAATCCATGGGAATCAAAATCGACCGCCTCACTCCGGAGCAGGAAGAGTACCTCGCGGGCTGGTCCGAAGGAACATAGTTGTGGAAGAGCGGCGCTTCAGCGCCGCGTAGAGGCAAGCACCATGTGGTGACGGGCGCCCCGCCCGTCAGGCGGCCCGGAATTTCGGGCCGCTTTGATTCTTCTGGACTCACATTGTTCGGCCAGCACGCCCGCGTGGAAGAGCGGCCCTTTCAGGGCGGCGTCAGCGCGCAACTCAAGCAGGGCTTTAGCCCCCGTGCTTTCGGGCCGCTTTGATTCTTCTGGACTCACATTGTTCGGCCAGCACGCCCGCGTGGAAGAGCGGCCCTTTCAGGGCCGCGTCAGGGCACAACTCAAGCAGGGCTTTAGCCCCCGTGCTTTCGAGCCGCTTTGATTTTCTGACCGCACCTGGTTCGGCCACGCCCGCGTGGAAGAGCGGCCCTTTCAGGGCGGCGTCAGCGCGCAACTCAAGCAGGGCTTTAGCCCCCGCGCTTCGAGCCGCCGCTCTTCACTTCTTCGGAAAACCCGGATCGTTCTTGATCTCGCGAATCTGCTGGATGTGCCGCTCGGAATGCGTCGAGATCTCTAGCATCCACTGCCAGCAATCGATCACCTCTCCGTACTCTCCAAAGCTGTGGGCGCGCAAGTCATCGTTGGTCGTCTTGATGTAATCCATCATCGTCACTCGCAGCGCCTCAAATTTCCCAATCGCTTCGTTCAGATCTTTATAAGTATCGACCTTTTCATGTCCGCCGCCCGTCTTCGTATGCACCACGCGATCGATGCCATACCACATAATGTCGGCGTCGGTCGCCGACGACTTCTTCTTATTCATATCCGGAGCAGCCTTCACCGCCTTCTGCAGCCCGCGCCAGTAGTCCGGCTCCGCCACCGCCAGGTGCGAAACCACTTCCCGGATACTCCACCGATCCGGCGACGCTTTGTACTCCAGTTGCGCCGGCGACAAACCAATCACCTGCTCTTCTACCATCTGCGTCGTCATCTGGAAATGCACCAGGAGGTGTTCGCGATCGGTCGCGCTCATGGGTGCAGCGAAGACGCGAACAGTCATCGTCAGAACGAGCAAAGGCAAAATCTTGGTTGTTTTCATGAAGGGCATCCCAGCAACTTCCGTTTAGACTAGTCCACTCCCAGAAGGTGAGCAGTGTGCCTGGCCCGATCAATTCCGCTGAACTGGAATGAACACGAGGTGCGATTTTCCTTTGAAGTAGTTCGATGTGGAGTTGGTGCCGCGCCCGCATGGGCATAGCCGTGGAAGAGCGGCGCTTTAGCGCCGCGAAAAGGTCGAAAGGGAACCGGGCTTTAGCCCCGTAGTAACAATCGGGTGCCCTATTTCTGGCCGGTTTCGCCAGAAGTGGGACTTTCATTTGAGCCCCGAAGAACCATGTGGGAACAGCCGCCCTCAGCTCTCAGCCGTCTTCGCCGGGAAGCACTCATCCCTACGATAAAATTGAAGCTGAAGCTACCCAGAGCTTCAATCGAATGAGCGATCTCAACACTGCTCCGAGCATCGACGAATATCTGCGCAACCGCCTGATGCCGGCGGAAGGGGTAATCCCTCACCTTCCCGGCATCGAGATGTTCGGCAACTCCATCCCCGTGGGAACGGTCGGCGGCGATCTTTTCGAGTACATCAATTTCCAGCAACGTTACGATATCGACGCCCGCATCCATCGTGCTGAGCGCTTGTCGCACGAATTCCTCGAACCGCTGCCGCCCGGATCGCTCGTACGCAATTCCGTCGACGATCACGTGCAATGGCTGAAAGGCACTCTTGGCTTCATGCCTGAGATGGAAGCCGAATACAGATTTGCGCGCAGCTCCGACGAGGTGCGGGTTGCCGAGGCCTTGCGCGAGCTTCGCTCCACCGCCGGAGTTCTGCTCGTCGACGCCCAGGGACACGGCATCATCTCGGCCAAAATCGCATCCACGGTCCACGACACGTTTCACGCCTTGATGCTCACCGAACTTGACACCTACGGAAAGACCACGCCCGAGCTGTTCGAAAACCTCAACCTGCGCCTGGCCCAATCCGTGACGGCCCGCAACGCGCTCGGCATCACCGGCAGAGAAGGCGCGCGGGAAATTGCCACCATGTTATATGGCGAGGTCGACCCGCTCGGCCATTTCCGCTTCGTCAATTTCGGACACCCTCCGCCGCTCGTCTTCTCCGCGGAATATGGCAGGTTCATGGCGATCGATAACAGCCACATGGTGCGCTTCCTGGCTCTTGGCCTGCAGATCCCCGCCGATCACCCCGATCGCAAAAAATATTACTCGCTGAGCTTCCGCCAGCGCGGGTTCAACTCCTCCGATATCGCTCAAATTACCCTGATGAGCCCCGGAGACATTCTGGTTCTCTATACCGACGGCGTCTACGACGGCAGCGACGGACCATCGCGCGATGCACTCGAAGCGGTGCTCCGCGAACATTACCGCCGTCCCGCCCGCGACATCTGTAACGCGCTGCTCGATCACGCGGTCAGGCAGGACGAAATTCTCCGTGCCAACGGAGAGGACGACGAAATCGACGACAAGACCGTCTTCATCATCAAGCGGACGTAGTGTTCGTCAACACTACGGGAGCGATGTCATCCTGAGGCGCGCCCCAAGCGCACCTTGTGCGACAACATGGGGATTTTGACTTGAAACCAGCAAGATCATGTGGTGACAGCCGCCCTCGGCTGTCAGGCGGCCCAGGCTTGTGGGCCGCAGGCTTTGCGTGCAGCGCTCTTGGAGCGGGCACTCTCGGCCGCGTAACCGTGGAAGAGCGGCTAGCGCCGCGAAAAGGTCGAAAAGGAACCACCGGGCTTTAGCCCCGGAGTAAGAATCGGGTGGCCCAATTTCTGCCCGGTTTGGCCAGAAGTAGGAATTTCGATTTGAGGCAGCGGTTGCCCCATCCCTGTCACACTTTTTGCGACAGGGCTTTAGTTATCAGCTTTAACTCATCTCGCGGCGCTGCGTGCTATACTTCATGCTCTTCCCCGTTGTTTACCCCGAACTTTTGCCCCCGTTAGGAGAATCGAATGTCCCAGGTACGCAAGGCGCTTACCCGATTTAGTCTCGTCTTCGTTACAACGGTTTCCTTCGGCCAGACTCTACTTACAACCATACCGGTTCCGGATTATCCCCAAGCCATGGCGATCAACACGTTCACCGACCGCGTCTATGTTCTGGAAGAATCCGCCAATCAGGTCACCGAAATCGATGGCTCAACCCATGCCGGCGTGGCGATCCCGCTAGGCAAGAATTCGATTTCGTCGCTCAACGGCGCTCTCGCCATTAATCCCTTCACGAACAAAATCTATGCCGTCGACGGCGTTAACAATCACCTCTCCATCATCGACGGACCAACGCACGCCGTCACGCAGATTAACGTCGGCAACGCGCCTGTGGCCCTAGCACTCAATCCGGCCACGAACACGATCTACGTCGTGAACCAATCCGACAACACGGTCAGCGTAATCGACGGAACCACACTAGCCACCACAACCATCCCGGTGGGAGCCGGACCGACAGGCATCGCAGTCGACTGGGTGCAAAACACCGTATATGTGGTCAACTTCTCTTCAAGTTCGCTGACCATCATTCGCCCAAAGAGCACTACCACCATCCCGGTTGGAGTCGACCCGACCTGCGTGGCTGTTGACATCACCACACACACGGCCTACGTCGTGAATCGCGACGGCGGAACCGTCTCGGTCATCAATGGCGGTGTGGTCACCGCCACCGTCGCCGCAGGACGTGACCCGGAAGCCATCGCCGTAAACCGCGTGACCGACAAAATCTACGTCTCGAACTTCGACGACAACGTCGTCGTTATCGACGGAAAAACCAACGCGGTCACCACCGTAAGCGCGGGAACTACTCCGAATGGAATCGCGATCGATGAACTCAGAGATAAAATCTACGTCTCCAACGGCGATTACGCCTGCCTGACGATTATTGACGGCAAGACGAACACCTCCACCACAACGGGCAATATCGGCAATGGCGCAATGGCCGTGAATGTGAACGTTCTTGCGAACCAGGTCTACGTTGCAGTCGCATATCCAAACGCTTCGCAAGTGGGAATCTTCTCCGGCGCGAATGGCGAATTCCTACCCAATGCGTTCGACGCCCTGATGGGCCCGGTCAGTTCTATCCGCTAGACGCAGACCGATCAAGCGTCCAGCGCCCCCATCCTTGTCGTGGTTCTTGCGACAGGGTGGGGCTTTCGCCTTTGTATGTCGAGCGAACGCTCTTGTCCGCTGCCTTTGATTCTGATTCGTTCCATGACGGACTCGACCGGTTCCGCATACGATAATCCTTGGAACCGGTAAGCACTGACGAGGGGAAGTTCAGAATCACCGGGCGAGGACCTCCTGGTTAGGAGGAACATGAGATGTCGCGGCCCAAATCCCGCAATCAAGACCGCTTATGAAACTTTTTAAACCAGAATTCCTTACTTCTGATTCTCGCCCTCTTTGAACATGTACTTGATGGCAGGCTTGTAAATCATCAGATTCGGATTGCCATGGTCGCGGTTTACCTTGATGCAGTTGCGATCGTACCACTCGATGATGCCGTGAATTTCTTCGCCATCCTGCAGGACGATCACCATCGGCGTCCGCGACTGCATCTGCTTCTGATAATAAAAATTCTCCGCATTCGTCTGCTCCGGAGGAGTCGGCTTCTTGCCGCCCGGCGATCCCATCGAACGATCTCCCCGTTCCGGACGCTCCCCGCGTTCCGGACGCTCGTGCCGCTCTGGACGATCCCGGCGTTCCTGCATAGGCGCTGACGATGAATGATGATTGCCGTTATTTTCTACCCGCGGAAGCGTAGGACGAATCAGCTTGCGGTTCGCGAAATTTTCCCTATCAGCGGTTTCCCCGACTGGTACGGGAGTCATAAGTGTGTCCTTCATTGTGGCGCTACCTCAGATACACGCATTCGTAGCAAACCAGTGCTTGGGACCCGATTGTATGAATCAGCGAAGGCGTGAGCTTTTCGAATAACGTACCATACGATTCTTTCCATGACAATGATTCCTTTGTGCCATGCCGACAGTGTGCTGATTCTTGCACACCTCTAGAATATCGATTATCCCCGTCATTCTTCGGAAGCTCCACTCTCTTCTACGCGGTCTTCGATAAGTCCGCGCCGCGCCGTTCGCGCCCACTTACTGTAACGAGCGCCACCAGGCTCGCCACGATCAGCACCGTCCACGCCAGCACCGGCGGATAGTGCCCGCCGTAACGGACCTCCGTTACTTTCGCTTGTAGGACCGCATTGCGAGATGCCATGAAGTTACCAAGCTGGTAAGCAAAGCCGGGCAGCGTTCCGCGCACCGATGCAGGAGATAGTTCGTTCAAGTGAGCCGGGATCACTCCCCACGCCCCCTGCACCATGAACTGCATCAGGAAGCCGCCGAGCGCGAGCAGTGGCACGGTTTTCGAATAGGCCCACAGCGGGATCATCGGAATCGCCAGCAGCGCCGCAATCACAATGGCGCGCCGCCTTCCAATCCTCTCCGATAACGATCCAAACAGGATTCCTCCCACCAGCGCTCCAACGTTGTAAACAATCGCGATGAGGCTCACCGTCTTCGGCGTAAGCTGCAAATTCTTCTGCAGGAAGGTCGGATACAGATCCTGTGTCCCATGGCTGAATGAGTTAAACGCAAACATCAACACCACGAGAAAAATAAATATCCCCGCATGCGACGCGATATCTTTGCCCAGGCTTCGTCCCCCGTCGCGCTCCACCTTGCCTTGCAGCCACGCCGGCGATTCATCCACCTTGGTTCGAATGTAGATGACTAAGAAGGCCGGCAGCGCCCCGAGCACAAACATCCCTCGCCATCCGATCAATGAAAACAGAGTTCCATAGACGACCGCGGCGATCAAATAGCCGACCACATATCCTTCTTGTAACAGCCCCGAAAAGAAACCGCGCCCTTCGGCGGGCAATGTTTCAAAGGCCAGCGCCGCCCCTACGCCCCACTCACCGCCCATCGCAATTCCGAACAGCGCCCGCGTAATCAGAAATATCTTCAACGTCGGAGCGAATGCCGAAGCCAGCTCAAACACCGAGTACGCAATGATGTCGACCATCAATGTCGGACGCCGTCCAAATTTGTCGGCCATCATCCCAAACAAGAACGCGCCCACCGGACGCATCGCCAGCGTCCAGAAGATTCCCTCCGAAACTTCCGAAACTTTCGCGTGGAACTGGGTCGCCAGCGCGCTGACGCAAAAAACGAGAATGAAGAAATCGAACGCATCCAGCGACCAGCCCAGGAAGCAGGCGACAAACGTATTCCGCTGTACTGCCGTCAACCGCCGAAATCGCCCGATGATTTCCATGCCGTTCGCTTTCCTCTGTGAGCCCCTTTGCCCTCTGTGGTGAAAGGTCTTTCTTCCTGGGGGAAAGCCCTTTCTTCACGGCTCCCAAGTCCTGCGGATGCTAGCATAGGCTGTTCAATCAACAATCAGAAATCACTAATCATCAAGCTGCTTATGCCCGAACTCGACCTCCCGCAACGCCAGGCCACCGACACGCTGATGCTTACCGGCTTCTGGTATCGCGCTCTGCCTGCCGATCGCGTCCATCGCAATCAACTGCATAAAGCCACGCTGCTGGAGATTCCCCTCGTCATCGGCCGTGATCGTCAAGGACATCCCTTCGCCCTGCGCGATTCCTGCCCGCATCGCGGCATGCCGCTTAATTCCGGAAAATTCGATGGCGAAAATCTCGAGTGTCCCTATCACGGATGGCAATTCGACGTTCACGACGGCCAGTGCCAGCTGATTCCGTCGCTCACTTCGGATCAGACGATGAAAGTCGATCGCATTTACGCCGGAAGTTACCCCTGCGAAGAACAAGACAATTTCATATGGGTATATATCCCAGACCCCGCTCCTCAAGGTGCCGGATTCACGAAACCGGCCGAAGCCTGCGAGCCCGCTCCCACCATCGAAAAGTTCAGCCAGAAATACAAGCTCGCCTACCTCCAGGCCGAAATGCCAGTCAGCATTGACCACGGCATCATCGGCCTGATGGACCCCGCCCACGGACCATTCGTCCACCAAGCCTGGTGGTGGCGCTCGCAACACAGCATTCACGAGAAGAAAAAAAACTTTGAGCCAATTCCGAATGGCTTTCGCATGGCAGCGCACACCCCCAGCTCGAACTCCGCGCCCTACAAGCTTCTGCGTCTCTATGCCGATGCCGACTCGATCTCCACCACTATCGACTTCGTCCTGCCCAATATTCGCACCGAAACAATTCGCGCAGGGAATTACTGGTTCTCCAGCCTGACGACGGTCACCCCGATCACGCGCAACCAGTGCCGCATCGATGTAGTCGCCGCGTGGAATCTCTTCCGCTGGATCCCGTTCGTCCCAGATTTATTGAAATTCGTTTTCGGAAAGTTCGTCGAACAGGACCGCCGCACCATGGAACTCCAGGCCGAAGGCTTGAAGCATAACCCGCACCTCATGCTGATCGACGATGCCGACCGTCCGGCCAAATGGTATTTCCAATTGAAGGCCGCACACCTGGAATCGAAACGCACCGGCCAGCCCATGAAGCACCCGATATCCGGCCCCGTCACGCTGAAGTGGAGGAGTTGAGGCTTGTGTGGCGCGGGCGCCCCGCCCGCGAAAAGCCCGCGCCTGGTAGGACCGCTGAGACTAGATCGAAACCTGGAAGTCCTACTCCGCCACCAGCCAGTCCATCGCTTCTTCCCGCGTCTCAAAGGTTGGAAAATCCCGTTGCGAGAAGCTTTTGAAATTTTCGTAGAACACATGCGGCAGACTGTCCGTCCCCACCCATGCCGACTTCTTCACATACGGACGGTCCAACACCAGCACTTCTTTAATCTTCGTGGAGACTGCCTTGTCAATCTTCGCGCCGCTGAAGTCCGCGAGCGTCAGCACCGATCCCGGTGCATGTGCGGACACATCGGCCCGCACCTGGTCGAGCAGCACCAACATCTCTTTCCCCTGACAGTGACTGAAATCGATGAGGAAGATCGCCTGCCCTTTGTGTTTCACAAATCGCAGCCGTTTTTTAACATCGTCATCAGAGATCATGCCAGCAATCCTTCCACTACGCCGTACGCCCCGTCCAGCGCAGCATCCAGTGCGGACGCATCTTTTCCTCCAGCTTCCGCCAGATCCGGACGCCCGCCGCCCTTGCCGCCCACCTTTTGCGCCACCGGGCCAATCACTTTGCCAGCCTGCACCCGCGAAGTCAAATCTTTCGTCACGCCCACAATCAACGCGACATTCCCATTCGAAGCCGATCCCAGCACCACCACGCCTGATCCGATCTTATCTCGCAGTTGATCGACCAGCGTTCGTAACTGTGCTCGCTCCACATTGTCCACGCGATGCGCCAGCACCTTCACGCCCTTCACTTCCTTTATCTTCTCGCCGACGTTAGCCGTTGACGACGACGCCGACTTCATTCGCGCCGAATCCAGCTCCCGCGCCAGTCGCTTGATCTCCGCGTCCTTCTTTTCAAGTTCCAGTTTCAGCGCTTCAGCCGGAGACAACGCAGCCTCTTCCCCGTGTACACCATCCTCCACGTCGGGCGCCCCATCCTTTCGCGCCTTTTGCGAAACGGTGGGCTTGGCAAGGGTGGGAGACACGAATGCTGAAACCACATTCTCCAATTGATGATCTTTGCGAAAGTGTTTGAGCGATTCTTCCCCTGTGATCGCTTCCACGCGCCGCACGCCCGACGACACGCTGCCTTCTTTCAGAATCTTGATCAGCCCAATCTCGCCGGTCGCGCCCGTGTGCGTCCCACCGCAAAGCTCCGTCGAGAAGTCTCCGATCTTGATCACGCGCACCTTGTCGCCGTACTTCTCCCCGAACAACGCCATCGCATGATATTCGTTTACCGCGACATCGATCGGCACATCCGCGATCGTCTGCACCGTCCGGTTTCGCAGCACCTCTTTATTAATGATGTCTTCAATATCCTGCAGCTCTTCATCCGCCACCGCGGTGAAGTGCGAGAAATCAAATCGCAGATGACCCGGCGATACCAGCGATCCTGCCTGCTTCACATGCTTGCCCAGCACCTCGCGCAGTCCGGCGTGCAACAAATGCGTCGCCGTATGATTCCGCATGGTCGCCTCGCGGATATCCGTGTTCACCACCGCATCAACCTTATCCCCAACCTTCAGGGTGGCCCACCCTACGCGGTTTTCGTAGGGTGGGATTTCTGACGTCGATTTCATCACGACCTGATGCGCCCGCACTCCCTGGATCGGGTAATAACACCCCGTCACTTCAGCTACGACGGTGTTGTGATCGTCGGAATACAGCCATCCCCGATCGCCAACCTGCCCGCCAGCCTCCGCGTAAAACGGCGTGTGATCCAGAATGACCTCGCCCTGTTCGCCAGCTTTCAGTTCCTTCACGCCTTGGCCGTTGTGCCCGTCTGCTTTAGAAATGATCGCCAGCACTTCGCAGCCGTTCGACCGCGTCTGCCGATATCCTTCGAACTCTGATTTTGGAAGTTGCTGGTACGCCGGATTCGCCGTCTGCTTCGCCGCACCCTTCCACGAGGCCCGCGCGCGCGTCTTCTGCTCTTCCATCGCATGATCGAAGCCAGCTTTATCGAACGCAATGCCCTGATCGCGCGCCGCATCCTGCATGAAGTCGAGCGGCATCCCAAACGTGTCGTAGAGCTTGAACGCATCTTCGCCCGCAAGCTTCTCTGGTGAATGCTTCAGCAGCGTTTCCAGTTTTTCTAAACCCACATCCATGGTGTGAGCAAACCGTTGTTCCTCGCTCAGCACCGCTTTCGACACCCGATCCGCCGTCTCATTCAACTCCGGATACGCATCGTTCATCAGATCGCGCACCGCAAATACCATCTGATAGAGAAAAGGTTTCGTCTGCCCCAGCAGTCGCCCGTGCGTGATCGCGCGCCGGATGATCTTCCGCAACACATACCCGCGCCCCTCATTCGAAGGCAGCACGCCGTCCGAAATAAGAAAAGTAACCGCACGCGAATGGTCTGCAATCACCCGCAGCGAAGCCGCCGACTTATGACTTGATTCTGTGGGGACAGCTGCCCCCGGCTGTCCGGCCGAGCGAAGCTCGGCTCTCTCCGTTCCCGTCAATTCCGCCGCGCGCTTGATCAGCGGCGTAAATAAATCCGTATCGTAGTTCGAAATCACGCCCTGCAGCGCCGCCGTCGTTCGCTCCAGTCCCATGCCGGTGTCAATCGACGGCTTCGGCAAAGGCGTCAGCTTACCCGACGCGTCCCGGTCAAACTGCATGAACACTAGATTCCAGATTTCTACATAGCGTCCACAATCGCACGGGAAAGCACAGTCTGCATGTCCTTGATCGGACGACGCCGCTCCCATATCAAAGTAAATTTCGCTACACGGGCCGCACGGCCCTGTATCGCCCATCTGCCAGAAGTTGTCTTTCAACCCCATCTCGAAGATGCGATCCTTGGGCACACCCTGCGCCGCCCACAAGTCGTACGCCTCGGCGTCGCGCTGCAATCCGCCTTCCCCGTTAAAGACCGTGGCATACAACTTTTCTTTCGCAATCCCAAACCACGCCGGAGACGTGATCAACTCCCAGGCGTAGGAAATCGCATCCTTCTTGAAGTAGTCGCCGAACGAAAAATTCCCCAGCATCTCGAAGAAGGTGTGATGCCGGTTCGTGAACCCGACGTTCTCGAGATCGTTATGCTTGCCGCCTGCCCGCACGCACTTTTGCGATGTTGTCGCCCGCACGTAATCGCGTTTTTCCAGCCCAAGAAACACGTCTTTGAACTGGTTCATCCCCGCATTGGTGAATAGCAGCGTGGGATCGTTAGCCGGGACAAGGGACGACGAGTGCACTTCCTTGTGTCCCTTTTCCACAAAGAAGTCCAGGAATTTTCGGCGAACTTCAGAGCCTGTCAGCATGAACTTTAATTTTAAACGAAACCGGAGGGTACCCACTTCTGGTGCGCTTTTGTGCCGCGGAAGACGTGGACTTGGCGGATGGATTTTTTCAAACAGTCGTCCCAACACGAGACAACAGAATTCGAGATCGCAGGAATTTCCCCTGTGATCCCCCTGCGCCTTCTGCGGTGAGTCGTGGCTTTCGTTACTTCACGGCATCGACCGTTTTATCGGCCCCCTTCTTCACACCGTGCCCCACATCCTTCACGCCTTTCTTCACGGCGCTGCCTGTCTTGGTGGCGGTTTTTTCCGTGTCCTTGGTAGCGGTCTTTGTGCCCTTCTCGGTGTCTTTCGCCGCGGTCTTCGTGCCCTTCTCCGTATCCTTCGCCGCGGTCTTGGTGGCGTGCCCCGTCTTCTTCGCGGCCGTCTCCGTATCTTTACCTGCGGTTTTGGCCCCTTTTTCTGTGTCCTTGCCGGCCGTCTTGGCCGCACTCTTCATTTCACTGCCAGTCGACTTGTCAGTGCTGTTGGCATCCTGAGCAACAACAAGTGTTGTCGCGCAGATCAGAGCGAACATAACCATTACGGCCCACTTCATTTTCATGGGATTTCTCCTCGCTGAATGCTGGATATCGTTGGAGCAGTCGCCTGAGTATGCTCCACTGGGCGGCAGCGAATCAAATCGAAGTGTGATGATCCCGAATTTCAAGAAAGACGTCATCCTGAGCGTAGCCGCTTTTCAGGCGGAGAGAAGGATCTCCCGGAAATTCGCGACAACCAGCAACTCAGACCCTACCGATTCCCATCCCGGACGGTATTCATTGCTCTGTCTCCCCTTCCAGCGCCATCAGCGTCTCCTCATCCACATCCCATTTCTTCAAAATCGCAAAGATCGTCTTCATGCGGAACCCTGCCCGAATCATCTGCCGAAAAACCCGCGCCGTTTCCTTCTGGTCGTTTGGCTTCTTCAACCTCTTCTTGTGGAGATACTCGCGCGCCTGCTTCTCTTCACTCACAGCTCCATACGCAGCATCCACTGCCTTCTCGATGACCGACCCGTGCACTCCTCGCGTCTTCAACTCGGTAATCACTCGCCCGCGCCCGAATTTCTGATTGTCGCGCCGCATCGAGGAGTAATACGCCGCGTACTGTGAATCGTTCAGATATCCCTGATCCTTCAATCGCCGGATCACCAGCTCGACCAGCGTTTCCGCGTACTCCGATTCCGGATCCTCGACTCGCGCGCGCATCAGCCGCTTCAACTCCGCGACCGTCCGCATCCGCCGCGCCAATGCTCCCACGGCGTATTCGTACATCTCCTCTTCGGAATACTGCCGCCGCTTCGGACGAGAGAATGCCATGCGCTAACGATAACGCAAAACAGACATCAGGGTTAAAGCATTGAATATTGCAGATGTCATCCTGAACGGCGGCCGAGCATCGTCCTGAACATCGCGGGATATCATCCTGAACGGCGGCGGAGCCGTCGTGAGGGACCTTACGACGGCAGACGGCATTGATGGTGTAAATGGGACCGCGCTTGGCGTTGTAGTTGTGAGTTAAGTTGTTCCGAACCACATTATCGGAATTGCATAGCTACGTCGGGTCCGTCGGACGGCTGCGCCCTCCTCAGGATGACATCGCCTGAAGCCGGGTCTATCTTCCTCCAAACCCTGCAGTCTGCATCGATTGCCGCGAGATGTCCGCCGTTGACGCGATACCCTGCATGCGCAGTTTGAAGTCGTCAGCATTCGAAGCGTTTTCCAGAGCCGTTTCGTAATTCACCAGCCCGGCCTGGAACAGATCCCACAGTGATTGGTCAAACGTCTGCATACCGTACTGCGAAGTTCCGGCCGCAATCGCGTCGCGGATCGACCGGGTCTTTTCCGGCACCAGCACGCATTCCCGGATGAACGCCGTATTGATCATCACTTCCACGGCGGGTACTCGTCCTTCAGAATCGCAACGCCGCACCAGTCGCTGACTGACGATCGCTCGCAGCACTGCCGCCAACTGCATACGAATCTGCTTCTGCTCCGGCGGAGGGAAAATCGAAATCACGCGGTTGACGGTTTCCACGGCATCCAACGTGTGCAACGTCGAGAACACCATGTGACCGGTTTCAGCCGCATGCAGTGCAGTCTGGATCGTCTCCAAATCTCGCATTTCGCCCACCAGGATCACGTCCGGATCCTGACGTAACGAGGCTCGGAGCGCCGCTCCGAACGAGGGCGTATCCACGCCCACTTCGCGCTGGTTCACATATCCTTTTTTGTCGCGGTGCAGAAATTCGATCGGGTCTTCAATCGTGACGATATGTTCCGCTCGTGATGAGTTCACACGGTCCACCATCGCGGCCAGAGTCGTCGACTTACCAGAACCCGTTACGCCCGTGACCAGCACCAGCCCCCGAGGCATGTCGCAGATCTGTTCCACCACTTTCGGCAGGAACAACTCGTCCAGCGCACGAATCTTGGTCGGAATGACACGAAGCACCAGCCCTACGTTGCCGCGCTGCTGAAAAATGTTCACACGGAAGCGTCCCAGGCCGGCCACGCCATACGCCATATCGATTTCCGTGGTCTCTTTGAATTTCTGCTTCTGCCGCGCCGACATCATGCTGAAAGCCATATTCAGCATGTCTTCCGCGCTGATTCTGGGCTGATCAGTCAACGGGGCCAATTCTCCGTCAACGCGCAGGTGTGGATAGTTCCCCACCTTCAAGTGCAAGTCGCTGGCTTTTCGTTCCGTCGCGATTCGTAGCAGATCGTCAATATTCATGCGGAGATCTTCCCATCGAAGCCTCGGCTCCGAAGCTTCTCAAACCTGGACGTTCTCCAGCATCATCGCCCGAATCGTCACCTTCCCCAAGATGACCTAGGTAATGGACCAATCGCGGATCCCGAACTATGTCTTAAGTTTCTCGAGTCTTTTTAGTTCCCGTAGCCTTATATTTTGTGATGTATGCAGTGGGACTTTGTGATTATGCAGGGATTTTGATTCTGAATCTGTGTGTGGACAGCCGCCCTTGGCTGTCCGGCGGCCCGAAGATTTTCGGGCGCAACGTTCTTATTCACCAGTAGACCAATTCTCCGGGGTTTCCGTCCACGAGAATCCCCTCGGCTATAATGGCGCGGTCCATGCCCCTGACCTCCGGCAATAAACTAGGCCCCTACGAGATCCAGTCCCAACTTGGCGCCGGCGGCATGGGAGAGGTTGAGCCGCATTGCGGGCGTGAGCTGAGCCGGGGTCCCCAGCACGCGCGGGTTTTGCGGGATGGGGTGGCAAGCGCGAGCCCGCAGGCGAAATCCCGAGCCAAGCGAGGGATCTCATGTTGA
>Ga0070735_10001049_pt1 | contig 27455 bp, 20 predicted proteins | sample Coa_R1_FD_66443 | JGI IMG/M metagenome (GOLD analysis project Ga0070735, IMG submission 66443) | Surface soil microbial communities from Centralia Pennsylvania, which are recovering from an underground coalmine fire - Coalmine... | ecosystem: Environmental > Terrestrial > Soil > Unclassified ...
CACTCCCATCACCGGCCCGGGTCCTCATCGGAGTGTGTCTTGCTTAAACAACATTGTATCTCAACCATCTTATTTTTCTTTTTTTCTCCTGCACTCCTATGGGCCCAGATAACTGATCAAAACAGGCTAGATGAACCAGGCCTGGAACACCGGACCCTTCAATCAGAAACTGCCTCGCCTTCCTCAAACAGAGCTACTCTGTCCGCGCCTGCGACGACAGTTCCTACTCCGTCTGACGAGAAGAAGGATGATTCAGAAGGCAAGCAGACTCCTCGCATCATGTGGGTCGTCCCCAATTTCACCGCCGTTAGCGCGAATACACAACTCCCTCCGCAGTCGACTTCAGAAAAATTCAAGATGGCCAGCGAGGACAGCGTGGATTATTCGTCATTTGTTTGGGCGGGAATGGTGGCAGCCCAAAGCATGGCTCTGAAAGCCTATCCGGAGTTGGGTGTTGGACCGGCGGGCTACGGCCGCTACTATTGGCGGGCTTTCGTCGACCAGGCGTCCGGATCTTACTTCACGGAAGCTATTGTTCCTACGCTAACACACGAAGACGCCCGTTATTACACCCTTGGCCACGGAGGTTTTTTTCGCCGAGCAGCCTACGCGTTATCGCGGGTCGTCATTACCAAAACCGATTCCGGAGGTAAGAGCTTCAATTATTCCGAGGTCGTGGGCAACGGGTTTGAAGCGGGTTTGTCTAATCTTTATTATCCACGAGAGGAGCGTGGTCTGAGTAAGACTGCGCAAAATTGGGGAACGCAAATGGAAGCTGCCGCGCTCAACAATATCGTCAAGGAGTTCTGGCCGGATATTCGCCGCCACGTTCTGCGTCAAAAATAATTGAGCGTCCGTGGTTCGCGTTTTTCGCAGCGCCATGATGCGCCGCGATTTCACTGAGCATCCATTACCACTCGTCGACGGAGGAATTGCGGATTGCGATTCCCCTGGCCTCAAGTTCTCCGAGCAGTTGCGCCACGACCGGCGAAACTTCTCCATCGCCCGGAACAATCACCGCCCATTCAAGATTTTCCCGGAACTCGCGTGTGCTGATGCTCCATTGCTGCAACGCGGCCGGCGTTGTCTGTCCGATATGTATCAGCGACCAGTGCCGGGCAAGCGCCAATGCTGTTTGTCGATCTGGCAAGGGTCCGCGGACAATGAGGTGATTGTTCCCGATGACCAGAATGCCTGACATGCGGTTTCACGCCTCAATTCGTGGATCGGGAATGGCGCGCCCGATGGAAAAATGATAGATGACCTGCCGCGGAAGTGTACTGGGATCATTCGCTGATGCCGCTTCGAGTTTGTCTGTGCGCAGGTTTTCTGTTTTGGAGACTGACTCGTTGTCCGCACTGGAAATCGCCGCTGCGTACCTGCTTGTCGGCGAGCCCAGCATGACCAGCGCACGTTTTTCCGCCGCATCGACCGAGGAAAGCACGGAGTCGTCTGTTTCGGGGAGGAAGCCGAGATAGCGGTGAACATCGTCGTCATAAAAAGCGCCAATGCCGGTAGCATTCCAGCCAAGCGCTTCCGCGCCCAGATATAATCTTTGCCCGATCGCGCCAGCCTCAAAATGCACGTACCGGTAACCGCGGTTGCCAAACTTCCGCGCCGCGGCGGCCAAATCCGCCACCATCGAAATCGCAAAACACGAATTTCCCGCGAGTGTCTGTTCAAGGCTCAGATATGCGGCGACTCGTTCTACATTGCCGCGGTGGAGTTGTTCCAACTTGCGAGTGCTGCGATCCCACCGGTACACGCCAGGCTCGCAATCGCGCACGCGATGAACGTAGAGGTAGAGCGTCACAAAGTCAGTTCCTGCGCGCCCAGCCATTTCATCGCCCCCAAAATTTCCGCGCCAATCGGCTTGCCAGTCCCGTGTCGCGAAATCCAGAATCTGTTCCATCTCGCTGCGTTCCATCGGTGTGGTTCGCGCATCGAAATCAAGCGCGGAACGCCGTCGCCGCGTGATGGTTCCGAGGCTGCTCTCACGTCCAATGTCGCGCGCAACTGCATGCAGCCGCGCGTGACCCTCACTAATCTCCACTTCATTCGCTGTTGGAATATTCTGCAGCGGCCGCGCAGCATCAGATAGAAGTGTCGAGCGATGCATGCCGAGCAACAACTTGTAGGGCACTTCCTCTGATGACAATTCATTCGGCACTCCAGCGAATGTCTCCTTCGGAGGAATAACATTTCGCGCGCCAGAACCTGTCGATGGAAACACTAGAAACGCCATGGGCGCCTCATCGCTTCCACCCAAGCCGAGCGTGCGCGTCAAACGCAAGTCAGCGAAGTGAGCGATCGCGCCGCCCGAGAGTCCCAGCGCACGCGCCGCCAGGAGCACGCTCATCATGGCGTGTCCCAAATCGTGGCAGCAGTAGCGATATGCGCGGTCCCGATATTTCCAAGCTTCGCGCCAGAATATCGACGTGAGCCCCACAATGAGCGGAGATTCCTCGGCCCACGGGATCCGCAGCTCTTGCGCGAGATATTGCGTCCACCCGCCTGAGCTGCGAAGCTCAAGCGCGTGCAGGTCTGCGCGGTAGTGATACAAGCCGTCATCGACGCCCGTGAACCCCCGCAGCGCCAGATAAGTTTCTGTGGGATGAAGATTTCCCGATGAAGGATTCACGCGCAGGCTGTAACGGCTGCCAGTACTCGGAACTTTTTTCCATGAGCTGACGGCCATGGAATACCAAAGCAAACGGCTCAGCCGAAGCGTGTCCAGCTGAAGCGCCGCTTCACGATCTTCAGAATTATTTTCGTTAGCGAGCCAGGTTTTTGTGTCGAGCGCGTCCATGGCTGCGAACGCCCCAATGTCCGGAAAGCCAGGCGCAGGCGGAAGCGGCGTCACCGGGGCACCCTCATACGTGCGGAACGGATTGGGCTGATTTTTCCAGTCTAGATAATGTGCACTCGAGCGAACCGAATGATAGGTGTGCTTCGTCGCCTGGTGATAGGCGAACAGGCGCTCCGTGTCTTCGTTCACTTCGCCGGATTGAGAATCTTCCAATATGCGGGAGAGAAAGCGCGTCATTCGCCGATCCGTTTGAAGCTGCCAAGATATTTCAAGTCGCTGCCTGCTCCAGAAATTGACTCGCGTAATTACCGTAACACGAAAGATGCGCTCTCCGTCTCGAAGAACACGAGTCGGAGAGGCCTCTACAAAACGGCTCAACATTGACATGCATCGTGCGCGATGCGCCGTGCTCCCTCCGCCAGACTTCTTCTTGATATACTTGAACCCAGGTTAGAACGAGAGGAGGGTGAAGTCATGAATGGTAAGCCTCTCGTGGCTGCTGCACCCTATCTTATCGAACAAAAATATCAGGACTATACTCCCGACCAGCACGCGGTCTGGACGCAATTAGTGCGACGCCGGCTTCCCCAATTGAATACGTATGCCTGCCGCGAATACCTCGATGGATATGAAATTATCGGACTGCAGGATGACCGCTTGCCGAATCTTTACGCAATCAGCGATCGCCTGAAACCCAGGACCGGATGGAGCACAACTCCGGTGAGCGGCTTTCTTCCAGGCGCGGCTTTTTTTGAAATGCTCGCCGCTCGCATGTTCCCAGTGACGACCTGGTTGCGCGGACGCGATTCACTCGAATACATTCCTGAGCCGGATATCTTTCACGATGTATTCGGGCATGTGCCGATGCATGCCCATCCGGTATTTGCGGATTTTCTCCAGCACTACGGAATGATCTGCGCAAAGCTAAAAGACGCCGAAGCCCTGGAACGGCTGGGCCGCCTTTTCTGGTTCACCGTGGAATTCGGGTTGATCCGGCAGGATGGCGAGATCAAAGTTTACGGGAGCGGCGTGATCAGTTCTCACCGCGAATGCACCAACGTGATTGAGCGAGGCTGCGAAGTCAGGGATTTCAATCTCGACGAAGTGCTCGATACACCCGTGAAGGTGGACGAACTGCAGAGACGCCTATTCGCGATAGAAAACTTCGATCAACTTTACGAAGCCGTGCGCGAGGCCGAAAAGCGGACGGCGTCAGTGATTTAAACAGTCGATCCTCAATCGTAAAATGCCGGCGCGTGCTTCAGCTTGTCCGTTTGTGTTTTCTCGTGATTGATCCAAAGCTGCGCGTGATAGAAGGACATCAGGTCGGCCATGCGCTGCATCGATAAGAGCGTCTGAACTTTTTGCTCCGCGGGCATGGTGGCGAAATACGGAATGCGGCGGTTGTCCCAATTGGACTGTAGATGTACGGCATCACCACTAAGCAAAACCCATCCTGTTTTTTGCAGATGCACCAGGCACGATTGATGGCCGGGAGTGTGGCCGGCTGTCAAGACCAGCATGACTGAGCCGTCGCCGAATACATCCAAATCCTCCTGGACCAATTTCACCGGATGATCTTTCAGGAAAGTTGGCCGCGTGTCTGACGGCGGCTTCAGTATTCCTTCCTTGCCTGGAGCAAAATAATTGTCATATTCAGCTTTCTGTACGAGGATCGGCACGGTCGGAAACATTTCGACATTGCCAATGTGGTCGGGATGCGTGTGCGAAATGCCGATGAACTTGATGTCCGCGGGCTTCACGCCAATCGCGGCAAGCTGCGACTCGAGCGATTTCGCGCGACTCCAATGAATATCCGTGGCGGGATTGTTCGTGGGGAGCCAGCCATCCGGCATGGCGGCAACCGCATCGGAAATGCCTGTGTCCCACAGAAAATAATCCCCAGAATGGAGGATCAAAAAACAACTGTCCGAAATGTCGATTGGCTTACCGACATTTACGCCGACCGTCCATCGCGATTCATCAGGCGCGTGCCCCTGGCCGCAGTCCAGCACGTACAGTTTATCAACGCCTTTCCCGGTCGATTGCGCCCAGCCTGGGTTGCTCAGAAAAAGCGCTGCAATAGCGGCAAGAATCATGCTGAATTTCTTCACGGGAAACCTCCAAGATTCGACGAGCGGGTTAAGTAGCACAGACTTTTTATCCTGAACAGCCGTGAAGGACAGTCTGTGTGCTTTTGAATTGGTTTTACTAAAAACACTTTCTTCGCTTCCAGAGTGCTTACTTGTCCGGCCCACCAGGACAATTCGAATTAGCACCATTGCAATCGCCAGCGACATGTTCCGGTAAACCTTTTCCCGCAACTTCCACCCTCATGCCCGCAGGGTCACGAATCGACCATCCATATTTGCTGTCCGCCGTGGGCTTATAGCCGCGCCGGATCAGTTCGGCCTTCACCGCCGCCTGATCGTAATTTTCAACTTCGGGCGCGAAGTGCGCGATGTAAGGCTTGTGCTCGGGATGCTGGCTCTTGCGGAGGTACAAGTGATTCTCACCGAATTTCAAGAAGCACACCGGGCCTCCCGGGGTATCCACGCCCAAGACATCGCCTGGCTTGTAATAAACCACCTTCATTCCCAGCAGATCCGTGTAGAAGTCGCGGCACACATCGACGTCCGGCACCATCAGGACAAGGTGGCTAACGGCCCGCGCTCTATAACCTTTGCCATCGGCTTTGGGAACCGCATCGAGATTCTTTGTGCCGTCGGATTCCTTGGCGTTCGGCGCGGCTTGTCCGGGAAATACACCATGGGTCGCGCAGATTTGCACCGTTAGGCCGCTCGGATCCTTGATGCCCCATGCGAACGGGCCGTCCGGGGAAGGATTCAGGCCGCGGCGAATCAACTCAGCTTTCACAGCATCCAGTTGAAAGTTTTCAATGGAGAACGCCAGGTGATCGACATTGCCTTGCCCCATTTGTTCCGTCCAGTTTGCGCTGGCTCCAGTGCCGGACGGACGATCGAGAGGCTGCCTGAGCGGTCGCAGGTAAATCGCGTTCGGCGGATCGCCGAACTCGAGCGAACATTGTTTTCCGTCGTCCCACACGCATTTCATTCCGAATAAATTGATGTAGAAATCCCGGACTTTGGCGTAGTCAGCTACCTGATAGTTGATGTGATTGTAGGCGACTGCCTTGAAACCTGTGCCGCTCGCGCCGCCCATTTGCGCGGCAAACGCCGTGCTTCTTGGCGTGAGGCTCGCTGCTACGCCGGCTGTCGCCGCAACGCCCAAGACCTTGATCAATTTGCGTCGGTCGATTTTTCCACGTGTCGATGCCTCGGGCTTGATTAGATCATTGTTCTTCATCGCTCACCCCTCGTGCTTCGTAAACTCTAAACTCCAAAGTCAAAATCACACAGGCTGAAGCCTGTGCTGCGCATGACCCACTCGCATTCGATCACCCTCGATCACTCGGAGCATGACCTTTCATTTTGCCGAGATTGTCTGTTTGGTATGGGTTCTTGTCAAGGAATCACTTTACTGGGCGATGCTAACCACAATGGTATCGCTCTCGATCTGGCCGATCGCGTCCGCATTCGCACACACGTATAATTCTAGTTCTAATGCCTTCGCAATTGCGCATCACTCCTGATCGCGCAGTCCTATTGGGTGCGTTGCTGGCGGCACTCGCCTACATCCAGGACGTTCGCTACGACTTCATTCTGGATGATGTGCCCATGATCCTATTGAATGACACCATCACTTCGTGGCGCAATTGGAAATCGGCATTCGTCACCCAGATATTCGCGGCGAATAGTTCAACAACGCCAAGAGCGATTGCTGCGGTGCACTATCGCCCCGTTTATAAATTGTGGCAGATGCTGAACGAGCAGTTTTTCGGATTGGTGCTGCCCTGGTGGCATATCACTTCGCTGCTGCTGCACGTAGTCGCAATTTTTCTGGTTTATCAACTGGGAATCAAGCTGCTGAAAGAGCGCTGGACGGCGGCCCTGTCGGCGCTGATTTTTGCTTTCCATCCTATCCATGTGGAGTCGGTAACCTACGTCACGGCTTCGACGGACCTGCTGGTTACGATTTTCGCACTGATTTCCTTCCTGTTGTATTTCCGATTTCGTGAGGAAGGCGGCTCGTCCGTCTTCCTCATTGCTTCCGTGATCGCTGCGTCGCTGTCGATGATGTCCAAGGAAACAGCCGTGATGTTTCCCTGGTTGCTGGTCGCGTATGAGGCGTTGCGGGAGGCTCCTGTCGGTACGCAGCTAGGTTGGAAACGATTCGTCTGGACGCTTCCATTTTTCGCCGTTGTGGGCGCTTATGTCGCGGAGCGTACGCTGCTCTTCGGACTCAATACCGGCCCGGGACCTGGCGGCAGCCGTATGGCCGCCCTCGGCGACATTCCTCTCGCACTGCTTGTCTATTTTCAGAATCTTTTCTGGCCCTTCCGATTGAGTTTTTTTTATCCGGCCGAGTGGAGCATGCAATGGACCCTTCTCAAAGGCGCCGCGGCTCTTTTCCTGATCGTGGTGGCGATTATTTTGTGGCACTGTTATCGAGATCGACGTGATATGCGACTGCAGTTTTTGTGGGCTGCGATTCTTCTCGTGCCGGCGGCGCTTGGCGTATATACGTTCGTGCCTGACGATTGGGTCCACGACAGGCACATGTATCTGGTCTCGGTTCCGGTCTGTCTTATTCTCGCTGCGCTTCTGACCGATTCGCGGTGGCCGGTAAAAGCATCAGCCATCTCTAGTTTCGCAGTCTTGGCTGCACTGCTTGCCGCCACTGCGTTCAGCGTGCCGAGATTCAGCGATAACACCACGATTTATGCCAGCGCTCTGCGAATAGCTCCAAGAAACAGCCTTGTGCATGAGTACTACGCCGATGCTCTGTGGAGTTATGGCCGCCACGACGAGGGCCTTCGTGAATTTAAAATCACTACTGAACTGTCGCCTAATTCAGATACGGCCTACGAACGATATGGGGCAGCGCTTGCTGAGATTGGTCGGGACGACGAGGCCATGACGGAATTCTCGGGGGCTTTGCTCAGATCTTCGCCTCAAACTTCATTTAGAGCGTTTCTCCTATCGGAAATGGCGGCAATCGAACTGAAGCGCTCGCAATATCCGGAAGCCGCCGGCCATCTTCGCGAGGCGCTGCAGATTTCCCCACAAACTCTGAACTATCACGCCTGGCTTGCTCAAGCGCTGAACCAGCAAGGCCTCGTCAAAGAGGCTGCCGAAGAAATGCGAATCGAGGCCGCCATCCGGAAACGATTCGTTCAGGAACAGCGCGCAGCAAGAGATTAGCCGTAGCAAAAGGCGTGCCTGTCCTACCAGAGATGCAAAGTGCACGAGCCAACGAACGAGTGCCGCGTTGCAGGGCACGATAAATTTCACACACTTCCGTCTGGACTCTGTTATGTCGGGCCATGTTAAAATCCCAAACGATGCTGAGGCAATGCTGCACCAGGTTTGAACGCGAAGCCCGCAAATGCGGCTGGCAACGAATTGCCGGTCTCGATGAAGCGGGACGCGGCTCATTATTCGGTCCAGTAGTAGCAGCGGCGGTGATACTTGATCCCAAGCGCCGGATTGTCGGTCTGGATGATTCCAAGAAATTACTGCCGGAGCGGCGCGAAGTTCTTGCGCTGCGCATCCGCGAACACGCCCTGGCGTGGGGCGTGGCGGAAGTGGACGCGCGCCGCATCGATGCATGGAATATTTATCAGGCCAGTAAGCAGGCAATGTCCCAAGCCCTGACTCTCTTGAAAATTACTCCCGATTATTTGCTGCTTGACGCCATGAGGTTGGATGCCTTGATTGAACAGAAGCCATTGATTCATGGCGACGCCCGCTCCGTTTCCATTGCGGCCGCTTCGATCCTGGCCAAAGTCGAACGGGACCGGATCATGCGCGAATGGGATCTGGTCTATCCGCAGTATGGCCTGAGGCAGCACAAAGGCTATGCCACTCCGGAACACCTTGCGGCTCTTCGTGAACACGGTCCCTCGCCTCATCATCGCTTTTCCTTCGCCCCGGTGCGGGAAGCCTCATGTTGGTCTATCGGAGCGGTACAGACCGTTTTTCCGCTTGCCTGAAGCGACAAACTGACGAAAAACGCGATTTGGATGTTTAGAAAGGGGCCCAGCACCCCCGGGGGCGATGATTACTGCCTCGAACGCTTTTAAATGCGTTGCGTTGACCACGTTTTTGCCACGTGCTAGCGTAAATTTGGCGCATGGCAAGCTGACACTTTCGCCAGACATTTGCGGGCGGCAGTTCGCTTCTGGGAATGTGAGGCAATGGCCTGATCGCGGGTGCGAGACGGCCACGAATTTGCCACTGTCGGATTTCGTCCTCTCCAGCCAGTACAGTGGAAAGAGCATCTGAAGATGGCGTACAACAAAAGCAAGCACATTGACGCGGCGCAGAAGTATCTTCAGCAAGGGAAGATGCCGCAGGCCATCGCGGAATATCAGCAAATCCTGAAGAATGAGCCGAAGGATCAGGTCACCTTGATGACGCTGGGTGATCTATTCGTCCGCCAGGGCGAAACTTTCCAGGCACTGGAATATTTTGAACGGCTCGCAAAAATCTTTCTGAACGACGGTTTTACAACCAAAGCAATCGCCATTTACAAGAAAGTAGCAAAGCTCGCGCCGGAGGAAACGAGGCCTCTGGAACGATTGGCAGAGCTTTACGTTCAGCAGGGAGTCCTTAGCGAGGCAAGGCCGCTCTATTTGCAATTGGCGGAAGTGCACTTGAAGGCCGGGCGACAGCCGCAAGCCGCTGGGTTGTTGCGGAAGCTGCTGGAGGCGGAGCCGGACAACTCGCGAGTTCATACAAGACTCGCCGACCTGCAACTTGCCATGGGGCAGCCGAAGGACGCGATTGAAACATTTTATAATGCTGCGCACAGAGTTCTGGATCGTGGCGATCACGCGGAGGCGATACGGCTCACCGACCGTGTCTTGGCGATCGACGCCCAGCACCAGCCGACGCTCGCTTTGAAAGCTCGCGCATTGATCGGCGCAGGCAAGCGCGCCGAAGCCTGTACTCTTCTGGAATCATTTCCGGATCGAAATGCAGGTGGCGAGACTACGGCGATTCTGCTGAAACAATATATGGAAAGCGGTCAGCCCGAAAAAGCCGCGGGACTGGCCGAAAGTTTATTCGCGCGAGAACCCAGCAACTTTTTGCAGGTACATGAAGTCGCCTGCGTTCTGCTTGAAAAGGGCGACTACCATCGCGCGAGAGCCTTGCTCGCGCTCATCCGAAACACAATGATCGATTCGGGGCAGCACGAGGAACTGGCGCAAACGTTTTCGCGCCTGGCCGAGGCTCAGCCTGGCCAGATTGAGCCGCTCGAATGGCTTGTAGATCTCTACGGACGGGCCAGCGATTCATTCCGCTTGCCCGACGCACTGGCGCAACTCGCGCATGCGCTGGAAGCGGCGGGAGAACAAAAGAGAGCCCTCGAAACATACGAACAGTTGCTCTCTCGAAGTCCGGAAGATGAATCGATACGCCGTCAATATGCGAATCTGCGGTCGAAGGCTGGACTCGAGCCCATGCCGGAGATTCCACCACCCGTGAAACTGGAGTCGACTGGTGCCGGCTCTCCAGTTGTGCAGGCCGCCCCGATTGAGTCCGACCTGGATGAAGAAACGCAGCGTTACGTGACGCAGGCATTGACCGACGTTGATTTATTTTCGAGTTATGGCTTGACGCAGAAAGCGATCGACCTTCTCGAAAGCGTTTTAGAGCGTGCCCCGAGACACGCGCCGGTACTGGAGCGCCTCCTGGATTTTTCAGTGGGCGCAGCCAATGATACCAGGACTTCGGAAATTGCCACAACACTGGAACAAATTGCAATCGAACGTAAAGACCGTGCCGGCGCCGAGAAGTATGCGGAATTCAGGCGCCGGTTCCAGCGCGCGACAGAGCATTCTCCCGCGCGAGCATCCGCTCCGCCCGAGTCATCAGCAACCGCGCCGCCGGAGTTTGCTGTGCCGATGATTGAAGCGCAGCTCGATGAATCTCTCGCAGAGATTCCTGCCAGTCCCGAACATGTTGAGCCGATCATTCCTGCTTCACCGGTAAAATCCGTCGTGCATGAAGTGGATTTGTCTGACGAGTGGGCGGCGTTGTCCGAACAGTTAAGTGAGCCGACAGAAGCTGCTTCCGAGGCCCCGTCCGATGCAGCGGTGGAGGCACATTCCGAGGCAACTCCCCCGGCCCGTGAAATTGCTCCTGAAGTTGCGCCTGAAGTTACTCCTGAAATTGCTCCTGAAATTGCTCCTGAAATTGCTCCTGAAGAAGTAATCGAAGAAGTCCAAGCTTCGGTTCCGGATTTCGATCTCGAGTTACAGTCCCCCGGGCCCACAGAGACTTCGCAAGAGGAAGCCGCGGTTGCTGAGACACTATTTGCCGACCTCGCATCGGAATTGGAATCTGCGACATCATCTTTGCGACTTCCGAAAGGGAAGCCTCAGCCTGCGGCTCCCCGCCCGCCCAGCCCTCCGGTAGCGGAGTCCGCGCCACCGCAACAACGCGCGCCCGTCAATGGAGGCACGGCAGCCGCTAACGCTTCCGGTGGAGAAGCCAAGGGACCACTGGGAGATTTGTTTGAAGAATTTCGCTCCGACATGGGCGAGTCGGGAAAAGATGAGCACGAGGATCTAGAGACTCACTACAACCTGGGTATCGCCTATCGCGAAATGGGCTTGCTGGAAGAGGCCATCAGCGAATTTCAGAAAGTCGCCAAATCGGAAGACAAGGGACCGGCCTTTCGCTATGCCATGCAATGTTGCACTCTGCTGGGCTTGGCCTTCATGGAAAAGGGTCAGCCGGCGATAGCCGCGATCTGGTACGAACGAGCGCTTCAAACTCCAGGACTCGATCAGGAATCCATCCTTGCGTTGCGGTATGATCTGGGAGTGGCACAAGAGCTGGCTGGTGATAAGGCGGCCGCAGTTAGAAGCTTCTCTCAGGTCTATGCGATGAATATCGATTACCGCGACGTGTCCGAGCGGATAAGTCAGCTCGAGAAGGCGCGCTAGGCTACGCCAGGATGAAATCGTTACTTCGTATTTTACTTAGTCTGGATGTGTTCCTATTGGGAGTTGTGCTCATCCTCATTCCCTGGCTGGGATATTGGGAACACAATTTCTTTCTGGATAAGTATCCCGGGCTGATTCCCTTTATGTTGCATCCTTCGGTGCGTGGGGCTGTGACCGGCCTTGGCGCACTTGACGTCATGCTCGCGGGAAGTATTTTGCGAGGACGCGCGGACTCCGTTGCAACTCGAACGTAAACCCATCCTTTGTTACGTGACCGACAGGCGGGCGCTTGGTCTCGGTCGCGCACCTTCTACCGCCGAATCAAGTGCAGAAAATATCAGCGCTGTTGCCACGCAAGCTCTGCTGGAAAAAATCCGCAACGCAGCTTCCACTGGAATCAACTGGATCCAAATTCGCGAAAAAAATCTTGAAACGCGCGTGCTCGCGGAGCTAGTGCGCAGCGCGATCGCCGCTTCACGTGAGACGCACATGAGTGTTCTAGTCAACGACCGCCTGGATGTCGCGCTCGCCACGGGCGCCGCGGGCGTACACCTTGGGGAAACTTCTTTGCAGGTTGAAACCGTGGCGGAATGGCGGCGCTCCGCCGGACGCGCGGAATTTCTAATCGGCGCGTCGTGCCATTCTATCGAGGCAGCGGAGGCGGCCGCCGGCGCGGGCGCGGACTATCTTTTTTTCGGACCGGTTTTTGCGACGCCGTCAAAAGCGGCGTTCGGCGCCCCACAGGGAATCGAACGGCTCCGCGAAGTCTGCCGATCGGTGCGCATTCCAGTCCTCGCCATAGGCGGCATCACGGTTGAAAACGCTCATTCCTGTATTGCCGCGGGTGCTGCAGGCTTGGCGGCAATCCGGCTGTTTCAGGCAGCATCCGATGTGTCCGTGGTCGTTAGCCGTTTGCGCGAATGATTATGCAGTATTGGCGGCGGGCGTGCTGGTGGGCGTTGGTTGTGCGGTCTGCGAAATATTTCTGCGCCGGAGCAGTTCGACGATTTCGGAGTACAGTTTGGACCTTTGTTGGTAGCGTTGGTTCGCACGCGTGACGTAGCGCAGATGGATTTCGAAACCAGAGCCGGATGGGCGAATACTGATTGCCGGCCCGGCTGAAAATCCCTTATCCCCTCGTACATCCGTGATACGTGCCCATTCCTTTTCAGCGAGGCCCACGTTGGCTTCCGTTTCTTTCGTCACAATTTTTTGCAATTCGTCCACGAGCGGGTAAGGGTCCTCATCGGCAGGGATTGAAAGCTGCAATTCGTCCCAAAGCCACTGGCCGGAAGTCGAAAAATTAAAATAGTGTCCCTCGATCGCATAGCTGTTGACGAAAGTCACGCGACGCCCGGTGGGATGCCCGGAATCATTCCAGTTGCCAGTTTCGAGAAGCACGGTATGGAAGAGACCAATTTCGACAACTTCGCCGCTGACGCCGTTGATCTCCACCCAATCGCCATGACGTATGCCGTTTTTTCCCATCAGCACGAACCATCCGAAAAATCCGACGATAAAATCCTTGAGTGCGACCGTGAGCCCCGCGCCGGCCAGCGCAATCACGGTGGCCATCTGAGCGGGAGGTCCGAAGATTACAAGAAGAATGGCAATCAAGCCTGTCGCGCGCGTCGCCACTTGCGCGACAGCCCGCAGGGTGAGCAGATTCTTGCGGTCGGGCTCGAGGCTGCTGAAAATTCGCTCCATGATTTGGTCCAAGACCAAAACGACAAGAGCGATCACCAGGATCCAACCAAAGGTAACAAAGATGCCATGCAGGAGGCCGCGCTGGCGAGACGTGGCCAGCAAACGCCACTGCGCATAGTTCGTGGCGAGGTCCCGCTGGTTACGCATGCGGCCGTCCAGGCGGGATATCACTTTCTGCAGCGCCGTCAACGAACGGTAGGAAGAAATCGCCTCATCAGTTTGGTCCGAAGGGGAGGACGGAGCGGTGGCCAGAGTCTGTCCGGGGGCGTTGCCTGAGGGCAGTTTTTTAGATTGCTGTGACTGAGCCTGTTCGAGCTGATGCTGGAGCTCGTCGTGATTTTTGGAAAATGTGGCTGCCTTGGTACCGGCTTCCTGTTCCGCCTGCGCCAGCCTCTTGTTTAATGAGCGGAGCGCAAACCAGGCGCGTGCGCGTGGGAACAGCGAATAGGAAGTGGGGACAGTCGAACTCGCCTGCGTTCCCACCGAACTGAGATCCAGCTCGCCATTTTTATCTTGTTGGGCGGCGTTGTGCTCCTCCACCATGCGCTGTATGCGACCCTTGGGGTCGCCGCCGGCCTGCTCCAAATCTTGATCTGCTTCTGCGAGTTCGTCGTTATTCAGTTCCTGCCGCGCTTTTGCCAGCTCTAGTTGTTGCTCGAGAGCCTGTTTCTGATTTCCCTTTGCGGCAGCGTCAAGTTTAGTGAGTCGGGCAACTTCGGCATCAAGTTCGGCAACGCTTTTCTCCGCCCTTGCTATGCGGTCGAGAATGGCGCGAATCTCGGGAGTGGAAGGCACGGGTTGCGTTGTAGCTCGGTACAGAGCGGCAGCAAATTCAAAATCGACTTCATGATCGGCCATTCGGAGGGCATCGCGTGCGCGGTCCTGCTCCTGTGAAGTAGCGGCAAGCGGAGCAAGGGCCATTGCCGTTTGCATTTGATGCATATCCACGGGAGATTCCGTCGTGCGCTGCTGAGATCCGCCAAGCGGAACCGTGCGGCTACCCCAATCACTGGTCACGACTAGTCCTACAGCCGTGATTGCCAAAAGTACGCCTACGATGATGAGAAGAATGCGCTGGTTTCGATTCATTTCAGTTTGAATTGCCTCCGGTTCCACGAGTTGCGCGGGCCGGTAAGAAAAATCTCCAAGTCAGAAACACGTGTCGCGGACTGGCTGCCTCAGGCGCCAAGCCAGCGCCCTGCGGGCTCGAATCCCTCTACGTGGTCGCAGATCACCTTAATGGTAGCGGTAATCGGAATCGCCAGAAGAAGTCCGATTCCGCCCCAGAGCCACCCCCAGAACAGCAATGCAATCGTAACGGCCAAAGCGTTCAAGTGCACTCGGCGACCAACGATTGCAGGCATAAGGACATTCATGGCAATGATGTGAAAAAAAGTCAGCATTGCTGCAACGCCTAAGTAAGGGGCAATCCTGTTCCACTTGGCCATTCCGACCAGGAAGGGAGGAATCCACGCCAAGACCGCGCCCAAATAGGGCACCAGGTTCAGTACTCCCGAAACGCATCCCAAAAGAAAAGGATTCTCCAGGTGAATCGTCATGAAAAAGACCCAAGCGGCAAGAGACAAAATCAACGCCACGAGGGCGTTACCGGCAATATAACTGCGGAGCACGATACTGACCTGATCAAGCGCCTCCTTCACGCGGGCACGGTTCTCAATAGGAAATAATTCCATCGTTGCCTGCCAAATGCGCGGCTTTGAGGCGAGCATGAAAAATACCAGGAAGGGGAGAAACGTTGCCACCAGCAGAAAGGAATAGAGTGAGCCTACGCCTCGAAACAGCATATCGCGAACCGGCCGCCCCGCATCGGCAACCACTGCCGGGCGGCCTTTTTGATCTTGTTGTGGCGCAATTGCCTCTACCTGCTTCTCGAAGACGGAAAGTTTGCGGTCCAGTACGGTAGTTGCGTTGTGCAAAACCTTGCTGTAACGAGGCCAATCCGCGACGAATTGGTCTGCACGGCTGACTAGCAAGTAGCCCAATTCGCCGATGATCGAGGTGACCACCAGCAGCGCGAACAACGCTCCGATCCCGCGAGGAACGTGTATTTTTTCGAGGACATTCACGACGGGATCGAGAAAATAGGCAAGCAGAACAGCAAGAAGCAGGGTTATGACGACGCTCGAAGCCCAGTACAAGAACGCAAATACAATGCCCAGCGCGATAATTCGCTGCGAAGGATTGGATCGCGACGTGACCTTAGTTTCTTCGGTCTGCATTCTGCCCCCTCAATTCACGATAGCACAGCGGTACGCGTGGATAAACCACGGCTTGCTCCAGACGGCAAGGCTGCGATACCGTAGAAGTTACGACGATGCCCGACGCCGCATTGCCAATCACTGCCCTGGCGCGCCTGGATCTGCGAGCGGCGCTTGATATCCTGATTATTGCTGTTCTGATTTATTACCTCTTGAAATTGCTGCGCGGCACACGCACCGTGCAAATGTTGGTGGCCATCGCACTACTGATGGTTTTTAACCGCGGTGCCAGGTGGGCGCGCCTGGAAATGGTCGAGTGGCTGCTGACGACCATGCTGCCGTACATCGCAATTACGATGATCATTCTCTTCCAGCCGGAAATACGCCGCGCTCTTTCGCGAGTCGGGCGCAATCTTTCCCTGATGAAATTCGCATCGCACACCACCAAAGCCGAGCACGACGATATCGTGATGGCCGCTGAATATTTTTCGCAAAACCGCATTGGCGCGCTAATGGTCGTCGAGCGCCAGGCGGGCTTGCGAACGTATATTGAAAGCGGGATTCCACTGGACGCGAAACTTTCTTACGACCTGCTGCTTTCAATTTTCCGGCCGGGATCTCCGTTGCATGACGGCGCTGTAATCATCGAGGGTTCGCGCGCGGCGGCGGCAGGATGCTTCCTGCCGCTTTCGCTGAATCCCATGATTTCCAAGCAGCTCGGCACGCGGCACCGCGCGGCCATTGGAGTTACAGAGGACAGCGACGCCATTGTGGTCATCGTGTCGGAAGAAACCGGATCCATCTCGCTCGCATCCGCGGGAGCGATTGAAACAAATTTAATGCCCGAGGAACTCAGCGACCGCCTGACGGAAATATTCTCGCGCCGGAAAACAACCGTAGCGCTGCCCGCCGCGCTCGCCAATGTCCGAACAACCGTGCGCAGATGAGCGTGCGCAGACATCACAATGATGCGATTTTTGCAAAAATACGTCTTCGCTAACGGAGCCCTGAAGCTTTTCGCGCTCGGCATTTCGTTTCTGTTGTGGACGACTTACACTTCTGAGCCCTATGCAGAGGTGGGTTATCAGGTGCCGCTGGAGTTCACCAGCATGCCCACACATCTGGAAATTTCGGGCGACTTGCCCACTTCGATACACGTGCGCGTGCGAGGACGCTCAGCGCTTTTGCGGCGAATCGTTGCGGCTGATATCAACATTCGCGTGGATATGAAAGACGGCAAGGAAGGGACGTCGCAGATTCGGATCACACCGGACATGGTGGGCGCCCCATACGGCGCCAATGTTGTGCAGGTTTCCCCCTCGCAGTTCCAGGTTACTCTTGTTCCGCGTCACGTGCTTCCTTCCCCTGCCGGATGACAAAGCCTGTGCTAGACTTTTTGTGGTTTGGGTGTGGCTCTTTGTTCGTTCTGACTTCACCGTTCTGACTTCACTATGACCAAAGAATTGTTTGGCACCGACGGCATTCGCGGTATTCCCGGCACGTATCCCCTGGACGATGCCACTTTATACGGCGTAGCGCGGGCTCTCGGAAAATATTTGTTGGAGCGCGAGGCGAAACCCCGCGTACTGATCGGCATGGACACGCGTGAATCGGGCCCCCACATTGCCATGCAACTTGCGGCGGGACTCGCCGATGACGGCGTCGCATGCATGTCCGCGGGCGTTATTACCACGCCAGGGGTTGCGTGTCTTGTGCGGCAGAATAAATTCTCGGCCGGCATGGTGATTTCCGCATCGCATAATCCATTTCATGATAACGGCGTGAAACTATTTGCTGGAACCGGAATGAAATTCCCCGACGATGTCGAAGAACACCTGGAAATTGAGATTCACAATCACAAGGGACAAGACACCGCAGCGCATGGCGTTGCCGTTCCGGCTGATCGCGCGCTCGATGAGGAATATCTGGCCTACCTGCGCGGCCGCGTAATTCCGTGCGCGAAACTCGCGGGAATGAAAATTGTGCTCGATTGCGCGAATGGCGCAGCTAGCCAACTCGGGCCGGAACTCTTCCGCTCGCTCGGCGCCGATGTGGTCGCGATACACGATCAGCCAAACGGCCGCAACATCAATGACGGGTGCGGTTCGCTGCATCCGGAGAAACTGAGGCAGAAGGTGATCGACGCACGCGCCGCGCTGGGTGTGGCCTTTGACGGCGATGCGGACCGCGCCATGTTTGTGAGCGCAAGCGGACGCCACGTGGACGGCGACGGTGTGTTGCTGGCCATGGCAAGATTCCTGAAATCCACGGGACACCTGAATGGCGGCCGCGTGATCGGCACAACCATGGCGAATCTCGGACTCGAACGGGCGCTCCAGGCCGAAGGATTGAGCCTCGCTCGCGAACCTGTGGGTGACCGCTACGTACTGGAAGAAATGTTGCGCAGCGGTGCCAACCTGGGCGGCGAGCAGTCCGGACATATCATTTTTCTAGACGACGCTACCACCGGTGACGGCCTGCTTACGGCACTCAAGATCGCGTGCCTGGTTGCGCTGCGAGGTCCCCTCGACGATCTGGTGCGCGGGTTCACGGTCTTCCCACAAACCATTATCAATGTGCAGGTTAAGTCCAAACCGCCGCTCGAAACGCTTCCCGCTGTGTCTGCAGCCATCGACAAGGCCAAGAAGACGCTAGGAGCCGCCGGACGCGTCGTCGTTCGCTATTCAGGGACCGAACCCAAGGCACGGGTTATGGTCGAAGCCGAGCGCGCTGAAGACGTAAAGCACTGGGCCGAAACGCTCGCTTCGGCCATTCGCATGGCTATCGGCACGTGAATCTCCCGAAGATTGTAGTGTTTGTCGGTAATACTGTGAAAAACTGTATATTTTGAGACCAGGTTAGTGTACTCGGCTCACTTCGTGCGTTGTAACTCCCGTATAATCAGATAATTCACCCCAAACCAAAGAATTTCTAACCCGTGGCAAGGCACTTGCAATAAGTCAGGGCAAGTGGTTTTTGATTTTCCCGGGGTGGTGATGTCCCAGATGTTTTAGGGATGGGGTGTTAATGGGGTTTTGCTGGAAGGGGCTCGGTATCCGAGCCCCTTTCGTTTTTTATACCGCAAATTTGCACGACGGCTTGCATGGTCTGATTTTCAGCAACGACATCCCCAAAAGATGCTCTACCCAAATAAAAAGGGGCACGGCGAACCGTGCCCCTTTTGGGTATCTGCTGTTCGGTTTGTTTAGCTGCAGCCCGACGTTCCGCCGCAGTTCTCGCATTTGTAGCAGGCGCCGTTTGGTGTCATGAGCATGCCGCATTCCGAGCAGGTGGGCGCGCCGTCGAACATGGGGCGCATGCCTGCGTCTTGGGCCGGCAAATCATCATCGGTAGCCGCGAGCAACACGTGCGATGTCGCAGGCGCTGCCAGAAGGGTTGCGGGTAGCGCACTTTCGCCGCTGTGCGTGAGGTAATCGGGAGAGATGAATCGTCCGCCGAGCCATCGCGCGATGTAGTCAAGCACGGACTTGGCGTAGGGAATTGCCGGGTGGCCCGTGTAGCCTGCGGGCTCAAAGCGCGTGTTGATGAACTTATCGACCAGCGCTTTGAGCGGCACACCGTATTGCAAGCCGATGGAAACGGAAAGCGCGAAGCCGTCCATGAAGCCGGAGAGAGTCGAACCTTCCTTAGCCATCTTGATAAAGATCTCGCCCGGCTCGCCGGTCTCGTACATTCCGACGGTGATGTAACCTTCATGGCCGCCCACGGAAAACTTGTGGGTGATCGAGGAGCGCTCGCTCGGCAACTTGCGGCGATGTGCGCGAATGAAGAGCTCGCGCTGCTCGGCCACGGGTGACGCTTCGGCGGCTTTCGCGGCAATCTGTGCCTGCTGCGCCGTGTCTTTCTTATCGCCGGCAGCGGAGAGTGGCTGCGATCCCTTGGAATTGTCACGATAAATCGCGACGGCCTTCACTCCGAGCTTCCACGATTCGATATACGCCTGCATGACGTCCTCGACTGTGGATTCCTCGGGCATATTGATCGTCTTGCTGATCGCGCCGGAGAGGAACGGTTGCGCCGCAGCCATCATTTTCAAGTGGCCGCGCCAGGCGATGGAGCGTCCGCCCGCGGTGGCGAGCGAGCAATCGAAGACCGCCAGATGCTCGGGCTTAAATCCCGGTGCGCCTTCCATTTTGCCGTTGCGATCAACGTACGAAACAATTTGCGAAGTTTCTTCGGGAGAATAGCCCAGCTTCATGAGCGCCGCGGGAACTGTGTTGTTAACGATCTTGATGACGCCGCCGCCGACGAGCTTCTTGTATTTCACGAGTGCGAGGTCGGGCTCGATGCCGGTCGTGTCGCAATCCATCATGAAACCAATCGTGCCGGTAGGAGCGAGTACGGTAACCTGCGAGTTCTTGTAGCCAAATTTTTCGCCGAGTGCGAGCGCCGTATCCCAGGCCGATTGCGCGGCTCCAAGCAATGATGGCTGCACATTTTCCGGTTTGATGGGACGCAGCGAATCGCGATGCATGCGGATCACTTCCAGCATGGGCTCGCGATTCACGGCGTAACCGGTGAATGGCCCGAGGCGCTCAGCAACGCGCGCCGATTGTGCATAGGCTTCGCCGCACATCAGAGCTGTGACTGCGCCCGCCATGTCGCGCCCGCCTTCGGAGTCATAGGGTAGCGCCATCGACATCAGCAGCGCGCCCAGGTTGGCGTAGCCCAGGCCCAGCGGACGGAACTTGTGCGAATTCTCCGCAATCCTGGGAGTTGGATAGCTCGCGTTATCCACCAGGATTTCCTGCGCTGTAATGGTGATGTCCACAGCATGGCGGAAGGACTCAACGTCGAACGATCCATTTGAGTTCAGATACTTCATCAGGTTGAGCGATGCCAGATTGCACGCCGTATCGTCCAGGAACATATATTCCGAGCAAGGATTCGAGGCATTGATGCGTGCTGTGTTCTTGCAGGTATGCCAGCGATTCACTGTAGTGTCGTACTGCATGCCCGGATCTCCGCAGCGCCAGGCGGATTCGGCCATGCTGTGCAGCAGGTCCCGTGCGCTGTGCTTTTCGAACGGATTTCCGTCGTTGACATTGCGGGTCCACCAGTCGCGATCGTCCTCGACGGCCTGCATGAATTCGTCGGTGACGCGGACCGAGTGATTCGCGTTCTGAAAGAAAATTGAGGAGTAAGCTTCGCCGTCGATCGCCGGATCGTAGCCCTGCTCGATCAGAACTTGCGCCTTGCGCTCTTCCTTCATTTTGCTGTCGATAAACTCAACGATGTCCGGATGATCGACGTTGAGGATGACCATCTTCGCGGCGCGGCGCGTTTTGCCGCCCGATTTGATTACGCCTGCAAAAGCGTCGAAGCCCTTCATGAAGCTTACCGGACCGGAAGCGATACCGCCGCCGGAGAGTGTTTCGCGGCTGCCGCGCAGTGTCGAAAAATTCGTGCCTGTGCCCGAGCCCCACTTAAACAACATGCCCTCGGTCTTCGCCAGATTCATGATCGATTCCATATCGTCCTGAACCGAGTTGATGAAGCAGGCCGAGCATTGCGGCTTCGCCTGCACGCCGACGTTGAACCATACGGGCGAATTGAAGGCCATCTTTTGTTCCACGAGGAGATGGGTCAGTTCATCGCGGAAGGCGTCGCGCGACGGCGTGTCGGCAAAATATCCGCCCTGCTCGCCCCAATTGACAATAGTGTTCACGACGCGGCCGATGAGCTGGCGCACGGAACTCTCGCGTTCAGGCGTGTTGAGTTTGCCGTGAAAATATTTCGACACGACAATGTTTGTTGCGGTCTGCGACCAGCTCTTCGGCACTTCCACATTTTCCTGGCGGAAAATTGTTTTCCCTTTTTCGTTGCCGATCAGCGCAACGCGGCGTTCCCATTCGACTGTATCAAAAGGGGAAACTTTACCGTCGGTAAACTTTCGCGGGAACTCGAGGCCTTTGCGTACCTCTGTTTCGGCGGCAGTTGCGGGTTTCGACTTGAGCGTGCTTTCGTTGATAGACATCTTCGTATGAGCCATTTCTCGCCTCCGCGCAGGTGGGCTCCCCCGCGCAGAGGGAACCTTTATATTTTACTCCCGATTTGGGCTGGGAGGTTGCGACTGCCCGATTCTCAGCAGGCAATCACCGAATCGACCGCATGGGCCTTGGGATTCCTAAACATCAACAGAAAAAGACTCCCCTCTTGCGCATTCCCCGAGTCTGTTCGAGCCCTAAGGGTTTGCGCTACTCTGGACCGGCTGCGCTGGGAGCGCCGGCAATGGGGAGTGGAAGGGTACCCCCTCGATGTAACGATTGTGCCCGACAGGATCCGTGAGAAGGTGTCGCGGTACTGCCCGGGTAGATACGCCGTCCGCTCGCCAAGTCACGTCCCCCCTGGGATCTGAGGGCCGCAATGTAAACAACGGCGAAAAATCTGTCAAGCGAAAAACGGAAGAGAAAGCACAAAATGTTGTTACCCCGTGTTTAAAATGTCTACCCCTTGTGGTGAAGTTCCAAGTTGGCACAAGAAGGAAAGTAACTCTTTGCCGGGATCATTCCGACTTTCTCCTCTCTCCGAACCATAGCATAAAAAATGAGCGACGGCGAAATTAACAAGAGTGTTTATTGCAAAACCTGAGGAAAAGTTCACGCACTGCAGCCACTCTGTGCCACCGTATAGATTGACGGGCCATCTGTTCCGGCATAAATTGCTCTCTCCACCTTCGCGGTTACTTCAGAGGAGAGGTCGCATGAAATCCAATTGCCTGTTTTTTTCCGCACTGATCGTTTTGCCGCTGTCATTTTTTGCGCAAGCGCCTCCGATTATCACTATGGCCGAGGAGCCGCATCATCATTTGGCGCTGCACAATGAGTACGTGAATGTGTATAACGCGGAAGCCGCGCCCGGCGATTCTCTTCTGCTGCACCGGCACAACCATGACGCTGTGGCTATCGCTATCGGCGAGCAGACGGTGACCGTGGGAATTCCCGGCAAACCGGAAGTGCACACGAAAAATGCGGACGGCCAGGTGCGCATGCAAGTCAGCGGCTACGTACATTCGACACGCAACGATGGCAGTTCGGCGTACCATACGGTGGCCATCGAACTTCTACAGCCGCAAACAGATCAGCGTAACCTCTGCGCTACGGTTGTTCCGGGCAAACCTATGAATTGTCCCGAAGGTGCGCCGCCAGCATCCACTTCCAAGCGCACTGATGTGCCGCAATTTTCCTCGAACGAAACGCGCGTGCAAACCGTGCACGTGCCTCCGCACCAGAACGTCAAAATCGCCAATCCCGCCCAGGCGGAATTGCTTGTCGCTCTCGATGCGGCTTCGATGTCGCCGGCTTCAGGCAGCGGACCCGATGAGGCTCTGCATGCGGGAGAATTTTTATGGTTCGACAAGGGCGTCCCGGCTCGGACCTTAAAAAATGGAAGCGATAAGGAAGTTTGCTTCGTCGAGCTGACTTTCAAGCCTTCCGCGCCAGGAAAAAGTGTGGATGCTGCAACTCAGCCGGCAAAATAGTTTCAAATCTTCGCGGTATGGAATTTTCAAACTTCGAGGCGACGATCTTCTCGCAGGGTGTGGTGATCAGCATGCGATTCGCGAAGATTGTGTTTCGGGTTGCGGGAATTTATGGTGTGCTGATCCTCACGCCCATGTACTTTCTAGAGGCCAGAATCGCGGCCGGGATACGCCGCCTGCAATTACTCATCCGGAATATTTCTACGGATTTTTGGGAGGCGCATTGGCTTGGCAATTTTTGTTTTTGGTGCTGTCGACGGATCCTGTGCGATACCGCCCAATGATTCTGCCTGCCACGGCGCTTTTCATCGCCTCGTATGTCGCAACCGCGCCCGTTCCCAATAATCGAATGAATTGGAGTCGAACGTCATGAAAATATTATTGTTTGGCGCGACCGGAACGGCAGGAAGCGCGGTCCTGCAGGCGTGCCTGGAAACGCCGCTGGTGGAAGATTTGCGTGTGATTGTGCGTAGACCGCTGGGCCGGACGGAGTCGAAACTGCGAGAATTCGTGCACACGAATTTTCTCGATTACACGGCTGTGGCGGAGGCGTTCCGTGCCGTCGATGCTTGCCTCTTTTGCCTGGGAACATCCGTTACGCAGGTGAGCAAAGAGGAATACGTTAAAATTTCGCACGATTACCCGATCGCTGCCGCGAAGATGTTGAAGCGGGAAAGTCCCGGTGCGATCTTTCACTATATCAGCGGGGCGGGGACCAACGCGCAAAGCCGCACATTTTGGGCCAAGGTAAAGGGACAAGCCGAAAACGAATTGATGGAACTCGTAGAAGCGGATTGTTGGAGGCCGGCCTTTATTGATGCGAAGCCATCGTCCAAGTTGCCGAAAGTTTTTAGGCTCCTGAGACCGGCGCTAAAAGTGCTGAAGCCGTTCCGCTCGCTCTATGTGTCAGGCGCAGACCTGGGACGGGCGATGCTGGAGGCAACGAGAGAAAATTTGCGCCGGCGAGTCATCGAGAACGCGGAAATTCGGGAACTTGCGAAGCGGTTTCCTGGGTGATTCTTTTGGACATCTGTAACGAAGTCGGCCGTGTCAATTGAGATCGGTGGTTTGTTTTTGGATTTTTTAGCAACACGGCCAGTTTCTCGCTATCCTACTTGAAGCGTGTTTTGCGGACGACGTCCAGGCCGAACGTGCCGTTTTCGTCGCGCAGGCCCACGACGGAGAATTCGCGATTGATGGTGTACTCGATCTGGATCACTTGATATTGCGTGGTGGTGATATCCGTGATGTAGGTAATGACCAGGCCGCGCGCGACCTGCTGCTCGATCGTAACGCTGGCGATGGAAGTCTGTTGCTGCGTGGTTAATCCCGTGATCGACGGGCCAACACGGAAATGGCTGATGCCGAACAGGCGTTCGATTCGCCCGCCCAGCTGGCTTGAGATGGCTTCGGAAAGCAAGGCGGACGCGCCCAGTCCGGTGTTTTGTCCGGTTGCGGAGCGTTGCGCGCTTTCTTCGCTCGTCTGTCCCAGCGCCAGAAGCGCAATAATGTCGCTCGACGGCAACGGCGGATCGGAACGGTACGCCAGGGTGAGGCGGCTAGCGGGACCCGTAAAATCGAGTGTGACTTCATACTGGCGGATGGTCGTCGTCGCTTCGATGTTGAGCACCGGATCAAAGCGGAAGGGATTCGCGAAATTAATGTCGCCGCGCGAAATCGTGTATCGGTTTCCGCGGAAGTTCATTTCTCCCGAGAGCAGGTGAATGTGTCCGAGGAAAATCGGATGCTCCCACGTGCCGCGCAGGCGCAGGCTCGCATCAGTTTGAAATCGCGCACCGGTCCACTCCAGGCGCGCATCGGGTCCGGAATCGGCTTGAATATCGAATTGCAAATTTCGCAAGTAGGGAGAGGATGTGGTGGGACCACTGACCGGCTCCTTGGCAGCCACCATAATTCCCGCGATATCAAAACCTTCGGCCATCAAGAGACGGTCCACAACGATGCGGCCGGAGAGCGTCGCAGCCTGGGCATTGCCTGACAGGCGCAACGTGCCTCCCAGCAACCAGCTCATTCCCGCCGGATAACGGATGCGAATCTGGTCGGAGCGCGCGTTTATCGTGTAGTTGAGAGAACTTTCGCCGTAATTCGCCGTGCCATTGATGCTTAGATGGCCTCCGCCGCTTTCCGCCGTCACGTTTTCAAAGATCATGCGTGTGGCGTTGAAATTAAAATCGCCCGCCACGTTGCTCAAGCCCGCCGGGAAATCTCCGTACCGGAGATTTGCTCCTTCGATGTGAACCCTGCCATTGAACCGCGGAGAGGGTAGGCTCCCGGTAATTTCCGCGTTCACCTGCGCGCGGCCCGTGGATTCCAGGCGCGGCACAAAGCCAGCCAACAACTGCAAGCTGACGGCGCCATCAATGCGCAGATTCAACGCGCGATCCCTCGCAAAACGCGCTGAGCCTGCTATGTGAAAATCCGTGTCGTTTCCGCGCAAGTTGGCTTGCTCGACGCGTACCTCATCCTGGCGGTACGTCAGCCGTACGGGTCCGACATTTTCGAGCTTCACATTTTCATAATCCAGCGTGACGCGCGAGAGATTCGCTTCCACAGCAAGCGTTTCCGAATGCGCTCCAAATCCTGCAATTACGAAATGTCCGTCAACCAGACTATGACCCGTCAGCCCGCTGAGGTGCATCGCGGACGTGATGAAGGAATCGAAGTGGATTTGTTCAACCGTGACGTCTCCGGCCAGCGGATAATCGCCGCTAAGCGTTACATCCAGTTTTCCGGATAGCTTTCCTGACGTCATCGCTGATTCTATTTTTGTCGATAAGAGATGTCCATCGGAATCGACGGTTCCTTCAAAGCTGCCAACCACGTCATTACCGAATTTCAAATCCACTACGCGCAGCGTTGCATGCAACTCGGGCGATCGCAACAAACCCTGGCCGCGCATCTGCACATTGAGGCGACCTCCGATCGGAAGCCGCTCGGTTTGAATTCGGTCGATGGCCTCGAGCGGGATAGCGGCGCCGGTCAATTCAAAAGAAGTTTGCTTGGTGTCGAGATGGTACAGAAAATTTCCGGTGACTAACCCGGCGGGCGCGCCAGGTGCATGCGCTGGCAGACGAAGTTCCGCATTGGAGATTTGCACTTCACCATTACGAATCGTCAACTGTCCTCGCGCGCGATCAAACCGCCATTTCCACGCAGTCGCGCTGCTCACATCAAACAGCGCTGACAATTCCGGATCGGCACGCGTACCTTTGCCGTGAAACTGGCCGCTAAGCATTCCATGCACCGGGTAGGACGTTCCGAACAGTGGTTGCAAGTCGTCGGTGTCAGCGCCAATGAGATTGGCATCTAAGCTCCATTGGCTATCAGGAGAAAAACTCCAATTATCGAGAGCAAGATTAAGTTCCAATTCCGCCGAAGAGCGGCCGCGACGCAGACGCCCTCGAGCGAGAGTTAATTCGTTCGGCGAATAAGTAAGCTCGCCTTCCACCTCATCCCAATACAGCCTGCCGTAGCGTGCTTCGGTTCCTTTCACGCGGCCTTCAAAGGTAGGAGCGCCCAGCGGTCCTATGAGTCGTCCTTGCCAGTGAACGCGGCCTCCAATGACTTCGGGCTGCGCCTTCACTCCACGTATGCGATTAATGAAATCGTCGTAGGCGGAAAGGTCCTCGGAGTCGACCGTGGCATCGAGCGACGAATCATTCAACCCCAGCGTGCCGCTCGCCACAATGTGACTCGTCGGCGTCATAATGTCACTTGATGCGATCTCAACCTGTTTGCGGTCCATGCCAAAGTGATATTCAAAGCGCACTGACACTGGAATTTGTGCGGGAGTAAGCGAGTCGGGAGGCGCCCAGAGCATAACGCCGCGCGAATCCAGGTGTTTGAAATCGGAAATCCAGGTCGTTGTCGAATCCACGTCAACTTTGCCTGCCCAATGCAACGGAAGAATCGGCAAGCTGGGGTTGTCTTCGGCAGCCATTACCCGGCTGAGGTCCATACCGCGCGCTTTCGTATCGGCGCGGAATGTCTGGGACGGCAAATCCACGTGAAGGCGTCCGGTGACACTGCCGCCCATTAGCGTCGCCTCGAGCGTGGGGACATCGATCGAGCGCTGGTCCGCATGGTAACTGCCGCGAGTGGAAACGATTCCCGGATGAAACCACTGATACTTCAGCAATATTTCGCCAGCCGTGTAGA
>Ga0070735_10001050_pt1 | contig 27438 bp, 20 predicted proteins | sample Coa_R1_FD_66443 | JGI IMG/M metagenome (GOLD analysis project Ga0070735, IMG submission 66443) | Surface soil microbial communities from Centralia Pennsylvania, which are recovering from an underground coalmine fire - Coalmine... | ecosystem: Environmental > Terrestrial > Soil > Unclassified ...
CGTGGTTCCTGGTTGCGTTTGTCGGGCTGTGGTTCACTCCTGTCGGCGGCGTAACAGCACAGACACCAGACGAGACCCGAGAGTTGCTTCGCTATGGAATCCAGCGCCTGCCGGGGGAATTCGCCCTCATGGCGATGTTGTCTTTGCCGGTGATCTTTGTTGCCCATCGAAGCGGAGTTCAGCAGGCGGGATTTGTCGCGTTCGGCATTTCAGTGCTGTCCATGATCGGCGCATTTTTTACACCGATTGGTCTGATCCTTCTGCCGAAGGCGAGTGCTTTATTAGCAGACGGCCGAAGACATGAGCTACGGGTTCACGTGGCTCTCTTAATTCGGGTTTCACTGGCGGTGGCTGGAGTGGCGACGGTTCTCGTTTGGTTTCTGGCTCGTCCCTTTGTAGCGCTGTACTTGGGTAGCGGTTTCGAAGACGCGGGAAGTTTACTTCGGTTAATCGTCTTGGGAGCAGTTCCGTATGCGCTGTTTACCGTGCTGCGGAATCTGATTGACGCCTTCCACCGTGACGCAGTCACTGCGGTGATCGCGATTTCCGGTTTGGCGGTGTTTATTTTGGGAGCGTGGCTCGGCAAAGGCTACTTCCCGGTTGGAGAAGAAGTCCTCATTGCTTTCCTTGTGGGGCTTGGAACCCTGGGATTCGCCGCATGGTTTGAATGCGGCAGGATTCTGCGCACTTAGTTCTGCATCTGCATATTCTCGGATCTGTGACTCAATGGACGGTAACGCTCCTCTGTTGCTCTCGATCATTGTCTACGTGGCCGTCGCTGTGACGACTGTGGCGTATGCCGTGTTGGTGCGCAAGGCAAAGTTAGCCGATCCCATACTGCAGTTCGTATTTTTTCTGTCGTTGTTTGTCCTCCCGCTGCCAGTGCGGGCATGCATGACCGTCGATGTGGAGGGCGATGTAACCGATCATCTTCTTGAGTTGATGCCTTATCTCCCTGAGGCAGTGTTCCTTACTGCTCTCGCGCTGGGGCTCTTTGCCTTGGCCTACTATTCGCGCGTCGGCATTGCCGTCGGAGATCGGTTGCCGAAGATCCAAGGCGGTCCACGATGGAGATTAGCTTTTGTTTTGCTCGCGCTCCTTTCACTCTTCCTCATCGTCCAACTTGCGACCTCGGCTGGTGGGCTAATGGGTTTCCTGCTTCTCGGATACAAAGCCACGGCGGAAACGGTGGGAAAAGGTTATCTCGCCATGGGGTTTACCTGGCTGTTCGTTGCGTCCATGTTTCTTCTGTACGGGTATGCGATTGAGAGAAAGAAATGGCAGCTCATTTCCTTCGTAGTGGTATTCGGCGCCGTGGTGTTGATGCATTTGGTTTTGGCGCGGCGAGGCGCCATTCTGTATATGGGATTAGCGGTTTGGTTGTTCTGGCACCATGCCGTACGGCCCATCAAGACCCGCAGCCTGATCATTCCAGGGATTATCTGCTTTATCGGATTGAATGTGGTTGGGGTATTGCGCAACTCAGCCTACGAAGGTTTCGATGATTTGTGGGCGAGAACAACGAGGAGCTGGGATTCGCAATCGAACTCCGGTTTGGGCCATGCCTTCGTCTACACACTGACCACCGGCGAATTCGTGGTGCCGTTCGAGACATTCCCGCAGATGATCGAGAGCGTCGGTAGCACGGTGAGTCCGGAGTTTGGGATGACGTATATCAGAGCACCGCTCCAGGTGATTCCACAGGCGCTCTTCCCCGGCCGTCCCTTGCCACTCGCGAACTGGTACATGCAGAAGTTCTACGGCGGAGGATACGATTTCAACGAAGGCAGGGCATTCTTTTTCCTCGCAGAGGGCTACCTGAATTTTGGAATCGTGGGCGTAATCATGACCGCCCTTTTATGGGGCATCGCCCTAGGGGGGCTTCAACGGTATGCGCTCGTCGCCGCCGAGAGTCCGGGGTCCTGCCTCTTGTACGCCTTAACTGTGGCTTACATTGGTTCCGCCGTATCAGGTGAAGCTATTTCGGTGGTTGTGGCACTTCCTGAGACCAGTCTGGTGGCCGCGGGTCTCGGACTTTGGATCACACGACTTGGATCGAGAAGAAAAGAGACTCTGCTTCTCGGTTCGCAACTTGCTCCACAGTCCTAAAGAAACACTTATGGCTAGCCCCTCGGCGACATATCCAGCGAGCGACCAGCGGCAGACGGACGCGCCAATATCTCCGTCGGGCGATAGCGATGTTCTGGCATGTCCAGTGTGTCGTGGGCTGAATTGGGAGCCTGCCCCCGGCGTCCGCGGCGTGGCGTTGTCACGCTGCGCTGCATGCGGGCTTCTGGGCACGGCACACTTCGTGGCGAAGTCGAGGACGACTCACGATCTTTACGACGTCGATGCTGAAGACCTCGGGGTTTACTGCGCGCAGTATCTGCCGCATCGCCATGCACTTTACGCGAGGTTTCTGCCCGAACTGCAACCGTTCCGTCAAACGGGAAAGCTGCTCGAAGTTGGCTCGGGCTACGGCTACTTCCTTGAGATGGCGAACGCTGCGGGCTGGCGTGGCGAGGGAGTCGAAATCTCTCCGTATTGCTGCCAGGTTGCGCGGCAGCGCGGATGCAAGGTTTGGCAGGCGCAACTCGAGAAAGCCGAGTTGGCTTCCGGATCTTTCGACGTGGTGATCCTCTGGGATGTGATCGAGCACTTTACCGAGCCGGACGCAGTCGTCCGTCGTTGCGGTTCTCTGCTTCGCCCTGGTGGGGCTCTGGTGATGCGCACGCCGGATGGTCGCGGGCTCGATTCCACATTATCGCCGATGCGTATGGCATATCGGCATCTTGTCTACCCCGCCAATACTGCTGAGCACGTTTTCCATTTCAAGTCGCAAGATCTCTCCACGCTCGTGACCGGGTGTGGATTCGAAGTGCGAAGCATCAACTGTGAGCAGCGTTGGAAAGAGCGAGTCATCTCAGGTAACAACAGTTTCGTCCGTGCTGGCCGTTGGCTCATCATGCGCTATGCCCATTGGCGTGATTGGCCGTATGAGTTTGTGCTTACCGCTGTGAAGAAGTAGTCGGAACGAGCATCGTGAATTCAAGCACTGCGCAACCTCGTATGAAGTACCTCAACATCGTGTCGATCTTCCCGACATTGACCGAAACATTTGTGCTCCGCGAGCTTCGGGCAATGCGGCAGATGGGTTGCGACGTTATGATTGGTCAGCTGCGCCCGATCGGGCGGAGGCCTGCCGCACTAGGTTTTGACGACTTGAACTCCTGTGTCGTGCGAGCCAAGGTAGTGAGTTGGGCCACTCTAGTCGGTCTTGTATTCTTCGCTCTTAAGAAGCCGACCGCATTCTGGTCCAATCTCAAAGTCGTCCTCAGCGCGATCCCAGACATCACTAATACGGTCAAGCTGCTTTATATCCTGTGCGCTTCGACAGAACTGGCCTACAGGTTTCGTCAAACTGGAATCATGCACGTCCGTGGACATCATCTGCACAGCGAAGCGGTATCGGCGATGTTCATCGGCGGGTTACTCGATGTTCCGTACAGTTTCACCTGTCACACGGTAAAGACGTACTATCCGAACAAGGTCGTCGTGGAGGTCGTACGGAGGGCGAGATTCATCATCGCGAGCATTATTCAGGTGCGAGGATTCCTGTACTCGTTGGGGGCCACAGGATCTCAGGTTTATTTGATACGGAACGGTGTCTGTCTCAGTCAGTTTCCGATGCGTGTGTCCGAACCTACCCCTGAACCGCCGGTGATTCTTGCCGTAGGACGACTGGACTACAAGAAGGGGTTTCACGTCCTGCTCTCAGCTTGTGCGATTCTTCGTGATGAATCGGTCTCCTTTCGGTGTGTCATTGTTGGCAACGGCGAGGAATGGAGCGATCTGTCCCTCCGCAGAAGGACTCTCGGGCTCGAAAAGCAGGTTGAGATGACTGGCAGCCTTGATTTTGAGAACGTGCAGGGCTGGTATGAACGAGCGACGCTTGTGGTCGTCCCCTCGGTGGTCGGACCCGATGGAGCCACCGACGGCCTGCCGACGGTGATCATTGAAGCATTTTTCCGTGGTGTGCCCGTGGCGGCGAGCGCAACGGCAGGAATCCCAGAAGTCATCCAGAATGGAGTCAACGGTTTTGTTGTGGCCGCCGGCTCTGCGAGAGAGTTGGCGAACCGGATGCGAGAACTGCTCTCGAATCGTGATCTCCGACGCAAGTTCGCGCTGGAGGCTCGTCACACTGCCGAGCGCTACTTTGATCTGGATCGGAATGCCCAGTGCCTGTCGGAGCTAATGAGTGGCCAAGTTGCGGAACTGGGCAGCGAGACAACGCCGGTCCTCGTGTCTTCAGCGTCTTAGCAACCATGCGCCTCATGGCGAGGCTTTTTCGCGCAAAGCGTTCAAATTCGTATCGACGAAGTGATTATGTCAAACATCAAGGTGTCAGTTGTCGTGCCTGTCCGGAACGAAGAGAAGTACATCTCAGCTTGTCTGAGGTCTCTGCTCCGGCAAACTTTTCCCGGCGCGTCCTACGAGATCATCGTGGTGGACGGTAGATCCTCCGATCAGACGAGAGCATTGGTTGAAGGCTTCCGCGGCGAACAGACTAAAGTTGTCTGCCTAGACAACTCCGCAGGGATCGCCCCGAGCGCAATGAATATCGGAATTCGGCAAGCGCAAGGGGAGATCATTATTCGCGCCGACGGACATAATGTGTATCCAGCCGACTACATCGAGAACTGCGTGAAATACCTTGAGCAGACTGGCGCCGACAACGTAGGCGGCCCGTGGCTGACCGTGCCGGCCGACGACAGCTTCGGAGCCCGATTGGTAGCCGCCGTTCTGACCAGCCCTTTTGGGGTCGGCGACTCCCGATTCCGAATCAGCTCTGTTGAAGGGTACGTGGAAACAGTACCGTTTGGGGCGTTTCGCAAAGAGCTATTCGACCGCGTGGGAATGTACAACGAGAAGTTGGTCCGCAATCAGGACAACGATCTCAATGCTCGGATCCGCGAGGCGGGAGGCAAGATCTACCAGACGCCGGCCTTGCGGACCGAATACCATCCGGTTGCTGGCTTCTGGAAATTGCTGCGCGTGACGTTGCGAACCAGCCAATGGCACCTGTTTAGTCTGACGCAGAACTCGGCCTCGATGAGCGCGCGGCACTTGATTCCGGCGCTATTTGTCACAAGTGTGGCCGTTTTGCTGGTGGCGTGCTTCTCCAGTCATGCGGCCGCGGTTGGATTGATTACCGTTCTTCTCACTTATCTGCTCGCGGGCATTTTCGTCGCGGTCATGCAAAGCAGGGCGTACGGGCCCGCCATCGTGTGCACTCTACCGCTTGCTTGCCTGTGTTTTCACATCAGCTATGGTATTGGCACGTTACTGGGAATTCGTTATCTCTTCCAGGCACCATCGTCTCAGCCCATTCGGGAAGGGCAATCGATACCTTAGGCGCGAGCGCTGCAACTGGAAGAATTAAGAATGAAAGTGGAAGGAATGAGAGTTGTGAAGGTAGCGCCCGAATCCGACCTGAGTGCCGATGGCATTCCAGCGCCGGTATCCGCCAATCGCTTTGCCGAGGAGAGCGATCGAATTCGCGCTGTCTATTCCAAGCGAGGCGAACGGCCGGAGTACTCGGTACTCGAGCCGGCCCAGATGCTGGCGCTGCAAGAGCGCGAAAAGAAGTTGCTCAGAATGCTCGCGCTGTACGGCTTCGATTCCAAGCTCGGAGAGGCGAGGATCCTGGAGGTGGGTTGCGGCTCAGGAATTTGGCTTCGAAAATTCGTGCATTGGGGTGCTTCTCCGCAGAATCTTGTTGGCATCGACCTGCTTTCCGAACGTGTTACTGAAGCCAGGAGCGTGTGTCCTCCAGCGATCACGTTCAGATGTCAGAATGCCACTGACCTTACAAACGTTGCCGGCGATTTCGATCTAGTGCTGCAGTCCACAGTCTTTACGTCCATTCTTGGGCCGCAGATGAAGCGGCAAATCGCAAACGAGATGCTCCGCAAGCTGCGCGTTGACGGGATGATTGTCTGGTACGACTTTCACGTGAACAATCCTGCGAATCCGGACGTGCGGGGAATTGCCCGCGCAGAGATTCGCCGACTGTTTCCCGATTGCCGGATTCATCTCGAGAAATTGACCCTGGCTCCGCCGCTTGGACGACCCATTGCACGAATGAGCCACGGGTTGTACCGCGCTCTGTCAGCGATCAAACCACTTTGTACGCACTATCTGGGAATCATAAGGAAAGTATGACGACAAAACCGGTAAACCTGCAGATCCCATTTCATCGGGCAGATCTGGGCGAAGAAGAGGTTAACGCTGTCGCGGCGGTGATCCGCTCGGGCTGGCTCACGATGGGAGCCAAGACCTTCGAATTCGAACGACGATTTGGCGACTACATCGGCGCGTCTCATGCTGTTGCTGTTTCCTCGGGTACCGCTGCGCTTCACTTAGCATTGGACGCTGTTGGAGTCTGCCGCGGTGACGAGGTGCTGGTTCCTACGACAACATTCACCGCGACCGCCGAGGTCGTGACGTACCTCGGCGCCAAACCGGTCTTCGTCGACATCGATCCTGAAACGTTGAACATCGATGTGCAGGATATCGAGCGCAAGATCACTTCCCAGACCAAGGCAATTATTCCCGTGCATTTGGCGGGGATGCCTTGCGATATGGCGGAAATCCTTGAACTGGCCGAGCCGCGCAAGCTGCATGTGATTGAAGACGCTGCCCACGCCCTGCCGTCGACGTACCGGGAGAAGCGGATTGGGACGGTCTCCGAACTAACCGCGTTCAGCTTCTATGCTACGAAGACTCTGACGACCGGTGAAGGTGGCATGATCACAACAGAGAATGCCGAGTACGCGCGCCGTCTGCAGGTGATGCGGTTACACGGAATCGGGCGTGATGCATGGAAGCGATACACCTCGGAAGGTTCCTGGTTCTACGAAGTGCGAGAGGCAGGCTTCAAATACAATCTGAACGATTTGCAGGCAGCCCTTGGAGTCGTGCAACTCGCGAAGTGCGACGAGATGAACGTGAGCCGTGAGCGAATTGCCAAACGGTACAGTTCTGCCTTCCAGTCCCTCGAACCGCTTGAAGTACCCGCCACCTTTTCTGACCGCACGACATCATGGCACCTGTACGTTTTGCGCTTGCACCTCGATCAACTGCGCATTGACCGCAACAAATTTATTTGCGAGTTGGCCGACCGGGGCGTGAGTACGAGCGTTCACTTCATTCCATTGCATCTGCAGCCGCTGTATCAGCGCGACTACGGTTACAAGGCCGGTGATCTGCCAGTCGCGGAGCGCGAATATTCCCGCAGTCTGTCGTTACCCATTTATTCGGCGATGAGCGACGAAGAGGTCGAGCAGGTGATTTGGGCCGTTTCCGACGTTGTTTCGACTTGGTCTCGCTGATGGCCGTCCATTTCCCAGACATCGATGTTCCTGTTTCGCCGATGGAACGTAACTTCTACGAAAAGCACGGCAAACGACTGTTTGACTTTGCGGCGTCTGCAATCGGTCTCTTATTGCTGTCACCGCTACTGCTAGTCTTGGCGCTGCTGGTCAAGGCCACGTCTGCGGGACCAGTTCTCTATCGACAGGAAAGGGTCGGACGGGGAGGCCGGATCTTTCGGATCGCGAAGCTCCGCTCCATGTTCGAAGATTCTGACAAACGTGGGCCGCTCATCACCTCCGCGAAAGATTCTCGTGTCACGCCGGTGGGCCGCCTACTTCGACGCCTCAAACTCGATGAACTTCCTCAGCTGTGGAATGTAGTCAAGGGAGAGATGAGTCTGGTTGGACCTCGCCCAGAGGTTCCCCAGTATGTCGAATTCTATTCAACGGCACAGCGGAGGGTTTTGACAGTTCGTCCAGGCATAACCGATCCGGCGTCCCTTGTCTATCGCCACGAGGAAAGGGTGCTGGCTGCACAGCCTGATCCCGATGCTTACTACCGAAACGTTGTCCTGATCGACAAACTCAACATGAACTTGGAGTACCTGGACAACGTCTCCTTCTCCTACGACTTATTCCTTGTATTGCTGACAACCGGTATCGTTTACTTTCCGAAGTGGATTACTAGAACACAATAAGGTTTCGACGTCCCCGGCTTGTTCTTAGTCGGGCCTTCTCGTGCAGAGAGTTTGCCCTTTCCTGCACGGTCTTACCCATCATCGTTCGTTAATTCCTCACTTAAGCAGTCAACTTTGTCCTATGAAGATCATCAATCTCGCGAAAACTCTGCTGCGAAAAAATTCGTGGTTTGTGGGCGGGTTCCAGGCGGTCTTGATATTTGTATCCATTATTCTGGCCTGGTTCTTACGCTTTGATTTCACGTTACCGCACCGGCAGTTGCTGTTCCTCGCTGTGTGCCTGCTCATTGTGATTCGAATGGCGGCGATCACTGGCTTCGGCCTGCTTCACGGCTGGTGGCGCTACACCGGACTCAGTGACGCACTCGACGTTGGAAAGGCCGTATTCTGCGGCTCCGTCGTCTTTGTGGTGGCTGTGCGATATCTGCTGCACCTGCCCAATTTTCCCCGAACGGTGTATGTGCTCGAGCCCGTTCTGACTTTCGGCATCCTAATTGGTGTGCGAATCTTCTCACGGGTTTTGGCGGAATCGGTTCGTCAAGACCTTACTGCCTCCAGAAAGGTACTTCTGATCGGAGCGGGGAGCGGAGCGCAAACCGTGGTTCGCGAAATCCGCCGACCCGGTAGCGAATACGCTGCGGTTGGGTACGTCGACGATGATCACTCTAAGGTCGGTCTGAAGATCGAGGGTGCGCGGGTCCTGGGAACGGTCGACCAACTGCCTGAAATAGTGAATTCATGTCCCGTGGACGAAGTGCTAATCGCCGTACCGTCGGCCTCTTCAAGGCAAATGCAGCGCTTCGTAGACTTGTGCGATCGAGCTGGAGTGAAGTTTCGCACGGTCCCGGCCTTGCGAGATGTAATCGCTCAAAAGGTCGGCCTCGGCGATTTCCGACCCGTCAACGTGGAGGATCTGTTGGGGAGGGATCCGGTCGAGATTGATCTTCAATCGGTCAGGAGCGCAATTCAGGGCCGCTCGATCCTCGTGACGGGCGCCGCCGGGTCTATTGGTTCGGAACTCTGCCGCCAGATTTTGGAACATGAACCACGGATTCTGGTATGTGTCGACCAGAACGAGAATGGCATGTTCTTCCTGGAGCGCGAACTGTCGACGCGCAAGTGCCAAACAATTCTGAAATGTCACGTCGCGGATGTCGGAGATCGCGATGAGATGGCGCACATCTTTCGTGAGAGCAGTCCCGAGGCGACATTCCACGCGGCGGCATACAAACACGTGCCGGTCATGGAGATGAACGTGTCAGGAGCCGTGCATAACAACGTCTTCGGGCTTATCAATCTTCTCGACGTCGCGACCGAGAGTGGATGCAAGACCTTCATTCTCACTTCATCGGACAAGGCGGTTCACCCCTCGAGCGTGATGGGTGCGACTAAGCGGATCGCCGAGCTTATCATCGCTCATCGCCCTACAAACGGCATGCGCTGCCTGTCGGTGCGCTTCGGCAATGTGCTGGGATCGAGCGGGAGCGTCATTCCGGTGCTTCAAGAACAACTGCGAAGGAACGAACCTCTCACTGTCACACACGCTGACACGAAGCGCTTCTTTATGACCATCCGTGAAGCCGTCTCGCTGGTTCTGCAGGCATCGGTGATCGGGCAGAAAGGTGAAACCCTGGTTCTCGACATGGGAGAGCCTGTGCCAATCCTCGACCTCGTTCGAACTCTGATCAGAGTGTCGGGCAGAAGCGAGAAGCAAGTAACCGTGCGGTTCACCGGGTTGAGGCCGGGAGAAAAGCTCGTTGAGGAACTTTTCTACGACAACGAGCAGCAGAGTCACACGTCGTTTGCCAAGATCAAGAAAGCTCGAGGGCCCATACAAGAATGGGCGGCGCTTGCGGACAAGTTAGAGCAGTTGGAAGCCACGCTATTCCTGAATGGATCGGATAGTGTACGCGCTCGAATTAAGGAGATCGTTCCAGAATACTTGCATCCTGCCGGCAACGAACTTGTAATTGACGACCGTAAGGAACCGTGGGCCGAAGCCGGTCGGGCCAGAATCGCGTGAGACAGCTAACCCTTAGCGGCGAGATGAGATCGGCGAACTCCTATTTCGCCGCAGCTGTTTCCTGAAACTTCACGTTGGAGAATATTGCCGTTTCCAACGTGGTCGCGACGTGCGAGCAGACTCCCAGACCCACGTAGACTGGGTCTTGTAGACCGACGTATTCTATCGGCCCTACCTCTTTCAACTCCTCGTTCGGCTTGCCGGCATACATTGTGAACCGGCTCCCTTTTCTCTCGATGCGTAACCGCACGGGTCCGTCGACCTGTGTGATGACCTGATACGTCTGCTCATTCGCCGCCCCACGGAATTGCAACGACGTGAGTCCGTTTCCGTGGGAGACCGCGTCCGCGTACGCCGATCCGGGGTCCAGACTCTGTCGGATCATGAGCACAGCCTTGCGATGTTCCGCGCTGCTCGTGCCAACCCACCGCACATCGGCCGTCAGCGTCATGTCGCTCGACGCTTTCCTCCACACGAAGTAGAAGGCGTCGGTCGTTCCCCAGATGTTAGCGCCGCCCCCCGTGATTTCATACTCTCCTGTCGCTGCGTCGTATTGCGCCTTAACTCCCGCCGGAGTCTGCCCGACGCTCCCCTGATTGGTAAAGATGCCGAGGCTATTTGACTGCGCCGCGCATAGGCTTGTGCCAAGTGTGACTATTGCTATAGCTGCGCAGAGTAACCTCAAGGTTGATCGGGGACGAACCGCTTCGTCCGCCCTACGGAAAGCGCGAGGTCGCCTTTGGGACGCTCGTAGTGGAGTACCCGCCGACGCATGGTCGAACTTGCCATTCCCAGAAATCGTCATGATGTTTCCCCTCTGAACTGCTCGTCCGAGCAGCGCCGTTGACCGGAAGCGATGGCTTTCAATCCGCCAGACTACCATCGCTCGTGACAGAGAACTTCGTTTCGACGCCTGGCGTCTTAGGCAGACCCGGACGGGTGATCGGCTGACCTCCTCCGATCCAGACCTCGACCGTGCCATGCAAAATTCGATGTTTCCCAGCCTCGTCGACTATCCCTAGAGCGCGGTCTTGCAACGCAAAGGAAAGGGTCTTTTTTTCACCGGGGGCCAGATGTATGCGCCGCATGCCCTGCAACGACCGAATAGGCGTCCCTGCAAGTTCAGGGTGCGACAGGTAAAGCTGAACGACCTCGTCCCCTGCTATGGAGCCTGTGTTCGTTATATCGACGCTCACTCTCACGCTCCCGTCGGCGGGGATGGACTCGTGATCCACCTGAATGTTGGAGTACCGGAACGAGGTGTAGCTCAAACCATATCCGAAAGGATACAAGGGCTCGCCTTGGAAATAGCGATACGTACGGTTCTGCATCGAGTAGTTTTCAAACGGAGGCAGATCGTCGACGGACTTATAGAAAGTGACGGGCAATCGTCCAGCAGGACTGAAATCGCCGGCGAGAGCCTCGGCGACCGCCGTTCCGCCTTCGCCACCGGGATACCAGGCTTCCACAATCGCGGGAAGATGTTCGTCTGCCCAGTTCACGGCGAGTGCGCTGCCATTGAGCAAGAGAAGGACGGTGGGTTTGCCGACGGCCGTGATTCGTTCGAGAAGGTCTTCCTGCGGTTTAGGCAGGTCAATGCTCGTACGATCTCCGCCAGAAAATCCCTCGGCATGTACTTTCATCTCTTCGCCCTCCACGCGCGCGCTTAGCCCCATGGCCACAATGACAAGGTCCGCGTGGCGAGCGGCTTCAACTGCCTGCTGTTCTTGCCTTCCCGGTATGCTCCACTTCAGGCGCGCCTCCGCCCCGCGAACGGTCTGAAAATATTCGATCTTGATCAGATACTCATGTTCTTTCTCAAGGTGGATTTGTGTGCTGATAGTGGTGGCCGGCCGGTGGGTCGTCCAGTCCTCTACGATGAGATTGCCATCGAGCCAGATTCGATAGCCATCCTGTCCCGTGAATCCGAGCAGATAGTCTGCAGTCTCCGAAGGAACGAGAACGCCCGTCCAACGCACAGAATAATTCTTCTTCAGCTGCGGCGAAACGCCCGAGAATCCCCACGCGAAATTGACATTCTGATCAACGCGCACGACGACAGGCGAACCCTCGAGCGTCGGATTCGAGAAATACTCAGCGTGCAGGCCATGTTTCGCGTGGGATGAATCTGTGTAGAGCGCAGTCGCAGGCACGGGTTGGCTCGCCGGTCCGATCAATCCCGTGCCCTCAACATAGACGATTCTTGACTGCGGGAAGCGCTTTCGAATGCCAGCTAGTAGCGTTACCGGATGCGAAGGCGTGCCATTGTAGTTTCCGACGAGGGCGTCGAGGCTGTCGGCGTTAGGGCCGATGACGGCGATCGTCGCATACTTCTTCTTCAGCGGTAGGAAGCTGTCTTTATTCTTCAGGAGTACGATGGATTCGCGAGCAGCATTCAAAGCCACTTGCCGGTGCGCCTGGGTGTCGTTTTCGGCTGGACGGATCTTCGAATATGGGTCCATGGACGGAGGATCGAACATTCCAAGCTTGAAACGCGCGACGAAGAGACGATGTAGGGCGCGATCAAGATCGGCTTCCGTTAGAGAGCCATCGTGGACTGCCTCCAAAATGGTGTCGCGGTCCGCCTGAGGCGGCGATCCGCAATCGAGATCCGTACCGGCCTTGATAGCCGCGGCAAAGCCTGCCGCCTCCGACTTCGCATAGTGATGTCCGTGGGAGACGTCGGTCATCGCGCCGCAGTCGGAGACCACGTAGCCCTTGAAACCCCAATCCCCGCGCAGGTACTGGCTGAGCAGCATATCGTTGGCGCAGGCGGGCTGGCCGTCCACCGAGTTGTATGCGCACATTACGGAGCCTGCATGGCCCTCCATAACGGTGGCACGGAACGCCGGGAGATAGGTATCTACGAGATCGTGGACCGAAACGTCGATGTTCACTTCATGGCGAGTGGATTCCGGGCCGCTATGCACCGCGAAGTGTTTTGGAGTTGCGACCGCCTTCAGATATTTCGGATTATCGCCCTGCAGTCCCTTCACGAAGGCGACACCCATGCGCGACGTTAGGTACGGGTCTTCACCGTATGTTTCCTGCCCGCGTCCCCAGCGAGGGTCGCGAAAAATATTGATGTTCGGCGACCACACAGTGAGGCCCCGGTACCACTCGGCTGATCCATCTTTGTGCAGTGTCGCGTAGTACTTGGCGCGGAACTCGGTGCTGATGACATCGCTAATTCGATGCATAAGGGGTTCGTCGAACGTCGCGGCCATGCCGATCGCCTGCGGAAACACCGTGGCCTCACCCGCCCGGGCAACTCCGTGGAGGCCCTCATTCCACCAGTTGTATTCCGGAATGCCCAGCCGCGGAACCGAACCCGCCGAGTTCGTCAGCTGCGAGACTTTCTCGTCCAGCGTCATGCGTGACACGAGGTCATCCACACGTTGATCGACTGGGAGTGTTGGATTCTTGTAGACAGGCTTGTCGGCTGGCTGTTGAGCGAAAGTTGGTTGGCAGATGATGGCGCACAAGACTGCAAAGAGAAGAGCGGAAATCTTCTTTTCCATGGACCTCTCCGAAGAAGGTGTATCCACTTTATCTCACCTCTGTGTCCCAGATCGAAATTCTGCCGAATCCCTGCTGGCGTTATCGGACCCAAGTTCGCGTAACGGATTCGCGATTCAGGTGTTAACATGCGCCCGAAAGCACTCCTCATGAAATCAGCGATACTATTCCCCATTCTTGCGGCGGCCTGCGTACTCAATGCTCAGGATTACACGCGCGGCGTCGGCGTCTACCCTGGCGATCCGAAGGCGTATAACGGCGCGGTGCTGGCGCCAGAGATGCAGACTTACCGCAATCTCGCGCTGCACCGCCCTGCATACTCGTCGAGCAGCTACGATTACAACCTGACCGCTCAACTGGTGACCGACGGGATTCGCGACACGCGGCTTCCCCGATGGATCTCGACTGCATCGAGCGTCAATGGCATATTGCCGCGCCGGGAACGCGAACATCCCATCGATGACAATCCTATTACGAGCGTTGATCTGCCCGGAGCCGGTGGCTGGGTCCAGATCGAACCGGGAGGCAGAGATGCTCCGATCGAGGTGGATCGAGTAGATGTGATTGCACGTGCATGGTCGTTCGCCGAGCAAACCGGACCTTGGACCTGTCTTGTCCTCGGCTCCGACGACGGCCAGACTTGGACCGAGCTCGGACGGGCGAGTGGCACAGAAGTCCCGCCGGCCCCGGAATGGATGCACGCAAAGCAGCTCAAGACCTCAATCCTTTTTTCTAAACCGACGCGGAACCGATCCTACCGCCTGCAGATTGATGGGCCTAACGTCGGGCGATGGCAGGTCGGCGAAGTGACGCTCTTCGACAAGAACAAACATCTCGAAGTCGGAGGGCCGTACGACTTCACCAGTGCGTGGAAGAGTGCCGGCAATGGCGAAGAGTGGGTTTACGTGGATTTAGGCGTTGACTGCACAGTGGATCATCTGGTGTTGTTCTGGATCGAACGAGCCACAGAAGGTGCTATTCAGGTCTCAAACGACGCGCACACCTGGCGAACGATCCAGACACTGCCTGCGGGTGGCGGACTCACCGACGATCTCAAGCTGACGCAACCGGAGCATGGGCGGTACGTTCGCGTGCTCATGACGCGGGCGGCGTCGCCAGACGGTTATGTCCTCAGCGAACTGGAAGTCTTCGGACACGGTGGGCCGATACCTCAGGCGCAAAGGCCGCCGAAGGCGAAGACCGGCGAGCGGGTCGAACTCGCTCGCGGAGCCTGGCGGATTCAGCGCGAGTCTCTCGTAACCGCAGACGGCGCTACTATCTCGAAACCTGGCTTCCGACCTGATGACTGGTTGCCCGCAACCGTTCCCGGCACAGTGCTATCGAGTTACTGGGACGACGGTGCCGTCCCTGATCCAAACTACGGCCGCAACCAGCTGATGATTTCAGATTCCTTCTTCTATTCGAATTTCTGGTATCGCGACGAAGTCGTCGTGCCACCTTTCGCGCCCGGCCGGCACGTCTGGCTGAACTTCGACGGCATCAACTGGAAAGCCGATGTGTTCTTCAACGGAGAGAAAGTGGGCCGGATCGAAGGCGGCTTCATGCGCGGCAAATTTGACGTGACTCATCTTGTGCGGCAGGGCGCCAATGCGCTCGCGGTGTTGCTTATTAAGAACGCCTCGCCCGGCAGCGTGAAAGAGAAGACGCTCGCTCAGACTGACTCGAACGGCGGTGCGCTGGGTGCGGACAACCCCACTGCGCACGCCTCGATCGGTTGGGACTGGATTCCTACGATCCGCGGACGTGACACCGGCATTTGGGGTGACGTCTATCTCACAACTAGCGGGCCGGTGACGATCGAAAGGCCGTTTGTCACCACCACCCTTCCGCTCCCGGATGTGAGCCGTGCTGATGTTAATGTCGAGGTTACTCTCCGCAACCACGAGCAGAGGGAAGTTGCCGGAATATTACGCGGACAGTTCGGTGCCGTCCGGTTTGAAAAGCGAGTTACGGTGCCCGCGGCCTCAGATATCACGGTGAGCCTTGGCGCCTCGACTATTCCTGCGCTGCGTTTGAACTCTCCGAAGCTCTGGTGGCCTGCGGGGTACGGAGAGCAGAACCTCTACGACGTGCGGCTTTCATTTGAGACGGCTCGCGACTATGTTTCCGACACAAAGTCGTTTCGAACGGGAGTGCGGCAGTTTACTTACGCGGATGACGGCGGCGCGCTGAAGATATTCATCAACGGTCGTCGCTTTATTGCGCGTGGCGGAAATTGGGGTTTTCCCGAATCCATGCTGCGCTATCGGGCCCGGGAATACGACGCAGCCGTTCGCTACCACAAAGAGATGAATTTCACGATGATTCGGAACTGGGTGGGACAGACCGGTGATGACGCGTTCTACGAGGCTTGCGACAAGTATGGAATTGTCGTGTGGCAGGACTTCTGGCTGGCAAATCCCTATGACGGTCCCGACCCAGACGACAACGATCTCTTCATGAAGAATGCAGCTGACTTCATCGAGCGCATTCGCAATCACCCTTCCATTGGCCTGTTTTGCGGGCGAAATGAAGGAGATCCGCCGAAGCCTCTGGAGGATGGCCTGACGGCTCTGATCGATCGGCTCGATTCTGGCATCCGCTATTTCCCGGCATCGTCCTACGGACCGGTGAGCGGAGGCGGTCCTTATCGTGCTATGTCGTCGAAGTTTTATTTCTCTGAGCGCGCAACCCCGAAGCTGCACAGTGAACTCGGCATGCCGAACATCGTAACCATGGACAGCCTCAAACGAATGATGCCCGAGGCTGATTTATGGCCGCAGAGCGACGACTGGGGCATGCACGATTTCACGCTTACCGGCGCACAGAACCTCGCTTCGTATCGCGAGTTGATCGCTAACAGTTATGGTTCTGCTGATAGTGCGGAAGACTGGGTTGAACTCGCGCAATTCGAAAATTATGACGGGTACCGTGCCATGTTTGAAGCCCAGAGCAAGAACCGCATGGGCCTTCTCCTGTGGATGAGTCATCCCACGTGGCCCGACTTCGTGTGGCAGACCTACGACTACTTTCTCGATCCATCCGCTGCTTACTTTGGCTCGAAAAAAGCATCGGAGCCGCTCCACATTCAGTGGAGCCCGCTTACAGACAATGTAGAAGTCGTGAACTACAGCGCGGGCAAGGTCTCGGGTTTGACCGCGAAGGTGGAACTCCTAAATATGGATGGCTCGAAGCAATGGGAAAAATCTGCACCAGTCGAAAGCATGGAAGACAGCGTGGCAGCTCCGATCAAGATCGAATATCCGGGCAACTTAAGCCCGGTGCACTTTGTGCGGCTGAAGCTGACAATGGGCGACCAGGTTGTCTCCGAGAACTTCTACTGGCGCGGCGTTGAGGAGGGGAACTTTCGTGCCCTCCGCAAGTTACCGAAAGTAAAGGTGTCCGTTGCAACACGTGTAGAGCGAAAAGACGGAGAGTGGTTTCTGGCCAGCGAACTGAGCAACACATCGAGCATGCCGGCTCTGATGGTTCGGATCAAGGCGGTCCGCGAAAAAACCGGCGACCGGATCCTGCCCGCGATTTACAGCGACAATTATGTTGCACTCATGCCAGGAGAAGCGCGCACGATTCAAACCGAACTGAACGATGTTGATACCCGAGGCGAACGCCCGAAGATAGTCGTCGAAGGGTTCAATGTCGCCGGAGGGAATGAACAGTAATCCCGTCACAGATTCGAAGTCGCCATTACTGTCAGAGTGGGGCGCGGCTGACCTGTGGAGGCAATGCCGGTGTTCCTTCCCCGCGTCGTAGAATCCACAAAACGAAAAAGACGCCTGCCAGGGCAATCAGAAAAAATATGATGCCGCCCTGCCGATGGAGATGTCCGGTCAAGAAGCTGCGATCCACGCGGGTACTGAGCATTCCGATCGTGAATATGCGCAAACCATTCTTAGCCACGGACAGGGGAACGGCTATCGCAATGACCAGAGCTTTTCGCCACGGGCTTTTCAAAAGTACATGTGCGAGCAGCATGGTCGTCACGAGTAACATCAGACTCGACCGAATGCTGCTGCAATCCGGCGTAACGGCGATGTCCAGTCCGGGGATAAAAATTGTAATCCCCTCTTGAGAAACTGGAACACGCAGAGCCGAGAATAGGAATTCTGCCGCAAGGATTGAACCTCTTTGAAGTCCCTCTACGATTGGGTCCATCACGATCCTGGGCAGCGGCACCATCCAGAGCAAGAAGAAGAGCGGAAAGCGAAACGTCCGAAAAGTCGGCAGACCGAAGCTGAAAGCGAAAGACGCAATCCACCAGAGAACAAGCGCGGCCATCTCGACCGCTAGGCCAATGTCGGAGTCTCTTGCTGTGCCTGCCCGCGCGATTACCATGACGAGAAGGCCAGTGAGCAGGATCCCACCTGCGGCTGTCCACTTCTGAGGCGCAGCCCTGCGACCTTTCCAACCACGCAGGATCAACGCCGCTGCGAGCGGCAGAATCAGGATGATCTCTGTGTACCGTTCATCCGATACCGCTAGCTGAAAGGTGTCGAGCAACGGACGGAACCACAGCACCGCGGACACTCCGCAGAGCACGGTGAAAGTCAAGCCGGGCGACAGTTTGTTCATTCTCACTTCTTTGGCGAACTATGCCAAGAACGCAATCAGGACTTGCCGAGCAGGGGGGGCTGACTTACAGAAGACGACGCAGGCACTGCGTGGAGCACCGGCGACGAAGACGAGTGCGCGAACGACCAGTAAAGCTCGCGGGCCTTGGCATAAAGTGGGCCAAACGGAAGAACGTTGCCCTCGATGCGGGTAGCGGGCACGACTTTTGAATAGTTGCCTGTCGCAAAAATCTCGTCCGCCAATTCAAATTCCTTGTACGTCATGATCTTCTCAACTACCGTCACACCCGAATCAAGAAGCAGGCCAATCACTCGCTGCCGGGTAATTCCATTCAGGAATGTGCCATTCGGAATCGGCGTGTAGACGATGCCTCCCTTGGCCATGAAGACATTCGAGGTGGCGAGTTCCGCGACATTGCCGAGCATATCGCAGACCATTGCGTTGTCGAAGCCCCGTGCCTGTGCTTCCAACAGTGCGCGGGCATTATTGGGATATAAACATCCTGCCTTGGCGTCGACGGGCATTGTTTCCAGTGTGGGTCGTCGGAACGGCGACAACGTAATCGAGAAGCCTTTCGGTGGCCGCATCGGCGCCTCGTAGATGCAGAGGCACCAGCGAGTGGATTCGGGATCATGGGCCTGCACCCATGGTCCTTCCTTCTCGGCCCAATACATCGGTCGGATGTAGAGCGCGGCGCCCCTGTCGAATCGCTCGACGCCCTCGCGAGCGAGCTTCACCCACGTCTCAGTCGAAACCATCGGGTTGAGAAATAATTTCCTGGCTGAGTCGTTGACCCGCGCACAATGCAACTCGAGATCGGGAGTTACTCCCTCAAATGCCCGCGCGCCGTCAAATACAATCGAACACAGCCACGCCGCGTGCGTGCGCGGACCCATGATCGGCACGTTACCCTCATGCCACTTGTCTTCGAAGTACGTCCAGGTTTTGGAGCAACCACTGCCGACTACCACCATGAATCCTCGCTCTTTAAATGGCGCTTTTGATCTTTAGGTTTCGCGGAAAGCTTCGGGGGACCGTAGTCGGTACGTTACGACATGAGAATTCACGAGTCAATGACACTACGGTGGTACTGGCTGATCCCCCTGATTCCAGGGTCCCAATGCGCAATTTACTGCGAAGTTCCTGGTGCGCGACACGAAGCATAATTGCCGACAGGACCCCAAGATCCCTTTTGATTCGAGGGCGGGATCGCAACCGGTATCTCGTTCGAAGATGCACTGACCATGCCCTTGGTACTGATGGCCGTTACTACGTAATAGTATGCGACTCCATCTTTCACCAGCTCGTCTACACAGCCAGTGGCAGCCACCGGGGTGGCGTTGACCTGTTCGCAACTGCCGCACACAGGATTTTGTTTCGCAGCATTTTTGGTCGTGCTGCGATATAAGCAATAACCGATAGCGTCATTTTCTGGACGGGAAGATGGAGCGCTCGCATTCCACGAAAGAATCACGCGATGGTGTCCAGTAGATGCTGATGGCTGAAGAATCGGAGCTCCCGCAGGCGGACAGCGCATAAGGGAACTCGCTGGAGCTAAGGCCACCTTTTGCCCGCCCGGTGCATCGTCCAAGCGGAGTCTGACACGCGTAACGGGATCGCGGCTGCAAGAATTGGCAGCTGTCAGGGTGCATGCAATTAGCAGCATCGCGAGTTGGGCTCTGAGTCGAGCGCCGGTTCGGGTCCAGGCGATTTTGATATGAGCGGTCCTCGATGGAATGGCGGTGATCCCAAGCATTTGCGTAGCGGACATCCCATCTTATGCGTACCCGCCGCAGTACGGGGAATCGCTCTTAGATCACACGTTCCCAGCCAGTCACTAGGATCTTTGACTGGGCGAGCTGCGAGCTAGCGTGAGCGCTCTCCGAGATTAGGATATTCTCATGAGTGCATGGTGGCCGCCTCGCACACGTTTCATCGAATAGAGCCAGATGCCGGCGCCTAGCGAGTCCTCGTTTCACGATAGGGAGTTCGAATGATCGATTGTCGCAAGTTCTACATTGACGGGAAGTGGGTGAATCCGGCCGAAGGGCATGACTTTTCTGTGATCAATCCAGCGACCGAGGAGCCTTTCGCCGTCATCTCGCTCGGCAGCGTTGCCGATGTCGACAAGGCCGTGCTTGCGGCGAAAAAGGCTTTCAAAACATTCTCAGAAGCCACCGTCGATCAGCGCATCGGACTTTTACGCCGGATTATTGAAGTTTACAAAGCGAAGAGTGAGCAGATGGCTGACACCATTTCTCAAGAGATGGGAGCGCCCATCTCGCTTTCGCGAAAGGCGCAGGTTCCCGCTGGCTTGGGCCACTTGCTTGAGACCTTGAATGTGCTCGAGCATTTCAGGTTTGAGGAACCCACGGGTTCGACTCTGATGCGCAAGGAGCCGATCGGAGTCTGCGGCATGATCACTCCCTGGAACTGGCCCATGAATCAGATTGCGTGTAAGGTCGCGCCTGCACTTGCTGCCGGGTGCACGATGGTTCTGAAGCCCAGTGAATTGGCCCCGCTTTCGGCGTATTTGTTCGCGCAAATTCTCGATGAGGCGGGTGTGCCTCCTGGCGTTTTCAATTTGGTGAATGGGGAAGGGGCAATCGTAGGATCGGCAATCGCGTCACATCCCGGCGTAGATATGGTCTCCTTCACTGGATCAACGCGAGCAGGAGTAGCGGTTGCGACCGCCGCCGCGCCTACTGTGAAACGCGTAACTCAGGAACTCGGCGGCAAATCGGCGAATATTATCCTTGAGGATGCTGATCTCGCGAAGGCAGTCGCGCAAGGCGTGCAAGCCTGCTTCCGCAACACCGGGCAGTCCTGTAACGCTCCCACGCGTATGATCGTTCCTCGAGGAAAGATGGCTGAAGCCGCGTCGTTCGCGAAGAAAGAAGCTGACGCCACCAGAGTCGGAGACCCGCGCAGCGACGAGACTGCTGTCGGCCCACTTGTGAGCAGGGCGCAATTCGAAAAGGTGCAGCGCCTTATTCAGAAAGGGGTCGAAGAAGGGGCGACTCTGGTAACCGGCGGAGTTGGCCGACCGGATGGTCTCAGCAAAGGATATTTCGCCAGGCCGACAGTATTTTCCGACGTACGTAACGATATGACGATCGCGCGAGAGGAGATCTTCGGGCCGGTTCTTTGCATCCTGCCCTATGGGGACGAAGACGAGGCAATTCGAATCGCGAACGACAGCCCGTACGGTCTCGCGGGCTTCGTATCGTCGTCAGACATTGAACGAGCCCGCCGTGTGGCGAAGCGAATCCGAGCCGGCAATGTGCACCTCAATAACGCGCGGGTCGATTTCGCCGGGAGCTTTGGTGGATACAAGCAGTCCGGCAATGGCCGCGAGTGGGGAGAGGCCGGGCTCGAAGAGTTCCTTGAATTGAAATCCGTGTTTGGATACACGACTCCCGCGAAATGATGACCGGGGAAACTTCTCCTACTGTTGAGTCGCTGACGGCGCTCTTTCGTCCCGGGGAGCCGATTCCTCCGCTCGTACTTCTGAAAGCTGGCAGCAAGAGTCCACCGATCTTCATGACTCACGGCATCGGCGACACCGTGCTCGGGCTATTCAGACTCGCTAGTCGAGTGCAATCCGAACACCGGATTTACGGCTTGCAAGCGAGGGGCTGTGACGGGCTCGAACAACCGCTGGATCGCATCGAGGATATGGCCGATTTCCACCTAGCTGCGGTTCGGGAGACGCAGCCGCATGGGCCGTACATTTTAGTCGGGTACTCGTTTGGTGGTTTGATCGCACTGGAAATGGCCCGGCGTCTCTCGCGCGACGGCGAGAAGATAGCTCTTTTGGCGATGTTGGATTCGTACCCAGATAGGCGGCAGATCGCGCTCGGCCAACAGGCACGCCTAGTCTTCCGACTGGCGATGACGCGCGCCAGTTGGTTCAGGCGACGCCGTGGGTCCGAGAATCTATCTCAAGTCGACCAATCGCTCGCCCGAGCGTTTCAGCGGGTGAAAGACTCCCAATACCATGCATTGAGAAACTATCGCCCCCAGTTCTATGACGGCAAAATAAATTTCGTAAGAGCCGAGATCAGTTCATTCTTTCCCGCAAATGCGGCCGCCGTCTGGTCTCACCTGGCCAGAGAATTCGAGATCGAGAACTTACCGTGCACTCATCTAGAACTGCTTACCAGTCAAGCGGAGAGCCTAGCCGCCTCTCTGTCTCGTCTTCTTAATGCGCTTCCGTCGGAAGGCGCACTCTCCGGCAAGTGACGCTACGCTCCTCGAACCTGCACTCAACGGGAACCCTTCACTTCGAGAAGAACAAGCCCCTCTGACGGAATGTTGATGGTTACCGATCCATTTTTCATAGTGACGGTTTCGGGCGGAGACAGTCTGGCAGCTACTTGCAGTTGCTCAACCTGGCTCTTCGTCGGATAGCGCGGAGACCCCATCGCCACATATGCCTTACGGACGTCGCCGTGCGCGGGGTCGAGTCTCGTGACCTTAACACTCGAAGCATGGACATTCTCGAAGCGAAAATTCATTTCCTTCGCAGGCCCTTCTGTGCCGGGAGGCGCGATGTTCCAGGCTGCGACGATCAGGCCTCCATCTGCACGTCGCGTTGCCAGCACCGAGTCGGAAGCGATTGTGAGTCGCTGGTCTCCGAGACGATGCAGGAGGAGAAAGGCGTTGAAGGACGGCTTCGGAATCCCGCCGACAGCGATCAATCCAAATCCGCCGTAAAACGGTTGCTTTACGACGCCCTGCTCTTCGAAGACATCGGAGAAGGTCCAATAAGACATTTCGTCGACCAGTCCGTCGCACTGACCGATGGTATCGGCTAACCAGGGGCCCATGTAGGCAGAGTCGGTGACGTCGGGTTCGTTCGCATAACTGGCGTTGAACTCCGACCAGATTAGAGGAAGCTTCGGCATCGCAGAAGCCGTGATTTGATCGTGGACCTTCTTGACCGCGCGGCAAACCATCCGATCGCGTGGGATCTGCTCGTGGGTGCCGAAGACGTCCTCGGCCTTGTCGTTGCCATAAACGTGGGTCGAAACAAAGTCGACCGGAATTTTGCTTTCGGCACAATGGCGGATGAAGTCATCAGCCCAACCAGCCTGCGCGGTGGCAGGGCCGCCGACTCGAAGGCGCGAACTTACGGCCTTGATGTCGCGAGCGGTGTGGTCATAAAGCTCGAAGTAGGTGGCCTGTTTCGGCTCGCCAGCCCAGAAATCGATATTCGGTTCGTTCCATACTTCGAAGTACCACTGAGAGACCTCTTCGAGCCCATACCGGTCCACCAGATGTTTCATGAACTGCGTGATTAAGTCGTCCCATTTCGCGTAGTCCTTCGGTGGAGAGACATTCTGCTTGTACCAGAAAGCATGGAGGGTATCCCGGGCAGCCAGCTTTTTGGGCATGAAGCTGATCTCCAGAAATGGACGAACTCCATTTGCAAGTAAACCGTCGTAGATCTGGTCAACGTAAGAGAAGTTGTAAACTGGATGCCCCTGCGCATCCTCGTCGTATACGCCAACCTCGTCGTGCAGTATGGCGTGAAATCGGACGTAGCGCATGTCGGTCACCCGCTTGACCTCGCGCAGATCCTGGCGGTAACTGTCGCGCAGCGAGAGTATGGCGCGTCCGGAGCCAAACATATGCTCCCAAAAATGAGGGAAGGGATGGGAGGGCGCGCGGCTGTCTATGATTACGGGCTCACCGGGGGACTGCGCGATGACCGGGGCACTTCCGAGAAAAAGACCCAGCACCAGCAGGAATGAATTCAATCGTCTGCGCATCAAACCTCCTCTAAAGAAGCAGAGTATGCGTTCAGGCGACCGTTCACAAGTCCCGGGGCTCAAAAAGATGCTTCGGTCATCTCCGAAGACCCGCGACGCTTGCTCGTGTTATCTTGCCGATCTGAAGCAATCTGCGCCAGATTATTATGTTCAAACGCCTTCATCACGTCGCGATCATATGCTCCGATTACGCGAGGTCGAAGCGGTTCTATACTGAAATTCTTGGATTGGAAGTTGTGCAGGAGACTTATCGCGAGGAACGGAAGTCTTTTAAGCTGGATCTGAAACTCGGAGACACTTATCAGATTGAATTGTTTTCATTTCCCAACCCGCCTGCACGGCCTTCTTCTCCGGAAGCCTGCGGCCTGCGGCACATTGCGTTTGAGGTCGAAGACGTGCAGCACGTATCCCAGACTTTGACCGCGAAAGGCATAGAAGTCGAGCCCATCCGCGTGGATGAACTCACAAACAAACGCTTCACTTTCTTCCGCGATCCCGACAACCTGCCGATCGAAATCTACGAAGGGTAAATTGGTTGTTGTCGATTACCGGATCAGTTTCCAACAGTAACGGTTTCCTGCCTAAGCTGCAATATGCCCGCGGCAGTTTTGCGGGAGGAGGATTTCATGAGTGACTATTACTCTGTTACAGATCTCGGCACATTGCCCGGTGGTGCTTCGAGCAATGCCGGAAGCATTAACGACCGTGGCCAGGTGGTGGGTGTCTCGCAAGTGGCCGGAGGAAAGAACCACGCGTTCCTGTGGTCGCCAACTACCCTGTTGCAAGACTTGGGAACGCTCGCTGGTGGAAGCAACAGTGCCGCATCTGGGCTCAGCATGTGCGGCTTGGTTGCAGGGCAGTCGGACCTGGCAGGCAGCGGCGGCAATACTCATGCCGCCATTTGGAGCGGTGCGGCTGGCCCGCAGGATCTCGGCACGCTCCCCGGCGACGATGGAAGCGCCGCAGTGGCCTGCAATGGGTGTGGTCAGGTGGTTGGCAATTCGTCCCTTAGTGCCGGCGGTAAGCTGCACGCGTTCATATGGACTAAAGCAGCGGGGATGGCGAGTCTCGGAGTGTTGCCCGGTTTCACGGACTCCGGGGCGCACGCCATTAACAGTCTAGGACAAGTAGTTGGTTACTGCTCGGTCGCGGGTTCGGCAAATCGAGCTTTTCTTTGGAGCGCAGCCGCCGGCATCCAAGCGATCGGTACTCTACCGGGCGGCCTCGGCAGCGATGCCGTCGGTATCAATGATCTGGGGGAGATTGTCGGCTCCTCCGACTCAGGCAATGCGAACAACGCTCAAGCTGTTCTGTGGAATAGGGCGAAAGTGGTGCAGGATCTCGGCGTGCTTCCCGGGGGGAACTGGAGTGGAGCATTTGCGATCAATATTTTCGGAGTCGTTGTCGGAAACGGGAACTGCGCAAGCTCGGGATCTCACGCGTTCGTATGGACCGCGAAGAGCGGAATGAGGGATCTGAACTCTCTTATCCCCGCCACTTCAGGTTGGCAGCTGCAAGGTGCGGTTGCGATCAATGTCGCAGGGCAGATCGTCGGAGTTGGAACCGTGAACGGTCAGCAACATGCCTTCCTCTTGACACCGCAGTGTGCGCCCTAAAGTGAGTCGCTGACCTGGGATCGCGCGAGGGGATTTCCAGTCAGGTTTGGCTGACGTTGTAGGTCGAGTCCTGCCTATTCCCCGCAAGATCTTGAATCAGCAGACGAATTAGGCGTGATGCCAGTCACAGAAAGCGCTTCTTCCGTATCGGATAATACCGATCAGATCGACCGTCACTCTCCCCCGAGGGCGCCCCCACCCTGATTCCTGCGGCACGATCCCACCCGTCCCTTATGGCATCTGCAAGTGTGATCGATGTTCCCTGCGGTCAAGAATCTTCCCACCCTAGAGCCGGTCGGGCCAAATCCTTGGTCTCCTTGCCACTCGTTCGCATTGCTCGAACCGTGGCACAAGTTGAAGGGTTGCGGGAGACATGGAACTCGTGGTGCGAGGACCCTAATGCCGACCTCGAGTTTTACCTGGCTTCCGCCCGATGCCGGCCTGACTTCATCCGACCTCACGTAATGGTGGTGTATCGCGACGGCCGCCCAGATTGCATGTTGGTCGGGCGTTTAGAACACTGCCAGCTGAAGTTGAAAGTCGGATATACGACGCTCTTCGAGCCGACGGTCAAACGGCTGTTCTTCCTGCAAGGAGGATTTTTCGGGAATGTCTCTGAAGAGAATAGCCAGCTATTGGCTCAACGACTGAAACTATGTTTACAACGTGGCGAGGCGGACTGCGTGGAGATCATCAGAGCCACCAAGGATTCAACTCTGTATCGAGCTGCCGAGAAGAAGTTCGGGTTTTTCTGTCGTGGACACTATACGCCTCTTCACGAACATCGGTGGCTTGAACTTCCCGGAACATTCAGGGAGTTTCTTCAAGGCCTTTCACGAAAAAATCGACACGAGCTGCGCCGCCACGAGAAAAAGCTTGCGGAAGATTTTGCCGGAAGAACGCGCATCCAGTGTTACCGGCACGAAAACGAAGTGGATGAATTAGCGCAGGAAGTTGAAAAGATATCCTGCAAGACGTACCAGAGAGGGCTAGGCGTCGGCTTCAGGCCGGACGCGGAAGTGTTGGAGTCGCTCCGAACAACCGCGCGTAACGGAGGCCTGAGGGGTTGCGTCCTCTATCTGGATGAACAGCCCTGCGCGTTTTTTATTGGGAAGCACTACCGAAATACATTCCATGGAAACTTCATGGGGTTTGATCCCCAGTTCGGCAAGTATTCGCCCGGCTTGCTCGTTCTGATGCATAGTATCGAAGATTGTTTCGATCCAAAGCTGCGCGCAACTCAGTTCGACCTCGGGTGGGGAGACCGGCAGTACAAACGCGTGATCTGCAATCACTCAAGACAAGATGGCCCACTGTATCTCTATGCATTTTCGTGGAACGGATTGAGACTGAATTTCCTCCGATCCGCGGCTTTGTTCCTAGATCTCATCGCCAGAAGGTGGCTCGCCAAAAGCACGGTCCTTCAAAAGGCGAAAAAAGCTTGGCAAGGTCGGCTTCAAAAATCAAAGTCCACATCCGATTCGCTCGAACAAGAATGCCTCGAATAACCGAAGGTTTCAGACCTCAGACTGCGACGGTCGAGGTGGAATTCAGCCAGGTCTTTAATCGATAACAGATCGTTGCGTCTATGGGAACAACTTCATTCGGGTCAGAATCCGTCGAACCGGGGCTGCTTGCATGAGCATGGCTCCCACAGCCGCGCCTAGAGTATTCGTGATGATGTCCGTCATGCCGGAGCCCCGTCGGGGAATGTAGTATTGCAGGACTTCGATCACAAAACTGAGAGTTCCGCATGAGACCGTAGCAATGAGAATTGCCTGCCATCGGCTTCTGTTCCATCCGAAATATGCGCAAGAGATCAGTCCAAGCGGTACGAAT
>Ga0070735_10001051_pt1 | contig 27423 bp, 23 predicted proteins | sample Coa_R1_FD_66443 | JGI IMG/M metagenome (GOLD analysis project Ga0070735, IMG submission 66443) | Surface soil microbial communities from Centralia Pennsylvania, which are recovering from an underground coalmine fire - Coalmine... | ecosystem: Environmental > Terrestrial > Soil > Unclassified ...
GCTTGGAAGGCTGGAGCTCTACCATTGAGCTACGCCCGCAGCAGCCGCCTCACAACCTCACAACCGAGGAACCGACAACCGAGGAACCGACAACCGAGGAACCGACAACCGAGGAACCGAGGCGACTGTCATCCCGTAGCGTACCGTCTCCCCGCCGCCGAAGCCCGCAGCGAGCTACATCATCGGCGCCCGCGGCTGCCCGTTCAGCTCCCGCCAGTCCACCCCGGCAGCGTAATCCCCGGGATGGCATAGTGAACCAGACAGCCAACCGGGAGGAGACGAGCAGCAGATGCCCGAACACTCAGCAGCGCAGATCGGCGTCACCGGACTGGGCGTGATGGGCCGCAACCTGGCCCGCAACTTCGCCCGCCACGGCTACACCGTCGCCCTGCACAACCGGACCGCCTCCCGCGTCACCGACACGGTGGACCAGTTCGGCCATGAGGGCACCTTCGTGCCGGCCACCGACTCACGCGAGTTCGTTCAGGCTCTGGAGCGCCCGCGCCGCCTGCTCATCATGGTCAACGCCGGCCAGGCCACCGACGCGGTGATCGACGAGTTCGCCCCGCTGCTCGAGCCGGGGGACATGCTCATCGACGGCGGCAACTCCCACTTCCTCGATACCCGCCGCCGCGAAGCGGCCCTGCGGCAGACCAGTCTGCACTTCGTCGGCATGGGCGTCTCCGGCGGCGAGGAAGGCGCGCTGCACGGCCCGTCCATCATGCCCGGCGGGTCGCCGGAGTCGTACCAGGCCCTGGGCCCCATGCTGGAGAACATCAGCGCCCACGTCGACGGAACACCCTGCTGCACCCACATCGGACCCGACGGCGCGGGCCATTTCGTCAAGATGGTCCACAACGGCATCGAGTACGCCGACATGCAACTCATCGCCGAGGCCTACGACCTGCTCCGTCACGCCGTCGGCCAGGAGCCCGCCCAGGCCGCCGAGACGTTCCGGGCCTGGAACACCGGCAGGCTGAACTCCTACCTGATCGAGATCACCGCCGAAGTCCTGGCGCACAACGACGCGACCACGGGCAAGCCCTTCGTCGACATCGTGCTCGACCAGGCCGAACAGAAGGGCACCGGCCGCTGGACCGTGCAGGACGCGCTCGACCTGGGCGTCCCGGTCAGCGGCATCGCCGAGGCGGTCTTCGCCCGGTCCCTGTCCGGCCACGCCGACCTGCGCGCCGCCGCCCGCGGCCTGCCCGGGCCACGGCCCGCCGCAACCCAGGACGACGGCTTCGCCGACCAGGTCGAGCAGGCCCTGTATGCGTCCAAGCTGGTCTCCTACGCGCAGGGCTGGAACATGATGGACGTCGGCAGCCGCGAGTACGACTGGCACATCGACCTGGGCCAGATGGCCACCATCTGGCGCGGCGGCTGCATCATCCGGGCCAAGTTCCTGGACCGGATCCGCGCCGCCTACCAGACCAGCCCCGAGCTGCCCACGCTGCTGACCGACGCCGACTTCGTCAAGGAGCTCGAGCAGGCCCAGGATGCCTGGCGGAACGTCGTGGCCACCGCCGCGCGCCTCGGCATCCCCGTTCCCGGCTTCTCGGCCGCGCTCGCCTACTACGACGCGCTGCGCGCCGAGCGCCTGCCCGCCGCCCTCATCCAGGGCCTGCGCGACTACTTCGGCGCGCACACCTACCGTCGGACGGACCGTGACGGCGTGTTCCACACGCTCTGGGCCCAGGACGGCTCGGAGGAAGCTCGTTAAATCCTTTTATCCCGAACGGACCATCATGGCAGCGGCTCGGCCACGCACTCGAACCACGTCACCATGCGCGTCCCGACCTGGTGGTAGTCCCAGGTGAGCGCGTAGGCGTCGACCAGCCGCAGGCCGCGTCCCGCCTCGGCCAGGTCGTCGTCGCAGCGCATGGTCGGCGCGGTGGGGCCGCCGTCGTCCTGAACCTCGACCCGCACGCGGCCGGGGGTGGTCCGGACCGTGACCGTGATGGTCCCGCCCTCCAGCCGCGAGTCGCTGTGGTTGACGCTGTTGGTGACCAGTTCGGACGTCAGCAGCGTCGCCCGCTCGGTGCCGGGATGGCCCACCCCGAGCACCTGCCTGATGAACGCCCGGGCCACGCTGACCTGCTCGGGCCGACCGCAGATGACCAGGCGCTGCCAGGCCTCGAGTTCGGCGATCGCGCCGTGGCGCGGCACGGGACGGCTGGTCGCGACATCGGGAAGCGGTCTGGGCATTCCTCACCCTTCGCGACGGGGCGCCGATACTGAGCTAATTAATGTTCTGTTTATGCAAGCGTTCAGCACAGAATCTAGAAACATCCTGAGTATCTATCAGTATCAGCGGTCGCGCAATGCCTATGGCGGCATTCGCCGCGGGGCCTTCCGCGGCAATCGCCGCGGCCTTCGGCGGTACTCGCCGTGGCGTTCGGCGGCAGCGCGGCGAAGGCCGCCTCAGCCGGCCTTGCGCCCGACCCCGATCCAGACCTGCGAGGAAGGCGTGGCCGCGCCCGGGTCCGGCCGCCAGCTGGTGGCCTGCACCACGCCCGGGTCCACCAGGTCCAGCCCGGTCAGCAGCGCCGCGACCTCGTCGTGGCTGCGCAACGTGACCGTCTCGGCCATCCGCGCGTTCAGCCGGCTGAACGTCTCGGACATTTCCTCCGGGTGCAGGTCGCTGGCCAGGTGCGACACAGCCAGGCCGCTGCCGGCCGGCAGCGGCTCCAGGAGCTGTCCGATCACGCCGCGCGGGTCGTCGGCGTCGCTGAAGAAGTGCAGGATGCCGAACAGCATGATGGCCACGGGACGGCTGAAATCCAGCGTCTTGGCCGCCTCGCGCAGGATCGGCTGGGGGTCGTGCAGGTCCCCGTAGATGTAGCTGACCGTGCCTTCCCGCGTGCCCCGTAGCAGCTGGTGCGCGTGCGCCAGCACGATCGGATCCCAGTCGACGTACACGATCCGCGGGTCCGCCTCTTCGGCCGCGGCCACCTCGTGCACGTTGTTCTGCTTGGGAATGCCGGTGCCGATGTCGAGGAACTGCGTGACCCCGTCACGGGCGAAGTACCGCACCACCCGGCCGAGTGCCGCCCGGTGCTCGCGCACGTCGGCCCGTACCGCCTCGATCCCGCCCGGCCAGGCCGCGTAGGTGATCTCCGCCGCCTCCCGGTCGACCTTGAAGTTGGCCCGGCCGCCGAGCAGGAAATCGTAGACGCGCGCCGCGTGAGCCTTGGACGTGTCGATCTCGGCCGGCTCAACGCTCCCGGCAGGGGCCCCGTTGCTGGTCACAGCGTTTTCCTCCGTCACGCCCGTACAGTACGGGATCAGCAAACGTCCTCATTATCTTTCCGTGCGCGGGAGGCTCGCAACCCGCCAGGCTGCGGGCAGTTTACGCCCCGGCGGCGGGATGGCGCGGAACCCCGCCGCGGAGCCACGGCTGGTCAGAGCGACGCCACTGGCCAAAATCAGCCCAGATCTAGAATTCAAACGCAGTACATGAAGAGCTCGTACGCGAGTAACCTGAACGTGCAAGGTTTCGGACTGTTCGTAAAGAATCGTCGTTTCAGCATCCGCGACGGAACAGATAATCCAAGGGGACCACCATGAGCGACGCCAAATTTGCCGGCTGGCGCACGTCCAGCTACAGCGGGGATGGCAATAGCTGTGTCGAACTCGCCTCCGCTCGCGACGGTGCGGGCCCGGTGGTCGGGGTCCGGGACACCAAGGCGAACGGGCGCGGGCCGGTGCTGGAGTTCACCGCGACCGCCTGGCGGGAGTTCCTCAGCCGGATCACGTGACCCCGCGCCGGACCCGTCACCGACGCTATCCGCCCCAGCGCGAGGCCCGTCACCCGACGACCGTCACCCCAACCACACCCGCCTCATCTACCGCAGCCGACCGCAGTCGGCGCGCGCCGACCACCGTTCTCCGCAATCCGCCGGCCTACGATGCCTGTCGGACTTGTGATCATCGCTGTGCGAATCAATAATTGGGACGTTCATTGATCCGGCACAGCACTCGGTATTGATCAGCCGTCGGGCCGTGGGAGGACGTGGATGATCAGCCCCTACGTGCGTCGGTTGCGGCTGGCCACCGAGGTACGGGCGCTACGCGCTGAGGCCGGGCTGACCGCTGACCAGCTGGGCAAGCAGATCGGCCGCTCCCGGGCCGATATCTCGCGGCTGGAGAACGGGCACGTCGTCGACCAGGCCGACATCATCGCCATCCTGGATTCCGTGGGCGTCGACGGCGACCGCTGGACGCAGATCGTCACCATCGCCCGTGAGGCGGGGGAGCGCGGCTGGTGGGAGTCCAACAAGACGATGGGCGAACGCCAGGCGCTGTACGCCAACCTGGAGGCGGGCGCGGCGACCATCTGCGAGTATCAGCAGACCTTCGTGCCCGGGCTGCTCCAGATCCCGGACTTCGTCCGGGCCCGGGTCGACGCGGAGGTCATCCTCAAGCCCGGGAACCCGAACGCCGACGGCGTGCTCGCCGGGCGCGCCGGGCGCCAGCGCATGCTGCGCCGGCCCGGCGGCCCGACCTACGAGGCCATCGTCGACGAGGCGGCGGTCAGCCGCCTCGCCGCCCCGCCCGAGGTGGTCAAGAAGCAGCTCTACTATCTGGCCACCACGGTGAACGGCGAGCCCAAGGTCACCGTCCGGGTCCTGCCGGTGCACGCGCGGATCGCGGACTACGCCGTGCCGCGCTGCACGTTCTCGACCTACACCTATCCCGATCCCGATGATCCCGCCGTGGTCGCCGTCGACACGGTGACCTCCGACCTGATCCTCACCGACGCCGCCGACGTGCGGCCCTACGAGCAGCTCTACCAGCGGCTGCGCGACGCGGCGCTGCCCCCCGACGAAAGCCTCGACCTGATCACCAAGATCGCCGCCGACCTCCCCGACGACTGAGCCACTGGCTAGGAACCGGACTTCTGTAACACAGGCACCGCCAGCATCGCAATCCGGGTGCCCGGGACCGGCCGTTTCATGATCGTGGACCGAAACCGCTGCTATGACGCCGGTAACTGTCCACAATCATGGCCAGTGTCCGGAATGCGCCAATGTGAGTCCGGGCATAGTAGGACAAAACGGAAGGCGGCGGATGGTTGCGGCAACCATGCCGTTGCAGAGCTGGCAAGACGGCACTACCGCGCGGCGTCAGCCCAGGTACAGGCAGAACGGGTGGCCCGCCGGGTCGAGGCAGACGCGCACGTCGTCCTGGGGCTGGAAGCCAGCGAGCGTCGCTCCCTGAGCCACCGCGTGCGCCACCGCGGCCGGCAGGTCGTCGACCCGGATCTCCAGGTGCATCATCATCTGCGGGTCGCCCGGCCCGGCCGGCCAGATCGGCCGGACGTAGCGTTGCTCGGTCTGGAAGCTGAGCGTCTGTCCGCCGTCGGCGGGCCGGATCACCACCCAGCCGGGTTCCTCGGTCCGCGTCGTCCAGCCGAGCAGCCGGCGGTAGAAGTCCGCCAGCGCGTTCGCGTCGGGCGCGTCGATGTTCGTGCCGGTCAGCGTCAGCCGTGGTGGTGGCATGCCACAGGTGTATAGCACGCTCCGGACGCAAACCCCGGTGCCGCCCCACGCTGGCTTAACATGACGGGAACGAGTCCCGATCTGTGTCACTTGTCCCTGTGACCCCACGAGATGGCGGTGTGCCCATGACTCCCCTCACCCGGCGGCCCACGCACCTGGTCGGGCCCGGTCTCGGCTGCCTGCTGGCCGCGGCCGGGTGGGAAAGGGCGTGACCGCCTCCCGGCACCTAGTCCGATGGGCCGACGAGGCGCGCTACGCCGGCCCGCCCGAATGGGCTCCCGAGGCCACCGGCGCCCGTCGCTGGGCGGCCGTCGATGACCAAACCATCGCGGTGCACACCGGGTTCGGGATCTGCGACCTCGAACCGGGCGGCAGCATCCCCGGGCACGTCCACTCCTTCGAGCAGTCCTTCTTCGTCCTCGACGGCGAGGTCGTGCTCACCACGCCGGAAGGCTCGTTCCTGTTCGGCCCGGACGACTACGGGCTCGTCCCGGTCGGGGTGCCGCACGCGTGGCGGAACGACGGCGGCGTGACCGCCCGGTGGGCCGACATGCTGGCGCCCCAGCCGCGCCGGCAGTACCACGGCGACACGATCCGCGTGGACCTGGCGCACGAGGCACGGGCCGTTCGGCCGAATCTGAAGGATCCGCGGACGCGGTCGTTCGGTCATATCGCGGTGGCCAGCATGAGCGGTCCGTCGCCGGACGAGGTCAGCATGCGGACCGCCCGCCTGGTGTACAGCGGGATCACGGTCAAGATGATGGTCGACACCGACCTCGGGGCTCAGCTGCAGACCATGTTCATGGTGCAGTATGAGGCCGACGGGTCGGCCGGGCCGCATGATCATCCGTTCGAGGAGACCTACCTGATCCTGGCCGGCGCGACCAACGCCACGTTCGACGGCCAGCCCTACCGGCTGGAGGCGGGCGACATCGCCTGGGCCGGCGCCGGGTGCGTCCACTCGTTCCGGAACGCGGGCCGGGAGCCGGTCCGCTGGCTCGAGACGCAGGCGCCGCAGCCGCCCGCCCGGCATTCCTACCGGTTCGCCGGGGACTGGGACTACCTGCGCGAGATCGCAGCAAAGGAGACGCAGCCATGAGCAGCGTTGTGGTCGTCGGCGGAACGTCGGGCCTGGGACTGGAGATTGCGCGCCACTACGCAAAAAAGGGTGACCGCGTCACGCTGACCGGCCGCGACGCCGACCGGGCGGCCGCCGCGGCCAAGGACATCGGCGGCGACACCAGCGGCCTGGCGCTCGACCTGGCCGCGCCGCGCGACATCGCGTCCGCCCTGGCCGGGATCGACTCCGTGGACGGCCTGGTTCTGGCCGCGATCGAGCGCGACGTCAACACCGTGACCGACTACGACATCGACCGTGCGCTGCGGCTGGTCACGCTCAAGCTGGTCGGGTACACCGAGGTGGTGCACGCATTGCGGTCCCGGATCGCCCCGGACGGCGCGATCGTGCTCTTCGGCGGTCTGGCCAAGGAGCGGCCCTACCCGGGTTCGACCACGGTGTCGACGGTGAACGGCGGCATCACCGGACTGCTGCACACGCTGGTCGTGGAGCTCGCGCCGATCAGGGTCAACGCCATCCACCCCGGCATCGTGGGCGACAGTCCCTACTGGCGGGACCGCGACCTCAGCCACGTCATCGCCCGCACCCCGTGCGGGCAGCTGGCCCGGATGGCCGACATCGTGGACGCGACCGCGTTCCTGCTCGGCAACCGGGCGGTCAACGGCGTCAGCCTCCACGTCGACGGCGGCTGGCTCCTCGGCTAAGCCCGGGGTTCGGCCCGCACCTCATGGCCGAGTTCCTGGCGGAGCTGATCCTCGACCAGCGCCCAGCCGCTGCCGAGCGCCGTGCGCAGCGTGCGTTCCAGATAGGCCGCTTCCAGCACCACACCGCCAAGCGCGTGCCGCAACTCGTCGACATCCACGCTAGAGAGTATGGCGCAGCCGGCCCCATGATTGAAGACCGGAAGACGGGAGGACGACGATGACCGGCCAGCCTGAAGGGCCCGAACAGCAGGCGGTCCACCGGGCCGCGGTGGCCCTGCGGACCCTGGGGCACCCGAACGCGATCGCCCGGGCGACCGACTTCTGGGACGACAGCTACGAGGGGCGGCGCCTGTTCGCCGAGGTCCTGGGGACCTTCTTCCTGGTCCTGGTGGCCGTGGGCGGGGGCATGGTCAACGCCAGGTTCGGCGGCCAGGCCGTGCCCTACACCGCGCGGGTCGTGGCGCCGGCCCTGATGGTGATGGCCGTCATCTTGTTCATGGGCGCCGTGTCGGGGGCTCACCTCAACCCGGCGGTCAGCATCGCCTTCGCGCTGCGCCGCGACTTCCCGTGGAAACGGGTCCCCATGTACCTCATCGCCCAGTTCGCCGGGGCCATCCTGGCCACCTTGCTGCTGTGGGCCATGCTCGGCAAGCAGGGCAGCGCGGGCCTGACCCTCCCCGGTCACGGCATCTCCGCCGGCACCGCGCTGGCCTGGGAGATCATCCTGACCACGGGGCTGGTCAGCGTGATCCAGGGCACCGCGTCCGGCGCGCAGCAGCTGGGCGCGCTGGCCGCGATCGGCGTCGGCGGCTACATTGCCCTGGCCGGACTCTGGGGCGCGCCGGTCAGCGGCGCCTCGATGAACCCGGCCCGGTCGCTCGGCCCGGCGCTGGTGCTGAACGACTGGAACTCGTGGTGGGCCTACCTGATCGGGCCGATCGCGGGCGGGGTCATCGCGGCCGGCATCTCGTTCGCGCTCCGCGGCCAGGGCGGCGGCGTCAGCGGCACCCAGGCCGCCACCGGCACGCTGGGCCTTCGCTGGCGGCCCGGGCGCATCGGCGGAAAGGACCACGACTAAAGTCCGGCAAAGGCCGCGAATAAAGCCCCGGCAAAGGCCGCGAACCGATTGACCGCCTCGTCTGGCCGGCCCCAGAATGCCGTGGTGCACCCGATGAGCCGGCGCCAGGCACTGTCCATCGCGACCGGCGCCGGGCTGGCCGCGGTAACGGGCTGCGGCGCCGTCCCGGCCGCCCGCGCCGCCGGCACGCAAGCCAACGGCACGCAAGCCAACGGCACCCAGGCCAGCGGCGGCCGGCTGATCTGGCGGGCTCAGGTCGCCGCCTCGACCGACGAGCCGGTCCTGATCACGGCGGGCGGTCTGGTCTACGCGGGGAGCAGCGCGGCCGCCAACGGGGACGCCCGCACCTACGCGATCTCCGCGGCCACCGGCCGGCTGGCCTGGCGCACGTCCGGCTCGGCCGGCCCGCGTCCCTACGCCGCGAGTCCGGACGCGGTCTTCGGCTTCGCCGTCACCCGCGGCGGCGCGACCGACGTCGTGGCCACCAGCGCCGCGTCCGGGCACACCCTGTGGACCCACGACGCGGGTCCGCTGCTCAACAACGCCAAGGTCGGCTGGCTGACCTACGGCGGCGGGCTCGTCTACGTCGCGGCCGGGACCACCGAGAACAACACCGCCGGGCACCCCACGGTCCGCGCCCTGGACGCACGGACCGGCCGCCGGGTGTGGGCCTTGACCCTCGGCACCGGACCGCAGGAGCCCACCCTGGCCGGCGGCGTCCTCTACACGCCCGACGACCCCTCCGGGCTGGCCAGCCCCGGCCGGGTGGCCGCACTGCACGCCTCGACCGGCGCCCGCCGCTGGACGTCCGCCCTCCTGCCCGGCGCGCCGGGCCTGCTCGTGGTCACCGGCGGCGCGGTCTGCGGCACCGCGCTGACCGCCACCGCGGGGGCGTCGATCTTCGCCCTGGACAGCGGGACCGGCCGGCGGCTGTGGCAGCGGGAGTTCGGCGCCCTGACGGTCGGGGGCACCGCCGGCATGGTGTTCCTGATGCCGTTGAGCATCGGCGGCCCGGCCACGCTGTCAGCCTGGCACGCCCGGACCGGCCGAACAGCCTGGTCCCGGAGCCTCCCGTCCGGGGCGGGAGCGATCGCCGCTGGCAGCGTGCTGTACCTGGCCGTCGGCCGGACGCTGACCGCCCTGACGCCCGCCACCGGCTCCACCCTGTGGAGCTACCAGCTCGGCGCGACCGTCGCCGACGTGACCGCCAGCGGTAACACCGTGTATGCGCTGGACGCGCACGGCGGCGTGTACGCCCTGCGCATCTAGCTGGGCCAGCAGGGACCGGATCGTTACAACCAATCCCGTCTGCGGACAGTCTTGTAGTTAGGTTCCCATTCCGGGCGCACTAACGGGGGTCAGCACATGGGAGCGGAGAAGGTGACGCGTCGCGTCCTGCTCACGGTCGGCGGCCTGACACTGCTCGGCATCTACGCCTCCGACCCGGCCCAGCACGGCACGACACAACACGACGGCGCCGAGTGGGCCCCGGGCGCCCAGCCGGCCGGCGCCCGCACCAGGCGCGGCATCCTCACCACAGGCGGCCGGCCCGCCGCCTCCGCGCCTGCCCGCCAGCCGCGCACGCCGCCCGCCGAACACCCGCAGCTAGCCGTGGCCCGCCCCGGCCGCCGCGCCGCCGGCCGGGGCGGCCGGGCGCCTCTGTTCGCCATCGACGACGGGCCCAGGGCCATCGCGCTGACCATCGACGACGGTCCCAGCCCCGTCTACACCCCGCAGGTGCTTCGGTTGCTGGCCCGCTACCGGATCACCGCGACGTTCTCCATGATCGGCATCCAGGCGCAGGCCTACCCGGCGGTGGCCCGCGAAGTCGCCGAGGCCGGGCACCTGATCGCGAACCACACCTGGACTCACCGTGACCTGCAGTGGCTGCCTCCGGCGCTGGTCACCGAGCAGATGACCCGCGCCGCCGACGCGATCCACGCGGCCACCGGCCGGGTCCCCGGCCTGTTCCGCGCGCCGTACGGCGCATGGTCGCCGTTCGTCCTGACCCAGTGCGCGAAAACCGGGCTGACGCCGCTCGGCTGGTCGGTGGACCCGCGCGACTGGTCCCGCCCCGGTGTCCCCGCGATCGTCGCCAACATCATGCAGAACACGCGCACCGGCTCGATCATCCTGGAGCACGACGGCGGCGGCAACCGCGCGCAGACCGTCGCCGCGCTGAAGATCGTCATCCCCCGCCTGCTGGCCGCCGGCTACCACTTCCGGACCCCGTAGTCGCACGTCGCCGGCTCCACCACCGCGCCGGCCCGCTAGACTCGCCGCAGGACGGGCTGTAGCGCAGCTTGGCTAGCGCGCCGCGTTTGGGTCGCGGAGGCCGCCGGTTCGAATCCGGCCAGCCCGACAACGAAGGCTAAACATCACGCCGCGGTCAGGCGTTCCCCGCTGGCCAGCACGCCGAGCAGCGCCCGGACCGCCTCGGTAACCGGCTCGAGCGTCTCGTCGTCGGGGAGCTCCAAACCCGACGGCACCGGCGTCCCGTCCGAAGCCGCCCGCGAGACCGCGTCCAGCGCCCGGCACAGCATCCCGACCCCCGCGTCCGGCACGCGCGCGCCGCGCCCCACCGCCAGCGAGACCGCCGTGACCGCGTCCAGCACCTGTTCCAGGCCGACCAGCGCGGGCCACCAGGCCGTCGCGCCGCGGCTGACCGACGGCGGTTCGGACATCGTCCGCTGGAACTCCGCCCGCAGGTCGCCGAGCGCCCGGTACGTGGCCCGCAACCGCCGCGACCGCGCGGCGGCAACTGGGGACCCCGAAGGGGCCGAAGCACCCAGCGCCTCCCGCATATACCCGCACACATCCAGCGCCGCCTGCCCGAACTTCCCCGGCAACTGCGCATACCACGCCATCGGCCACGGGGCGAACCCGATGACGAGCACGATCGCGCAGCCGATCAGCGTGTCGACCAGCCGGTCCCCGGCCAGCCGCCAGCCCGTCGGCTTGAGCAGGTCGACGAGCACCACCACCAGCGGCGTGAGGAACGTGGCCAGCAGCCCGTAGTTGCGGTTGCGCCCGTACGGCAACAGCGCCGCCAGCACGCCGAACGGCACCAGCAGCCACGCCCCGTGAACCGCCGCGAGCAGGACCGCGCCCAGGACCGCGCCCACGATCGTCCCGATGCCGCGCTGCAGGGCGCGCGCGAACACCGAACCGTAGTCCGGCTTGAGCACGATCGCCACGGTCAGCGGCACCCAGTACGACCGCTGCAGCGGCAGCACCTCGCTGACCAGCCCGGCCACGCCCATGCACGCCATCAGCCGGACGAGGAAGGTGCGGCTGACCTGACCCCCGCCGACCACCCGCAGCACCCGGTCCACGACTACGTCCCGCGCGGACCCCGCCGCCGCGGGCGGCGCCTCCACGGCGAGCGCGGCGCGCGTCCGGTCGCCGGGCGTCCAGTCCCTGGCCAGCACCCGGGCCAGGCCGGCCATCGCGTCGCGCAGCGCCAGCGCCCCCGGGCTGGTGTCCCAGACCGGCGGGATCATCGGCGGCTGGCTGCCGGTCCTGATCGCCTCGGCCAGTCGCCGCACGGTCTCGATGACCATCGGCGGCGGCCGGTTCCCGGCCACGCCGAGCGTGGTCGCGGCCTGCGACATCTGATTGCTCGCGTTCAGCGCCGCGATCAGCCGCATGGTCGTCCGGTTCCGCCCCGCCGCCACGGCCCGCGCGCTGAGCAGCTCGTCGTAGGCGGTGTTGACCGCGGCCGTCACGGCCTGCCGCGCGCCCGTACCCGCGTCGGTGCCTATCGCGGCGAGCTGACCCGCCAGGGCCTGGTACACCGCGGCCACGTACCGCTGGTCCTGGCCGTGCGGGGCCAGCAGCCAGCCGGGCAGGATCAGGACCAGCGCCCAGACCACCCCGACCAGGAAGCCGGCCGCGGTATGCCACACCGGCCGCAGCGCGCCGAACGGCCCGATGCCGAGCGAGGCGTAGACCAGCAACTGCAACCCGACCTGCGAGCCGATGTCGCCGATCGTGCTCAGCACCGCGGACACGCCGGCGATCACGACCAGCGCGATCACCGCGATCCAGCCGCGCCCGTGGATCGCCGACCCGACGGCCAGGCCCACGGCCCCGCCGAACACCCCCACCGCGCTGACCCGTTTCACCCGGTTCAGGTACGACCCGCCGCGGTCGGTCAGCGATCCGAGCAGCCCGCCCATCGCGGGCAGCAGGCCGATCGAGGTCTTGCCCGCCGCGAACGCGATCCCGAGCGGGAGGCAAATGGCAAGCGCCGCCCGGATCATGTCCGGCCACGGCAGCGGCGCCGGCTTCGGCCGCACCACCTCGGCCAGCCAGTCCGGGACGACCGCCGCCCGCATGGCCGCCGCCCGGGTCCTGATCTGGGCCAGGCTCCGCTCGCCGCTGATCGCCGCGCACCTCCTCGCCCTAGATTTTTCTCCCGAACGGCCGTTGATGACAGCCCCGCGCCCCCGCGAGCCCGCCGTGGCAGAGTAACCCCATGGACGAATCCCGGTACCTGCAGTGCCTGGCCGCGGACTACGGCGACCTGCGCGACGCCGCCGCGTCCACCGAGCTCACCGTGCCGGTCCCGACCTGTCCCGGCTGGACCATGGGCGACCTGGTGTACCACGTCGCCGAGGTCTACCTGCACAAGACGATACTGATGCGCACGGGGGAGACGCCCGCCCAGTGGCCGCCGCCGGGCACCGAGCAGGCGGCGAAGCTGCCCCTGCTCGGCCGCGCCTACGGCGGGCTGATCGCCGAGTTCGCCGCCCGCCAGCCCACCGACCCGGCGCCGACCTGGTACGACCCGGACCAGACGGTCGCCTTCTGGATCCGCCGGATGGCGCAGGAAACGGTGGTGCACCGGATCGACGCCGAACTCGCCGCCGGCCTGCCGGTCACCCCGGTACCCGACGACCTGGCCCTGGACGGCGTGGACGAGGTGCTCAAGCGGTTCCTCGCCTACGACGCCGAGGCGCTCGGCGAGATCGAGGGCGGCCATCTGGCCGGCGACGGCGCCCGGGACACGATCACGGTGCTGGCCGGGCAGACCGCGTGGACGGTCCGCCCCTCGCCCCGGGAGGTCGTGGTCGACGACGGTGCCGCCGACCACCCGCGCGTGGTGATCCGGGCCGCGCCCGATCCCATGCTGCGCTGGCTGTGGGGGAGGGCCGGCGACGACGCGGTCACCCTCACCGGCGACCCGGCGTGGGCGGCCTACCTGCGGCGCCTGCTCGCCGCCACCACCCTCTAGATGGCAGTAAGGCCCTGGCTAGCAGATATCCTGCCAAACGCTCTGGCATACTTGCATCATGCTCAGGAACATCGCCGTGGTGGTGGTCAACGGGTTCCTGCCGTTCGAGTTCGGCACCGTCTGCGAGGTGTTCGGGGTGGACCGCTCCGACGACGGGCTGCCGCGCTACGACTTCGCCGTGGTGGCCGGCGAGCCGCCGCCGCTGCGCACGCTCGACTTCACCATGCATCCCTCGCACGGCCTGGAGCGCCTGGCGGAAGCCGACCTGATCGCGCTGCCCGCGGTCAGCGACGAGCGGTTCCGGCTGGACGGCTGCGCCCCGGCCCCGGCTCACCGGTTCCCCGAGGACCTGCTCGAGGCGCTGCGCCGGGCCGTCGACCGCGGCGCGCGCGTGCTCAGCGTCTGCAGCGGCGCCTTCATCCTGGGCGAGGCCGGCCTGCTGGACGACCGCCGCTGCACCACGCACTGGCGCAACGCGGCCGAGCTGGCCCGCCGCTACCCGAACGCCAAGGTCGATCCCGACGTCCTGTACGTCGACGACGACCCGGTGATCACCAGCGCCGGCACCGCGGCCGGCATCGACGCCTGCCTGTACCTGGTCCGGAAGGAACAGGGCTCCCGGGTCGCCAACGGCATCGCCCGCCGCATGGTCGTCCCGCCGCACCGCGACGGCGGCCAGGCCCAGTACGTGGTCCAGCCCATCGCCCCGTCCTGCGACGGATCCCTCCGCGACCTACTGGAATGGCTACTCGCCCACCTGGATCAGCCGTTCACGGTCCGCCAGCTGGCCGCCCGCGCGAACATGTCGGAGCGGACCTTCGCCCGCCGCTTCGTCCAGGACACCGGGACGACCCCGCAACGCTGGCTCACCGGGCAGCGCATCCTGCTGGCTCAGCAGCTCCTTGAGGAGACCGACGAGACCGTCGACGCCATCGCCGACCGGGCGGGCTTCGGCAACGCCACCGCCCTGCGCCACCACTTCCGCATCTGGCGCGGCACCACCCCCAACGCCTACCGCCACCTCTTCCGCGGCGACCCCCTCTCCCTCACCTGATCTCTTTTGTCTCTCATCTCCCTCGGGTAAGCGTCAGGTCCTACCGCGGGGACCGCGACCCGGAGCACGCCGCCAGCGGCAACTACGTCGTTGTGGCAACGTCGTAGTCAGGTGTGCGTCGTTGTGGCAACGACGTAGTTGGCCGGGCCACCGGAGGCGTCGGGCGGCGGCCCGCGGACGAGCACGCCCAGGAACCCCAGCCCACCGCCCTCGCAACCGCGCCCCACCGCCTCGTGCCCCCCGAGCCCCGGAGCCCCCCGGAATGTGGTGAACCCCGGGTTTCACCACCCTCTTACAAGGTGAAACCCGGCTTTCAGTACATTGCACCTCCACAAATTCGCCATCCCGCCACCCCTCGGATTCGAGTAATATCTGGTTTATGAGATTCCTGCTTCGGGTGCTGGTCTCGGCCGCGTCCCTGGGCGTTGCGACCTGGGCGGTGTCCGGGATCGAGCTGCTCGCGGGGAGCGGCTGGACGAGGGTCGGCACGCTGCTTGCCGTGGCCCTGATCTTCGGCCTCATCAACGCCACCCTCAAGCCGCTGATCAAGGTCATCGGCTGCGCGTTCTACGTGCTCACGCTCGGCCTGGCCGCGCTGGTCGTCAATGGCCTGCTGCTGTGGCTGACCAGCGTCATCGCCGGTGACCTGACCCTGCCGTTCCACGTGACCGGGTTCTGGCCCGCGTTCTGGGGCGCCATCGTCGTCGGGCTGGTCAGCTGGCTGCTGAACCTGCTGATCGGCGACGACCGCCGGCGGAAGGACGAGCCTCCGCCAGTGCGCGTGGTTCGCGTTCGTTAGCCCCTAGACTGGCGGCTTAGACTTCTCAGCGATCGATCGCTGAGTTACCATCCCCAATTCCGGAGTGACGCGGACGTGAAGACTGACGTCGAAGAGCTGAGCCCGACTCGTGTCCGGCTCAGCGTCGAGGTGCCGTTCGATGAGCTGAAGCCCAGCCTCGACAAGGCCTACAAAGAGGTCGGCCGTCAGGTCCGCATCCCGGGATTCCGCCCGGGCCGCGTTCCGCCGCCGGTGATCGACCGCCGGGTCGGCCGCGACGTCGTCCTCAGCCAGGCCGTCAACGACGCCATGCCCGATCTGTACGCCAAGGCGGTCGCCGAGGGCGACGTCCACGCGCTGGGCCAGCCCGACGTGGAGATCACCGGCCTCGACGACGGCAAGGAACTGAAGTTCACCGTTGAGGTCGACATCCGGCCCAAGTTCGACCTGCCCGACCTGGCCAGCCTGGCCGTGACGGTCGACGACACGCTGGTCACCCCCGACGAGGTGGCCGAGTACCTCGGCAACCTGCAGGAACGGTTCGCCTCGCTGAAGGGCGTGCAGCGGCCGGTGGAGAACGACGACTACGTCTCGATCGACCTGTCCGCCTCGGTGGACGGCGAGCCGGTCGAGGACGCGCAGGCCAGCGGCCTGTCCTACCAGGTCGGCAGCCAGTCGCTGCTGGACGGTCTCGACGACGCCCTGACCGGCATGTCGGCCGGGGAGTCCAAGACGTTCCAGACCGAACTGGCCGGCGGCGAGTTCGCCGGGCGTGAGGCGGACGTTACCGTCACCGTGCACAGCGTCAAGGTCAAGGAAGTCCCGGGCCTGGACGACGACTTCGCCCAGCTGGCCAGTGAGTTCGACACCCTTGGCGAGCTGCGCGCCGACACCCGTGCCCAGCTGGAGCGCAGGAAGTCCACCCAGCAGGTCATCCAGGCGCGAGACCGTGCCATGGACGCGCTGATCAGCCAGGTCGACATCCCGCTGCCCGAGAGCGTGGTCGCCGAGGAGGTCGAGCAGAACCGCGAAGGGCTCGTCCAGCAGCTCCAGCGAGCCGGCGCCACGCTGGATGGCTACCTGGAGATGACCAACCAGTCCCAGGAGCAGTTCGACTCCGACCTGCAGGAGCGGGCCCGCCGCGCGGTCAAGGTCAGCCTGATTCTCGACCAGCTGGCCCGCGAGGAGGAGCTCAAGGTCGACCAGGCCGAGCTGGCCGCCTACGTCACCCGGCAGGCCGAGCAGATGGGTGTCGCGCCGGACCGCCTGGCCCAGCAGCTCGCCGACGACGGCAGGCTCCCGGTCGCGGCCGCCGAGGTGCTGCGCGGCAAGGCCATGAACCTGATCGCCGAGCGGGTCAAGGTGACCGACTCCGCGGGCCACGACGTCGACGTCAAGGCCGCGCTCAACGCCCCCGTCGACGCCGAGACCACCGCGGACGACGAAGACGACGCAGCGGACGCGTAACCGTCTCGCCGCCCGACGCGGCGTGTTCATGATCGTGAAGGGTTTACTACTCTATGGAGTATCAAGCTCTTCGCGATCATGCTCGCGCGCGTGCCGCGCTCACCTTGCGCGCGTCCCGTGCGCCGGTAGCGAACACCCCGCTGCGCGGGACGAACGGGTTCCGTGCCGGCGTTATGGTCCAGACAACGACACCAGAAATCACATATCACGGAGCAGGTGAGTAAGGGTGACTCAGCCCCTGTGGACCCCCACGCCGCCGTCGATCGTGGCCGCGGCGGAACCGCCGGCTCAGCCGTTCGGAGACCCGTTGTTCCAGCGACTGCTGCGGCACCGCATTATCTTCCTCGGGCAGCAGGTCGACGATGACATCGCCAACCGCATCTGCGGCGAGATCGTGCTGCTCTCGTCCGAGGACGCCAGGCGCGACATCAGCATCTACATCAACTCCCCGGGCGGCTCGGTCTACGCCGGGATGGCCATTTACGACATCATGCAGTACGTCCCCAATGACATCGCGACCTACGCCATGGGCATGGCCGCGTCGATGGGCCAGTTCCTGCTCACCGCGGGTACCCACGGCAAGCGGTACGCGCTGCCGCACGCGCAGATCCTCATGCACCAGCCGTCCGGCGGCATCGGCGGCACCGCGTCCGACATCAGGATCCAGGCCGAGCAGATGCTCTACATCAAGCGCACCCTGTTCGAGCGCACCGCCTACCACACCGGCCAGCCGATCGAGCAAATCGAGAAGGACGCCGACCGCGACCGCTGGTTCACCGCCGAGGAGGCCAAGGACTACGGCTTCGTCGACCAGGTGATCCGCAGCTCCGTTGAGGTGCCGACCGTAGGTGTTTTGTCATGACCCAGCCAAAGGAGCCGAGCGTGCTCACCCCGCAGTCCAGGTACGTGCTGCCGTCCTTCGTCGAGCGCACCTCGTACGGGATCAAGGAGATGAACCCGTACAACAAGCTCTTCGAGGAGCGGATCATCTTCCTCGGCGTCCAGATCGACGACGCCTCCGCCAACGACGTCATGGCCCAGTTGCTGACGCTCGAGGCCATCGACCCCGATCGCGACATCACCATGTACATCAACTCGCCGGGCGGGTCGATGACCTCGATGATGGCGATCTACGACACGATGCAGTTCATCCAGCCGGACATCACCACGTGCTGTATCGGCCAGGCCGCCTCGGCGGCCGCGGTGATCCTGGCGGCCGGGACCAAGGGCAAGCGGATGGCGCTGCCCAACTCCCGGATCCTTATCCACCAGCCGGCTACCGAGGGCGGGTACGGCCAGTCGACCGACATGGAGATCCAGGCTCGCGAGATCCTGCGCATGCGGTCGGCGATGGAGGTCATCCTGTCCCGGCACACCGGCAAGGATGAGGAGGTCGTCCGCCGCGACATCGAGCGCGACAAGTTCCTCACCGCCGAGGACGCCAAGGATTACGGCATCCTCGATGAGGTCCTGACCATGATCAAACGGGGCAGTGAGCGCGCGGTCGAGGTAGTGTCGTCCTAACCGGGAGGAATCAAGTTCTTCCTCTCGGGCCGCCAACAGGGTTTGATGGTGTCTATCGAACCCAGGAGGCGGTACCGTCGATATGCAACACATGACGGCCTCGCGGGACATGCCCGCCGGAGGCGGTCGGCCTTGAACAGCCGGCCGTCGCGGCGGCCCCATGTAAAGGAGTATCTGGGTGGCACGCATCGGTGACGGTGGGGACCTGCTGAAGTGCTCGTTCTGCGGAAAGAGTCAAAAGCAGGTCAAGAAGCTGATCGCCGGCCCAGGCGTGTACATATGCGACGAGTGCATCGATCTCTGCAACGAGATCATCGAGGAAGAGCTCGCGGAGCCGGCCGAGTTCAAGTGGGACAGCCTGCCCAAGCCGCGGGAGATCTACGAGTTCCTCGACGCCTACGTCATCGGCCAGGACAAGGCCAAGAAGGCGCTGTCGGTCGCCGTCTACAACCACTACAAGCGCGTCCAGTCGGGCGAGGAGCGGCCCGGCGACGAGGGCGTCGAGCTGGCCAAGTCCAACATCTTGCTGCTCGGGCCGACCGGCTCGGGCAAGACGCTGCTCGCCCAGACCCTGGCCCGGCTGCTCAACGTGCCGTTCGCGATCGCCGACGCCACCGCGCTGACCGAGGCCGGCTACGTCGGTGAAGACGTCGAGAACATCCTGCTCAAGCTGATCCAGGCCGCGGACTATGACGTCAAGAAGGCCGAGACCGGCATCATCTACATCGATGAGATCGACAAGATCGCGCGCAAGAGCGAGAACCCGTCCATCACCCGTGACGTGTCGGGTGAGGGCGTCCAGCAGGCGCTGCTGAAGATCCTGGAAGGCACCACCGCGAGCGTGCCGCCGCAGGGCGGCCGCAAGCACCCGCACCAGGAGTTCATCCAGATCGACACGACCAACGTCCTGTTCATTTGCGGCGGGGCGTTCGCCGGCCTGGAAAAGATCATCGAGCAGCGGTCCGGCCACAACGGGATGGGCTTCAACGCCAAGCTCCGGGTCAGGAACGCCCAGGGCACCACCGACCAGTTCGGCGACGTGATGCCGGAAGACCTGCTGAAGTTCGGGATGATCCCGGAATTCGTCGGCCGTCTCCCGGTCATCACCAGCGTGCACAACCTGGACCGCGACGCGCTCATCCAGATCCTGACCGAGCCGCGCAACGCGCTGGTCAAGCAGTACCGGCGCCTGTTCGAGCTGGACGGCGTGGACCTGGAGTTCACCCCCGACTCGCTCGAGGCCATCGCCGACCAGGCGAACCTGCGCGGCACCGGCGCCCGGGGCCTGCGCGCCATCATGGAAGAGGTCCTGCTCTCGGTCATGTACGAGGTGCCGAGCCGCAAGGACGTGGAGCGCGTCGTGATCACGCGCGAGGCCGTGCTCGAGAACGTCAACCCGACCATCGTGCCCAGGGACGTCAGCCGGCGCACTCCACGCGAGAAGTCCGCCTGAGTCCCCAGCCCGCGGCGGTACGCGACGCGGCCCGGCCTCAATCTGGCAGGAGCGGGTTAGCCTGCGCATATACCCCGAACCGACATTTTCCACCGCGTGTCGACTTTGGGGGTATTGCCCATGATCAGCGCGATTCCTGTGTAGCCTCCAAATTATTGCGTTGGTCTGGCGCGGTCCCGCCACGCCAGGATCTCGGACGCTTTTCCAGCAGCCGTCTTCCAAGCGACGGGGAATTGAGTACAGATGAGTGGTTGGGACTCCCCGGCGGGGAGCTGGAACTCCGGTTCCGAACCCGAAGGCTCCGGATCGGATGATCAGGGCTATCAGCAGAGCCAGGCGACCGGCGGCCACCGCACCATCCGTACCGGGCGAAGAGGCCTGCCCGGCTATGACCAGGCGCAGAACTACGAGCAGTCCTCCGGCTACGACCAGGGGGCCGGCTACGCTCAGCAGCCCGGTTACGGTCAGGACTCCGGCTACGGCCAGGACCGGGGCTACGGACAGCAGCCCGGCTACGCACAGCAGCCCGGCTACGAGCAGGGCACCGCTCCCGCGCCGGTCATGCGCTATGGTCAGGGCGCCGCTGATGAGACGATCTACCGCACCGACTCGCGCAACCAGCTTGGCAGCGGACCGCAGGCCACCCCGGCCCCGCAGGCCGGCCTCCCGGTGCCCCGGCGTGCCATCAGCTCCGGACCGCAAAGCCCCGTGAGCTCCGGCCCGCAGGCATTGCCCGGTTATGACCAGGCGCCCAGCGGATCCCACGCGGCCTACGATCCGGCCGACGCCAGTCGGACGGCCTGGGCGGGCGTCGACGACCAGGCGGGCTGGGCCAGCCGACAGACGTCAGACCAGGACTACGGGTCGGGCAGCTATGGCCAGCACGACAGCGGCCAGCAAGGTTACGGCCAGCAAGGTTACGGCCAGCAAGGCTATGACCAGCAAGGCTATGACCAGCAGGGCTACGGCCAGCAGGGCTACGGCCAGCAAGGCTACGGCCAGCAGGGCTACGGCCAGCAGGGCTTCGATCAGCGCGGCTATGAGCAGCGGGACTACGACCAGGCTGGCTACGGGCGTGACGGCTACGGGCAGCAGGACTCCGACCGGTCCAGCTACGGCACGGGCCGGTCCCCGGCCCTCGGCGAGTCAGATCAGCAGTACTCGGACCAGGGGACCCAGGGGTTCCAGGCCGGCTATGGCCTGAACGCCCTCGGTCAGCCGGTCAGCCCCAACGGCACCGGCTACCAGCAGGACGGTTACGGCCAGGGCTCCTACAGCCGGGATCAGTACAGCCAGGATCAGTACAGCCAGGATCAGTACAGCCAGGATCAGTACACCCAGGGCCAGTACAGCCAGGATCAGTACGCCCAGAACGGCACCCACGCCTACCCGCAGGACGGTTACGGCCAGGCCGGGTACAGCGGCCAGCCGGGTTACAACGGGCAGGCCGGGTACAGCAGCCAAGCCGGGTACAACAGTCAGCCCGGATACAACGGGCAGCCCGGATACGGTAACCAAGCCGGGTCCAACGGCCAGGACGGATATAACGGCCAGGGCGGCTATAGCCAGGAGAGCTACCGTCAGGACGTCCACGGGACCGGCGGCTACACGCCGGACTCGTACGCCCAGCCCGGGTACGAGCAACCGTACGGCAACGACGACCTCAACCCGGTGGTCCCGCCCGGCTCGCCGCCCCGCGGGTCCCGGACGGCCCAGCGAGGGGCGCCGCAGCGCCTGGGCGGGATCCGGATGGTCCTGTACCTGCTGTCCTCCGTCGTCGGCGTGGTCGTGATCGTCCTGCTCGTCGTCCACCTGACCAAGACCGGCACGAACAGCGCGGCCTCGGGCGGCTCGACCCCCGCCACCAGCGCCCCGGCCGGCGGTGCCGCCCCGGCGCAGAAGTACACCCTGAAGGCCGCGTCCAAGGCCGGCCCGCTGGCGCTGAACAGCGCCGCTACCCGGTCCTTCTCCACGCTGGCCGAAGGCCAGGCGGCGCCTGTCGCCGCCGCGCTCAAGGCCAAGGGCGCGGGCAAGCCGGGCAAGGAGGTCGTCGCCGTCTACAACCTCGGGTCGGTCACCTCCTTCACCGCCAGCGACTACAAGGCCGCGGTGGTGGTGGGCTTCGAGGGCACGTTCAACCCTGCCGCGGTCATCAGGTACGAGCAGACCCAGCTCGTCTCGACCCGCATGGTCAACGCCGGACCGCACGGCGGGGAGATGATGTGCGGCTACAACCGCTCGGGCGGCTCGGACGCCAGCGCGTGCGTCTGGGTCACCTCGACCACGTTCGGCATCGTGGAGTTCATCAAGGGCACCACCCCGGTGAAGCAACTGGGTGCCGCCAACATCGCCCTGACGATCAGGGACGCGGTCGAGGTACCGGTCGGCTGATCCGGAGCGGCCGGCCCGGCTCGGCTGGCCCGGCCGCGCAGCACGTCGCAGGGCCGTAGACTCACCTGTCGTGAGCAGACCCGACCCGATCGAGCTGCCCTCCCAGTACGCGCCCGCCGAGGTGGAGGGCCCGCGCTACGAACGTTGGGAGAAGGCAGGTTACTTCGCCGCGGACGCGGACTCCACCGTGCCCGCGTACTGCATCGTCATTCCCCCGCCGAACGTCACCGGCTCCCTGCACATCGGCCACGCCCTCGACCACACCTTGATGGACGCCCTGATCAGGCGCCGTCGCATGCAGGGCTACAACACGCTGTGGCTGCCGGGCATGGACCACGCCGGAATCGCCACCCAGAACGTGGTGGAGCGCGAACTGGCCAAGGACGGCCTGTCCCGCCACGACCTGGGCCGCGAGGCGTTCATCGAGCGGGTCTGGCAGTGGAAGGCCGAGTCCGGCGGCAAGATCCTGGGCCAGATGCGCCGCCTGGGCGACAGCGTGGACTGGTCACGGGAACGGTTCACCATGGACGCGGGCCTGTCCCGCGCCGTGCAGACCATCTTCAAGCAGCTGTACGAGGACGGGCTGATCTACCGGGCCGAGCGCATCATCAACTGGTGCCCGCGCTGCCTGACCGCGCTGTCCGACATCGAGGTCGACCACAGCGACGACGAGGGCGAGCTCACCTCGATCCGCTACGGGGAGGGTGATGACTCGATCGTGGTCGCCACCACCCGCCCGGAGACGATGCTCGGCGACACCGCCGTCGCGGTGCACCCGGACGATCCCCGCTACGCCCGCCTGGTCGGCAAGACCGTCGACCTGCCGCTCACCGGCCGCCGCATCCCGGTCATCGCCGACGACCACGTCGACCCGGCGTTCGGCACCGGCGCGGTCAAGGTCACCCCGGCCCACGACCCGAACGACTTCGAGATCGGCCGCCGGCACGACCTGCCCGGCCTGACCATCATGGACGAGCACGGCGTGATCACCGCGCACGGCCCGTTCCAGGGCCTGGACCGGTTCGAGGCCCGGCCGGCCGTCGTCCGCGCGCTGCGCGAGCAGGGCCGGATCGTGGCCGAGGTCCGCCCGTATGTGCACGCCGTCGGCCACTGCAGCCGCTGCGGCACCACGGTCGAGCCGCGCCAGTCCCTGCAGTGGTTCGTCCGCGTCGCCCCGCTGGCCAAGGCGGCCGGAGACGCGGTGCGCGACGGCCGCGTCCGGCTCTCACCGCCGGAGATGAACGCCAGGTACTTCGGCTGGGTCGACGACATGCACGACTGGTGCATCTCCCGTCAGCTCTGGTGGGGCCACCGTATTCCAGTCTTTTATGGACCGAACGGCCAGGCGCTTTGCGTTGGCCCGGACGAGCAAGCACCGCCGGGGTGGGAGCAGGACCCGGACGTGCTCGACACCTGGTTCTCCTCGGCGCTGTGGCCGTTCTCCACGCTCGGCTGGCCGGACGACACGCCGGACCTGCGCGCCTTCTACCCGACGAGCGTGCTCGTGACCGGCTACGACATCTTGTTCTTCTGGGTCGCGCGGATGATGATGTTCGGCCTGTATGCCATGCGCGATAAGGCTCCTGATGACGCGGTCCCGTTCCGCGTCGTCGTCCTGCACGGCCTGGTCCGCGACCAGTTCGGCAAGAAGATGTCCAAGTCGCGCGGGAACACCGTCGACCCGCTGGACTGGATGGACCGGTTCGGCGCCGACGCCACCCGGTTCACCCTGGCCCGCGGCGCCAACCCGGGCAGCGACATCGCCATCAGCGAGGAGTGGGCGGCCGGCTCACGGAACTTCTGCAACAAGCTGTGGAACGCCGTCCGGTTCGCCCTCCTCAACGGCGCCCACGTCCCGGCCGCCTCTCTGACCCCGACCGCCACCCAGGACCGCTGGATCCTCTCCCGTCTTTCCGCCGTGATCGCCGAGGTGGACGACTTGTTCGAGCGGTTCGAGTTCGGCAAGATCTGCGACGTGCTGTACCACTTCGCCTGGGACGAGGTCTGCGACTGGTACCTGGAACTGGCCAAGGTCCCGCTGGCCGGCGATGACCCGCAGGCCGCCGAGACCACCCGGCAGGTGCTCGGGTTCGTCCTCGACCAACTGCTCCGTCTGCTGCATCCGGTGATGCCGTTCGTGACCGACGAGCTCTGGACGGCGCTGACCGGCGAGGATTCGGTCATGGTGACCCCGTGGCCCGCGTTCGCCTTCGCCGATCCGGCCGCCGAGGCGGAGATCTCCTCGATGATGGCGCTGGTGACCGAGGTCCGGCGGTTCCGTTCGGACCAGGGCCTGCGGCCCGGGCAGCGGGTGGCGGCCCGGCTGGCGGGCCTCGAGGCCACCTCGCTGGCCGGGCACGAGGAGGCGATCCGGTCCCTGCTGCGGCTCAACCCGCCCGGCGAGGGCTTCGCGCCCTCGGCGTCGCTGGCCGCCGAGGGCATCACGGTCGAGCTCGACGTGGCCGGTGCCGTGGACGTGGCCGCCGAGCGCCGTCGGCTGGAAAAGGACCTGGCCGCGGCCCGCGGCGAGGCCGAGCAGGCCGAACGGAAGCTGGCCAACGCCGACTTCACGGCCAAGGCGCCCGCCGCGATCGTGGACAAGACCCGCCAGCGCCTGACGGCCGCCCAGTCCGACATCGCCCGCCTCGAGGACCGCCTCGCCGCGCTCGTAGGCTAAGAGGATGGACATAGAGACGCGGATGCGTGAGGTCGAGCGGGACATCATCTCCCGCCGTCCCGAACATTCCGTCGACCTCGCGCTGGACCGGATGAATGATCTCGTCAGCCTGCTGGGCGACCCGCAGCGGTCCTGCCCGGTGGTTCACATCACCGGGACCAACGGCAAGACGTCGACCGCCCGGATGACCGACGCGCTGCTGCGCGGCCGCGGGCTGCGCACCGGCCGGTTCACCAGCCCGCACCTGGTCTCGATCAGGGAGCGGATCGTCGTCGACGGCGCGCCGATCAGCCCGGAGCGGTTCGTGGCCGCCTACGAGGAGGTCATCCCGTACGTCAACCTGGTCGACGAACGGCATCCGGCGGCGATGTCCTTCTTCGAGGTCCTGACCGGGATGGCCTTCGCGGTGTTCGCTGACACGCCGGTCGACGTGATGATCCTCGAGGTCGGCGTGGGCGGCCGGCTCGACTGCACGAACGTCGCGGACGGCGTGGTCGCGGTCATCACCCCGATCTCCCTCGACCACACCCGGCTGCTCGGCAGCACGGTCGAGGAGATCGCGGCGGAGAAGGCCGGGATCATCAAGCCCGGCGCGGTCGCGGTGCTCGCGCAGCAGCCGCTCGGCGCGGCCGAGGTGCTGCTGCGGTACGCGGTCGAGGTGGGCGCGACGGTTGCTCGGGAGGGTGTCGAGTTCGGCGTGCTGAGCCGCGAGCAGGCGATCGGCGGCCAGCAGCTGGCGCTGCGCGGCCTGCGCGGCACCTACGACGATCTGTACCTGCCGCTGTTCGGCCTGCACCAGGCGGGCAACGCGGCCTGCGCGCTGGCCGCGGTCGAGGCGTTCGCCGGGGTCTCGGAGGCTGGGGTCTCGGAGGCTGGGGTCTCGGAGGCTGGGGTCTCGGAGGCTGGGGCGCCGCTCGACGCGGGCCTGGTCCGCGAGTCGTTCGCGAAGGCCAGCTCGCCCGGGCGGCTGGAGATCGTCAGGCGCAGCCCCACCATCATCATCGACGCCGCGCACAACCCGGCCGGGATGGCCGCGACCGTGGCCGGGGTCGAGGAGGCGTTCAGCTTCGCCCGCCTGACCGGCGTGTTCGCGGCCAGCGGCGACAAGGACGTGCCCGGCATCCTGGCCGAACTCGAGCCGCTGCTCACCGACATCGTGGTGACCCGCAATTCCTCCGACCGTTCCCTGGACCCCGAACAGACCGCCGAGCTGGCCGTCGAGATCTTCGGCGAGGACCGGGTCCACTCCGCCGAGCGGCTTGACGACGCGATCGAGATCGCCGTCGCGCTCGCTGATGAGGCGGTGGCCGAGACCGGCCCGGGCAGCGGCGGGGTGCTCGTCACCGGATCGGTCATCACCGCGGGCGACGCGCGCCGCCTGCTCGCCCCGGCCGGCGGCGAACTGCCCGCCGAGCCGTCCGCCACCCAGCCCTCGCGCCACTCGTTCACCGCGGCGGAGCTGTCATGAAGCAGCTGCGGCAGCTGTGCGGCACCGTCCTGATCATGGAAGCCGTCGTCATCGGGCTCGCCATCCCGGTCGCCATCGTCATGGAGCACCTGCGTCACGGCGTCGCGGGCGGCGTCGGCGGTGGCCTGGCGGTGTGCGCCCTGGTCCTCGGCGGCCTGGTCGGCCGCCCGGGCATGGGCTGGGCGCTGTGGGCGGGCACGATCCTGCAGGCCCTGGTCATCGCCGCGGGCGTGGTCGTCCCGGCCATGTATGTGCTCGGCGTCATCTTCGCCGCCCTCTGGGTCACCGGCATCTGGCTCGCCCGCCACCTGCAAACCCCGCCCCCGCCCGTCCCCACCACCCGTGCCGTCGCCGGTCCTGCCGTCGCCGGTCCTGGCGTGAGCGTCTCTGCCATCGGCACGCCCGGCCCCGACGACGCCCAAGCCACAGAGCCCCGGAAGCCCCAGCAGTCCCTCTAGTCCCGCAAACCCCAGCCATTCCAGATCAGCCGCCCCCGATGTCGGCCGACTCACCGCCGGATCCGTCTCGGGCGGGCCGTCCAACTACGTCGTTGCCACAACGACGCACACCCAACTACATCGTTGCCACAACGACGTAGTACCCGCCGTTCTCGGCTGCCCTTCGGGCTCGCGACACAAACGCTCCCAGCGTCTCTTATATCTCCTCGCGTCGCTTGCGCATCAGCAGCCGTGCCGTGATGGCCACCCTTCTGACCCCTTCGTGCACACGATCATGGACCGAGACGCTACGCTCCCGATAGCATTAAGTAATCTTAAGAATGCTATTAGTAACCATTGGAGATCTGGACGTGGCCACGGACCTGGGCAAACCGCCGACGGGGCCGGAAGGACGCGCGCCCCGCCCGCGCGGTGCTCATGCTGCGGCCAAGAGCGGACGGTTCCGCCGCGGCGCCAGTGCCCCGGCCGTGACGCCTCCGCCCGCAAAGCGCCATGCCGCGCCGCCCCTAGCCCAGCCTCACCCGCCCCAGCCGCCCTCAGCCTCGCTCCA